>OBEQ012449741.1_pt1 | contig 11791 bp, 13 predicted proteins | sample 1670901 | NCBI WGS metagenome assembly OBEQ01 (sample SAMEA104232315, study PRJEB22302) | groundwater metagenome | biome: forest; feature: aquifer; material: groundwater | place: USA | collected 2011-08-07 | depth 5.4 m | reverse complement strand
GGGACACCCGCGGTTCCACGGCGGCCAGGATCGTCGTAAGGATCGAGCCAAGGCTGATCGCAAAAGAGCCGATCCGCTTGGGATCGACCGATCCCTGGGTTTCGAGCCAGTCGATCGCTTGCCGCAGCTCGATGATTGACTCCTGAAAGTGGGTTTCGATGTCCTTTAATTCCCGTTCCGTCGAGAAAACCTCTTTTGGACGGTAAACGATGGCCGCATGCAGCCCGCGCGCCGCGTAAAAGGCGGCGAACTCCCGGACGTACAGGTCGTTTCCGGCCAGGATGGGGGACATAATCACCAGCGGCAGTTTGCCGGGCCGGTCCGGTTTGTACCAGTCGATCTTGATCGGACGGAATCCGGCGGTCTCTTTCGAAGAGAGCTGTAGCCGCTGAACGGTATACCCGGGTTTCTGACGGCTGGATTCCACGCTCGGTTCTAGCGTTTGGCGGACGTATTGATAGTGATGGGCCAGCTCGGCCGGGAGCGGTGCCGCGGAGCGGTTGCGCTTTGGCATCGGGACGGTCACGCATCCGGCCAGTCCTGCGGCCAGCAGCACGGCGATGGTTCGGTGCCAAGCAGTGACGCGCATAGCGGTTATGATATCATGTGGGCATGCGCGGCCGCGTGCAACTTGATATCGTGGCGCACCGGGGAGATCCGGTGCATGCGCCGGAAAATACGCTGGCTTCGTTCAGGGCCGCCGCTGACCGTGGGGCGAAGGTGGTGGAAACGGATCTGCGCCGGACCGCGGACGGTGTCTGGGTAGCGTTCCATGACGCTCATTTCAAACGGATGGCGGGGCGGCGGGGCCGGGTTGCGCGGAGCCGGTGGGCCGATTTGCGCGCGTTGGATGTCGGTGGAGAACCGATTCCGCGGCTGGAGCTGCTGTTGGACTGGTGCCGCCGGAGAAAAGTTCGGCTCTTCCTGGATATGAAGGTTTCCGGGCAGGAACAGGAGTTATTCAGGGTCTTGCGGCGTCTGCGCGGTTTGGGCCGGGTTGCGGGGGGAGCGGGAAATCCGGCGGCTCTGGATCGGTGGCGCCGTTTGTTGAAAGGGCGGACGGCTCTTTTTTGGGTGACCGGTTTTCGGGCCCCCGTCACGGTCAACCGGGTTCGGATTGCGCGCGGTCTTCGGTTGAGCGGGCTGGTCGTTTACAAACGTTGGGCAACGAGGGCCTCGCTGCTGCGGGCCCGATCGGCCGGTTTGAAGCTGTACGTTTGGACGGTTCGGTCGCCGGACGAGTTGAAACGGTTCGCACAACTGGGTGTAGATGGAATCATGAGCGAGGGATGGCCGCACCCTTCGATTTGATCGACGAGGCGAAGCGCCTCATCCGCTTCAATACCGTTACGTGGGCCAGTAACATCGAGTGTGCGGTCTACGCCGGGTCCTTGCTTCGGAAAATCGGCTGTCAAATCTCCTATCAGGAAAGCCGGGGCGATGACGGGACTCCCTTCATGAACGTCGCGGGGGTCCTGGGTAAAGGAAAGGACCCGGTTCTGCTGGCCACGCATCTGGACACCGTGGATGCGGGGAATCCCCGCCTTTGGACCAAAACCGGCGGGGATCCCTGGAAGCTGACGGTCCGTGGAGACGCGCTGTACGGGCTCGGCGTGGCCGACACGAAGCTGGATTTCCTCTGCAAGCTACTCGCCGTTTCGGATCTGAAGCCGGGGCTGCTCAAACGGCCGGTCATTTTTCTCGGGACGTTCGGCGAGGAATCGGGTCTGCGCGGGGCCGCCCGGTTTTGTCAGGGGGAGCTTCCCCGGCCGCAGATGGCGCTGGTGGGAGAACCTTCCGAGCTTGCGCTGGTCACTCGCCACAAAGGGCTGGCGGTGTTGGAACTGCTGTTCAAATCCAGAGGGCTGTACCGCCCCTCGGCCCAGGGATGGGTGTACGAAGTGACCTGCCTGGGACGGGCGGCCCATTCGAGCACGCCGGGGCTCGGGGTCAATGCGATCGAGCACGGCATGGCGCTGCTTCAGGATCTCCAAAAGAAATACGGGAAAGTGGATCTGCTCGCTTGGCAGGGGGGGACGGGACACAACATCATCCCGGCTTCCACGACGCTGCGTTTTTCGCTCGGGGATCGCTCCAAGGTGAGCATCCGGCCCTCCGCTGAGCGCCGAATCCGCATCGAGCGCCTTGAGCCGGGTTGGTGTCCGACGTTGCCGTGGCAGGATGCGCTCTGGTGCGTGGAGACGATGCGCGCGATGCTGGAACCCTATCGCAAGATGCGGGACCGGCTTTTTCAGCCGCCCGAGCTGACCTGGAATACGACGCTGCTTCGGGAGACCCGGGAAGGATGGAGTCTGGTGCTCGATATCCGGACGCTGCCGGGTCAGAAGATGGAGCGGTTGATGAAGAGTTATGAAGCGAAACTGTGCAAGCGGTTCGGGCATCCGGGTTCCTCGTGGCAGTTTCACCTGGAGCGGGACAATCCGGGTCTGGACGTGGAGCGGGACGCGCCGGTGGTCAAGCAGGTTGCCGCGGCGCTGCGGGCTGCCAAACTGCCGGTGAAGATTGTCGCAAAATCGGGCTGTTCGGAGGCCGGGTTGTACAGCCGTGTCGGAATCCCGTCGGTGGTCATCGGGCCGGGGCGCGCCACCGGCAACATCCACCGTCCTAATGAAACTGCCAGTTTGCGGCAGCTCAAGCAGGCGATCCGATTTTACCGGGCGTTTCTCCAGCGGACATGTTTCTGATCCGACAGGCGGGGCCAGTGGATTTTCAGGGTGTTCTCGCGCTGGCCCGCCTGCTGGACTCCTACAATCTTCCCGCGGATAAAGGTTATATCCGGCAGCTGCTGCGCCTCTCGGAGGATTCTTTCCGAGGGCGCTTGACTCGCGCACGGGCCAGGTATCTTTTTGTCATTGAAGAAGCCGGCATCGGCCGGATCGTTGGCTGTTCTCTGATTATCGCCAAGCACGGCGTTCCGGGCAGGCCGCATCTCTGGCTCGGGCTCGAAACGGTGACGAAAAAGAGCCGCACACTGCATTGCGTCCGTTCCCATCAGGTGCTTCGATTGGGATATACTGAGGATGGACCGACTGAGGTGGGTGGGCTGGTAGTTCTGCCGGGATACCGGAAACGGCCCGAGGCCTGCGGGCTGCAGATTTCTTTTGTCCGCTTCCTCTATATGGCGCTCCATCCGGGGCGTTTTGAAAGAGAAGTGTTGGTGGAATACCGGGGGGCGATGGGGGCCGGGAGCCGGAGCCGTTTCTGGGAATCGGTAGGCCGTCTTTTTACCGGGCTTCCGTATGGGAAGGCGGACCGTTTGAGCGTGACCAACAAGGAGTTTATCCTGAATCTTTTTCCGCGGGAGCCGATTTATTGCGCGTTGCTGCCGAAGCCGCTGCAAAATGCAATTGGCGCCGTTCATCCGGCCGCCGCGCGGGCCGCGGGGCTTCTGAAAACGATCGGTTTTCGTCCGATGCCGCAGATCGAGCCGTTTGACGGAGGTCCTTATTACAGCGCTCTGCGGCGCCGGATCCGTCTTGTTCGAGAAACCCGGCGATTCACGGCGGTCGCCCGGCCGTCCCTTTTGGGAAAACCGTACCTGATCGGAACCGATGTGGGCGGTTTCTTCCGAGCGGCGCTTGCGCCGGCAGCGGTGCGGGGGAAAAGAATTCAGTTAGAAGAGGAAACGCTCGAACTTCTGCGGGTTCAGACGGGAGACCCGATTTATGCCTGTCCTGTTTCACGGTAACTACATCGCAGGGCGATTCGTCCGGCCCGCGAAAGGGTCGTAGCTGATCAGCGAAGATCCCGGAGATCTTCTGGAGCCGGTAGGCAGTATGGTTGTTTCCGAAGAGGCGGTGCAACCGGCGGTGGCTTCCGCGGTGAAGGCCTTTCCGGACTGGATGCAGACGCCGCTGGCGAAACGGATTGGAAAACTGAGGATTTTTCAGCGGGTTTTAGCACAGCGGCAGGTCTCTTTTGCGCAGCTGCTGGCGCGGGAGGCCGGCAAGCCGATCGGAGAATCCCGTCGCGAGGTGGAACGGCTGATCGGCAAGGTCGACGAGATGGTGACGCTGGGCTTGAAGTTGATTCGTCCCTTCTCGGTGACTGCCGTTGCCGGCGTTCAGGGGGAGTGCCGTTTCCGTCCGATGGGGGTGCTCGCGGTGATCGGGCCGTTTAACTTTCCGGCCCATACGCCGGGCAGTCACATCATCCCGGCGCTGTTGACCGGGAACTCTGTTGTCTTTAAGCCCTCCGAGTACACTCCTTTCGTGGGTCAGGCGCTTGCCGAAATGCTGGACACCGCGGGGTTTCCTCCGGGTGTCTTCAACCTGGTTCAGGGGGGTTCCCTGGTCGGCGCCCGGCTGGTCGAACATCCTGCGGTTGCCGGCATTCTGTTTACCGGCTCCACCGCGACGGGGCAGGCGATCCGGGCGGCGACGCTGAAGGAGCCGCGGAAGTCACTCGCGCTGGAGCTGGGCGGCAAGAACGCAGCGCTGGTTCTCAAGGACGCTGATCTGACGCTGGCTGCTAAGGAGATCGCGGTGGCTGCGTTCTCGATGGGTGGGCAGCGCTGCAACGCGACCAGCCGGGTTATCGTCGACCGACGAGTCGCGAAGGAATTCCTCAAGCGGTTTCTCGAAGCGGCGGACCGGGTCAAGATCGGCTATCCGCTCGAGGAGGAAGTGCTGATGGGTCCGCTGGTCAGCCATGACGCGGTGGCTAAGTTCCAGAAGTACATGAGGATGGCCGAGGAGGAAGGGTTTGAAACGCTGCGGGTGGGCAAGGCGCTGGGGAAATGGGGCAAGCGGCGCGGCTATTACGTGAATCCCGGCGTGCATCTGTGTGAGCGGCTGGCCAAGAACCGATCCCTCCATTATCGGAAGGAGGAAATCTTCGGGCCCGACGTCGCAGTTTATCTGGCGAAGGATCTGGAGCAGATGGTGTCGCTCAACAACGAGGTTCCCTACGGGCTGATCACCAGCGTTTTTACCCGGAACCGACAGAATTTCGAGCGGCTCTTTGTCCAAATCGACACCGGCATGGTGAACTTCAACCGGAGCACCATTTACTCTTCTGGGAAGCTGCCGTTCGGCGGCACCAAGGCCAGCGGATCCTTCCGGCCGGCCGGGCTTTTCTCCCCCTATTACTGCACTTACCCGGTCTCGGTTCTGCAGGACACCCGGCCTCTGGCTGCCCGCGCTCTTCCGGTCTGATGGCGTTGGCGGTTCTCTTGGGAGATCCGGGCATGTTCCGGATCCGGTCCGGCTCGAATCCGCACACGCGGGACCGCTGGGGGCGTCGCAAGCGAGTGGACCGGATGAAAGCTTTCGCCCAGTGGAACCGTCTCAAAAGTGTTCTGGAAGGGCACGGTGTCCGGGTCCATCGGCTTCCACCGGTGGAAAAACAGACCGGGATGGTTTTTCCGGCGAATGCCGGGTTCCGGTTCGGTAATGGTTTCTATCTGAGCAACCTGAATCCGGCGAGGGCCGGGGAACGGGAATATTACCGGGAGGCAATCCGTCCGCTGGGGCTGGCGGTCCGGGAGCTTCCTTGTCCGTATTGGTTTGAAGGGGAAGCCGATTTGGTGCCGGTTGGGGATCCCTCGGGTGATCCCGACAAGCGGTTATTCCTGTTCACCTACGGGCGGATCCGAACGCCCGCTTGGGCGCCTCGAATCGGATTCCCTCCTTACCGTCGCGTTTACGGTTTCCGGTCGGACCGACGGGTTTTGCCGGCCCTGGAGTCGATCGTTCGGCCGCACGAGGTTCTGCCGCTCGAGCTGGTCAACGAGCAACATTACCACGGCGACACCGCTTTGTGTCCGTTCGGGCCCCGAGCGGAGCATCTGTTAGTTTATCTGCCGGCGCTTTCACCCAGCTCTCGGGACGCGCTGCGCAGCCGTTTGGGAAGCCATTTGGTTGAGTTGAATGAATTAGACGGCCCGGCGTTTGCAGCGAACAGCTTTCAGGTGGTGGCCGATTATTACGGGAAAAAAGTTTTCGTGCTGTTGATGCCGGACGGGCTGACCGAGGGTCTCTATGCGGAGGTGGTGAAGCGGGGCGCTGTTCCTTGCCCGGTCGATGTCTCGGAATTTCTTGAGAAGGGCGGCGGCGCAGTGAAATGTATGTTGCTGAATCTTGGAGAACTGTCATGAGGCTGAACCGGCGTGAGTTTCTCGCGTGGTCCGCAAGATCTCTGGTGGCGCTGGGTTTGATTCGCGCGGCCGATGGACTGGCGCAGGCGGTTTCCGTGTCTGCGGCGACGCTGCCCACTCGTCCATTGGGTCGGACCGGGCATGCGGTCACGTTGATGAGTCTTGGCGGGGAGGGGGTGCTGCGTAGCTCGGGCCGGATGAAAGAGGCGGTGCCGGTTATCCGCCGCGCGCTTGATTTGGGGATCAATTACTTCGACACCGCACCCGCCTACCAGCAGAGCCAGGATTATCTGGGCGAAGGGCTGGGCCGGGATCGAGGCCGGATCTTTCTGGCCTCGAAGACCCACGATCGGAGCCGGGACGGCTCGTTGCGCTTGTTGGAGGATTCGCTGAAACGCTTGCGGACCGACCATCTGGATCTCTGGCAGCTGCACGATCTTCGAGGCCGGGAGGATCTGGATCAGATCTTCTCCGATGACGGGGCGATCCATGCGCTCGAGCGGGCCAAAACCCAGCGGATGGTCCGGTTTTTCGGAATCACGGGCCACACCGATCCACAGGTTTTGGTGGAGGCGGCGCGGCGGTATCCGTTTGACACCGCGTTGGTGGCGATGAACGTGGCCGACCGGGTCCGAAACTCTTTTATTGAGCAGTTTTTGCCGGTGGCCCAGCAGAGAGAGATCGGAGTGATCGGGATGAAAGTGATGGCCCGGGGGCTGCTGCTGCAGAAGCCGGCTGGGCTGACTCCGGCCGAGGCGATCGGTTATGTGCTGAGCCAGCCGGTCAGCACAGTGGTGGTGGGATGTTCGACGCCGCGGGAAGTGGAGCAAGACGTTGCTGCGGTGTCCGACTTTCAGCGGTTGGCTCCAGAACGGCTGGCTGAGTTGGAGAAGCGCGTCAGACCGATAGCCAATCAGTTCTGTTTCTATAAGGTGTAACCAGCTCTTAGCCATGGTGCCGTTTGATAGTTTGGAAACGTTGGAGAAGATTGCCGGGCTGTTGGCGGAGGCCGATTTTGACCGGGCCGGCTGCCGGTGGGATTTGGGCGCTGCTGTTTTCGCGCTTGAGGTGACGAGACCGGCTGCCGGTTCGTTCAAGAAAGGGGGCCTTTTCCGGAAACCGGACTCCAACGGGGTCCGGTCCCGCTTGGTGATCCGGCAGGTCCGGGAGGTTTCCATCCAGGAAGAATACGATTCCAGAGCGTTGGACGAAGGGCTGCTGGACGTGGAGCGGGCCGGTGTCGACTTCCGGATTCGGCTGCGCTCGGCCCATGGACTGCGGATTGATCTTTCCATGGATCGGTTAGAAGGGGTGCTTGAGGATATGGGTTGATTCGGGTAAGATAGGGGCTTCACTTAAGGAGGCAACGATGAGGATTGGAGTCAAGATGGGGATGTTATTTTCTTGGGGGGTTCTGTTGGCGGTTGCGGTGATGCCGGTTTCCGTGGCGGTTGCTGCTGAGCATGGCGGCGGCACGGTGGAGCATGGCGGTCAGACCGTGAAACAGCCGGTTGTGATGGCCGATGATGCGGCGATGGTGAAGATGGATATCGTTGACACCGCGGTGGCGGCTGGTCAGTTTACGACGCTGGCGACCGCGCTGCAGGCCGCGGGCTTGGTGGCCGCGCTGAAAGGGGCCGGGCCGTTCACGGTCTTCGCGCCGACCGATGCCGCGTTCGCGAAGCTGCCGGTCGGAACGCTGGATGCGCTGTTGAAAGATCCGGCGAAACTGAAAGACATCCTACTGTATCATGTCGTCTCCGGCAAGGTGATGGCGCAGGACGTGGTGGCCTTGAATTCGGCGACGACGTTGGAGGGCAAGGCGGTCAAGATCACGGTCGAGGGCAGCAACGTCAGGGTCAACGACGCGAACATCGCGAAGACAGACGTCGAGGCCTCCAACGGCGTGATTCACGTGATTGACACGGTGCTGATTCCGCAGGGGCAGTAGGGTGGATCAGCTTCAGAAGGGCCTGTAGAGTCCGCGCTGTCTCGGGGCGGGCACGAGGTCCGGATGAAGCAGGTGGGCAAGCAGTTCGAGTCCGTTGACCAGACGCGGTCCGGCCCGATGAAAAAAGCTGGTTTCCACGGCAAACACTCGGCCTTGCCTCACCGCGCTTAATGCGTTCCAGCCGGGCCGCCCGGTGAGGCGCCGCCGTTCCCGCATCGACTGCCGAATCGAGTAGCTGCAGGGCATGACGATGATTACTTCCGGATTGTAACGGCGGACCTGCTCCCACGTCAGCCACGAGGAAGCGGCTCCTTGGCTTCCCAGTCGGTCCCTGCCGCCGGCCAACGATACCAGTTCCGGCACCCAATGGCCCGCCGCCATCAGCGGCTCCAGCCACTCGCAGCACCAGACTCGGGGTTGGTCCTCGGCCTTTGCAACCAGCCGCTGGATTCGGTCAATCCGCCGCTTCAGCTGTTGGATGAGGCGTTGCGCTGCTTTCTCGCGCCCCGTCATGCTCCCGATCTTTCGGATCTCTTCAAGCACCTCAGCGAGTGTCTGTGCCTCCATCGATAGGAGCCGCGGTGGGGGCGAAACCTCCCGCAGCGCCTCGGTGACTTCCGCGTGGGAGGCGGCGCAGATCGCGCACAAGGTTTGGGTGATCACCAGATTGGGTTGGAGGCGTTTTAAAGCCGCAACGTCGATCGCAAACTGGTGTTTTCCTTCCCGACGGAGTTTCAGCACTGCCTGATGAATCTTCATGCTGTCCTCGGGTGCCAGTTGCGCAACTCGGCTGGAGACGACCTCTGGTTTGGTCCTCACTTGGGGCGGGAAATCGCAATCCGCACTTCGTCCGACCACAGACCGTCCTAACCCAAGCGCGTACAGTATTTCGGTTGCGGTGGGCAGGAACGAGCAGATTTTCATGGAAATGACAGTACCACGCGCCCGTTTCGTGGGTCAATTGTCGGGGTGCGGTAGTATAATGCTTTTTTCATGGTCAAGGACAATTTGGAGAAAATCCGGGCCCGGATTGCTTCCGCGGCCGGGAAGGCCGGCCGCGACTCGTCGGAGATTCGCTTAGTCTGCGTGACCAAGGGGGTTTCCCTTGAACAAATCCAGGAAGCGGTTCAATGCGGTGTCCGGGAGATCGGCGAGAACCGGGTGCAAGAAGCGCAGGAGAAGGTGTCACTGGGCCGCGGGTTGCGGTGGCACCTGATCGGCCATCTGCAGCGTAACAAGGTTCGTCCAGCGCTGGAAATCTTTGACGTGATCCAATCAGTGGACCGGTTGGAGCTGGCCGAGGCGCTCCAGAAAATGGCCGAATCGATGGGCCGCAGCGTCGAGGTTCTGGTGCAGGTCAACGCGGCCCGGGTCGAAACCCGGTTCGGGGCGATCCCGGAAGAGACGCCGGCGCTGGTCGAGAAGCTGCGGCAATTTTCCTGTTTGCGTCTGACCGGCCTGATGACGATGGCTCCTTATGCGGAAGATCCGGAAACGGCCCGGCCGGTCTTCCGCCAGGTGAGGGAGCTGGGCAAGCAGCTTGGATTAAAGGAACTGTCAATGGGCATGAGCCAGGATTTCGAAGTGGCCGTGCAGGAGGGGGCGACGATGATTCGGATCGGCAGCGCGATCTTTCAATGAAGACCGTTGGCGTGATCGGTTGCGGCAACATGGGCCAGGCGCTGATCCAGGGGATTCTCGCCGGCCGTTTTGCCTCTTCCCGCCGAATCATTGTTTGGGATACTGATTTTCGGAAGCTGAAACGGGCGGCGCGCGCGTTCCGGGTCCGGGCCGCTCGGTCCAACGCCGAGGTGGCCACTTCCGATTGGGTGTTGCTGGCGGTGAAGCCGCAGCAGATGGCCACGGTTTTAGAGGAGATCCGGCCCGGATTGGCCCGCCGCACTTTGCTGATTTCCATAGCGGCTGGCATTTCGACCCGTTGGATCGAGCGGCGGGTCGGCAAGGGGATTCCGGTGGTGCGGGTGATGCCGAACACGCCGGCGCTGGTCGGTGCGGGGGTCTCGGCGATTGCGCCGGGGCGCGCCGCGAATGCAGGCCATCTCCGGTTGGCGGAAAAGATCTTTGCGTGCGTGGGTCAGACGGTGCGTGTGCGGGAATCGATGATGAACGCGGTGACCGCGGTCAGCGGTTCAGGGCCCGCCTATTTCTTTTTTCTGATGGAGCAGATGATCCAAGCGGGTGTTGCGCTCGGGCTTTCCGCTGAAACGGCCCGCCGGCTGGTTTTGCAGACCGCAACGGGATCCGCCCGGTTAGCGGAGCGGACTGGGGAAGACCCGCGGGTTTTGCGGGCCCGCGTCACCTCGAAGGGCGGAACCACGGAGGCCGCTTTCAAGGCGTTTGCGAAAGCGCGGCTGGATCAAACGCTTCGCGCCGGAGTTCGGGCCGCCGCGGTCCGAGCGAGAAAACTTGGAGGATGAAGAAAATGTTTGTTATCGGTAATCTTTTAGGTGCTTTCGCACAGGTGCTCAACGGTGCGCTGACGATCTACACCTGGATTCTGATCATCCGGATTTTGATCAGTTGGGTGAGCCCCGATCCGTTTAACCCAGTTGTACAGTTTCTGCACCAGATCACGGACCCGGTGCTGCAGCCGCTGCAGCGGATCATCCCGCCGATTGGTCCGTTCGACATCTCTCCAATGGTGGCACTTCTGCTGCTGCAGGGGATCCAGCATTTTCTCGTCAGGACGCTGTTTGACCTGAGTTTTCGGCTGAGGTGAAGCGGCAGTGACTCTGTTCGAGCAGATTGAAGGGACCGTCGAGGCGATTCGCAACCGGGTTGGAGATGCGCCGCAAATCGGCGTGATCTTGGGTACCGGCCTGGGCGGGCTCGGCGAGAAGATCGAGCAAGCACAGGCAATTCCCTACGATTCTGTGCCTCATTTTCCGCGCGCGACCGTCGAAGGTCACAAAGGCCAGCTGGTTTTCGGGCGCATCGGCGGCAAGCGGGTGGTCGTGATGGAAGGGCGCTTCCACGTGTATGAAGGGTACACCGCGCAGCAGGTCACCTATCCGGTTCGAGTCATGCGGGCGCTCGGCGCCGAGGTGCTGATCGTTTCGAACGCGGCCGGTGGCATGAACCCGAAGTTCGCGGCGGGGGACTTGATGGTGATCGCTGACCACATCAATCTGATGGGGATCAATCCACTGATCGGCCCGAACGACGACCGCTTGGGGCTGCGTTTTCCGGACATGTCGGCTCCGTATGACGAGCCGCTGATCCGGCTCGCGGAACGGATTGCGAAAGAGGCCTCGATCCGCTTGCACCGGGGCGTTTACGTCGGCGTGGCCGGCCCGAACCTGGAGACCCGTGCCGAGTACCGGTTTTTGCGCGGCATCGGCGCCGATGCGGTCGGCATGTCCACAATCCCGGAGGTGCTGGTCGCGATCCACAGCGGGATGCGGGTGTTTGGCCTCAGCTGCATCACCGATGTGTGTATCCCCGAAACTCTGAAGCCGGCCGTGCTCGAGGAGATCCTGAAGATTGCAAACGAAGCGGAGCCGCGGCTTACGCATCTGGTTTCGAAAATCATCGAGGGAATTTAGTGGATTACAAGGCGACGCTGAACCTGCCGAAGACCAGCTTTCCGATGAAGGGGAACCTTCCCCAAACGGAGCCGACCGTTTTGGCCCGCTGGGAGGAGCAGCACCTTTATCAGCAGCAGCTCGAGCGCCGGAAAGGGGCCCCGGCGTTTGTCCTGC
>OBEQ010572449.1_pt1 | contig 11793 bp, 6 predicted proteins | sample 1670901 | NCBI WGS metagenome assembly OBEQ01 (sample SAMEA104232315, study PRJEB22302) | groundwater metagenome | biome: forest; feature: aquifer; material: groundwater | place: USA | collected 2011-08-07 | depth 5.4 m | reverse complement strand
CGACGTCCGCGTACACGATGGGGCATTGCGACCGTCTGACGAGCCTCGGGCGATACGTCCTTTGCTACAACAGCGTGAACGGCTACATGGAGGTCATCGACATCGATGGCAGCGGCTACCCAACGCCCACGCAGGTCGTGCTGGTCGGCGGCGAGTACACGCACGTCGTCCGTCACGGCCGGGGCGTGGTGTTCTACGCGAGCGGCTTCGGCGGCGCGCAGTTCGGGTACGTCGACAGCAACGGGTTCTACGTTGCCACGCAGTTGACGAGCATCCTGATGAACCTGTACCACTTCAGCGCGACGGCGGACAGCGTGACGAGCACCGGGGACGCGCTGCTGTTCTACAACGGACAGTACGGCGCGGCCCTTGTCGGCACTGTCGATGGCGCCGGCCAGTTCCTCAAGACGGGGGAGACCGACCTCACGCCGTGGTGGAGCGACGTCGTCGCAACCGCGGCACGATGAGGGGGTACGCGCGCGGGAATCATTGCGGTTCCTGCGCGCCGCCTGACTCGCCGGTAAATCAGGCCCCCTCCCATCTGAACCGGGAGGCCGCGATCGTCCAGAACGCCGCGGCAAAGCCGATCAGCACCACGAACGGCATCACGGCGCCGCTCAGGCCGATGCCGCGCCACGTCATCGCGTCGAGACCGTCGACAGCCCACCGGACCGGCACTACAACCGTCGCCCGCTGCAGCCACGCCGGGAAGATGAAGGTGGGCACCCACGCGCCGCCGAGCATCACCATCATCAGCACGGCCAGCGTCGTCAACCCCCGCGCGGTGGCGGGCGAATTCCCGAGCGCCGCGACGAGCAGGCCGAATGTCGCGGCCATCATCGCGCACGCGATCGAGACGCCCAGGAAACCGAGGACGCTGCCCTCGATGCGGACGGCGAAGACGATCATGGCGAACCCGAACGAGACGAACAGGATCAGCAGCGACAGGATCGTCCCGCTGACCGCCTTGCCCGCGAGCAGCGTTGTTTTGGAGACGGGGGCGCTGCGCAGGCGCTTCCACAACCCGCGCTGGCGTTCGAGCAGCATCTCGACACCCATGTTCGCCATGGCGAAGAGCAGGAACTGGATCGCCATCCCCGCGAAGGAGTGGGCGTAGCCGTTGTACTTGATGTCCGAGCCGGCCGTCATCGCTTCCTCGGTCACGGTGTAGGGCATCGTGATGCCGCGCCGCTCCGCCGGTGCCTGGATGCCCGCCGCCGGTGCCTGCTTGTAGTACTTCTGCACCGAGCCCAGCAGCTCCAGCAGTTGCCGCTTCTGATCCGCGGGCATCGCCGACGACTCGACCTGCGGCAGCGTCTTCTCGAGGAGCTGCCGGCCCTGGTCGCCGCCGAACATCTCCCTGCTGACCGCCTCCATCACATGCTGCGTCAGGATGCCTCGCACCATCGCCAACTCAATGCTGCGCGACGGGTCGTGGAGCAGGGTGAGCGCCGGTTTGTCCCCGTTGCCGAAGAAGGCGTTGCCCGCGGCATCCCCGAAGCCTTTCGGGATGACGACGGCGACGACGGCGTCCCCACGCCTCACGAGGTCCCGCGCCTGATCCTCGGCCGGCGTCGTCACCTTGAGGTTCTCGTCGGTTTGCGCGCCCGCGAGCACCGCTTTGGAAATCGCCGACTGGTCCTGGTCCACGATGGCCACGGCGAGCCGGGCCGGCTCCCGCTGGCCGCCGCCGCCGAAGACCGACCCGAAAAACGATCCGATCGCGATCGGCACCACGAAGCTGACGATCACCGAGCGGCGGTCGCTGAAGAAGAGCTGCAGGTCCTTGCGGACCATGGCGGGAAGCGGGGGGAAGGCCATCAGGCGCGCAGGCTCCTTCCGGTCAGCGTGAGGAACACCGTTTCGAGCGTCGCCCGCCCGCCGCCTACGGTTGCGACGCGCGACTGCAGGCCCTCGAGCGTGTCCTCGGCGATCACCTTGCCGTGGTCCATGACGACGATGCGGTCGGCGAGGCGCTCGACTTCTTCCATGTAGTGCGTCGTGTAGAGGAGCGCCTTGCCGCGGCGTTTCAGCGTCTCGAGGTTCTCGAAGATCGCGTTGCGGCTTTGCGGATCGACCCCGACCGTCGGCTCGTCGAGCAGCAGGATGTCGGGGTCGTGCAGCAGGCCGGCGGCCAGGTTCAGCCGCCGCTTCATGCCGCCGCTGTAGGTCGCGACGCGATCGTTCAGGCGATCGGCCAGGCCGACCAGCTCCATCGCCGAGGCGATGGCCGTGTCGAGCGCGGCCCTCGAGAGGCTATAGAGCGCGCCAAAAAAGCGCAGGTTCGCGCGCGCTGTCAGCTCGTCGTACAGCGCGAGCTCCTGGGGCACGAGTCCGATCTGCCGTTTCTTCGGATCCGTATCGCCGTTCAGGCGCTGGCCGTCGACGAGCACTTCGCCTTTCTCGGGCGCGACCAGCCCCGCGATCATGGAGACCGTCGTCGTCTTGCCGGCGCCGTTGGGCCCCAGCAGGCCCACCAGTTGTCCGCGTTCGAACGTGAACGACACGTCGTCCACGGCGACGAGCGAGCCGAACGCCTTGCGCAGATGTCTGATCGCCAGCATGCGGGGACCGACACCATCTTGGCACAGCCACCCGTTGGCGCCTTCGCAACCACAGTTGTCGCTTTTCACCGTGCGAAAAGTGCAGCAGTTCCTGCGCTGTAGATAAGCCCCCTTTCTCCTTCGACATCCATCGACATCGGTCGTTGCCGGGCGGCGGCAGCGCGCTTGCCCTGCCATGTCGCGTCCCGGCGGGGAAGCGGCCACCCCGTGCATCCGACCTGTTGCACGCAGCATCCACACCGGCCGGGACATCTCACACGCGCACTGAACGATGTCACCAGGAGGAAAAGACGATGACCCGCATCATGATTGCCGCGATCGTCGCGATCGCATTGGGCGCGACCCCAATGAGCGCCCAGGGAAGAGCCACCCCGACAAAGACCGTGGCGACCGCCGCGGCACCGGTCAACCTGAATACGGCGACGGCGGAGCAGCTCGCGACGATTCCGGGCGTCGGCGCGAAGACCGCCGAGCGCATCATCGAGTACCGCCAGAAGAACGGCGCTTTCAAGAAGGTCGAGGACCTGATGAACGTGAGCGGCGTGGGGGAGAAGAGCTTCCTCAAGATGAAGCCGCTCATCACGGTCGCCGCCGCCAAAACAACCGCACAGAACGAGTAGCAGGGCCGCCGGGTCGCGGGGGCGCGCCGCGCCGCCCGCGGCCCGCGCGTCATCCATCCGCGGCCGGCCACACATTGATCGAGTTGATCTTCGTGGTGGCGCTGGCGGGAATCCTCGCCGCGATGGCGATCCCGGAGACGACGGCTGGGGTCGAGCGATCCAGGACGCTTGGCGCGGCTCGGTACCTTGCGGGACGGCTGGCGCTCGCGCGCACCCAGGCGGTTGCGCGATCGGCCAACGTGGCGCTGTTGTTCGTGGCTGACGACGGCACCTATTCGGTTGGCGCGTATCGAGACGGCAACAGGAATGGCGTCCGGACGCGCGACATCAACGCGGGCATCGACCCAGTCGTCGAAGCGCCCGTTCGTTTCTCGGATCTCTTTCCGCGGGTGTCGCTGTTTCTGACCGATCCGGCGGACACATCCGCACCTGACACGAGCGCGCTTATGTCGTTTACCCCGACCGGCACCGCCTCATCCCGCACCCTCTACCTTCGCGGCCGCGACGGATCGCAGTACGCCGTCCGCGTGCTCGGTGCCACCGGCCGCACACGCCTGCTGCGCTTCGTAGCTGCCACTCACCAGTGGATCGAGGTCCTGTAGGCCATGGATCGCCGGCGAACGGCCAGACGACTCCTCGCGCCCGACGAGCCTCTCGCGCACGCAAAGCTGCGCACCGGGGGCCAGTTAATCGTGCTCGACGCGTCCAGCTGGGGCGCGCTCACCGAAACGAAAGAGCGGCTGCTGCCCGGCAGACATCTCGATGTGCACGTCGTCACCTCGGGCGGTCGCGTGCTCGTGCGTGGCCGCGTGGCGCGCGCGTACGTGTGTCAGCTGCAGCCGGCGGCGATCTACTACCGCGCGGGGCTTGCCTTCGAGCAGCCGATCGACGTGCGTACGTGCGGGCATCCGCTGCCCGCTGCGCTCGTGTCGCCCGCGATTCCGCAGGGTACGCCCTACCCGCTGCGCACGGGCGACAGCGACATCGAGTTCACTGAGCGGCTGTCAGCGTAGCCGATTCATGGTGGTCGACCGTGTCATCGCGATTGTTGGTGCCGAGCTCGGAGGACGAGGATGAGACGAAATGACGAATCGGTCGCCCAGGTGCTGCGCCGGTTGGCGGACGCGCTCGTCAGCGATCCGGTCAATCGCGATCTGCAGGCAGTCTTCGAGCAGGAAGTACAGCCGCTCCTAGACCTTCGATCGGTCCGGTCGCGCGAGATCAAGGAAGGGGCGTTCGTATGATCGCTCGTCGCTTCGTGATCTCGCTCGGAATCGTCGCCGCCTGCGCCACGACCGCGCGCGCCGAGACACAAATCGCCGTCAATGGCGCTACTGCGGCAGCTACGGTGACGGCTGGTACTGCGACCGCTGTGTCGATTTCTGGCGGGCCGGCGAATGCAACCGATTGGGTTGGCCTGTATCGAACGGGCGCGCCGAATGGCGCCTATCTCGATTGGCGGTACTTGAACGGTAGCACCGCGGCGCCCGCAACAGGATTCGCGAATGCGACGGTCACTCTTCCTGCGCTTGTGCCTCCAGGCGACTACGAGTTTCGCCTATTCGCAAAGAACGGATTTGGACGGCTAGGGACCAGTGCCCGTGTCACCGTCGTTGCGTCGCCAGCGCACGTCACCGTCAATGGGACGTCGCCGCCGACAGCGGTTGCTGTCGGTGTCGGATCGCACGTTACCGTGAGTGTGAATAGCGGTCCAGCGAATGCCAGCGACTGGGTCGGGCTATACGCGGCGAACTCCCCCGATAGCAGATACCTGACGTGGCGCTATCTCAATGGGACCACCACGGTACCGGCAGCCGGTCTATCAACCGCAAATCTGGATTTTGCCGTTCCGGCGTCTGCGGGCAGCTACGAATTTCGCTTGTTCGCTGCCAATGGCTTTGTCCGGCTGGCCACCAGTACCGCGATTGTGGTCGCATCATCGCCGGCAGCTCTAGCTGTGAATGGCGTCAGTGCCCCGGGAGCAGTGAGCGTCACGGCTGGATCCGACGCTGTCGTGAGCGTATCGGCAGGACCCGCGAATGCGACTGATTGGGTGGGACTTTATGTGCAGGGGTCCGGAGATGGCGCATACGTCGACTGGCGGTACTTGAGCGGCACAACGCTCGCGCCGGCAACGGGCGTCGTCGCCGCGACGTTGCATTTCGCGATGCCGACAATGGTGGGGACGTACGAATTTCGATTCTTTGCCGACAACGCGTTCGGACGTCTGACTACGAGCGGCGCTGTTACGGTAACGCCTTCACCCGCCCGGATATCGGTCAACGGGATCCTTCCCCCCGCGGACGTGGTGGTTCGGCCAGGCGCAACGGCTACGGTGCAGGTCACCGGAGGTCCCGCTAACACGACGGACTGGATCGCATTGGCGGCACGTGGCTCAGCGAATCGCTCCTATCTCGCCTGGAAGTACTTGAATGGCGTGACCACACCGCCGACGCAAGGTGTCTCAGGCGCCACACTGAGCTTCAATGTGCCGACAGGTTCCGGCAACTACGAATTTCGCTTGTTTGCGAACGACGGCTTTCAGCGGTTGGCGACAAGCGGCAACGTGATTGCCAGACGGAAGAATCCAACACCGCCGACCGTGACATCGATAACCCCGACACCAGGCGCCACGGACGTAGGTCTCGCGTCGAATATGACGGCGACGTTCAGCGAAGAGCTCGCGGCAAGCTCCGTGACCAGTTCTACGTTTCAGTTGCGTAACCCTTCGAACACTCTGATTCCGGCTTCCGTTACGTACCAGGCAAGTTCTCACGTGGCGACGCTCGACCCAGCGGCATCCCTCGCTGAGAGCACCCTATACACGGCAAGGCTCGAGGGCGGCACATCGGGAATCACGGATCTGGAGGGCACTGCCCTTGCGACTGACTACTCCTGGAGTTTCACGACCGCGGCTGTCACGCCGAACGTGACGACGACATTCCCGCTGTCCAGCGCCGCCGACGTGATTCCAGGCGCGAGCATCCTCGCGACATTTCTTGTGCCCCTGGATCCCTCGACGGTGACGTCATCGACCTTCGAGTTGTGGGACGGTTCGAACACGTTGGTGGCCGCGTCAGTTGCGTATCAGTCGACCACCCGAACAGCAGTGTTGATTCCTGCGTATCCACTCTTTGAGCTGAGCAGCTACACGGTCATCCTGAAGACCGGCATTGCGAGCACGGCAGGAGTCCACCTTCAGAACGATTACTCATGGGCGTTCACGACTACCGATGTCACGGCGCCGACCGTCATCGAGACACTGCCGGCTCCCGACGCAAGCAACGCGGATGTCTCGCACGCCATCGTCGTCGTGTTCAGCGAACCGATGGCAATTGCGTCCATGACGCTGGCGGCTTTCGAACTGCGCGATCCAACAAATGCCCTCGTTCCATTGAGTGTCGCCTACGACGCTGAAACCAACACAGCGACACTGGTTCCGGCCGTGCCCCTGACGCACGGCGCGACCTACACCGCTGTGGCGAAGGGCGGTTCGAGTCCCGGGGCAAAAGATCTCGCGGGCAACGCACTGGCCGCCGACTATGGTTGGTCTTTCAGCACGCAATCCGCGGGGTGTTCGTACACCGTATCGCCCACGAGTATCTCGGCGCCGTCGGAGGGCTCGCCGGGGACGATCGATGTGTCAACGTCGTGGGGATGTCAGGCGTCGCTCGCGTCGGATGCACCTTGGCTGAGCGTGACACCGATTGGGTATGCGGCTCGTATCCTTGGCGAACATCCCGCCGGGTATTGGCGGCTCGATGATCCCGTGAACGCGTCTGCCCAGGATTCCAGCGGTCATCACCTGGATGCGTACAGCGATACGGCGATCCATCGCGTGCCAACGCCATGGGCTGATGGGAACCACGCCGCGGCGTTTGATGGCACCGGATACATCGACCTTTCATCGGATCCTTCGCTCGACTCCCAGACCTCATTCACTCTGGAGGCATGGGTGCGCGTTACCCAGCCGACGACGGGCTCGATCGCGAGCAACTACTGGCTGGGGTCCGGCTATGCGCTCGAAGTGAACGGGACGCACGCGGTGTTCCACGCTGACAGCAGTAGTGCTCCGTTGTTCTCCGTCCAGAGCGCGAATGCATTGAATGACGACGCCTGGCATCACGTGGTCGGCGCGTACGATGCGTCGGGCGGCACCGCGCGTCTATTTATCGATGGAGCTCTGGACGGCTCTTCGACAACAGCCGGGTCTCCACGGGCGGGCGGCGATCTCCTGATCGGCGCCTCGGATTATGGACTGAGCAACGTCATCACGGCATCGATCGATGAGGTCGCGTATTTCGGGGTCGCCTTGACGGCCGACCAGGTTGCGGCGCATTTCACGGCACGAGGAAATGCTGTACCTCCAACAACTGGAACGCTTGACGATACGGTCACCTACACGATCGTCGCGAATCCAACTGGGCTGGTTCGAAACGGGCACCTGACGGTTGGAAATTCAGTGATCACGGTGACGCAGGCGGGGCTGCCGTGTACCTACACGGTGTCGCCACAGGCGGCCAGCGTCGATGCACCCGGTAGCCCGGTCACGATATCGGTGGATGATCCGATTGGCTGCCCGTGGTCCGCAACAACGGATACGTCCTGGATCAGCGTTGACCGCGTGACAGATGGTTATGCGGGCCAGATCCTGCACCATGGCCCGGCCGGCTATTGGCGTCTGGATGACACAGGCAGCACGGTTCGCGACAGCAGCGGGCACGGAGCGGACGCCGTTATCGAAGGTTCGTACAGCCAGGGTGTGATGGGCGCCACTGCTGATGGCAATGCCGCTACCCGTTTGGGGGGGGGCCTGATGTGGTTCCCTGTGGAGCGGTTCCTCGGCAGTCGTTTCTCGATCGAAGGGTGGATCCGCTCTGACGACGGCGGCGGTGGGACTATCGCGCGGAGCTCCGAGTGGCGGTTGGCCTTTGACAATGCGCGCCTGCAATTCTACGCAAGTCAAGGCGAAACAGTTCTCGCGGACCTTCAGACCGAACCCGTTCCCCAGGACGGGGCGTGGCATCACGTCGTGGCGACGTTTGATTCCGATCAGCGGACCGTGCAGCTGTTTGTCGATGGCACGCTGAGCGTCAGCGCGACGAGCAGTGGCGGCATCAACGCGAGCTCGAACGCCTTCCCGACGGTTGGGTACCTCAACGCGGCGCTCGACGAGCTGGCCGTCTACTCGAGCATCCTCACGCCGGCGCAGGTCGCGCGTCATTTTGCGCAACGGGTCTCGAGCGGTGGTGGCACCGGGGTGGTGACCTACGCAGTGTCGCCAAACGCGTCGATCGTGCCACGCGCTGGACAAGTGCACGTGGCTGGCGTAGCCGCGTCGATCTCGCAAGCGGGGCGCCCGTGCTTTGACATGGCGCCTGCAGCCATTTCGGTGGATGCGGCCGGCGCAACGGGAACCATTCATCTCACGGCGCTCGACAGTGGCTGCACGTGGACGGGTGCCGGTAGCGCAGCCTGGATCGCTCTCGATTCTCAGAGCGGCACCGGGTCCGGTGACACGCACTACACCATCGCCGTCAACACGACTCCTATCAATCGCACGGCGACAATACTCATCGGTGGCCGTACGATCGCGGTGGCGCAGTCCGGAGCACCGTTGCAGCGACCCGGCTTCAACTATTCGGTTGCTGGTGGTCAGGAGTTCGCCCTCGCCCTGAGGAACGACGGAGTGGTGTGGGCCTGGGGCCGCAACAACCAGGCACAGCTGGGTGATGGGTCGACCATCAATCGACCTCTCCCCATTCAGATTCCCACACTCTCCAACGTGGTCGCGCTCGCTGCGGGCGATGCGCACTCGCTGGCGTTGACCAATACGGGCGCCGTCTGGGCGTGGGGCGCAAACGGGCTCGGACAACTGGGGCAGGGGTCGTTTGCATTCACGCTGGTGCCGAAGCAGGTCAGCGGCCTCGCAAATGTCACCGCCATCGCGGCCGGAAGTAGCCATAGCGTGGCACTCACCGCCGGCGGCATCGTGTGGACCTGGGGCAGCAACGCTCTGGGTGAGCTTGGGGATGGGTCCACGACTAATCGAACCGCGCCGGTCGTCGTGACAGGGTGGACTGGCCTAGCAGTCGCGATCAGCGCGGCCGGGTCTCATAGTCTCGTCGTCGATGCGACTGGAGCGGTCTGGACGTTCGGGATTGGGCAAACGCACGCATCGCGCGTATCGATTGCGGCTCCCATCGTGACCGCTGTTGCGACGGCAACCGGTGGGTTTGCGAACGCCGTCGATGGTGGCGTGTGGGCCTGGGGCACCAATCAGCGCGGTGAGCTCGGCGACGGGGTGGCAACATCCTCACCCCAGGACCCCGAGCAACCGGCGACTCTTGCCGGGCTGTCTCACATTGCGCCAGGCGAATCGCATGCGTTGGCGCTGACCGCAAACGGCCGCGTGCGTGCGTGGGGTGGGAATGAGAGTGGGCAGTTGGGCGACGGCACGGCGCCCTGTGCGACCCCTGGCTGCTCGTTGAACCAGTACTCTGCAACGCCGCTCGAGCTCAACAGTCCGACTGGCGTGGTGGACGTTGCGGCGCATCGAAACCACAACGTCGCGGCCACCGCTGATGGCCAGGTCTGGAGCTGGGGCACCAATGGTAGTAATGAGCTCGGTGACGGCTCTACGCTTCAATCGTCCATTCCCGTGAACATCGCGGACGCCGGTTTCGTGTGGCACACCGGTGCGCCGATTCTCACCGCCGGCGGGACGTTCACGTTCCCCGTACTCGTGCGTGCATCGTCGGGGACGGCTGGGGCAACCATTCACTACACGCTCAACGGCGCCGAGCCCACGGAATCCGACCCGGTGATGCCCGCCTCGCCGTCCGGCATAACCATTGACCAGACGACAACGGTCTTCGCGAGGGCATGGGCGAGCAGCAAACCGCCGAGCCGGATCGTTTCAGCGACGTACACGCTGCAGGTCAGCCCGCCTGCGTTCAGCCCTGGCGCAGGGATCTACACGTCGGCACGAACGGTCTCGCTCGCGACGACGGTCGTAGGGGCGACGATCCGTTACACGACAGACGGTACGGCCCCGACCAGTGCGTCGCCGGCGTACTCGTCCCCGTTCGTGATCAGTACTGGAACAATCGTGAAGGCGATCGCCTTCAAGACCGGATGGACGTCAAGCACGCTGGCGAGCGCCACGTACGTCTTCAACTACGGGACGCTCGTGACCCCGGTGATTGCTCCGGTCCCTGGGATCTATACGTACGGGCAGAGCGTCACGATGATCGCGGCTGCGAACGCCGTCATTCGCTACACGACCAACGGGGCCACGCCAACGTCTGCGTCGCCTGCTTACATGGGCCCGCTGACGCTGTCCGGGCCAATGACCGTGAAGGCAGCGGCATTCAATCCGGATTGGACTACCAGCGCCGTTGCAACCGCGGCATACGGAGCAAAGACGGCATCGCCGACTCTTGCTCCTGATGGCGGAGCGTACGCGGCGGGCCAGCAGATCACCATCACGGACACTACGCCGAACGCGGACATTCATTACACGACCAACGGCCAGGAACCGACCGTCTCTGACCTGGTGGTGTCCAATGGCGGATCGATCAGCGTCGGGAATTTCCCGCTCAAGGCACGCGCATTCCGCACGGACCTGATTGCGAGTGACACGACCACCGCCGAATATTCCCGTCTCGGAGACGACTGCCGGTTCACCGTCACACCCGCTGTAGTGAACGTGGGTCCGACTCCAACAGGTGGTGTGCTGTCGCTGACATCGACGGGGAGCAGTTGCTCGTGGACGGCGACTCCAGACGTCTCATGGATCACGGTGAGCCCGACTGCGGGAACCGGTACCGTAGGCGAGATTGTCTATTACCTGCCGGCGAACATGACGACATCGTTGCGCACTGGGCTGATTGCGATAGGCGATACCGCGGTCCTGATTGTCCAGGGAGCCACGCCGACATGCACGTTCAACGTGACACCAGGCGCGATCGCCGCCTCGGCCGCGGCGGCCAACGGTGACATCGCGATAACCGCGAGCGATGCCGGTTGCGGCTGGACCGCGACCTCTGACGCGTCCTGGATCTCGATTGCGACGACCGATGCCAGCGTGTACGCGCGGATGGTCATGGCAGACCACCCGGCGGGCTACTGGCGCCTGAACGAACCCGCAAACTCAACGGTCGTTGCGGACACGTCCGGATCCGGCCACGCAGGCACGGTGAGCGGTGGCGTGACGCTGGGGCAGTCAGGTCCATTGGCCGATGGCAGCACGACAGCGGCGTTCGATGGCGCGACAGGCGCGGTGCAAGTCGCCGACGCTGCCGCGTTCGATCGCCCGGCGATCACCTGGGAGACGTGGGTGAAGATACCGAGCGTCTCCGCGATGCCTCGCCAGATATTCGGCAAGGGCGCGACGAACGAAGCATTCTCGTTGTGGATCGAGCCCAATGACACCAGGGCGACGCTGTACTTCACGTCTGCGCTTCGTGGCAGGCAATCGGCGAGGCTTCCGTCGACGATTGTTGGCGCGGGATGGGTGCATCTTGCGTTTGCCTACGACGCCAGCTTCTGGCACGCCTACGTCAATGGCGTCGAGGACCAGTCAGGCGCGACCAATGACACCCTGG
>OBEQ012202261.1_pt1 | contig 11794 bp, 9 predicted proteins | sample 1670901 | NCBI WGS metagenome assembly OBEQ01 (sample SAMEA104232315, study PRJEB22302) | groundwater metagenome | biome: forest; feature: aquifer; material: groundwater | place: USA | collected 2011-08-07 | depth 5.4 m | reverse complement strand
CCATTTGCCATTAGATAATAGCGAGCATCGGTCATACTACGCAAGTAAAATTGATTTGGTTCTTCCGTTATTGTATGAACTAATGCGAAAGGCGCAACTCCGAATATAGACCCGGTTTTAAGAGAGACAAATGGATTGTAATAAAGAAATACTCCAACCACAATAAATAAACTCATGACAAAAGAATAAAGTAAAAATTTTTTGAAGTCTTTGCCTAATATAGTAACGAGAAGATAAGTGCCGATCATAAATATACTTATTACTCCTCCATAAAATTTAAGACCCATAATGAAAAAAATACATATTCCAGCTATTATTGCTGCCTTAAGATTAAAAATTCTATCTTTGATAAGAATTAAAAGTCCTAAGAAAAAAATGAGTGAAAATGCATAAGGTAAATTAGACATCATATGCATCGAAGGCAACGGTAAGAGGGTCGAAGAACCGTTCGTAGTCTTATCATGATAAAGAGTTAGTAAATAGGAAAAGGAGCCTGCAAAGTAGTTGAACAGGAGAAATAAACCGACAAAGAGCGGTTTGTCCTGTATTTTCCTTCCTAGAACAATGAGTAGATACGTAAAAGCAATAAACCATAGTATAGGAAGCAGTTTGAAGTATGAAAATATTGCAGAGATTCCTAATTTAGCTAAAAGAAAAGTCACTAAGTCCATTAAATAGTTATATCCATATAAATTTTCCCCTGAAAAAGTAGGTGCGACAAAAGGAAATTTTTGAAATGAAACATTGGTTATAGCTAAATGCCAAATTGCATCATGACCATGGACTCCCCAGAAGTTTATTCCACATGCTTTTTTGAAACAAAAAAAAGTACCACTAGGAAAAATAATAAGCATGTAGAGAAGGAAAGCCGGTAAGATGATTAAAAGTAAGAATTTGTGCTTTCTGATATAATCAAAAACATGCCTCATAAGCTTGCTATTATAACGGTTGTGTATCAAAATTATACAGTACTACAGGACCTTCTTGATAGCTTAAGAAAACAATCAAAAAAAAACTTTTACCTCTTTTGTATCGATGTATCGATACAACGATACACTATTGACCTCGAGGGTATTCCAGGCGAAGTAATTCATTCAGAAAATAAAGGTTATGCTCATGGGGTTAATATTGGATTAAAAATTGCGCTACAAAAGAAATTTAAGTTTTTTTGCGTTTTAAATAGCGACGTTTACTTAAAAAATGACTTTATACAAAATGTTTTAAGTTCACTGGCTAAAAATTCTTCTTCAATTATTGGAGGAAAGATATATTATGCCCCCGGATATGAATACCACAAAGAAAAATATAAAAAATCAGATTTAGGGAAAGTGATCTGGTATGCAGGTGGATCAATAGATTGGAACCATGCATTGACTCCGCATCGAGGAGTTGATGAAATCGACACAGGTCAATTTGACAAATCTAAGCAAATCGATTTTGTCAACGGAGCACTGATGCTTTTCGATAGATCAGTCATTGAGAAAGTTGGTTACTGGGATGAAAGTTATTTCCTTTATTTTGAGGATGCTAATTTTTGTGTGAGAGCAAAAAAAGCAGGAATATCGCTCTTATATGATCCTTCAATCACTATATGGCACAAAAATGCGCAGTCTACGGGAGGCGCAGGGTCTCAAATTCATCAACAATATCAAAGAATGAATCGTCTGCGTTTTGGATTGAAATATGCTCCGTTAAGAACAAAGTTTCATTTGCTAAAAAATTATTTATTAGGTCAATGAACAGAAAATATTGGTTAGCTATTTTTCTTCTTACAGGATTATTACTCCGCCTGATTATTAGTTTTCCAACCTTTAGCGGAGATGTGACAAATCATATGGTATGGGGAGAAATCGGTGCCAAACATGGACTAAAGGGTCTGTACGAAGTTGACTTTCCAAAACTTTACAAACATATTGCTCCGAATTATCCTCCTTTTGCAATTTTTGCTTTTACTTTTTTATTTTTATTAAAACAGTGGATCTATCAATTAGCTTGGTTCTTAAACCTTCATATACCTTTTTTTCCCTCTAATTTTATTTTTATTCTAAGAGATTTTGACTATTATCCCTATCTCTTAAAGCTCCCTGCGATTATTGCTGACATTGGAATAGCATGGATATCATTTCTCTTTGCAAAAAAAATTGTCAAAAAAAGGAAGAGCTCTTTTCCACTTATAATACTCCTCCTCGTTCTTTTTAATCCTGCATATTTTTACAACAGTGCTTATTGGGGTCAAACGGATTCAGTACCTTTATTTTTTCTTCTTGTGTCTTTTTATCTCCTTCTTTATTCAAGTAAATTTATACGAGCCGGCCTTTTTTTTATATTAGGGCTTCTTTTTAAACAAACAATCGTTATATTCATTCCCCTTTTCGCTATCCTACTCTACATCAAGTCAAACATAAGGCTGTTTAGTATGACTCTTATCGCCAGCCTTTTACTATTTGTAATATCGTTTATTCCTTTTGCATATAAGCAAAACGTTTTGTTTTACCCTTTTTTAACGTACTGGAATAAAATACTTTTAGTCTCTGGCGTCCCGTACACTTCTAATCATGCATTTAATCTTTGGTTTCTTGTGACCGGATCACGAAAGGTATTTGCCTCATCACACTTTTTATCGGGATTATCGTATGAACAATGGGGGTATCTGCTTGTCGGATTGATCTATCTCCTGCTCCTCATGAAGCTCTATAAAGATAAATTTAAAATTGAGAGTATATTATACGTCGGCTTTCTTATTCCGTTTGCAAGTTTTTTGTTTCTCACCAAAATGCATGAAAGACATCTTATCTTAACGCTCCCATTCCTTCTTCTTTTGACATACAAAAATAAATTTCTTTTATCATGCTTCCTTTTTATATCTCTATTTAATCTGATTAATATGTATCACAGTTGGTGGTCTCCTCATTTTTATCCTTTAGAAAAAGTTCTCTCACAAGATAGTGTACTCAATTTTCTGACTATTCTGTTACTAGGAGTTTTTTCCGCCTCACTAATAAATTATTTTAAGTTAAGTTTTTTACGGGAAAAGAAAATATAGATCATATTAAAGAGTGAAAGCCAGATAATGATGAGATGCTTTAGGTTTACTTTATCCGCACTATCCCATCCTCCGAGTCGAATGTATGGATAATAGGAAAGAAGTAGGCCGGCAAAAAATATAGCAAAATGATTTATTAACCGTTCATAGAATGGAATGAAGGCAAACACTGCTAAAAAATACCAGGGTTGAATTTCTGATTTAATTGATAAGTAAGTTACTAGAGCAAGTAAACTAAAGAACACTAGTCGGTTTAACTTTTTATTATCTCGACTGAGAAAAAAGAGCGGTAATGTAAGGTACTTAATCCCTGCAGAAATAACTAATAGCAACCTTGCTTTATTATCCTTCTTTTTAAATAAAAAATAAACCCCGACTATAGCTAAAGAAAGAGCGATCAGATCGTTGTGACTATTGATAAGACCTTCAACAATAATCAAAGGATTGGTCGCAAACAATACTGCCCATTTTTTATTCAATTTACTTAAGGATAAAACAGCGAGAAAATAAAAAAAGAAAAATGTGATTTTAAAGAACAAAAAGCTTATCATAAATTTCCCCATGCTTAAAAACGATGGAAGCAAGGTGATAGGTAAAAATGTCGGACCATACGGATATGTCCGGTGAGTCCATTGCATGAAACGCAGCCAAGGATCATAGGGAAAGTCAAGCGCCTTATGAAAATAAGGGTTTTGATGATAGAAGGTAACTATTTTTGCATCAAAAAGATAATTAAAGAAGTCGTGAGTTAAGAACGGATACGAAAAAATAGTGATGATTCCTATGAGAATTGCTAAATGTATTGGATTGACTTGCTTATACTTTTTAAGAAACACATAATGAAAGAAAAAAAGAGCTGCTACAAGTATCAAATACACCAACCACGAATGATCTCTCTGGTAGTAGCCAAAATAAACCATTTTGTCTCTAAATATGACCCACCAGTTAGTTTGAAGCAAAGTCAAATTGGGATCAATCAATGCATAGGAATAAATCGAGAGTGACACAAGTGGTATTGCATATAAAAAAAGCAGCATATTAAAAATATTAAGGTTTGGTTAATATTGAAAAGGAATTATTTTTTTCTAACAATTTATATTCGATATTTTTACTTTTTAAATCATCTACCACCCAATTTCTGGTTATAACGACAAAATCTTTCTCATTCGATGTCATAAATTTTGCCAGAGTTTTTTGGTCATCGGCCAAATACGCAAGAGGCTGAACGTTTTTACCAGAATAAAATACTGCAATTGGTACATAATCGTCATCGAGAAATATCGGCTTACTATATTTTGCAGATGCTTTTGTAATAGCTACATCATCAGGAATATAGCGATTTGCCGGAAAAACCTCTTTGTAAAAAATTTTGGTTTGAACGAAAGCTATATACAAAAAAACAGCGACCATGCCCACTTCGATTAAAGTACCTTGCAATAATTTATTAGGTACAATTTTTTTTAGAAATTTAAAACGCTTACTCAAAGAAACAGCAACAATACCTACTTCATAGATTCCAACCGGGATAATAAATGCAAGCGGTAGATAAGCTGGAATCAAATGCCAAAGCTCTGTTTCTTTTGAAGTTAAAAAAGGATAAAGAATAATAAAATTCCATACTATCAGTAAGAAAATATTTTTTCTTAAGAATTTAAAAGTGATGATTAAAAATCCTAACGATGCTAACCAAATGTAATACCACTTTCGCACTCCCATATGAAGGTAAAACAACGGCTGCTGAAGCATGGGATGAAAATAAGAAGAAAGAGTTTTATTGCGTGTGCCAATGTTGAAAAAATGATGTTCAATAAAATCAGGATAAGTTTTTTTCTGGACATAGTACCAAGGATATACAAGAGCAATAAATCCAATTAACGCGACAACAAGGTAGGGAATATTTTTCTTTATATTCAAAAACTGTCGCCAATTAAGCAAAAGAATAAGGATTAAAGCAGAAGCACCAATAAGAGTTTTAGTCAGCATTAAGGCTCCAAATGCTAACATTGTGAATGGAAACCATTTAAAATTTTTGGCAGATTTAGTGGCCAAAAAAACAGTCAATATGTAAAAAAATACAAATACGGAATCAAGATTGCCTGATCTTACCCGTATTGTATACCATACGCTTGTCCCCAACACTAAAGCTGCAGCAAATCCAATTGTTTTTCTTTTAAAAAGCTCTACGGCAGTTTGATAGATTAATAAAATTGATAGCAAGCCTAAAATCGCTGAAGGGAATCGAGTAGAAAACTCGTTGATACCAAATATTCTATAGGAAAGCGACATCAGCCAAAAACCCATCGGTGGATGATCATAATATGGCTTACCGTTCCAGATCATTTTCATATAATTTCCGTTTCTTATCATATCGCGTGCTATCGACCCGTACCATGCCTCATCCCAACTGGCTAGTGTGTTATAATCTAATCGATAGAAGAAGATAAAAGAAAAAAATATGAGTAGTGAAATTAAGAAAAAACTCTCTTTAGTAAATCTTATAATCTTCATTATTATTATTGTCCTTTTCTGCTATTTTAGACTAAAGCCACTCTATTTTCAAACAGTAGGTTATACCTATGATCAAGGAAGAGATTTCTTAAAGGTTGCTGAAATTGTAACCGAGAAAAATCCGACTTTTATTGGACCAACTACTGGGATTGCTGGACTCTTTCACGGAGCATGGTGGTATTATGTGTTAGTAATTCCATTTATTATTTTTGGTGGCTTACCAATAGGTTTTTATTATTTTAATTTCTTTATTCAACTATTATCCTTCCTTGTTCTAGGTTTTTTCTTGCTAAGTAACTTTGAATTGATAGGATCTTTTATCATTTTATTACTTGTTGCAACCTCACCTTATTTTATTTTTACCTCGATTTTTGTCGGCAATAATATAATGGTTTTACCTGTTCTATTGCTCTTTCTTATTACTAATTACTACCTGCTCGAGAATAAGACTGATAAAAGAGCTATACTCCATCTTTTTACAATAGGATTATTACTTGGTTTGATTACAGAGTTTGAACTTGCATTTGGTCTATTCCTTATTCCAAGTTATATTGTTTTAATCTTTCTAATTGGTAAATTGCGTGGTATTTTTTCTTCTTCCAAACATATCGGCTATTTTGCTTTGGGGCTTTTGATTCCATTTGTGCCAAGAATTTTCTTCGAGGTTAAAAATAACTTTCAACAAACTCAGATACTGATTGGAAGTTTTACCCACGGTAATGCTCAGAATCCAAATAGTTTTGCAGGAGCTTACCAAGATAGAATTGGACTTTTTTTTGGCTATTTTAGAAGTCTCTTTGCATACGAACCAGTCTTAATTCTTTCTATGTTGTTTATCATCATTGGTCTTATATCGTTAGCTCAAAACAAAACTAGCAAAGTAAGCGGGGCTGCAATTTTTTTCTTTTCTCTGCTAGGTTTTCTTTTTTTATTTTCAGGGCTAAATAAGGATAGTTTTTTTTGGGGAAACTATTACGAAGGAATACAATATCTATATCTAATAATCCTCGCAGAACTCTTCTCTTCTCAAATTAAAAAACCTATTTTGCGTATATTGTCATTATTTATTTTTATTATCTTTTTAATTTTGAGCTTAAGCTCATTTGTTAAAGATCTTTCTAAAAAACCTGATAATCAAGGAAATTTAAAAAACCAGACTGAAATTGTTAATTATATTCAGTCAAAACAAAGCAAAGATGAAAAATACTGTGTTAAAGTCTATACGCCGCCGGCAATTCCCTACACCTATGACTATCTTTTTCTTTATAGCAAGTTATCAAAGCAATTCATGCTTCCTGAAAAAGACTGGATTAAAAGCAAATGCTGGCTTATCATTGAAAATGACGATTTTAAAGAAAGACAGCAAAAATGGATTAAAGATAACTTACCAAGAAAAGTAAATCTTCTTCAAGAAAAGAGCTTTAACGATACAGTAGTTCGTTACTATGAAAGTCTATAATCATGATTGATACAATTTCAGTAATTATTCACACCTTTAACGAAGAAAAAAATATCCTGTCCTGTATTGATTCAGCTAAAAATCTTACGGAAAGAATATTAGTAATCGATATGAACAGCACAGACAAAACCTGTGAAAGTGCAAAGGAAGCCGGAGCATCTATAGAGACATTTCCCTACTCCTCATATGTAGAACCTGCCAGAGAGTTTGGAATTAGTAAAGCAAAAACAAAATGGGTTTTCTTACTTGATGCTGACGAACGAATAACAAAAGAGCTTGCAAAGGAAATAACAACAGTTATCAGTAGCCAGCATTCAGTAACTCGCAAACTGAAAACTGACAACCGACAACTAATAACCGCTTACAAAATTCCAAGAAAAAATATGTTTGGCAATAAACAGTGGATTAAGTATGGAGGCTGGTGGCCAGATTATCAGATCCGTCTCATTAATAAGGAGTATTTTAAGTCTTGGTCAAAAGATATTCATTCCACTCCCAGTATTGAAGGAGAAACGGGATATTTACAGAGTCCATTAATTCATTACTCTCATCGAGATTTAGAATCAATGGTAGAAAAAACAATAGAATTTGAAGATGTCGAGTCTAATCTCCTTTATAAAGCAAGTAGACAAGTCTCTACTCTCACCTTTTTTAGAAAATTTTGGGGTGAGCTATATCGAAGGCTCATACGACAGCTTGGTTTTTTGGACGGCGAAATTGGTATAATCGAATCAATCTATCAAGCTTTTTCCAAAACAATCACCTATCTTTACTTATATGAAAAGAAAAATCGCAGCTCTGTACGATCCTTACCTTGATACTCTCGGCGGTGGAGAAAAACATATACTCTCAATCCTTAAAGTTTTAGATGAAAATGAATATGAAATCTCCATTTTTTGGGACAATAATTTACAAAAACAAATCGAAGAACGTTTTGCACTTCAATATGTTAATAAATTGAAGTTTTTACCCAATATTTTTGACCATTCTCATTCGATTGCTCAAAAAATACTAACTTTAAAAAACTTTGACTTATTTTTTTATATTTCCGATGGAAGTTATTTTTTTTCGAGTGCAAAGAAAAATTACATTTTCTCCATGGTACCAGATAAAAATCTGTATCCTCAATCCTTGATACATAAATTAAAAACATTTAACTCCCGTTTTATTTCCAACTCACACTTTACAAAGAAATGGTTAGGGTCATGGGGTATTACCTCTCAGGTTATCTATCCTTATGTAGATAATGCATTAATAAAAGGAGGAGATAGAATACTTAAAAAAGATAAAATTATTTTAACAGTAGGCCGTTTTTTCAAACAACTTCACTCTAAGCAACAGTCTAAACTTATTGAATTGTTCAATAAATTAAAACAAAACCGTCATTTGTTCAAAAATTTTAGACTAATTATTGCAGGTGGACTTAAAGATGAAGATAAATCGTACTTTACTGAACTGCAAGAGTTAACAGCTAACAATAAAGACATTATTCTTAAGACAAATCTCTCATTCAATGAATTAGCAGAATTATATAGAAAATCATTGCTGTATATCCATATGACAGGGTTTGGAGTTGATGAGAATAAATATCCCGAACTCGTTGAGCATCTTGGAATAACCCCCCTTGAGGCTATGGCCAGTGAGTGTTTAACCTTTTGTTATAACGCCGGCGGGCCGAAAGAACTTATTAAAGACTCAGAAAACGGATTTTTATTTGGTTCAGAGGAAGAGTTAATGAATAAAATGAAGAGAGTGCTTGAAAATAATGAATTGCAAGATAATATAAGACGAAAAGCAAAAGAATTCATTAAAAATAATTTTAGTTATGAAATTTTTAGAAAAAGAGTTACAGAAGTAATCGTATGATATCAGTTATCATTCCATCATATAAGAACAAGGAACTTTTACTTACTAATTTAAAGCATAATTTGCAATACCTTCCTTATTGTGAAGTTATTATTGTTAACGATGACCCAACCGACAGTTTGAAGCAGGATCTCAAGGAATTTCCACAGATATTATTGATTGAAAATCCGGAAAACAAAGGTTTTGGGCAATCGGTTAATTTGGGATTAACTAAAGCCAAATATCCTTTTGTTATGTTGTTAAATAGCGATGTTTGCTTGATTGATGATAGCTTCAAAAATGCTCTTAGGCAGTTGAAAAAGGACTCGACACTATTTGCCATAAGTTTTGCTCAAAAAGAAAAGGACGGTTCTCTTGTTGGGAAAAATAAGTTGTACTGGAAGAACGGCATGATCTACCATCAAAAGTCTAACAATCTAACATTTGGCATAAATGGGTGGGCAGAGGGAGGATCTTGTCTCATTGACAGGAAGAAATTTATGGATTTGAAAGGATTTGACTCACAATATAAACCATTTTATTGGGAGGATATAGACCTATCCTATCGCGCCTGGAAACATGGCTATAAAGTATTTTTTGATCCGGAGATTATTGTTGAACACAATCATGAGTCAACTATTGGGAAATATTTTACTCCTCACACTGTCGAAACTACATCCTTTAGAAACCAGTTCATTTTTATCTGGAAAAATATTACGGATATCAAATTAATACTCTCACATATTTGCTTACTTCCTTATAATATTGTGTATTATTTTTTAATGAAAGGTCGATTTAATTTTTTACTAGGCTTGCTCGAAGCTATAAAACGCGTCAATGAAGTCTTAGTTTTAAGAAAAGACTCATGCAATGGCAATACATTGTCAGACGAAAAAATTCTTTTAGGATTTAGGTATGAATAATAAAATTGTTGCTATAGTTTTATCTCTATGTATATTAGTTAGTTTGTTCTTGCATTTTTATAAACTCAGTGAAATCCCTCCCTGTATAAATGCCGATGAAGCTGCTTTCGGTTATAACGCTTACTCAATTTTAAAAACGGGAAGAGATGAATATGGAGCTTTCATGCCGCTACGTTTTAAATCATTTAGTGACTTTAAGCTTCCAGTCTATACGTATTTATCCGTTCCTTTTGTGGCGATTTTTGGTTTAAATGATTTTTCAACACGAGCCGTCAACATAGTTTTTGGAGCAGCATTTGTGCCACTCATGTATTTTTTAGCCAAAGAATTATTTGGCAACAAAAAAATTGCGCTTATTACTGCCTTTTTGACTTCTCTAAGTCCTGGAATATACTTGTTATCACGACACGCTCATGAAGGAGTATCCGGAACTTTTTTTATATTGCTTACATGTTTATTCTTAATTAAGTACTTAAAATCAAAAAAGTTAAATCACTTCTTTTTTGCCAATTTGTTTTTGCTTTTGAATGCCTTCTCTTATCAAACAGGAAGGATATATCTTCTTATTTTCTTTATATTTGAGTTGGGAATTATTTTTCTTGAAAAAAAATCATTATCAAGTAATCGAATCATAAAAATCGCAATTCTTCTTTTTATCGTTTTCTTCTCATTATTTTATGATTTTAAATACGGCTTAAATAGAGTAAACAATCTTTTATTTTTCAAAAACGCAGGATTCTCATTAAGAATAACCGAATATCTTGGTGAACATCCAAACAGAATAATTCATAATAAATTGACAGAAGCGATCCGAGATGTTTCAAATCGCTACATAAGCCAGTTCTCACCAGAATACTTGACGGTAAACGGTGACTTAAATACAAGATTTGGATTTACTAACCTCAGTCTTTTCACCATTGTCGAATACTTTTTGTTTTTTATCGGGATCTATTATTTGTTTAAAAATAAGGAAAAATTTAGACATTTTATTATTTTTCTTCTTTTTATTATTCCTATCAATAATGCTCTTACCTGGCAGAGTGCATCTCTGATAAGAACATATGCTCTCTTATTTCCTATCTTATTTACTGTCGGCTATGGAACTTATTATAGTTACACATCAATTCAAAACAAACACATCAGGAATTTCTTAGCAATTTTAGTTATAGCTGCTTTTATTTTCTATAAATACTTTTCCTGGGATATGTATTTCGATCACTACCCAAAAAGAGCCATAACCATAAGAGCCTGGCAGTGCGGCTATAAGGAATTAGTCGCTTATGTAAAACAAAACTATGATAAGTATGACAAATTTTATATCACAGATAGACACGGCCAACCTTATATTTACTTTTTGTATTATTGGCCATTTGATCCAGCTACTTATCAAAAGCAAGCAAAAATATCAGCCCCAGATCAGTATGGTTTCGGACAGGTAGGGAGATTTGATAAGTTTGATTTTAATGTTAGTCTTGATCCTAAGAAAAAAAGGGTAGTTTTTATAGATTATCCCGAAAGATTTAACAATGCGCCTCCAGAAATACTAAATCATTTGAAAAAAATAAAAGTCGGTACTGAAGAAATATTTTGGATATACGAATCGGAGTAACTTAAGTTTTATAATCAACTCTTAACTTCAAACACAAGATTTTATCGTAGGAATTGTAGTTTATATGAATTAGAGGAAAAAAATAATAGAGAGATTATAGAAAGCGTGGATAAGGATTGGCACCACTAGATTCTTCCTTTCAAGGAAAATAAACGAATTTACCAAGCTTAGTACAATATCAGTAGCTAAAAACATTAAAAGCAGATTGCCAGATAGTTTTAAATTAGTAAAAAGAATCGGCACATGGAGAAAGAAAAAAAGGATGCTGGCAAAAAATGATGAGGTATAAATGTTTTTTGATTCTTCGTACAGTCTTTTTAAAACAAAACCACGGGAAAGAATTTCTTCGGAAATAGCAGTAGCTAAAGCAAGCGCAATCATCAAAAGAAAATTATTTAAACTAAATG
>OBEQ010301743.1_pt1 | contig 11794 bp, 12 predicted proteins | sample 1670901 | NCBI WGS metagenome assembly OBEQ01 (sample SAMEA104232315, study PRJEB22302) | groundwater metagenome | biome: forest; feature: aquifer; material: groundwater | place: USA | collected 2011-08-07 | depth 5.4 m | reverse complement strand
GATTTGGTCGCGAATTTTGGCCGCTTTTTCAAAATCCAGCGTGCTAGAAGCCCTCAGCATTCGGTCATATAAGTAAGCGAGATAAGATTTTAGCTCGTGCTCTTGCTTGCTTTCGCCGGCCACTTCTTCAACCAGAACTTCAGCCTGTTTCCAACGCTCAATCCCCTCCCGGATTTCTTTTTTGATCGTGGTCGGGGTAATTTTATGCTCCTGATTGTATTGCTCTTGCTGCTTCCGGCGCCGCGTCATTTCGTCAATGGTGGCTTTCATTGAATCCGTGACCCGATCTGCATACATAATGACCGTACCATTAATGTGGCGCGCGGCGCGGCCGGCAATTTGAATCAAAGAGACATTGCTTCTCAGAAAACCTTCTTTATCCGCATCTAAGATGGCCACCAAAGACACTTCCGGCAGGTCTAGACCCTCTCTGAGCAGATTGATTCCGACAATACAATCATACTTTTGAAGCCGCAAATCCCGCAAAATTTCAACCCGCTCAAACGCATCCAGCTCGGAATGGAGATAATTAACCTTAATGCCGGCCTCTTTCAGGTACCGGCTCAGGTCTTCAGACATGCGCTTCGTCAGTGTCGTGACTAAAACGCGTTCCTTTTCTTTGGTTCTCAATTTAATTTCTTTGATCAAATCATCGATCTGCCCTTCGCTGGATCTGACATGAATGACCGGATCCATCAGGCCGGTGGGCCGGATAATTTGCTGCACAATTTGGTTCGAACGGCTCATTTCGTAAACAGACGGAGTCGCAGAAACGTAAACCGCCTGATCCATCATGCGTTCGAATTCTTCAAAATTAAGCGGACGGTTATCCAGCGCCGAAGGCAGGCGGAATCCGTGTTCCACTAAAACTTTTTTGCGCGAAAGATCGCCGTGGTACATTCCCCTGAATTGAGGAATGGTCTGATGAGATTCGTCAATGATGGTCAGAAATCCTTTCGGAAAATAATCCATGAGCGTATAAGGCTTTGAACCCGGCGCCCGCCCCGACAAATGACGCGAATAATTTTCAACGCCCGAACAATATCCGACTTCGCGCAGCATATCCAAATCATAGCGCGTGCGCGATTCAATGCGCTTCGCTTCCAGATCTTTGCCCAGTTTGATCAGTTCTTTGACACGCCAAACCAGTTCCTCTTCTATTGATTTCAGCGCGGTATCCAATCGTTCAGACGGAGTCACGAAATGTTTGGCTGGGTAAATTGCCAGCTTGTTAAAGCGCTTTAATTCCTTAAAATGAATGGCATCCAGGAGCGAAATGCTTGTGATTTGGTCTCCTTCAAACTGGATCCGGTACGGATTTTCTCCGTAGGAAGGAAATAAATCGATGAGATTGCCTCTCACCCGGAACGTTCCCCTTTTGAACTGGGCATCATTGCGCTGATATTGGACTCCGATTAAGGCCGATAAAAACTGGTCCCGAACCACCGGCTGGCCTTCTTCGATCTGGACGAGCATTCCCTGCCAATCTTCCGGTGATCCCAAACCATAAATGCATGAAACGCTTGAGACGACAATCGTGTCGCGCCGGGAAAGAATCGAGCTGGTCGCGGCAAGCCTGAGACGGTCTAAATTCTCATTAATAGAGGCGTCTTTTTCGATGTAAGTATTGGTTTGAGGAACGAATGCTTCCGGCTGGTAATAATCATAATAGGAAACGAAGTATTCGACGGCGTTGTCCGGAAAAAGTTCTTTGAGCTCGCTGTATAACTGAGCGGCCAAAGTTTTATTATGGGAGATGACTAAAGTGGGTTTTCCGATTTGCTCAATCACATTCGCCATCGTGAATGTTTTTCCAGAACCGGTAACACCGACTAAAACTTGTTCTTTAAGCCCGGAATTGATGCCTTGAACTAATTTTTCGATGGCTTGCGGCTGATCGCCGGTAGGTTTCATATCCGAAACCAGCTTAAAGGGTGAGGAATTCATCATTTTAATTTTACATCATCCCGGAACCCCGCGGCAGCTAAACCTTTTTGGATGTACGGATTTTTCATAAACAAATTCCAAATGAGTCCGGTTCTGTAATTTTCAATGCCAATCAGAAGAGGACCCTGATCAAGCCCTAAATAAACATCCGCATACCAATTCGTTCTTGGATTGAAAGCATCTTTAAAACCATACGGTCCCCAAAGACGGCTGCCGTATTGCTCGCGCATTTGTCTTAGAGCCGCGATGGAAAGCTGCGGAGTAAACATCATTGAAGTTCCGGCGGCCGTCGGGGCGATCGTGCCATCATTAATCACCGGCACGCTGGAAGCAACGGGAGGCGCACCGTAAGCTTTGTAATGGTTCGGGCCTTCAGAAGCGGTCAGACCCCAAATTTCCGGAGGATAACCGTTGGCCTTGATGGAAAATTCACGGTTGGCTAAAGTCGCAAGGATTGAATTTTCAAAATAATTGGCGTCATCATCGCGAACATTTCTCAAATCCACCCAAAGGTGTGAATATTGATGCGTAAAAAGCGGCGCGCACGCAATTAACTCATAAGGCCCGTAGCGCCCTCTTTGATAGGAATGTCTCCAAGCCTGCCAACTTTTTGGTGTCAGTGTATTCGTAGGCGCTCCTAAGCCAAGCAAATAGACAAACATGGCTTCGTTGTAGCCGCGGACTTCTAATTTTGAAGCGCCGGCTTTGGACCACAGCCACGGCAACAGCCCGGATTCATCTTCCGGCTTATCACGCTTTAAAAGCTCACTCCATTTAATTTCTTGATACAGCCGGTCCACTTTGGATCGGAATGAAACTTCTTCCGGATCTTTTCCGTTAAAATATTGCTGCGCCGTTAAGGCTCCGGCTAAAATAAATGAGGTTTCCACCACATCGCCTTGCCCGATTTCCCAGACTTCGCCTCCACCTGAACGAAGCCAATGAGGCACAAGGCCGTGGTAGCGCGTAACTCCTTCCAGCAAGAAATCCAGAACCAGATTCATCCGCCGAATGGCTTCTGAGCGCTCCATCCAACCCCGGTTTACGCCAATCACATAGGCGGTAAATTGAAAGCCGCTCAATCCCGTTGAGAACACAGAATCAGGAGTTGTCCGATCTTTGACTAAGTAATTCCATTGATCAACTTCCTTAACAAAATAATCGAAGGTGTGTTTCTGGACTTCATCCAAAAAGGCGTCCGTATTAAATTCGGATTCAAGCTCGACTTCGGTTCGCGTTCCTTCTTTCCGGTTTTCAAATTCGTCCGTCGTAACAGCCCGTAAAAAATAAGGGCCGCTGGGGTAATATTTAATGTTCCAACTAAAATCAAATTGTTTCTGGCCCTGATTCTGAAATTCCGCCAGATAAAACCAGTGGCGGCCGTCCCAAGAAGCCTCAAAGCGAAGATTCTTAAATTGGCCGTTTGCGGGCGCAACGTTTGATAGGTTCAGCGCCTTTGATTCAACTTTTACCGTAATGGGCTGGGGAATCACAAGAGCGGCGGTTGAGGTTTGGATGTTTTCTTCGGTAAAAGCCAAATCATCGGCATAAATACTCCCAAGCCGCGGTGAACTGCGGTGGTCTTCAAACACAAAGACAAATTCTTTGACCTGGTCCTTTTTCAAATTTTTGGCATTGGAAAGTGATGCAACCGGAATGCTGACTTTTTGCCACTTCGAACGGTCTGCTTTCTCGACAATAAAACTATGGATCGCATCATCTTTGACTTCAACTTTAAAAGTCGAATTGGTTCCCCGAACAAAAAAACTGACGGTATTGAATTTTTGAGGAACTTTTCCGGGTTTGAAAATCAGATAAGTTCCGCCGTAACCTTGGCTCACATTAAAATCCATTTGTAAAACCGGTCCGCGGTCCGGATCCTGGGCCAATTTTGATTTCACAAACGGAATGCGGGCACCCTGTCTTCCCCCGCCGGCAAAATCGCCGCGCTCTTTAACGGTGGTGCTTTTTATGGAATCAAAGGTATCGACGACTTCTGAAAACGCAGAGCCGGCGCAGAGGAAAATTACCGTGAAGATTAAAATAGACTTGAAGCGGGAAAAAAACATTCAGAGGTCAGGGCTTCTTATTCAAGGATTCCCAGATCATCACAATGAATTTACCGAGGAGCCAGATTGTGAAAAGAAGAAGAAAAACAGCGACGGCGATCCGGAGAAACAAAGTCAAAATCAGAAGGAGGGGAAAAAGTAAAATTCCGACGCCAGCCATGATTAAAACCGCGACTAAAAATAAAAGGCCTACCAAAAATTCTTTCATCTCAACTCCTCTTGCGAATCTGTGAAACCGTCAATGAAAAATCGACCGCCAAAACCGAATGTGTGAGTGCGCCGATGGAAATCCGGTCAACTCCGGTTTTTGCAATCTGGCGAACATTATTCAGCGTAACACCGCCAGATGCTTCAAGGGCAATTCCCGGCTTTTTCCGTTTCACCAGTTTAACCGCTTTTTTTAATTCCGGCACGGAAAAATTATCCAAAAGAATTCGGTCCGGAAAAACTTGCGCTTCCAAAAGACGATTGAGTTCTCTTACGTTTGTCACTTCGATTTCAACCGGAACTCTGGAACTTCGGAGTTTCTGTTTTAAATTAAGGACGCTGGATTTTGCAACTCCGCCGAGAGCGTCCCAATGATTGTCCTTAACCAGCACCTCGTCCCAAAGACCAAACCGGTGATTTCTGGCGCCGCCCGTTAAAACAGCTGATTTTTCAAGCTCGCGCCAAAGCGGCGTTGTTTTGCGCGTGTCATAAATCCGGGCTTTGGTTCCTTTGACTTTTTCGGCGTACTGGTGGGCGGCACTGGCAATTCCGGACAAATGAGATAAAAAATTAAGCGCCGTGCGTTCCGCTCTCAGAATCGATTTGATGTTTCCGGAAATTCGAAATATTTTTTTGCCTTTTGAAACGGCTGAACCGTCGGGAATCTGCTGAACCACTTTCAACTTCGAATCAACGGCCTGGAAAACTTCTTTGACGACAGCGCCGCCGCATAAGATACCGTTTCCTTTGGCATCAATATAGGCATCGCCGGAAAGACGGTTCGGTACAAGCAAATGAGTCGTGATGTCGCCGGTTCCAACATCTTCCTTGAGGGACTGGCGGATGAGAGAGCAAACTCGTTTGGAAAGTTTCATGCGTCGAAATAATGAAGGCTAAGAATATTTAGGGCCCGGCTTTTCCCATACATATTCCGGATGAATCAAGGGACCTTTGTCTGAGGCCGGAAAATTAAACGGAAAAGTGAACAGATCAATCACACCGGCGCCGAAGCGAAGAAAACCTTGTCCGAGGCCGCCCAAAAGCCCGATCGTCCAGCCGGCAAGTAAACTTTGTTCGCTGCTCGTCACTTGAATTTGCCTGGCAATTTCAACCGGCGAGCTCACAATATTGACCACTCCTCGTCCAAGTTTATCGCCCCAGGAATAGTGCTGCATTTTAAATTTATCAAAGAAATCCGCGCGGGCAAATCCTCCGAATAAACAAGAAAATAGGAGGGCGAGAGAAACGATTTTTTTAAACTCAACCATTCTCGGTTTGTGCATTCAGTAAGTCGGGGTCAATCGTTGCGTTTGAACTTTGAGTAGAATTTGATTCCGTCGATTGCTTCGGAGCCGGCGGTGCGGGCACTTTAGACACAGCAATAGGATTGGACGCCACAATCGGTCTCACGATTGGCGGCGGAGTGACCAATGGGTAAATCGGCTTAATGGGCGGGTTGGAAGCGACCGTCGCTGTTGGCGTTACAGTCGGAACAACTTTGGCTTGCTCAACCGCTTTATCGCGCAGCAACGCTTCTTTTTTCTGTTTTTCAGTAATGACGTTTTCTAGATGCAATTCATTCTGAGGGAGATGAGGAGCACAGCCCGAAATATAAAAACTAAGGAATAAAATACTTAAAAATTTTGTCCGGTTCAGTTTCAGCATGGGTGACATTATACTCCAGTGTTTTTGTTTATTCCATTGAGTTATTTTTTAGGACTTACCGTTTCCAAACGTTCCTGCAAGAGGAGCCATTCCTTTTCGTCGTCTTCTATCAAGATCGTCAATTCTTTGAGGCGGTCATTGCGTTTTCTTGAAAAATGCAGCGGATTTTTTTTCATTTCACTCAAAATTGTGTCGCGTTCTTGCGTATTATGACCCATGCGCCGTTCGGTTTTAATCATATCAGACTTGATCTTAACGGCTTCCGAATTCGCCTGTTTGCGGTTCTTTGTATCTTCGGCAACTGGTTTTTTTTCTTCACTGTGAGAGGTTTCTTTGTGGTGGCCTTTAGGCTGTTCGCCCGTTGAGGGAATCCCCATTTCATTTTGAGCTTCTAGCTCAAGATGATAAACATAATCCTCATAGGTCCCGGGATAACGCGACACCGATCCATTTTTAATTCCAATAACCGAGCTGGCAATTAAATTAACGAACGTGCGGTCGTGGCTAATAAAAAACAGGGTTCCCTCAAACTCTTTCAAGGCTCTTCCCAAGGCTTCGACGGTCTCAAAATCTAAATGGTTCGTCGGTTCATCAAGCAGTAAAACGTGGCTTCTGGTCAGCAAAAGACCGGCCAATGCAAGCCGGGCCTTTTCACCGCCGCTTAAAACAGAAATTTTTTTCCGGACGTCATCACCTTTAAACAAAAAACATCCGGCAATGCTTAAAATTTCTTCGTTGGTCACGCCCGTCCCCGCCATACGGCTTAAATGAGCAACAATATCATCCTGCGGGTGAAGCATCGTCAGAACATGCTGTGCGTAATAAGCAATTTTTAAACCGCTTCCCCATTTAAAATGTCCATCTTTGGCTTTCAGTTCTCCTGCCAGAGTTTTTAAAAATGTGGTCTTACCCTGGCCGTTGTCTCCCACGATGGCAACATGCAATCCCCGGTCAATTACAAAATTAATTTTATTCGCGATCGTCCGTTCCGGATAACCGATAGTCAAATCATCGCACTTCAGCGCAATACCGGCTTTATTCTCCACTTTCGGAATTCTGATTTTGACGCGGCTCATCGGATGCTCGATCTGAATCGTTTTAAGCCGGTCCAACTGTTTCATTTTGGATTTAGCGCGGGATGCCGTTGACGCTTTGGCCCGGAACCGGTCGATAAATTCTTGCAGCTGTTCTTTTTTCTTTTCGACGGTTTTGTTGTGCGACATCTTGTGATGCAGCTGGACTTCTTTAAATTCAAAATACTCTTCGATCGAACCCGGATATAACGTGAGCTGGCCCCGTTCAATTTCTAAGGTATGGTCGCAGGTGCGTTTCAAAAATTCACGGTCGTGCGAAACAATTAAAAACCCGCCGTTAAAGTTTTTAAGAAAATTTTCAAGCAAGATCAGCGTGCTTAAATCTAAATAGTTGGTAGGTTCGTCCAAGATCAAGAAATTGGGGGCATTCAAAAGCATGGCCGTCAGCTTCACGCGCGTTTGGTAACCGCCCGGAAGAGAAGAAATTTGAGTATCGAGCAGTTCGTTTCTGAGCTGAAATTTTGCAGCGAGTTCGGCGCATTCCCATTCTTCTTTTCCGGTATAGCGCATTAAAAACTGAAGTACCGTTTCGCCCGGCTGAAAGGGATCGTGCTGCTCGAGATAGCTTAGACGGAGCGCGGAATTTCGCGTAATTTCACCGGAATCCATTTTTTCTTGTCCGATAATAATTTTGCAAAGCGTGGATTTGCCGGCGCCGTTTCTGCCGATAAAAGCGATTTTTTGGTCTTCCGAAAAAGAAGCGGACGCGTCTTCTAAGATATGATTAACGCCGTAGCGTTTCGAAATGTCATGAAGCTGAAGCAAAACTCCCATTTACTGGATCCTTAAATAAAAAGGTGACAGCCGGAACAGAACATTGACTGTCACCTTAGGTGATGATGAATGTTACGCTTTTTTACAGGCCGGACAGACGAACGCATAACTTGCGAGAATCGCCAATCCCGAAATTCCTACCAAAATATAAATCGCACGCGTTACGGTCGAATCCATACCAAAAATTCGTTCCACCAAGTTCACGTGAGCGATACCAATCGAACCCCAATTAAGCGCCCCGATAATAACGAAAGCGCCGAAAACTTTACAGAGCAAACAAGACTGTTTCAACATAATGCCTCCTTGTTAGTTGGTCAAGCCGATAAAAAAATTACGTTAAGTCTGGCTTTTTCCGTTTCACGAGACGGCTGAAGGCTTCGTGATAACTTTGGTCTTCAGATTTAATTTTGAGAAGCTCGGCATCAGCTTCTTCTTTCGTCGGAAATTTTCCGATGCATAATTTAAAAAGCCCCGTCCCTTTCAAAATCAGTGGCTTATATCCTTTTGTCACCAATTTTTGGGCCTCGTTTTTGGCGGTTTGTTCTTGTTCAAATGCAGCCACTTGAACGGTATAAAAGTCCTTGGACATTTCCGGAACAACCGGCATAGGGGTAGTTTCTTCTGCCGGAGGCGGTTCCGGAGAAGGCCTGCTTGTGCTGACCGTAGCTATTCCCTGATTCATAGAAAGCTGCATCATTTTTTCAACGTTTTCGAGCAGTAAGGCATGTTCATCCGGGGGCGGTGGCGGAACCTCGGGAATCGGTTGCGCGTCATTGACGGCCTCTTTAGACCGGGATCCGCGATAAACTCCATATGCATACACCAAAAGAATGACGATCCCGGCGGCCACGGCAATACCGATAGCATAGCTTTTTAGATTAACGCCTTTGGACAAAATAGAATCCGGGTCTTGGATTTTCTTCGTTCGCTCTTCTTCGATTTTACGAAGCGCTTCCGTATATTTACCCATATGGGGGGAAATTATACAGGAAAACCGGTTTTTAGGGAATCCTTCAGGAGTTTAAGGAAAACTCATTTAGCCGGAGCTTGTTCTTCTTCACATTCCGCGTTCCGGTGCCGCGCAAAACCCAAATGCCCATCCCAACAGAGAGGCGAACAGAAAATGAGCGTCAGATTTTTGAGCCTGCAAGTGCTGACCGAGCATAAATAGTAGAGGCCTTTAAACAGAATAGGTTTTTTACAGAGATTGCAAAGCTTCCAATAATTTGCAGGTGCTATTTCAGTCATGACCTAGGATGCTGTTAAAATGCTTTCAAAGAACCGGTGCAAACACTTTTAAATTTTTCGGGAAGATCTTTATTGGAACAATTGCAAACCGGAAATGCGTCGGATGAATGCACGTAAATTCCGGCTATTTTCCCGGCTTTATCCATCACCCGGCAGGTCACATTCCGGGCATAAGAAACGGACGGACAAACCACGCTTAGGAAAATAAACGCTGAAAAAAGAAAAACAAACTTACTCATTACGAACGGGCTTTAGGAGCCGAACCGGCAAGTTCAAATCCCATCCGGCGCAGCGGATGATAGAGCCGCTCATAAGCCTGCTGAGGTGTTCTGCCTTCGGTTAGATTATTCAAACAAAGCGCCGCAAAACCTTTCCGGTTTTTCAGTTTTAAAATGGTGACTTTCCGCGCCGTCATTTTTCTGAGTTTTCCGTTTCTTGCCATGTTTCTTCTCCTGTTAATTTCGTTTAATGTTTAATTTCTTCAAGTTCTTTTTCAAATTTCAAAGCACCAATATGGAGCAATTTGCCGAGAAAGGGACCAAATAAAAACCCAAAGGATGCAACAATAATTCCGGCGGAAAGAAAAGCCATGAGTGAAACAAAAATTTTTCCAAAATCCGTGTGAATATCATCACCAGGCACCGGTCCTTGCCCCGTCATAATCATGCTGGTAAAATAGAAAGCATCAAGATAAGAAAATCCTTCTAGAGCATGCATGCCAAGCGTGCCGACGGACAAGACGCTGAGAATCAAAAGAAGCGTATAGAAAGCGCGATTGTAAGGGGAATGGAGGTGATGTTGCTGATGAGCCGTCCGCCGAGTCATACCTTAAGAATCGGCAAAACGTCAAATTTCAGGAGTGGATTTTGTTAAAATTATTTGTCCAGAAAAGACCTGAGCATCCAGGCCATTTTCTCGTGTTCTTCCATCAGGCCGGTCAAAAAATCCATGGTTCCCTGGTCTTGATATTGGCTGCTGCATGTTTCTAGGTCTTGGCGCAAAGATTGAATGACAGCTTCATGATCCGCCAAGAGCTCAGCAAGCATCGTTTTTGCGTCAGAATACTTTCCCGGCGCTTCTTTGAGACGGGTTTGGCCCAAAAATTCTTTCAATGTTCCGAGTGAATTGCCGCCTAAAGCGCGGGCGCGTTCGGCCACTTGATCCACAACGTCATTGAGCGCTTCGTATTGGGCTTCAAAAAACTTATGCAGATCATTAAACTGCGGACCGATCACGTTCCAATGAAAATTGCGGGTCTTTGTGTACAGCACGTATTCATCGGACAAAAGCGTATTTAAGAGCCTGACAACGCCTTCTCTTTTCTTAGTATCAATTCCAATATTTACTTTCATGACCATTCCTCCTGATTGATATCAGTATGGGCGGGTTTCCCCGCCCATACTTTGATATATCATTACTTGATTGCTTGGCGCGCTTCACTGGAACCCGCAGAAGAACCCACATAAGACGGACCACCGCTGACTGCTGCGGTCGGCGTCCCGGTGTATCCCGCGTCCGCTGTTTTGCAGCGGTTGCAGCAACCGGCCAAAGACTGAGCCATTAAAATCAATACCAAAATGCCTAAGTACATTTTCTTATTCATTGTTTTATCACTCTCCTTTTTATTGTTTGAACAAAGTTAAATTTTCACGGTAAGCGGATAATTTCTGAGACAAATCCACTTTTTTTTCTTTTTCCTTCTCGACGATCTCTTCGGGGGCATTCGCTACAAATTTGCTGTCGGATAATCTGGAATCAATTCCGCGAATAACACCTTCTAGTTCGGCAATTTTTTTCCGGGTCCGGTCTTCTTCGGCTTTTAAATTTTCACTCGATAATCCGGCTACGAAAATTTCAACGGCAGAATAAACGCGGCCGATCATTCCGGCTTGGCGTTTTACTTCTTTTTCGACTGAAATCTTAGAAACTCGAGTTAGAAATGAGATTTGAGGTTTAAATTCCTCAATCGCCTTGGCGGCTTCGCCGGATTTCGTGCCGATTCGGACATCCTCCAGTAATTCATTCGGTTTCAGGCCGAGTCTGGTTCTTAAATCACGGATCCCGGTAACCACATCTTGGAACACCCGGACACTGGCCGCTTCGGACTCAAATCGGCCTTTGAATGAAACCGTAGGCCACTGCGTTTGCATAATTGTTCTTTGCTGAAATTCAACGGATTGAATTTGTTCTTTAAGGAGCTGCCAAATTTCTTCGCTGATAAACGGCATGAAGGGATGAAGCAGCCGCATACTTTTCTCCAGAATATACACCAAGACAGACTGAACTATAGGTTTTCGTTCCGGCGATTCTTTTCCCGTTAAAACCGCTTTGACAAGTTCCAGATACCAGTCGCAAAAAGACCCCCAAAAGAAATGATAAGTGACGTTCGCCGCTTCACTAAACCGAAACGCGGATAGACAGTCATTGAGTTCGGCAATGGTTTTATCGAGTTCAACCAAAATCCATTTATCGAAAGGCGATAAACGTTTGGCGTCAGAAATAATGTTAAGGTCTACTTTTTCGGATGAATCCAAATTGGTCAGGACAAACCGGGTTGCGTTCCAAATTTTGTTCGTAAAATTTCGCCCCATTTCGAATTTTTCGCGTGAAAGGTACACATCCGTCGCCGCCAGCATCATCAGTGAAAACCGGAGCGCATCGGACCCCATTTCATCAATAATCTCAAGCGGATCAATGATGTTGCCGAGTGATTTTGACATTTTCTGTCCGCCTTCCACCCGGACGGTGCCGTGAATAAATACCGAATGAAACGGCACTTCATTCATAAAT
>OBEQ012188096.1_pt1 | contig 11795 bp, 8 predicted proteins | sample 1670901 | NCBI WGS metagenome assembly OBEQ01 (sample SAMEA104232315, study PRJEB22302) | groundwater metagenome | biome: forest; feature: aquifer; material: groundwater | place: USA | collected 2011-08-07 | depth 5.4 m | reverse complement strand
TTTTAGGAAGACATCCAAAAATAAAATTTTAAGTTTTTATTTTTAAATTTTTAAATTAGATGCTATCCCTCCTTGTTCCCCGCCATGGCTGGGGAATTTTTTATGACGGACGACCAAGTCGTCATAGTTTTAAAAAATATTTTTACAAAGCTTTTGTTAAAATATTTTTTCCCTAAACCAGATTTGTTTCAAATTTGGTTGGGCGAACATTTTATTTTTATATTGCGTTGAAATAAAATGTTTTAGCTTAATTTAATTTTACAACAAAAAAAGTTTTTTTACTAGAAAATTTGTGGATAAGTCGTCAGTAGATTATTTCGGTAAACTTGCCAAATCAGCGCCTAAAAAATAATTTCTTTGTTCTCTGCTGTTAAAAAGAAAAACTGATTTAAAATCGCCGCCTTGTTTTACAAAATCTTCTCCGGAAATATTTAAGTAACGCAAAACTGCGTCGTCTTCGCCGGTTTGCTCCAAAAAATAAACTTTGCCGTCGTTCGTTTCTCCGTTGGTAAAATACCACGACGTTTTGAAAGCATCGCGAACAGAAGACGAAACAACTTTAACCGCGCCAAAACAACCCCTAGCCCCAAGATGCCCATATTGCAGACAAATCTTCGGGCTTAAAACCAGTCTTTTGTAACCAGGGTCATTAACAATATAGATATCATTATCACCCTCGGCTCTTATAAAATCACCCTCTTTCAAACCAAAGTCTGCCGGTCGTCCCAGTGCCGATATTTTTTCCGATATTTGCGTCCCTCCGTCACTTTGTGACTTGCTAGCAACTTCGTTCAATGTCGGCAGCGGGACGGCAATTCTTTTAAAATCCATGTTCAGAGTTGAAAGTTCTTGCAGGCCGTTAAAGCTTGAGGTCTTCTCCATTTTCACCGGAATAAAAATTATCTTATCAACATCCGCCTGACTGGGGTTCGCCTGTGAAGATAATTTGAAAAACAAATTGGTGTTGCCGGAAGAGTCTGATAAGTCAAAAAAATTAATTTCTTTTTGACCGTTTTGGTGGAAAATTATTGCCGCCGCTTTGAAGAAAGATTTTTTCGGACCCGACAAGGTTGCTTGTAAAACATTTTTCTGGCCCGGCTGAAATCCGCTTAACCAAAACCATTTTGCTTGCCAGTCTTTGAAGTCATGAGAAACAAGAACATCAGAATCGTCATTGAGGTTAGCCACAATTTGTGTCGGTGGCACTTTAACATCTTGCTTGAGCCCGCTGTTGAAATATCCAAAAGCTGTGTCAGAAGAAATGTCGTTTATCGCGTTGGCAACGGCCCATCTTAAAAAAATATCGGCAAAATTAAGATTAAATCTGTTGTTGCGCAAAGCTTCATTCAAAGAATCAATGCCGCTCTTTACACTATGCAAAGAATCGCTTAAAACAGCCGAGCCAAAATGTTCCACAAAATATTCTCCAAAGATTTCAATTTGACCGTAGTCAGCCGCTTCGTTAGACCATTCAGTAAGACTGTCAGTCGGATTATCCAGAAAAGCGGCAACTCTTCTTTTCAAATTAGAGTTGTCATAAGGGTCGTTGTAACCAAGAAATGTTGGCGTGTATTCTGAACGGGCTTCGTTTAGCCAAACATCTTCGTCCGTATTGCGCAAAAATGTTTTCTGGTTGAAAGAAATAAGATGCTGAAACTCGTGGGCTAAAAACGAGAAGGTTCTTCTTTCACTGGCATTCACCACTGCTCTAATGCTAAGAAATATTGTTTCTTTCTCGTTAGATTCGGGAACTAAATTTTTAGAATATTCATTTGCCGTATCAAAAAAGCCGCCGGCGGTATCAATCAAGTTTGTCAGAACAATAACCACACGCGGATCATTATCAATGCCCGGATTAGGCTCTGACCCCCAAAAAGATGTCTCCATGGGATAGATACGGTTATCAAATTCGTCGGATAATCTTCCGGCTTTTTGGAGAAGGTCGCTTTGTTGAACAGTCGCCAGAGTATTCCAATAAGTATCCTCAAAAAAATACTGTCCTTTTTGCCCGACAAAACGCAAAGTTGCGGTAATATTTTTTCGGCCGCTGAAATCAAATTTACTGCTAGTATTAAAGGCGATACTATCTCCTAAATTAGCCGCTGAAACAAAAAACGGTATTGTAAAAAATACCGTTAAAGTTAGTAAAAAAATTCTTTTCTTTGCGACAATCATCAGATTAAAATCATTATACCACAAAATTTAATTTTCTATTTCTTTCCTTTTGGCAAGAATAATTTCTTTTTCATGCCTGGAAACATCTTCAATAGTTAAGTTTTGCAAAGTCAGAAGTGCTTCGTTATAACTCCAAACTGCTTCAAAAATCACCACACCCTTTTCAAGCAACTCTCTTAGCGATGAATGTTTTAATTTGGCGATGTGAAATTTTAAAGATTGAATATGCGCTTTCAAGTCTTTGGGGAAACAAAACCCGCCAAAGCCCCGATAAGAACCATAGTTAATATCAAGCCAAGATGAGTTTATTCTCTGATCAGCGCCGAGAGCTGTTCTCACATTTCCGTAATCAACATTTACGTCAAAGTTAGCACTCAAAACAGAGCAGTAATCAGCAAACATGTTACCAAAAACAACTTTACATACCCCAAAAACATTAGAAGCTAACTTAACAACTTCAGCTTCGGTAGCGGTTATAGCAAAACTCCAGTAATCCAACTGGTGAGGACTTTGAAAGTGGCCCCGAGGCAACAAATTCAAAACTAAGGTAGAGTCCTGCTTACTTTTATGCGTATGGCCGACAAGTTGGCGCGAAGGGTGAATAAAATCTTCCCAAGACCGCGACTCTGTCAAAAATTCCGGATTAAACAAAAGCCGTTTATTTGGATTTTTTATCTGCAATAATTGTGTGGTGCCGGGAGGAACAGTAGAGTTAATGATAACCACCTTATTATCTCGAACTGTACTGACAGCACTTTCTACAATAGAGATGTTGCAACTGCCATCCGGATTCGGTGGTGTGGGCACAGAAACAAATATATCATCTGCCTTGTTTACGTCATCAAAATAACCTTTCTTGGGATCAGTATCATACAAAAACAAGTTTCTTCCTCTCTCATAGCCTTGGACTTCCTGAAACCATCTGCGCCGCGGCTCACCCACCATCCCCACACCAATAATTCCCACCCCGATCTTGTGTTGAGACATAGTCTCTCCTCTTAAATCAATTTTCAAAAAACTTTAATTACTTATACCACCTTCCCACCACACCAACAAGTGTTGGACAAAACAGTAAAATCACGATATTATACGGGAAATGAAAAAGTTTATTCTTCTTATAAGCGATGTCATTCTTTTGTATTTCACCTTGTGGCTGACTCTTTTTATCAGGTATGGTTCCAACTTAAAAGAGCAGATTGCCTTTCATCTATTGCCTTTTTCTATTCTATTTATATTCTGGCTTTTTGTATTTTATATCGCCAATCTTTACGATATTTCTTTCCTAAAAAACGAGCCGGAATTTTACACTACTTTTTTCAAAACCACAGCCATTAATGCCCTAGTGGGCATCGCTTACTTTTACCTTCTGCCTTTTTGGAGTATTGCTCCCAGAAGAAATCTTTTTCTTTTCCTGATTTTCTTTTCTATTTTGGATTTTGGTTTAAGGGTTTTATTTAACCAAATTATTTCTTCTAGAAAACTAAAAAAACCGACAATCATAGTCGGTCTCAACGACCAATCATTCCATCTAGCAAAGTTTTTAAAAAATAACTCCCAGTTAGGCTATCAATTGGAATATATTTTAGATATGTCTGAAAGCTTGAAACAAGAAGAACTTTTGGAGTTCGGCATTATCAGAAACATTGACCAGCTAAAAGAAAAAATCGAAGAAAAACAAATCAACACCGTAATAATCAGCCCTGAAGCTTACAAAATTCCCAGAATGATAGAAGTTTTCTACCAACTGATTCACAAAAAAATAAATTTTTATCCCTTGTCCGGCTTTTACGAAAAGGTGAGCCATAAGATATTGCTGGACAATGTCGACCAAATTTGGTTCCTGGAAAATTTGTCCGAAGGCAGTAAAAAACTATATGAAATCACCAAAAGGCTTTCAGATATTATTTTTGCAATAATATTTGGCGCCGTAACTCTAGTTTTGACTCCTCTTATCGCTTTGGCTATTAAGTTAAGTTCGCCAGGACCGATATTTTTCAAACAAGCGCGAGTCGGCCAACTAGGCAAAAGTTTTTCAATTATAAAATTCCGAACCATGATTGCAAACTCTAAAGACGGCAGCGCTGAAGCTGGGACCGGCGCTGTTTGGGCGCAGGAAAACGACCCGAGAATAACAAAAGTAGGTAAATTCTTGCGCCAGACTCGTTTAGATGAATTGCCCCAACTGTGGAACATTTTGAAGGGCGAGATGTCTTTTGTCGGCCCGAGAGCCGAAAGGCCGGAATTCCACGAAGAACTCAAAAAAAATGTTCCGTTTTACGAAGAGAGGTATTTGATAAAACCCGGCCTGACGGGTTGGGCGCAGACGCATTATCGTTACGGCGCATCTATTAAAGACGCGGCTGAAAAACTGCAGTACGACCTTTTTTACATCAAACACCGCTCTCTAATTTTAGATCTCTCTATCGCTCTCAAAACCGCCAATACCGTGATTAGACAAGCCGGAAGATAGTTGCTAGTATAACTCAAAGTTACTAAAAGCTCTTTGAAAATTAAGCTGGGGAGGGTTGCGGTGAAAAGATTAGATGCATCAACAAAACCTCCAGCTGTCAAACAAATGGAGGAATTTCTAGAAAGATATGTTTTGGGCCAGTCAAAGCCTATTGAAGCAGTGGCTAGAGCTTACGGTCGATTCGAGTCAGGATTTAAAAATTTCAGCGAAAGATACGAGAATAGACCGATTGGTTGCTTTTTTCTTTTGGGACCTTCGGGCGTCGGCAAAACCGAACTGGCCAAAAGGTTAGCTCAATTTTTCTATGGAACCCGTTCTGCTGTCTCTATTATCGAATGCGTCAACTACAAAGACAAACACGAAGTAGCTAAGCTTATTGGTGCTCCGCCCGGCTACATAGGGCATGGCGACCCGCCCAGACTATCCAAAGAAAAACTTTACTCAAAGATACCCGGTTATAATAAGAAAGCAGAAGAAAAAACAAGACACAAAAAAATCAAAGAACCGGAAGAACAAATGGAAAAAGACTTTGAAAACACACTCTATAGAAGTAATCTTATTTTTGAAAATTTTACCCGAGAGTTAGTCTTGATAAAAGAGAAGATTTTAGACATCGACGAGGAACTCCGAGAGATTCAAGAGAGAGAAGGCTTAAAAGAAGACCTCTCTTCAGGAGAAAAAGAATGGAAAAATCATCTGCTGTGGTGCAAGAGAGTAGTACTGGTGCGCCGAAGAGTAATTCTCAATGAGTACTTAAACGAGGCTTTTAGCGTTCTTGAAAAAGTTGAACAACCAACTGATGAAGAAAAAGAAGAGCAACCAAAAGAAATCAAACCAGCACTTCCTCAAGAGTCTAAACCAGCCAATGAAACTGCACAAGACAAACAACCCGCAGTCAAAACAAAAGAACCTGTTTTGATTATACTTTTTGATGAAATTGAGAAAGCCGATCCCTCGCTCTATGACTTTCTTCTGCAAATTATGGAGGAGGGCAAAACCACCTTGGGCAACGGCGAAGAGATTGACTTGAGAAATGCTTTTATTTTTATGACCTCAAACGCCGGCAGTGAAAAAATTTCAAATATGATACACGGTAAAAAAAACCAGATTGGATTTACCGCCGGCGACAGAAAAAAAGATATTTACGAAGTGGCTATGGCTGAACTTAGAAAGAAATTCAGCAACGAATTCTTAAGCCGGCTGGATGGGATTTTAGTCTTTAATGAACTAGCTCTCGAAGACTACGGCAAAATTTTTGACCTGCTATTGGAAGAACTTCGGTTTAGCCTAAAAAAAAGATTGATAAGCCTCGTCCTCACCAAAGGTAAAAACGGGGAGAGTGTTAAAGAGCTATTGCTTAAAGAGTCGGCCAACAAGCCAGAACAAGCTCGTTTTCTGCAAGATCTTTTCAGAAAAAAGATTGTAGACCCCATTGAAAATCTATCAACAACAAAACAATTAAGCAACGGGGAAGTTTTGGTGCTTACAGTAAAAAATAATGAGATAGTTTTTATTAACTGGAGCCGAAAATAACTTAAAACTCGCCATAGTTAGCGAGTTTTTTCTTATGAAAAACTAGTTGCAAGAGTCTAGCGAATAATCAAGATTGACTATAACTTTTTTAAACTGTAATATCTGGCTAGCTTATTAAAAATTTGAGGATAAAAATGCAAAAGAGAGCCTTAATCACGGGCATCACCGGCCAAGACGGTTCTTATCTGGCAGAATTGCTTTTGCAAAAAGGTTATAAGGTTTACGGCATGTTCAGAAGATCAAGCACTGACCCGTTAATGCGGCTCGAACACATGGTAAAGAGAATACATTTAATATACGGGGACTTGCACGACAAGTCATCAATAATCAAAACACTTGAAAAGTCGAAACCGGACGAAATATATAATCTAGCAGCTCAATCTGATGTCGGAGTCTCATTTCAAATACCAGAAGAAACATGGGAAATAAATTTTTGCGGCGCAGAGAACCTTATTGAGACGGCAATGAAAATGAATAAGGAAGTAAGAATTTATCAAGCTTCAACAAGCGAAATGTTTGGTGGCACTAGACCTCCGCAAAATGAAAACTCTCTTTTTAACCCGGTAAGCCCTTATGCAAAAGCCAAACTGGCAACACATAAAAATTGTGTGGTTGGTTTTAGAGAAAGATTCGGTCTTTTTATCTGTTCGGGAATTTTATTCAATCACGAATCTCCTCGTCGAGGCAAAAATTTTGTCACCAGAAAAATCACTTATTCCATGGCCAAAATAGCTTGGGGCCTCCAAGATTGTCTGGAGCTTGGCAATGTGTCGGCAGTTAGAGATTGGGGCTTTGCCGGAGATTATGTAGAAGCAATGTGGCTCATGCTTCAACAAGATAAGCCCGATGATTTTGTTGTTGCCACCGGCAAAGGACGCACCGTACTGCAGTTTGTCCAAGAAACGGCTCGAGACCTCGGACTTAGAATTGATTTTGAAGGAGAAGGACCAGATCTGGTGGGTTTTGCTCCTAACGGCAAGGTACTAGTGAAAGTTAATCCTGACTTATACCGGCCAAGCGAGACGAATAAATTAATAGGCGACAGCAAAAAAGCTAGAGAGGTGTTGGGTTGGAAAAACAAAACTGACTTTTACGGCCTAGTGGAAATGATGACTCGAGCTGATTACGACTTGGTCAAAAAAAGTTAACAGGAATTTTGTTCCTGTTTTTTTATTCCAGCGAAAAACGCTTTAAAATTCTTTTCCTAATGCTCTGATAAAATTTCTGGCCTCGCCTTCAAAAGAAGAGTCAAGCGCCGCTGACTTTCTGGCTTCCGCTATGGCTTCGTTGATCATGCCCAATTTTTGATAAACAGCCGCTAGCGAAGCGTGAAGTTGTGGGTTTTTGGGACTTGAAGCTATTAAAGCCTCGTAGATTTTGGCTACTTCCTTGAAATCGCCTTTTTTAACATAAGCTGGCAGAAGACGGCTAGATTCCGCTTCGCTCAAGTTGTAACCTTTGGCTTGAGCTGTTTTTGCCAACTCTAAACCCTTGTCCGTGTTGCCGCTCTCTATCTCCGCTACCGCCCAGTACCAATAAGAAAGGCCGACGTCAGGATTAAGTTCAGCGGCATCGCGGAAATATTCAGCGGCTTTTTTATAATCTTTCTTGTTTAAATAACCTTGAGCGACTTCAAAATATGTTCTGATAAAAGTTGGCGCAATTTCCAAAGCTCTTAAACTTTGTTCCAAAGCCAAGTCATTATAAAGCGATTTGGGATCATCCTTGCCTAAAAGAATATAAGCTCGACTGATATAAAGATGGGGCAGGTAATCCTGATCGGCCGAATGGATATTCTTTTTGATCTCCTCGATCAAGGAAAGGAAAATATTCAGCCTGTCGGCAGAGTCAAGCCTGCCAAATTCTTCAATCGCATATTGAGCATAGCGATGACGGATGTCATAAGCACCAAAAGTGTTGTAACTTATCGCCTCATTAAATTTGGCGGTGGCTCCGGCGTATAAAACTCTGGCTTGTTTAAAATCTTTTTTGCTCCAAAAAGCGTCGGCATCCCAACTGACAACAATCGCCCGAGTAGTAGCGTAATTGGCCAGTGTTGGTTTAATATCAGTTTGATAAATAGAAAAAGTAACCAGAATAAAAAGAGTTACCGCAATAAAAGTGGTTAGTAACACCCCAACGCCGATATTGAACTGAGCGTTGAGTTTTATCCCTTTTGGTTCTGGGACTTGTCCCTGCTTGCCAAAGGCCTGTGCAACTTCGGCAGCGGGGCGGCCGTTATCACTTTCCTTCAGGAAATAAACCATCCCCATAATCAAAAAGAAGACCATAAAGTTGGCCGAGGTATCAAAGATAAAGGTATTATGAATAAGATAAGCAACTAAGCCAGAAGTCAAAATTGCGGCAACTACTTTATACTCTTGATGGTTAGACTTAGAAAAAATATTTTTTAAAACCCTAAACAAAACCCAAAATAGACCCAAATATGCCGCCAAACCGATGAGACCCATCGTAACCAAAACTTCAACAAACATATTATGGCCACGGTCAAAAAGTGTTTCTGATCCGGGTCCAAGATAAAATTTGGGATTAAAATGTTTTGAAAAAGGAATGTTGAAATTTTCCGGACCCCAGCCTAACATTATTTTTTTGGGACTTTCAATCCAGCCTTCCAGACCGGCTCTCCAAGCCCAAAAGCGGGTATTGACCGTCCTGGTTTGCAAAGAAACATCCGACAAACGGGAAAGATAACCGCTATTTTGAACAAACTGCGAATTATGGTTGAAAACTAAAAACAGTTCCAAAACAATCAGGGCTCCCAACCCCCAAACAAAAAGTTTTCTGACTTTTTTAACGGTTGAGCCAACTTCGCCGACATAAGAAAAAAGGAAAACAAAAAGGGCTAGACCGATAACTATAGCCGCAAGAGAGCCACGGACCGCGGTTGAGAAAAGAGCTAGTAAATCCAACAAAAACACAAATGCGTAAAACCATTTCTCGCCTTTAGAAATTTTTGGCCAAAAAATTAAAATCAAGGCCAAAAAGATATTTAATAACTCATAACCGGCAAATAAGGCGGTATTGCCGATAGTGCCAAAAATTCTGGCCCGGCCGCCGGAGCCGACTATAAACTGCCAATCTGTTTTTTGCAAAAGGCCGTATAGCGTAGATAGAAGGCTGGCAAAAACTGAAACTTTAATAAAAGTCAGCCAGTCTTCCTTTTTTTTCAAAATAGAAACCGCCACGACAAAGAAAAGCCAAAAGTGGAAAAAAGTGAACCAGCCGCCCATCCTTTCCAGAGTGCCCCAAAAACTTTGGTAACTATCAACGCTGGTAAGAGTGGTCAATCCGAAAGCCAAAGTAAAAAAAGTAACCACCCAAAAAACTGAATTTATTTTGGGCAAATAGTTCCGGTTGTTTAAAATCAAAATCACATAAAGAAACGCCAAAATTTCCATCCAAGCCCTGAAAATCACAACCTTGCCAAAATGAAAAGGTGAAAGAAAATCTGAAAAAATAATCAACGGAATCAAAGCCACTGCGTAAATTCCATATTTCAAAATTGCAACTAATTTAGACTCTTTCATAAAAAGAGAGTACCTTAAGTTTTCGCTTTAGGCAAATTGGTAAAGTCTTCGTCTGTAAAGAACTCAAGTAAACAGGTCTTTAAAACGCAATCTCCAAGGCAAAAAAACGGACTCCCAAATAACTTTACCCGACATTTTAGAACTGCCCTCCCGCCTTTCGTTATAGATAATCGGGTGTTCATAAAATCTGGCGCCGGCTTGAGAAAGGCGATACTTTAATTCAACCAAAAAAGCATAGCCATCTGATGATATTTCGTCCAGGTTTATTTTTTTCAAAATATCTTTTCTTAAACAAATAAAGCCGGTAGTCAAATCGCTGATATTTGAGTTCAAAATAGTCTTTGCATAAAAGTTGGCGAATCTGCTTAAAAATCGTCTATGCCATTTCCAGTTTTTAATGCCGCCGCCACTGACGTAACGGGAACCGTTCACCACATCGTATTCGTTTAGCTTAGTCAGCATAGCGTTTATTTCTTTCGGGTCGTGAGAAAAATCAGCATCCATCATTACAATATGCTGGTATTTTGGATTGTTTAAAACTTTTTTAAAACCGTCTATATAGGACTTGCCAAAACCTCTTTCGCCGACCCTCTGGTGCAAATATAGATTTGAGTATTTGCTCTGAAGGTTTTTTACAACTGAGGCGGTATTGTCAGGAGAATTATCATCCAAAACCATGACTGATGTTTCTGGATAAATATCAAAAACAGCCTCGGCAAGCGAAGCAATATTATCTTTCTCATTATATGTCGGAATTAACTTGATTACCTTAGAAAAATCAGTTTGCATCCCTTAAAAGTAAACTAAAAAAAACAGAAAATGACAACTTTGACTTTTTAAAGAAGTAATGTTACACTTTAGTCAGTTTTTACTTGATCTTAAAAAAGGAGAGGAAAACTAGTGGCAAATAAAGAATTATTAAGAAAAGAGTACTGTGTATTTCAGAGGATTATGGCTCTTGTCTGTTGTTTGATATTAGCCATTTCTATTGCGTCCATCTTCTTTCTTGGGGTGGATCTCTGGACAATTGGAGCGGTTGCATTATGCTTTAGTGTTTATAATATGCGTTTGCTGAAACGCAAATACAAAAAGAAGTTCGCAAACTCTATACCATAATCCCGCAATCCCGCCAGACCAACTAGTCTGGGCCTTGGATGTTAAGACTATTTTTCCGGCTGTGATTAACGGCCGGTTTTTTTATCGTCAAAAGCGTTTATGGTTATAAAGAAAATCAGCCCGGCCAAAATTAAAGGCAAATGAAAAACAAATCGGCTGGACCAAAAATTGTGTCCGAAGTAACTGTAAATGGGGCTAAAAACAAAAACCGAATCAACTAAAACTAAAAACTGAAGGATACGGCTTTTGAGCAAAACCGAAACCGAAACCAGAGATAACAAAACCGTCATTGGCAGTAAATATTTTTGAAAAGAAAAAGTCAGACTGCCGACAAGCAGTAAGTTTAACAAAATAGCTAGAATAATTTCCTTGCGTAAGGGTAAAGTTTTTTTATACCAAAGCCAGACCGCGCCCAACAAAATAACCAGAGGCGACAACAAAATTTTTCTTGAGTAAATAAAAAGATTTGCCAAAACTCGGGCATATCCCCGCCAACTCAAAACAAAGCTTTCGTTCAGTGGCGGCGGATGGCCGGTATCAAAATTACCCTGATACGAGTTAATCGCCGCATTATTTACCAAATAACCAGTCTGATAGTAACTTGTGCCCAAATACAAACCTCCGACTAGCAACGCCGCAAAAACCCAAACCAACTTTCTGACATGCGGTGTCAGAAAGTTGGTTGTAAATAAGGAAAACAAAACCAAAGCAAAAGGTTTGACAATTCCGCCTACTGCCCAAGCAACCGGCGTCCATATTTTTTCGCCAAGACTTCCGTAAATAATCAAAAGAATAAAAAATAAAAGTGCCGCTTCCTGAAAACCGCGCATCATGGTGGTGTAAGGGTAGGGCATCAGTAAAATCAAAGCCATAAAAAATAAACCGGCTTTTTTGCTTTTGTAATAGTCTCGGCCGATAAGATAAGCCAACGGGATTGAGATTAAAAACAGAAT
>OBEQ011352068.1_pt1 | contig 11796 bp, 9 predicted proteins | sample 1670901 | NCBI WGS metagenome assembly OBEQ01 (sample SAMEA104232315, study PRJEB22302) | groundwater metagenome | biome: forest; feature: aquifer; material: groundwater | place: USA | collected 2011-08-07 | depth 5.4 m | reverse complement strand
TGAAGGGATTTGCATTCCAAGTTTGAATCACATCCGGTAACTTTCCGGAAGTCTAAAGTGCGACGATTTAACCCATTTGGAACCGGGGGAATTACGCGGTTGGCCAGCGTCTCCGCCGCTTGTGTTGCGCAGCGCAACAGGGCGGCTGCGGCGCTGGCCAACCGCTAGGAAAGACGGGGATCTTTGCTAGAATTTTAATGCGTTTGCCCTGTGGATTTTGGTACCAATCATGACGTCCACCGTGCCTAATGAATATGGCTCCACCTTCTTCGATCTTCCTGACAAGATCACGTCTCTTCATGCCAATTCCAACTCGGCATGATGACGCACAGAGGGGATGACTCCACTGGTCAAATCACGATATAAATCGGCCAAATTTTCCTTTAGTTCTTCAAACGTTTCGCCTTGGGTCATATAATCAGGGAATTCGTCAAGATATCCAAGCCACATATCACTATCTTGCCAGTAAGTGAATGCGAGTTTATTCATAGGGGCAGGGCCTCCGAAGCAACTGTATTATTCATGGTGGCTGGCATACGAAAAATATATGCGATCCGGCCAAAAAGTCGAGGCGAGAAATATTTTTCATGTGGGATTAGATCTTTTATCCTAAAAGGAGCAGTTAGAAGTTAAAAATGAGAAGTGAGAAATTGAATAGCAAGCACTTGCACAAACTATCCATTGCATCTTTAAGGTGAACCCCTCGAAACCTCCGAAGTTCTTTTTCATCAACTTCTAACTTCTAATTTCTAACTTTTAATTGCTGAATTAAAGTTTATCCGCTGGCTAAAATATTGCTGCCACGTAAAGTCTCGGCAATCCCGAACGCATTCGGGATCGCCCTACAATCCATATCACGGACGCGCTGCTTTACTGCTCACTGCTCACTGCTTACCGCTCACTAACCCACTGCTTACCTTCTTTTCTAGCCATTTTGTGATCAAGCGGACTCCATATGCAGTAGCGCCTTTTGCTCGATGAGGTTCTTCTTTGGAAGTCCATGCCACACCGGCAATATCAAGATGCGCCCAGGGCACTTTGGAATCCATAAAAGCATTAAGGAAGCATGCTCCCGTAATGGTTCCTCCTTCTCGCCCAGCGGTATTTTTAACAAAGGCAATATCACTTTTGATTTTTTCCTGGTATTCAGGCCACAAGGGCATGGGCCAGATTTTTTCACCGGTCTCGTTGGCAGCAGCACGAAGCTCATTCGTTAGAAAGTCATGATTGCTCAAGACAGCTGCACATTCGTGGCCAAAACAAATGACGCAAGCCCCAGTTAATGTTGCAAGATCCACAATGGAACGAGGTTTGAGACGCTGCGCGTAACTAAGGGCGTCCGCCAAAACAATACGACCCTCTGCATCAGTATTGAGCACCTCCACATATTTCCCTGAAAGTGTCTGAATAAGATCTCCAGGACGATAGGCCGTGGAAGATGGCATGTTTTCAGCACTGGCGATAAGCCCTGTAACATTGGTGGGTAAATGCAAGGCAGCCACAGCATCCAAAATCCCAAGAACAGCAATTCCACCGCATTTATCAAACTTCATTTCGTCCATTTTATCGCTCGGTTTAATCGAGATACCGCCTGTGTCAAAGGTAATCGCTTTGCCAACCACGATATAGGGTGCTGCCCTAGAAGAAGCACCCTTGTAGTCCAGACGAATGAAACGCGGAGGACGAGCACTTCCCTGACCTACAGCGATGATCCCGCCAAAACCCTCGCGTTTCAGCTGGCGTTCATCCCAAACCTGGCAACGGAGCTTTCGACGACGAGCAAGTTTCTGCGCCTCCGCAACTAAGGTCATCGGATCGAAAAGATTGGGAGGTTGATTCGCTAACTCGCGTGCATACCGAACAGCTTCAGAAAGATAGTTCGCCCGATCCAATGTTCCCCGAGAAAACGGTTGCGAGAAAAGCGTCAGCTGCGTCAAAGGATCAGAAGATTCTTTTTGTGATGGCGCAAAAGTACGGAAATGATAGGTCGCTTGTTCAGTAGCATGAACTATAGAATCGAGTGAAAGAGAGGAAACATGAGATAGCACCCCTAACGACCGAACTTTGTGAGCTTGATGAAGCTGACGAACCGCTTTCCCCAAGCTGCGTTGGTGAACAGCAACATCCGTGGATTTTCCCACACCAACCAAAGCAAGCCAAGAAGGGGCGATCTGCCCTAGTGTAGGAAAAACCTGGACAGCTCCTTCTTCGCCAGAAAAATGACGCTTTGGATCAGACTGGGAACAGAGTTTAGAAAGGACAGGCCCAAGCTTCTTCCATCCTTTCCAAGATGCTGAGCCAAAATCAAACGAAGGAAAGACTAGGACAAGAGCATCGAGTTTTGTTTTTGACGGATCGGAATTGGAAATGCTAATGATCATAATCGGAAATGAACCATCAGCCCATTATCAAGAAACTAAATCCGTTGGAAGTCAATGGTACGAAAAACTTCATTTTCACCAATCTGTTAAAAGAGTCTTATTTTGCAAACATTTGAAAATTTTAATCAAATGCTAGAATTAAACGGCATAAATTACTTCCTAACCTCCGTGGCAATCTATTCGTTGTCACATCCAACGGTTCATTATCTCAATTATTTTTTGGATCTCTATTTCCCCCCGGAATGGCTCAAAGCGGCATTAGTTCTAACGCTTATGAGCACATGGGTTTTGGTTGGGCTCTTTGCCTATTTAAATCGTTACACACAACGTCCTTATTTTACTTCGTGGACTGCCGGTTGGCTTTTTTATGCACTATGGATCATTTCGATGATTTGCTTTGTAAACGTGAAAAACCCTCCAAGCATGGAATGGATCAATCTCGCGTGTATTGGGGTGTGTGCAACTTTTCTGTTTTGGGGCTCTCTCCAATTCCAAGGAAACGATCGATGCCAGAGAGAAATGGGCCTAGCGATTTTTATGATCGTTTTGTGGAGTTATGTGGCCCACATTTTCCTTGCAGGATCTCTCTGGTTTTCGCTCCCGCTGTTTTTAATTTTGAGTCTGGCAAGCTTTTTAACTGCAGGTTGTTTCTTTCAGGACCGGTTCAACCGACAATACGTAGGAGCAAGTATCCTCGGCCTTGGATTTACATTATGGGGAATACAAATGGCCTCTCAACCCTTTGTGGACGTGATGTTCCCTACACTGCGCCCTACTCTTTTTGTAGGAGCTTCGACCACACAATTGGTGATCGCGATTGGCATGATTGTCCTTATGCTCGAAGAAGTTCGCGGCGAAACAATTCTCCTCCGCAACCAAATCAAAGCTGACGTTCATTTGACACAACAGCTCCAGAAAGAAATCACGATTTCAGAAAACAAGTATGAACATCTTTTTAAACACGCTCGTGATGTCATCCTCATCGTTAATCCAGTGAATCTACGGATCTTAGAAGCAAATCACGCAGCTGAAATTCTCACAGGATATTCTCGCGAAGAATTACTCCGGCTCCGATTGGTCAACCTCTACCCTTGCCTGCAAGACAAAGAAAAAGAAATCGCAAAGAATCCAAACCAAGTTCAAGAAATCTTTACCACCTATGGGAATCTTTCCCTGCAACGCAAGGATAACAGTCTGATCATGACTGAAGGATCTGCCTCGCTTATGGACGATGACGAAACCCGAATCATCCAGATTTTCCTGCGGGAAGTAACCGAACGCCATCGCCTCGAACAACAGTTACGGCAAGCCGAGAAGTTTTCTTCCCTAGGCCAGTTAATTGCTGGGGTCGCTCATGAACTCAACAATCCTCTCGCTGTGATCAACGGTTACGCCCAACTTTTGGTAACCAAATCCACCATGGATGAAAAGATGCGAGACGACCTACTAAAAATCCAACGGGAAAGTGAGCAAGCAAGCAAAATCGTCCAGAACTTCCTTGCCTTAGCACGCGAACATCCCATGGAAAAGATCAACGTAGATATCAATGAATTGATCAAAGTCTCTTTGGAATTGCTGGAATACGATTTAAAAACTGCCCGTATTCGCTTAGTGCAGGAATTAACCCCCAATCTCCCCGAAGTCTTTGCCGACCCAAATCAGCTGGAACAGGTATTTCTTAACATCATTAACCATGCAATCCGATCGATAGAAGACCAACAAGAAAAGATGCTAAAAATTCGCACAGAAAGCAGTAGTGCTTGTGTCAAAGTCATTGTCATGAATTATGGCAAGGGAATTCCCGATACTGTTTTGGAGAAAATTTTTGACCCCTTTTTTACAACCAAGATAGAAGGGGGAAAAACGGGCCTCGGATTAAGCATTGCTTATAGCATTGTCAAAGAGCACTCAGGCAATATCTACGCTCAAAATCATTCTCAAGGCGGAGTAACCTTTACCGTGGAACTTCCCATTTCCAACATCCGAAAATCCCAACCGGGCTATTCAAATAAACTTCCCTCAAAGAAAAGTTCCACAACTCTTCCCTGCCGTCTTTCCCAAGTTTTGGTGATTGATGAGGGAAAAACGATTCACGATGTATTCACAGAATTGCTGATGGAATATTCTTGTTATGTCCAAAGTGTTACAAGCTGTATCCAAGCCATGAAGTTAATCCAACAACAAGAATTTGATCTGATCCTCTGTAACCTTCAAAGGGATGGACAAAAATTTTACGAAGAGGTCAAGCAAATCAAACCCACGCTCGCTACCAAATTTATATTTATTACGGACGCCCCCCCAAATCCTGCAATCCTCGACTTCTTACGTAGAAGCAACAACCGCTGGCTCAGCAAACCCTTTAACTTTCGTGAAGTCGAGAAACTACTTGCCGATCACTTCTGGAAAATCCAAGAAGAAGAAGGGCTTTCTACATCCCCACCTAAAAGTGGATGAAGAACCCCTGATTTCGCTCCATTGAAAATTGCACTTTTTGGCGGTACCTTCAACCCTATTCACACGGCGCATCTCCGGGTCGCGCAAAATGTAATAAAGGCAGTGGGTCTCGATCAACTTTTTTTTGTCCCTTGTGCAATTCCTCCCCATAAAGAAGATCCTGAACTTCTGTCAGCTCACCATCGCCACACGATGATTTGTTTGGCAATTCGTGACCACCCAAAATTTGAGGTGTTGCGATTCGAAATTGAGCGCGGAGGAATTTCATACACCATTGATACCGTTTGTTACATGCATCAACACTATCCCAATAACCAATTCTTCTTGCTCATCGGATCAGACAATTTTCAAGATATCGGGCGATGGAACCGTTTCTCCAAACTTATCCAGCTCTGTGAATTCCTTGTGATCGAACGACCAGGTTTTCTCTTAACCCTTCCGCCACCTACCATTGACAAGGCCCTCCTCCCCTCTTTTCGCTACACGATAATCGATGGATCGGCACCTCCGATATCTTCCTCTGAAATTAGAACCCGTCTCCGAGAAGGAAAAACCGTATCCCATCTCATCCCACCCACAGTCGACGACTACATCCAAAAACACTCACTTTACCAAGCTTCCCCACAAGAAAAACGCGCTTCGATTTAATAATGACCTCTCTTCAAATAGCTTGTTTATGTGCTCAGTTCGCCGACAATAAAAAGGGAGAGAATATTGTGGCGCTCGATCTCCGCAAAATTTCTTCGGTTGCTGATTACTTTGTCATCGTCTCAGGTCAGTCCGAACCTCACCTTAAGGCCATTCGCAATGAAGTAGAACTCAAACTTAAAGAGAAAGGTATTTCACTTCGAGGCGTGGATGGTTTCCCCATGAGCCAGTGGGTTGTCATGGATTATGATGATGTGATTGTCCACATTTTCTCGAAAGAGCGGCGTAATTTTTACGCATTGGAACAATTGTGGGGCGACGCGCAGTATGTGGAATGGATGAAATGAGACTGAATGAGTTGAATGTTGAAAGAAAAAGACATCACCATTCATAAAAATTACGAACCAAGCATCACCCGTTAAGTTTTAACTTTCTGATTTTGTTTTCTTCTTTCAACATTCAGCTTCACATGCACTCACTCTCTTATTGGAAAAATATCTTCAAAAAATTTGCATGCCATCGCGTGCTAGTAATCGGGGATATGATGTTGGATCAATACTTAATGGGTCGAGTATCGCGGATTTCACCAGAAGCCCCAGTACCTGTTGTTGATGTACAATCTGAAAAGTTTTTTCCTGGGGGTGCTGCCAATGTGGCTCGCAATCTTCGCTCTTTATCCGCGAAAGTAACCGTATTGGGAATCATCGGCACCGATGCAACAGGACGAAAACTTAACGAGACGCTAAAAACTCAGGGTATTGAAACATCAGGTCTCCTCAAAGACTCCACACGCCCCACCACCATCAAAACGAGAGTGATTGCCCAACATCAACAAGTCGTTCGATTTGATCGCGAGAGTCGTGCTCTCATCACACCCTCTTTGTTTCGAAAAGCCCTTGAATATGTCGATCGCGTTATTCCTCGTGTTGATGCTGTAATCTTCGAAGATTATGGTAAGGGTTTTATTCAACAAGATTTTCTAGATGCCTGTATCAAAATCGCACAAGACTCCCAAATCCTAACCTTTGCGGATCCTAATGCGCATCATCGAGTGAATTATCATGATTTGACGGGTATCACTCCAAACCGTAGCGAAGCTTTTTGGATGGTTCGTGAACCGGTATGCGATCCTCTTCCAAACCCTCTTGAGGACACTCCCCTCTTAGAAGTGGGACAACACCTCTTACACAAAATGCGTATTCACAATGTTCTCATTACTTTAGGAGAACATGGCATGTGCTTATTTCGTGAAAACCACCAACCTCATCATATTCCAACTGCAGCCCAAGAAGTATTTGATGTCAGTGGTGCGGGAGACACAGCGATTAGTGCTTTTGCACTTGGACTTTGCTCGGGGTTAGATCCCATCTCTGCAGCTCACCTTTCCAATCAAGCAGCTGGGATTGTGGTCGGTAAAGCGGGTACCGCTACGGTCACCCTTGAAGAACTTCTTCATCGTTTGGCCTAAACACGTGTTTAAAATGCCAAAAGGGAAGCCTCAAGTTTCAAAAACAAAACCAAAACGCGCTATCTTTTTGGATCGAGATGGAGTGATTAACGAGGATTTGGGTTATGTTGGACAACCCGAACATTTCCATATTTTTCCATTCGTGGGCCCTGCTCTTCGTCTGTTTACTGACAAAAGATTTCTGATTTTCATTGTCACAAATCAGTCGGGTATTGAACGCGGTTTATACACCATGGAGGATACCCATCATCTACATACTCTGCTGGCAGAACAAATGCGGCCCTATGGGGTCGAATTCACAGGAATTTTTATTTCTCCCTATCGGCCGGAAACTGCAAATGACGTCCGAAAACCTTCTCCAAAATTTGTGCTGGAAGCAGCAACGACCCATCACATTGAACTTGCTTCATCTTATATCATTGGCGATCGCCCTAGTGATTTAGAAATGGGTTTTCGAGCCGGTTGCCGCGTCGTCTTGGTACGTTCCGGGGCAGGAACAGAAACTGAAAAGTTGTCAAACATTCGATTCGACTTTATTTTCGACAATCTTTTAGAAGCAGCAAAAATGTTGTCTTAGACGACAAATATTAACTTCATTTTTTGTCGACGAGGAGTTGGGCATCCGATCGAGGGATCCGGTAAAGTTCTAAAAATCCCTCCCTCAGCACAGGCAAAAGTTTGAGCATGTTCAGAAAACGAGACTGAACTTCCTTAGAAGGCCAACTCATATAACCAAACCGTCGATCGAGTTTTTCCATCCGTTCGCGGTTCACACAAAGATAATCAATCCCTGTTTGCCGAAGTTGATGAAGAAGTTCAATGGGAGAAGCGCTTAATGCAGCCTGAGTGACAATCCATTTTTGATCAAAAGGCCCACTGATTCGAACAGGGTTCTGAAATAAAAAAACTTCTTCTTCGCCCAAAAGAAGAACCGTACTAGAAGGCGAGCTCTTTGCCACAATCGTGAGTGCCATGCGATCGAGATAACTGCGTCCGGCCTGATACTCTTTCCGATTCATCCTCCCAAGTAAAAAGGCATAAGGATCGGAAAAGCCAGCGACCGACGTTAACGTTTGCCAAACATTGATTCCCACAAGTAGGAAGGCTGTTAAAATAGAAAACCGCCGTGTCATGTGTGCTTCACGATGAACAAGAACTTGCATCCATTCCTTCCAAGCAAAACCAACTGCAAGCGAAGCCACAGGAATAAGAGGTCCAAGAAATCGAGTGACTTGAGGACCTACCCCCCAGAGACAACCTCCAAATAAAGTCGCGGCTGCAAGGATGCGACCCTCGTGTGATCGCCGAAATGCCATCCAAATAACCAGTGGAGCCACACACCAAAACAAAATGCCGAAATCACATTCAAAATACCGTTTATCCGCAACACTCATCCTCCAAGGGAGTAAAAGAAATTGCAACCCATGGTCCCCTTCTAAACCGTAGTGTGCCATCTCTCGAGCATAATGGTCTGCCACCCATTTTCCCTCAGCACTTCCCCAAGGAAGCCATCGACTTAAAGCAGGGTAAAAAGGATCCCTCGTCCATATGAAATTACGAATAAACCAAGGCCCATACCCCAAAAAAGCTCCTCCAATAAAAGAAACTAATCGAGAGAAAGATGATCGAAAAGACTCTTCAAAGCGGGAGAAGAAAAACCATACGCCCAATATCGCCACGACGGCGAGGAGGGCAGGATATTTTGTTCCCACTGCAAATCCACCGAAGAGTCCGGACAGAAAAAATGGAGAGCGAACACCTGTCACACGAAGGGCTAACCACATACAAGCCGCAAAAAAAGTAACCCCCAAATCGTTATTTCCAAACCCAGCGACTCCGAGTAAAAAAGGTGTGGAAACTAATACAAGTGCAGCAGAAAAACCCGCGCCAGATCCTGCGGCAAGTCCAACGATAGCTGCTGTCATCGGAAGTGTCATCCAATTGAAAACTTGGGCGCAAGCGTCACCCGAAAGAAGCAATTGAGGCAGATAAACCATCTGCCAATTTGAAGAAATATTAGCTTCAGCAAAATCGGGAATAGGCGCAATACAGCCCATTTGCTCAAAGAGACGAGTTAATCCAAAATGGTAACGCAAAGTATCCGGATAAAGGGTCGGCGTAAGTGCGGCAGGAAGTTGAAGAACACAAATACCCAAAATCACAAGGCCTACAAAGACTTCGCCTGGCTTCCAGGATTTGACACGAAAGAGTTGCCAAACACGCCCTAACTCTCTGACAACTGCAGCCCAACCCGACCCTATCCCCAACACAAGCATAACAAGCACCATGAGTAATATCCACTTCTTCACTCCCAACACAATCCCGACCAACAAAATTATCATTGCAAGCAATCCCAGTCCCAAACCAGAAGCAAGAAGGAGACGAGCAAGAATGGGACGCAAAGCCACAGCGCTATTCTGAAAAAGACGAAGCTCTTGGCCTACTCGCCATCCCAACCCCAATGATAAAAACCAAAACCAACATGCAGAAATTATCGAAGTTAAACTCTCAAAAAGAGAACGAAATGCAGAAACGTTTCCTTCCAAAAATGGAATCAAGACGATAGCCACCCAAATCAACCAAAGAAAAAAAACCAACAAGTTACGAGATTTGGCAGTCATGGAAACTAGATCTGGAATCGGTCTCCTGCTTCGCCGCCCGTTGCTCGCGAAAGCTTTCGGAGTTGGATTCGGCCAAAATAGCTCTTCGCGCCACGCATCATAGTTTTGAAACCACTTCTAACAAAATAAACAAAATCTATAGAACATCAACGGAAAGCTGCTTCGGCATGTCCTTGACAGCCTGTATGAGGAAAGCTCAAAACAAATGATAAGTAAGAGTGTGCTTTAAAATTCCCGCCTAAGCCACACGAATTTTAAAGCATGCTCTAAGGCAATCCTCCGGCTTTAATTTCATGCTTTCACTTCCTACCCCATCAGGTTTTTGTCGGTCATCTTCGAAATTTTATCTCGCCCTCACAGCAATTGTCCTGATTTTCGCGATTCTTCGTTATCCCTTCCTTGAGGTACCCTTGCAACGCGACGAGGGCGAATATGCCACCATGGGTCTCGGTATCCTCCATGGCATTCCTCCATATCTGGAAGCTTACACCATGAAATTACCAGGTGCCGCTTTCTTATATGCAGTCATTTTCTGGTTCTTGGGTCCTTCTACTCACTCCATCCATTTGACCCTTTTGCTTGTCAATGCCGCAAACATGCTCCTGGTCGCTTTTTTAGGACGTCGATGGATAGGAGCTACCGGCAGTTTGTTCGCTGCAGCAGCTTACGGAACCCTCAGCATAGGGGTAGGAACACTCGGACTTTGGCTCAGCGCAGAACATTTTTCTGTCCTTTTTTTATTGAGCGGCGCTTGCATGATGCCTTCGTCTTTAGGAAAACACGCAAGCATTCGCCTCCTCCTGGGATCTCTTTTCTTGGGAACCTCGATTCTCATGAAACAACACGCGGCATTTCCTGCTATCGTCTGGCTTGTTGTTTTAGGAAGAATGGCACTTCGAGGCCAAGGCCAAATCGAATCTATTGTTTGTCCAGGATCAATCTCAAAACACCTCCCTCTCATTTTTGGAGCGGTCCTCGCTTTTTTTCTTCCTCTGCTTCTCACCGGTGGAGTGATGTTCTTCCAGGGAGTCTTTACTTCCTTTTGGTTTTGGACATTCCAATATTCCATCTATTACGTCTCTGCAGTTCCTCCTTGGTTAGGATGGAGATATTTACAAAGTGGGGGAAGCCAAGTTTTTCCAGATGGACCTCTTTTGTGGCTTCTGGCTCTTGCTGGAATCGGAATTCTTTTGTGGGAACCTTCTCTGCATTCTCGCTCTACGAATAAGGAAAAACGAAAAGAAGCGCTTTTGCAATTGCTCCCCGTGACTGTGGCGGGCATTGCTGCAGTAAGCGTCGGGTTCTTCTTTCGGAGAAATTATTTTATTTTACTCGCACCTTTTGCTGCTCTCTTAGCCGGAATTGCCTGGGAAACCTTCTGGAAATTTACTCGCTCTCTAAAATATCTGGGGAATATCCTCGGAGTTGCCGTTCTTATCGTATCCTTTGGTGTTTTGTGGGAACCTTTGTTCCTAGGGTGGCAGAAAAATCCAACTGCTATTTGTCGCCTTGTCTATGGCTCAAATCCATTCCCGGAAGCTGTCATTGTTGCAAAATATCTTCGACAACACACCCAGTCCCATGAAAAAATCGCCATCCTTGGTTCTGAACCAGAAATTTATTTCCTAGCGGATCTTTCCCCCGCCATGCCTTATATTTATGTTTATGAAATGATGAAGCCCCATCCTTTTGCAAAAAAAATGCAACAAGAAGCAATCCATTGTATCAAAACATCGCGCCCTTCCTGGATGATTGTCGTGAATATTCTGACATCATGGGAAAGCCTTCTCGACTCCAAATCCGAACTTACATTCAAAGACTCACTCAATTCCTATCTCTATCAACACTACTCCCTTGAAGGTTTGGTGGATCTCGTTTCACCAAACAAAACAGTGTTTTGTTGGGGAGATGATGCTCGATCTTACCATCCCAAATCTCCTCGCACGCTGCTGATCTTTATGCGAAAAGACTATGCTACGGTCATGTTCGATCCACAGAGAAGGTCAAAAAGCTTATCACGGGGAATACATTAATTAATACACCAATTTAAAGGTCCACTTTCTCTTCATGTCTTCGAGTTCTTCCTCCGTAATAGATGACATGGTGATTGTCGGGTGAGTCCGTTGAGAGCTACACCCGACAATGATGAATAAGCAAACAATCACCACAAATCCGCCACGGGCGGACTCTCAAAACCGACTCTCAAAACCGAGGGGAGCAGGTC
>OBEQ010988461.1_pt1 | contig 11796 bp, 11 predicted proteins | sample 1670901 | NCBI WGS metagenome assembly OBEQ01 (sample SAMEA104232315, study PRJEB22302) | groundwater metagenome | biome: forest; feature: aquifer; material: groundwater | place: USA | collected 2011-08-07 | depth 5.4 m | reverse complement strand
TGGGCGGCCCGCCAGTCCCACTTGCGCATAGGGCCTAATAATAAACGGAGTCCCAAGCGGGCCAGGGGATTAAGCAGGCCAAAACCAGGCGTCTTCATATATTGCTGGTACTGGCTCCAGTAATAATGAGTGGGGGCGTGACAATAGGTTATATGAATAGTCTCTTTGCCAGTTCTAACAGCCTTAGCCTCAGCGCCGCTGGCCGAAATAACTAGGTCGTAATCACTAAGATCAAGTCGGCTAAATGACCAGGCCCGCAGCACCGGCATGAATTTTTTTAAGCCTTTGGGGAGCCATTGTAACCACGTAGTACGCACGTCGGCGTGCTTAAACCATTCGTCGCCGTACCAAATTTTGGGATCTGAGTCGTACTGCGAGGTATAAATTGGAGCTTCGGGGAACATTTTGTGTAGTTCCAGAACTACCCGCTCGGCGCCCCCAGTTCCCAGTAGCCAATCACAAACAATCGCCACTTTCATCTACTTCGCTCCGATGCGGCCAAAGACTACCCGGATGGTTTTCACGATAATGACAAGGTCGAGCCACAGGCTCCAGTTCTGCACGTAGTAAAGGTCGAGTTTGCGGCGTTCTTCAATGCTAATGTCGCGGCGGCCAGAGACTTGAGCCAAGCCAGTTAGTCCGGACTTCACAGCTAGGATTAGGTCTTTTTTATCGTGTTTTTCTAGCTCGTGCGGCTGCAGTGCTCGTGGGCCAACCAAGCTGATGTCGCCTTTAACTATATTGATAAGTTGGGGTAGTTCGTCTAGGCTGGTGCGGCGCAGAAACCTACCAATCTTGCTGACGCGTGGATCGTTTGGTATTTGGTCACCGCCCTCGCGGTAGGGTTTGATAAGTTCTGGGTGCCGCATTTTAGTGAAAGCTTCCTCGGGTGTCATACCGCTGTAGGCTTTTTTGAGTGTCCGGAACTTATAAACCTTTCTGGTGTTGCCAAAGCGGGTCAGCCGCGGGTCTTTAAAGATTAGCGGCCCGCGTGGGTCAAAAATTTTAATCAGCACCGAGATTAGCAGTATGAAGGGCAGAGCAACAATTAAAAACAGCCCACCTAAAACCACATCTGTTAGCCGTTTGACTATCCGGCCCCAGCCTATTAAAGCAGTTTGGTGGACGGCAATGACTGGAATTTGTGAACGGAAGAGCTCCACCGCGATATTGCCGACAAACAACTCGGTATTGCCCGGTATAAAGCGGTAAGCAATATGGTGGGTCTGGGAAAATTCCAGCAGTTGGTTGTTGCGTTCGTTACTGGCGTAAAGCTGAGTTTGGACAATGCTGTGTATATCGTCTGGCCGCAGCTTATCTATGGCTTCGTCAAAAGTCTCAAAAACCGGCAGGTGCGGATAATTTTTATGCGAATGGCTTTTACTACCCACTATGCCGACAATCCGGTAGCCCGACACTTTGCTATCGGCCAAAAAACTGACCATCTCTTGAGCGACTTTGGTATTGCCAACTATCAAAATATTGGTGATACCAATGTCAAAAGCAAATAGCGTGCTGCGAGCGGCGCGAGCTAGGTTGCGAAGTAGCAACAAAAAGACGAAAGCCAGCAAAAAACCGTAGACAGGCACTAAGTGCGCCGGGAAAATGGGTCTATTATCAAAATATGCTAAGGCGCTCACAAAAAGTAGGCCAATAAAAGAGCCAATTAATAGCCGCCCGGCCTCGGTGAAGCGCTTTTCGTAAATAGTGTTATTGTATAAACCCATCATGGCAAAAATAAGGATCCAAAACGGTAGCAAAATCAGAAAAATCTCTAAGTAAGTAGAAGAGTGCACCGTCGCGCTGATAGGCTTGTGGCTGATAGAAACGCGCAAAATATAGGCGCCCACAAAAGCGGCGATCAGCGCCAAAAAATCCCCCACAACTAAAGCTAGGCTATAAAGCAAGGAGGCGTTACTCTTCATCGTCTATAATAACTATATCATCTATATGGGGTAAAATTAGGTAGCGGCGCTGACTTTATAATGATTCAAAAATACTTCGATATAGGCGTAAAAATTCTGCGGTGGGGAATCGCCGCCGTTATAGTTATTGCTCCGTTCTATGCACCGATGGTTATTTGGCTATCGACTGATGTCCACCATTTGGATCTATTGCGAGCCTGGAAAGAAATAGCTTTAGTATTTTTATCTTTCATAATTCTCTTTCTATTTTTGGACTACCAGCGGGTTTTTAAAGACTTGCCCAAGCGGCCACTTTTGATACTGGCCGGACTCTACAGCCTTTTAGTGATAGGCTACGGCGTCTGGGACCTTTTAGGTAAGAGTATAACCAGTGATGCTGTGGCTTACGGACTGCTAACCGATCTAAGGCCAGTAGCTGTACTCACCGTGGCAGTGGTGACTTTTACCATCAGCCAGCACAAACGTTTTGGCGAGTTTCCATGGCAAAAAATTGTTATCATACCAGCCTTTGTGGTGATTGGCTTTGGTCTGCTGCAAATGACCGTCTTACCAAAAGATTTTTTGAGGCACGTTGGTTATAGTCAATCAACGGTTGTACCGTACCAGACCGTCGATAATCAACTAGACATTGTCCGCGTTCAATCCACCGCCCGGGGCCCTAATCCCTTGGGCGCATACTTAGTAGTGATCATCGTATTATTTACTGAGCTGTTTATAGAAAGTAAGGGCCGCCGGCGGCTTTACTGGGGCGTGGCTATTGGCTGTAGCCTGGTAGTGCTTTATGGAACTTATTCCCGGAGCGCCGAAGCTGGTCTGTTGCTGGCCTGGCTGGCCCTAGCGCTTATTCACTATCGCCAATTTTTAAGGCAGAACTTAGCGCCTTTGGCTGGCGTGGTTCTGCTAACGGCTAGCCTACTATTTATTTTTAGAAATACATATCTGGTCCAAAATGACCTTTTCCATACTAGCAATCGATCCCGTTCACCGGTTAGCTCTAACGCCGAGCGCACCCAGGCAATCAAGAGTGGACTAGAGGACGTTTGGCACGACCCTTTGGGAAGGGGGGTAGGCACGGCTGGACCAGCCTCGCTGCGTAATAGACAGGCTCCGCCGCGTATAGCCGAAAATTATTATGTTCAAATTGGCCAGGAAGTTGGTTGGCTGGGAGTGATTTTATTTGTGGCGATTAATATCCGGTTGGTACAGCTGCTGTGGCGAGACCGCCAGAATATGCTGCCTAGGGTACTGCTCGCTAGCTTGGTTGGGCTGACGTTTGTCAATATGGTATCTCATGCCTGGACGGATGACACCTTGGCTTATGTTTGGTGGGGGCTGGCTGGAATAGCGGTAGCGCCAATCATCGTTCGGGAGAGCCAAAGAAAAGCCCAAAAAGCTTAGCTAGCTTTGCTGAGGTTGGTGGCTATATAAGCGTGATCGCTGACGCCGGTAAAAACTCGTTGTTTGTGCCCGGTAACAAAATCACCTTTGCCATAAATAGCGTCCAGGCCAAAGCCTAGGTGTAGCTTAACTAACGTATTCGTCAATCCAAGATAATCAGGATCGACCGACTGCAAATCACCATCAGGCCAAGTTTTACGATACGGCGTGAGTCTTTTAAAGCCAGCCTTTCTAAATTGCCATTCATGTATTGGTCGGAAAGTATTAAAATCGCCGGCCACTAAAGCATTAGTCGCATCGCCGCCAGTAACTTCTATGGCAGTTTGATATTGCTCTTTTCTTTGCTGGAAATTAAGCGGCGACCAGTCAGCGTGCATCCCAGCCAACGCTACTCTACCTATAGGGGTAGCAAGTTCCGTCCGAAGGAAGTAGGGAATTTCGGTTCCCACTGGCCCAATCGCTTGCGGTGCCTCGATAACTTGGCAAGTACCACCAACCACTAACAGTCCGATTCCGTCCTGGTATTGATTGCGATGGGAAACGGTCTCAAGGATATAATTTGTGCCTATGGCGTCATTCAGAGCTTTTTTAAGCGCTGTTTCATTCGACACTTCAATTAGGATACCAACTTGCGGCTTGTTTTTGGCAATCTGCTGGGCTATGGCGCCAGCGCGTTTAGCTTGCTGATGGATGCCTATATTCCAGCTGGCAACCGAAAGCTCACTCATTATGAAATATTATAGTATAAAATTGGTTAGCAGTCAATAATCAGAGTTCTATTTCAGGAGTTATAGTTTCATCAAAACCGGCCTTGGGATGAATAGCCAAAATAGTATCTGGTGTTACTTTACGCAGATTTATAGGCTCCCAGCTAGCCATGGCAAACGACTTCCAAGTGCGCCCCCGCCAACTTGGTGGTAGGACAAGGGTTCGGTTGTAGCGAAGGGAGGTCAAACGGGCAGCTAATTTAAGGAGCTTGAGCCTAAAGCCGCCACTTAGCGTTACAGTGCGCATTTGGCCGAAGTTGCGGATCGTTTTTATGTGGTTTTTATGGGCGAAATCAGCCACCACACTAGCCGCTGGCTCCAAGCTGTGAGCGTGCTGTTCGCTATCGATGCCTTGGACGTTAATCCCTAGCTCGGTCAGCCTTTGCCACTGGGCCTTAAATTCGTTAACCACGTCGTCTTTTTTGACCTTACCGGCTACACAGTGCAGCACGAACTTTTGGCGGACCGCGGCGAACTGCCCCTGCTTGTTAACTAAGCTAGGGATGTCCTGAGGTGCTGCCACCGGCTGACCGCTGGTCAGGTTAAAGTGAAAAAAGACTTCTACTTGAGGATATTTGGCCAGTATTTTAGCCGCCTGGGCCGAGTGCGGCGAGTTAACCATCAATGACACACTTTGCAGGCGGCCTTTTTTGAGTAAATCTTGAATGGTATTGTTAACTTCTGGGCTCAGACCGGCGTCGTCGGCGTGCAGGCCTCTCTTTACGACACTTTTAGTTGATCTAACGGCTTGGTAAAGCTTGATGAGTTCCCGGGCCACTATTAAGCAGCGCTTGGCAAAACTAATGCGCGGCGGCCGGATTTCTTCGATGGCTACCGGGATTTCAGTGGCCGGGATGCCAGCCCTAAAGGCCCTAAGCATCATTTCGCTCTCAATAATCTCGTCGCTGACTGATTCATTGAGTAGTTCTAACATTTCTTGGCGGCGAAAGGCTTTTAAGCCTCGGCTGTCGCCGCCGCTATAGCCAAAGAAGTGGTTTAAAACATAAGTTAGCAACTTGGAGCCGGCTTTGCGGACAAAGGGCCGTTTATCTAGATCTGGTCTTAAGTCTTTTGAACCAGACACAATCGCGAAGTCCTCCAGCAGCGGCAGCGCGGCCTCCATAAATTGTATATTCAACCAATCGGCATCCAGTTTGACTACTTTAGGTTTGCTAACCTCCAACATACCAGCTCGCATAGCCGCGCCATAAAAAGGTTTTGGCAAGTGCACCACCCGCACTATTTTGAAGAGCTTAGCTAGACCATCAACTGCCTGGGCTGAGCCGTCATCACTACCATTTTCGACTAAAACAACCTCGCTATCGCTGTAGTTTTTTTGGACGTATTTAATAAAATCGGGGATGTTAACACCCAGTAGCTCGATCTCGTTATAAATCGGTACTACAACGCTAACCTGGCTAAATTTCGGTGATTTACTGGACTCTTTCATGTGGGTGTCACTGCATGATTGGCATGCCCAGTGCCCACCACACAAAATGTACACCTTGGAATAGCAGTAGGGTAATTAAGACTGGCTGGTGCCAGTTTTTGCGTGATTCTACTAGCAGCGCCAGCGCTATATACAGCGGGAAAACGACACTGATGTAGCGGATCAGCCCGTAAAGGCCGCTTAAAATCGGCAGGATTAACAGAGTGAAGGTCATCAACCAGTACTCCCAGCCGATCTTTTTGATAAAGCGGCTAACTAGCAATATGGTAGCTATAGGAAAAGCCAAAAGGTATAGTCCCTGAAGTGTCAGCAAATCACCGCTGGGGCCATGCAGGGTCAAAAATCCGCGTTGCCAAGCCCGCTCGGCGTGCACAAAACCAAACAGGTTGCCAGTTATGGAGTGATTAATTAATAACCAGATGCCCAGGCCAATTAGTGGGCCAATAATCCACAGACTCTCCCACCGTAGCAATCGCCGCCAATCAAACCTATCCCTCATAAGATAAATAGCTCCAATGGCGACCATTAGCGGCAAGGCCGCCGGTCTGGTAAGCACAAGCAGACCACTAGCTAAGCCCACCCACCACCAGCGATTTTCTTCTATCCACGTAAAGGCCAGGACAAGTAGTAAAAAGAATAGCGACTCGGTCATGACCGAGCTGAATATAAAGCTGGCCGGTGATATGAACAGCATCAGCAATGTTAAGCGGGCAATTTTCGGCGAGAACTTTTTGGCTACCAGTTTATACAAAAAGTGGGCCGCGGCTATAAACGCCACGCTCGAGATCAACAAGCCGATGACTACTACAGCTTTGGTGTTGTAATGAAAAGGCCAGGACAAGAACCTTATTAGGTAGGGGTAAAGCGGGAAGAAAGCGATGTCGGTTTGGCCGTTAAGGTCTGGTATGTTTTGATAGCCGTGCTGGGCGATATGTAAATACCAGCCGCTATCCCACTGAGTCCACATATCTAAAAATGGAATTCCTGTTACCGACGGGATGTACTTAAAAACTACATGATGCACCTCGCTGGAGTAGTGACCGATAAGTTTGATCGAGGCGGTACCCAAAATGGTAAAAACTAGACGGGTAACGGCAAAATAAATCAGGCTTAGCCGCAAACTTTCTGGCAGACGTCGCCAGTAGGCCTCTACTCTCGTCATAATTATTCGTTTACTATATCACTTTTAACTATCAGTAATAAGTGCGGGTGCAGCCAGCCTTTATCAAGCCGCTGCAGCTGGGTTTTGTAGCCTTGACCGGACAGTTGAGATGATAACTCAAGAAGATCGGCAAAATGAAATTTGCCACTGGCCTGGCGGGCAGTAATACGAAGGATATTAACCGAAATAAATTCTTGGAGTTTGAGTAGCCTAAACTTCCAGGCCGGCTTAAAAGACATTTCCTTAATAAACAAAGTGCCGTTTTTATTTAGCAAGCCTAAAGCCCGCTTAATTATCGCTTGCTGCTCAGACGGCGTCAGCAGATAAAGTACGTCCACGATTATTACGACGTCGCTTTTCTGGCCGGCTTTAGCTGGTTTGGCAGTGAATTCTATTTTGACGTCGCTGCCTTCGGCGGCTAGGCGGGCCTGCTCCAACTTTTGCTCGTCGATATCAGTTCCGGTCATAAAAACGTTAGTGGAAGATTTGTGTAGGCGCTTGGCCAAAACCATCAGCACCAGTCCATAGCCAGTGCCGATTTCTAGCACGCTGCGAGCATTTTTTGGTACATATTTAAGTAGTTGATCGAGGGGTAGGGTCCAACGACGGATTAAGACGTGCAGTTTTACGCCAAGTGGGGCATTTTTATACCAACGCCAAACCTCGGCCACTTCTTGCCAGCTGGTAAATAGCAGAATTTTTTTGCTGCCAAAACTAACGACAGCAACGCTGGCTTCAGCCAATATTTTGGCAGTTACCAAACCAACGCCGGCGCTACGCAGAACATTTAGCACGACCACAGTTCCACCCAAGCCGCCCAGGGCAATCAGCCAAAAAATTAGCGGTTCCTGAAGCTCGCCGGCCAACCGTCGGTAGGCAAAGGCCCAATGGGTAGAAAAGTAATAATTCCAGATCGTACCGGCAACATAAGCAAGGACAGCCGCCAGCGTATAATTTAAACCGGCATTTGTAGCCAACAGGTAAAACAGACCGAGATCTACAAAAAAGGCCGTGGTCGCCACCAAGCCATAGCGAACTAGCTCTTCGCTCAAACCAAAATATCCGGTGCGCTGTTTTGCCATAAATGCTGGCTTGATTTTAACAGCTATAGATGGCTAAAGCACAAGAAGTTGTAGCTATTTTTTGGGCGATATCTTATTATTAAATCAAGAAAAGGGGCACTCTTAATGAAAAATAGTAAAGGTTTCAGCGCTATCGAGACACTTTTAATTGTAGTAATCGTCGGAATAATCGGTGGCACCGGCTGGTACGTATTGCACGCCAAAAATAATGCCGATAAAAACCTTAATGAAGCGGTCAAGACAAATCTAAAGGCATCGGCTAAGGAACTCAGTAAATCAGCTTCTTCAGGACCCGCTACTCAGTCGCCGGTATCCCCGGCCCCACCGCCAGCTACTAATAGTCAAACCGGCGGAGTTTCCAATACTCCAGGTAAAGTTTCAGGCGTGTTTGTCGGGCCTAATAATAATTCCTGGCCAAATGCACAGACTACAGCTTACATTGGTTTAAACGTATCTGATGCGTCTCAAGTAAGCAAAGTTGAATGGTATTTGGGCAAGTATACGGCCGCTGCGAAACCAACTCTTCAACACACGGAGACCTCGCCAAGAGTCGGTACTCTCTACCAGTATGATTGGCCGATTAAAGACCTGGCAAAGGGCACTTATCACTGGACGGCCAGAGTCTATGACAAAGATGGCAATTACCAGTTGGTAAAGAATACCGATGGCGGCGATTATGTAGATATGCTAGTTAAATCGCAATAGGGGGAAATATGAAAGATAGTAGGGGATTCGCGGCAATCGAGGGATTACTGATATTAATTCTTGTAGGAATAATCGGCGGCACGGGCTGGTATGTTTGGAAAGCCCATGATAAAGCCAACAAGAGTTTGGACAACGCCACTCAGTCCAGCAATACTACGGCCAATATTCCTAAAAAAACAAAAACTACCAACGCTCAAAATACTAACTCACGAGATATTGTCATTCAGGGAGTTGAAAAAGCGTTGAATGCCAAGGATACCTCACTGCTTGTGGGTTATATGGCGGATAAAGTTGAAATAGTCAAACAAAGCACCGACTCACCAACGGGACCCTATGATAAAACCACTGCCGCAAATTCGGTAGTCAACTACTACTCAGTAGCAGGACACGCTCAATTACCGTGGAAATTTGAAGGTAACGATGCAATAATCGCAAAGATAAAAGCAGGACAATATCCCGAAAGAGTCCAAGACGCTACTGTAGGAATATCTCAAGACAACTGGTTTATATCTTTTAAGCTAAATTCGGATAATAAAGTTTCGACCGTGAGTATGTCTGTAAACTATACACTCATGACAGGCGGCCAACCTTAGAGCCATCTTCTTAAGAAAATGAAAAAGCTGACTAAAAGAAACAGAAAACTACTCATTCAATTTGCTGAGTATATGATTAGCGGCGGGGCCTATTTTTGGAGTGGCTATGCGTTGTTTGCTTATCTTTGGTCGGGGCTGCACTGGAGTCTGTGGTGGGCTAAGCTTTCGGCCAATGTCTTTGGTTGGACAGTTAATTTTATTTTGCAGCGCTACTGGGTCTTTAATAACAAAGCTCTCAAAAACCACCTCACCCAAGTTTCCGGCCGCTACATCTTCATTACGCTAGTTGATTTTCTGCTTGACTATGTAATCGTTGCCAGTCTGCGACACGTGGGCATTACGCCGTACATCGGCCAGTTTGTGTCGTCTGGTTTCTTTACCGTTTGGAACTATTTTTGGTATCGCTTTTGGGTGTTCCCCGAAAAGTTGGCCAAAAAACGAGTTAGGGTTACGCCGGCTCGTGTTATAGCCCACCGGGCCCACGGCCACAGCGCGTTTCATGTAGCCAAATAAAGGAGTAAAATAAACCTGAAATGGAACCCAAAGCGCCTGCCAAAACACCTGTTGCCAAAACCGTCCGACCAACCAAAAAACAGTTCGAACTTCTAGGTTTTATAGAAAGTTTTATCGCCGCCCACGGTTATAGCCCTAGCTATAGGGAAATTATGCAGGGGTTGGGTTATACCTCGGTAGCTACAGTAGCCTTGCACGTTAATAACCTAATCAAACGGGGACATTTGCATAAGCGCGACCGCTCGGCCCGCTCGCTGGAAGTCGTTAAAAAAAGCGGCCCCGCAGCGGCCAAAGTAGTACCCAAACAACTCAAGACCACCGAAGAGAAGTGGTTAGTAGATAAAGTAGAGCTGTTCTTTAAAGACGTCGAAAAGGCCCCAAAGATAATAGAACGCGAGCTTGATCAGTTATATGTACTGATAGGTGCCCTAAAAGTTTTAGGCTTAGATGGGGCGGCGCAGTCTTATATATCCCGACTGACGCACATCAAAAAGCGCCAAGAGGGCACCGAATACGTCGCCTAGAAGGTTTTAAGAGCAAAGATTATTTTTTAAGTAGTAGCCAAAGAATCACAATAACTACAACTACACCTACGGCTATAGCTAGGGTTTTGGTGTTGCCACTCTTGCCCGAGCTACTGCCGGTTGGGCTCGGCGAGGAAGACGGGGGAGTTGGCGCTGCGGGTGGTGTAGCCGCCGGTTGAGGGGGCGGGGTTGCTGTTGGTGTTGATGTGGGGGCGTTTTGCTCTGGGTTCATCTTATTTACCTTTGTTTACATGCTTATTGTAACAGACAACCACGAGCTTTACGCACAAGTTTTAACAAAGGTCAGAATCAAAAAGGCGAGAATACTTACAAAAGTTATAAAAGTTGAGTTGACCGGGGGCGCGCATTGCGCCCCCGGTCCGTTCCGGTACTTCGTTCGTTGATTGCGTCGTCGGTCTACGCGGCGATTGGGTAGGTGCCGAGCACCTCGGCTGTGGCCGGGATCTCCTGACCCATCGGGTCAGTTGGGTAGGGCCAGCCGGGTCCGAGATGGTCACCACCGTTGTTCGTGAACCTGCCCGTCACCTTCTGGCCGGGATAGAGCCCGCAGACCAGGTGGAACCCGGTGTCGGATGATGTGCCGATGTTGGCACCGCCGTCGACCCAGCCCGGGACCGCGAAGGCCTCGTGCCAGGGGGTCGGCGACGCGTGGGCCAGCGCCTGAGCCGAGTTGGGATCGGACGGGTCGGCCAGCGAGTGGGCAGACGCCTGCTCGGTGGCATCGTTGGTCCGACAGCGGAAGTCGCTCGACGCGGGTTGAGCCGTTGACGCGCAGGCGCCGGCGGTGACCCGCACCTGGTTGACGAACTCCTCGCTGGGCTCGACTGCGAAGTCGCCTTCACCGATCGCGTCGGTGGCCGTCTCCTCGTCTTGCTCGTCGATGGGGGGGTTCTCGATGTAGACGACCCCGTTTGCGGCCGCGTTCTGGAAGTTGCGGTCTTGCCACCGATTCATTGACGTGGCATTGACGCCGTTTACGCAGTACGCGTTCGGCTTGAAGGCCTTGACGACGCCCGCTGCCGACTTGTCGCTCCTAGCGAGCGCCGGGAATGAAACTGTGAGCGCGCCGGCAAGAGCCAGCACGACTACTAGCAGGATCCGTTTCAAGTTCAAGGGATCCCCCTCTCCGATCGATGGTGGGTACGATGATTGATACCGAAAACGTGCGTGCAATCAAGTAGGGAAAGAAGACTTCTCTCAACCTCCCTGAAAGCGAAACATATTCTACCTAAAAAATGCAAAAAAGTCAACCATAAGCCTAATCAGATATGCCTTCGGTTGACTCCTTTTCTAAGGTGTAATGCTAAAATTTAGTGCCAAGCGGCCAGTAGCCCGCCGTTGATCAATAGAACTACCAAGAAGTAGCCGGCGTTAACTTGCCACAGTTTCCAGGAGCGGCCCTCAAACACGATATTGGTGGCCATAACTACAGCCACAAAAGCCAGCCATAGCCAGAAGCCAGTAACCACCCCTTTTGCAAATGTGTCAGAAAGGGCGTAACGGACAAAGTGAGCTAAAATCCAAGCTTGCAACAGTGCCCCAACCATAGTGATCGCGTAGCCTTGACCACCACCGCCCATATCTTCCATCTTTCGACCAGTGGCTTTGGCCCACTCCTTGCCAAACAGCGATCGTGAGTACCAGACCATCCCCACC
>OBEQ010837317.1_pt1 | contig 11796 bp, 12 predicted proteins | sample 1670901 | NCBI WGS metagenome assembly OBEQ01 (sample SAMEA104232315, study PRJEB22302) | groundwater metagenome | biome: forest; feature: aquifer; material: groundwater | place: USA | collected 2011-08-07 | depth 5.4 m | reverse complement strand
CAAATAAATCTCAAATCATAAATACAAAACAAGAGGAAAACCGATCGAGCTGTTTTGGATTTTGAGCATTATGATTTATTTGTTATTTGTAATTTTGAATTTATGATTTTATTTATTTATTTCAAATCACTCTCCCCGCTATCACTATCCCCCTTTTTCGCCATATTCTTCTCGTTGGTATCGAGATCTTTTTCTACCTTGGCGATAATGCCCCGAGACAGGGATATCTTATCGAGCGCGGCCTTAAAATCGCGCCGCTCGCTGCTATCACGCGCATCTTGCAAGTTCTTTTTTGCCTCGCTTGATTTTTCTGCTAATACGGGTGCGTTCTTAAAGCCAGCCGCCGAGACATTCTCGAGATGCGCCAATCGCTCCTCAAGGATATCGATTGCATCGGTAATGTGCGTTGCCACTTGTGACTCGGCAAGCCCTGCGCTCTCTTTTTTATCGACAATGACCGCGAGCGCCTTCTCTTGCGTGTCGTCAAGATTTGCCATAACATCGCGAAGACCCGATCCGTTCCCAGATTTTGTTTGGGAAATCACCTGTTCATACTCCCCTGCTTGTTGGCTCACCAACGCTGCCGTCCGAACAGCTTTTTTTGGCTCTGTTTTTTTCAGTTGCTCCAAATCGTTCTGCGCGCTCACAATACTATCTTGCGCGTTTCGGGTAAGGAGTGTCGATGTAGTATCCTTTTCCTCCGCGCTCACCTGCCTCTCAGAAAGAGTGCCGATCTCTTCAAGACGCTTCTGGGCAAACTCAAGCTGGAGTGTCGGACGATCTTCGGGCGAGACAAATGCAACACGAATCTGCTCATGGGTCTGCTTCACGGTATAGAGGGCATCACCCGGAATACTCTTGTCTGACGCAACGCCGGCCGAGACAGCCCCAACAAGAAGGAGCGAAAGGAATCCGGCAAAGGCAAGCGGCCGAGCAAATAATTGGCCGACTGTCATACGATACGCGACGGAAAATGAGTCGCGAGTATACGCGCCAACACCCCAAAAAAGTGAGGCGTTCTGTGCTTCCCCCCTCCCCTGTGAGCTCACTTGAGACAACAAAATATCCCGCGTCCGGTCTCTCCATTCCGTGCGCGGCTTGATTGCCTTGAGGGTTTCGAGTTGTTTGACTGTCTTGTGGGAGATCATTTCCTAGGGATTAGGGAATAGGGTCTAGGGATTAGTACCAGGAAGTTTGGGATAAAAAAAACCCAAAACGCATATCCCTTCTCTAAAGCCGACGTTCCTTTTTTTCAACTAAGGTCTGGTATCTATCGATAGTTCGGATAGTCCTGAATCGTACTTCTGACAAGCATGTGGGATGCTTTTTGAGTTTTCGCTCCGCCTTCGTTCTTCGAACTTCGGCGGACAAGTCGTCGTCGTCGATGTTCGAGAATGTTAGGTGAAGGTTTTTTTATTTTTGTTTTTGTTTTTGCTCGTGATAATCCTTTATTTTGAAGGATTTTCCGAGAATTTACCTCTATTTTGGAGGTTTGTGCAAGAACTATTTTGGTCCTCACGCTATATAAGACGTATCGAGCGGGCAAAGTGTTACACTTCCCCCAGCACTCCTTTGAGTGCTTTCATGCCCCGATGAAGCAATACTCGCGTGGCGCCTGGCGTCTTTCCGATGATTTTTGCCGTTTCAGACAGAGACAGTTCGTTGAGAAAATGGAGGACAATAACTTCGCGATAGGTATCTTTCAGGGTGCGGAGCGCGCCCTCGACTTTTGCCATATCACTTTTCAACACCATCTTTTCCTCCAAGGACAAGTCCGACCGGTCGGCGATAGTAATCTCGACGTCGTCGAGCGATTCGGTTGGCGCGCCTTTCCGCCGATAAAAATCGACAACGAGATTCCGCGCGACCTGATAGAGGAACGCCTGGAGGGAGGCGATCTTCTTGCCCTCTTTAATATACTGCCATGCTTTCAAAAAACACTCCGCGACAATATCTTCCGCGTCTTGCGCGGTACTCACTTTCAAATAAACAAAACGATAGATTTTTTCGTGATAAAAATCAAAAATACGCCCAAAGCTCTCCGTATCCCCTTTCCGAATCCTGTACAGCACTATTTGTTCGTTCATGAACTGGTGCATGTGTTGTGATAATAAGAAAAAACCCTATTAAAATAGGGACTATTCTGATTCTCAAAGCATAGCACGGGTGGAAAAAATTACCAGCGTGGATTATTCGAGGATTGGCTCGACCGTAGTTGGCGCACTGGCACCGAGCGACGCAAATCCCGGATTTTTCCCCTGGGGCATATAGCGCGAAGCAAGCGCGAGGCCCGTCTTGTCGGGATCCGAAAAAGTACCCCCGCTCAAAAACGTATCCATATCTTTCTGATTCGTTATCTCATACCCTGCAATCGTACGCTCAACCCCTATTTTGCTCGTGCGTTTCACAATTTGGGTCAACGATCCATTTTTCTCAAGATCCTCGATACCTTTTATAAGGTTTGAATTTGCGGTGAACTGAATGTCGATAGCGCCTTCCGCGGTCAGTGAATCGGTCGCGGAAAGTGCGGTAAGATAGAATTCTTTGAAGTGCGTTTTCTTGCCAACTGCTGGAGCGGAAATAGTGTATTGCTTGACCGAAACATACTTCTCGGCTCGATTGATAAAAACAACGCCAATACTCCCCGTGCTCTCCGGTGTAGGAAAACCTTTATACGACGGTTCGACCTCAAAATCATATTCGGCAAGAAGATATACCTTTCCCGTTTTGTCCGTCGCTTGCGCCGACCGTATTTCTTGCGTATGTCCGTCTCCAATAATCCATGCCCCTCCTGCCGCGTCCGGATTTTGTTCTTTCAGCTTTGCGACCGCATCTGCTATCGATTTAATATCCAGGGGATCGATAATACGCTGGCGGTCGGGAATAAGCTCAGAGGACGGTGTTGGTGAGGGGGTCGCCTCGGGGTGAGGCGTCTCAGACGTTTTTGGCATCGTCGGTGCGCCAAAGCACCCAGTCAGCGTACTGCCTGCAAAGAGGGAGAGGGCAAGGAGCGCTGTTTTTGTTCCCCTATCGTATTGAAACGATGAAATACCCTTATCGTTATATTCACTCGATGCTGCCGCTTGCTGCTCTGATTTCGGTCGGAATGGATTAAACATAATGGTCTTGTCATTCCCGAGAAGTCGGGAATCCAGTAAAAATAAGTGTGTTAAAGAATGATCTGGATCCCCGATCAAGTCGGGGATGACAGTTCGTAGTTAAGGGGGGTTAATTAGGTGAATTTGTACTATCTCCCTCGCCTCCCATAAAGAAATCGATCAATACTCCGATAACGGTTACAACAGGAATAGCGAGAAGCACTCCAACGATTCCGGCAAGCTTACCACCGATAAGCAGCGCGATGATGCTCACCAATGGATTAACCCCAACGGTCCTTTGCATAATCGTGGGTACGAGAAAATCGTTTTCCATCCGCTGGATAAGCAGATAGAGCAGTATGACAAAGAGCGCGAGAAGCGGTGCCTGGTTGAATGCGACAAAGATCGCCGGGATACTCCCCAAAATAGGGCCCAAGATAGGGACAAACTCCGTCAACCCGGCAAAAAGTGCAAGAATAAGGGCGTACTTCACCCCCAGAACACTCAGGCCGATAAAGGACAGAATAAAAATAATGAGCGAGAGAATGAATTGACCGCGAAGCCACAGACCGATTTTTCGCTGAATCTTGATAATCAGCTCGTCTATCGATGCGTGATATTTGGGCGGAGCGAGTGAATGGATGGCCTTTCTGATAACACCCTCTTCAGCGACCATATAAAAGGTGACGACAAAGACGACGACCAGAGCGACGATGCCGCTGATAACGTCAAAGATTTTAGAAAATATCGTTCCGGCAAACTCAAGAGCATTTGACTGGATGTTTGCAATCGATGTTTTAAGGCGATCGACCAGATCAAATTGACCGCTGTGCTGGCGCACAAACTGCAAAATACCATCCGCGTACTGAGGAAATACGGCAACCAACTCGTTATACTGTTCGATAATCGGGGGAACGATGAGAATAATACTCAAGGAAATAATCGATACAATAGAGAGGTAAATCAGTAAAATACCCAACCGCCGAGGAATCCTGTGCTGCTCCATGGTCGTAATCCAGGGGGTCAGCGCTGAAGCAAAGAGCAGGGAAATGAAAAGAATCGCAAGAATATCACGAACAAGGAACAAAAACCCTATCGCTGCAAGGATAATGAGCACCTTCACAAACGACAAGGTAGAAATGTTTATGGTTGTTATTTCTTTGAGGGAGGGCATAGACAATAAATTGACCTAATTTCTAATTGACCTAATTCACCTAATAAAATTCAAAGGGGCAAAATAGCTGCTAGCTTTCAACTTTCAACTTTATACCTTACACTACTGTAGTATACCATATTTTATCAAAAAAGCACAGAGCATTCATCCCCATGCCCTTTTCTGCTCAAACTAACCCCTAAACCCTAGACCCTATAACCTAGCTGATATGCCGACAATTACCGTAAACAAACAGGCGCTCCGCGACTACGAGATTCTTGAAAAAATCTCGTGCGGCATCGTGCTGTCCGGAGCGGAGGTAAAATCGGTACGCAATGGTACGATAAACCTCAAAGCATCGTACGTCACGGTTCATAACGGCGAGGTATTCCTCACGGGCGCCCATATCGGAGCATATAAAGCGGCTGGGCCCCAAAAGGACTACGATCCCTACCGCTCCCGTAAACTCCTTCTTCAAAAGAAAGAAATAGGGCGAATGATAGGCAAATTAAAGGAGAAGGGATTGACAGCGGTGCCTTTGAGCGTGTATACTAGCAGGAGTCGATTGAAGATCGACGTTGGGATTGCGCGCGGAAAACGACAGTATGAAAAACGCGAATTGATCAAAAAACGCGATGTCGACCGTGAAATTCGCTCCCGACTGAAAGGGAGGTTCTAACCCCTAGAAAAAGGGGGTGCCGGGTTTTGATGAGAATGTTCTTTTTGCATGTGCGCGTCGAGCATGTTTGCGCTCTGCTCGTAAAATCCACGCAAATAACCATACAACTGCCAAATCAATGGCCAGCAGGACGCTCAGCCCTTTTGGGATGAGCCCTGCGCTTGCAACTGCATAAACACTTGCGGTCGCCGTCCGCCTCCCAACTCCTGATACGGAGAATCGGGCGTCATTTTTCAGGATAGATTGTGTCGCTCTCGTCGAGACATAATCGAAACCATTTGGCGAGTCAGAAGAAGAGGGATCTGTCGGTTCTACGCCCCCTTTTTCCCGGTACTCATAGGATCGACTGAACGCGGAGATCATGCACAATTCGACTTTTCAGACGCGGGTTCGACTCCCGCCACTTCCACCATAGAGCAACAGCCGGGGGCTGTTGCAGTGGAGTCGAACGGGCGCGATAACGAGCAGCGCCCCGGACTCCGATGGCCATCGGAGCGACTCCCGCCACTTCCACCATTTTCTAATTCTTCATTTGAGTCATGAGAAAAAACTATCGAAGAGCTCCGGTTGTACCAAAACGACGGTACCGTATCAACGAACAGATAACGGCTGAGAAGGTGCGCGTTATCGACGATGGCGACGCCCATATTGGTGTCATTACCCTGCAAGAAGCGCTTCTTATGGCAAAGGCGGCAGAGATGGATCTTATCGAAATAAACCCATCTGCCGATCCCCCCGTGTGCCAAATCAACGACTTTGGTCGCGTACGGTATATGGAGGAGAAAGAGCTACGTAAACAAAAGGCGAAGCAAAAGAAGGTAGAGGTGAAGGGGCTCCGTCTCACGGTTCGTATTGGCAAACACGATCTCGATGTTCGCGTGAAACAGGCAAAAAACTTCCTCGAACAAAATGACAAAGTGAAGATAGAAATCGTTATGCGGGGACGAGAACGTCAGCATACCGAGCTTGCCAAGGAGGTTCTTGGCACCTTTCTTACCGCGCTTACAGAGGAGGGACTCGCCATTATTACCGAGAGTCAGCCAACGATGCAGGGAGGACGCATGAGTACGATTATTGCCGCAAAACCTCAGTAATCCGACGTGGTTGACAGTTCTAGAGAGCGGCCTGTTGCTTTTTTTTAAAACTATTCTATACTGTGATTCTGATGAAGAATATCGACGTTAGGAACTAGACCCTAACCCCTAGACCCTAACCCCTATTTTTATGCCAAAAATAAAAACACGAAAAGCGGTATCAAAGCGATTCCGCGTAACAAAAACAGGGTCGGTTCTCAAAAAATACTGCGGACAGGATCATTTTAATGCGCGCGATTCCGGAAAAATAACGCGAAAAAAACGGAGTGATACGGTACTGTCGCCGTCATTTCAAAAAACCGTAAAAGTACTCACCAATCAATTATAAAAAGCTTATAGGTTATAGCTTTTAGGGATTAGTCAGCGTGGAGAACTAACCCCTATCCCCTAACCCCTATCCCCTAATTTATGCCACGAGTCAAACGAGGAGTCATCCATACAAAGAAAAGAAAAAATTTACTGAAAGCAGTAAAGGGCTATACCCACCGTCGCAAGAAGACCATCAAGCTTGCCCGCCCCGCGATGCTCAAAGCGGGTGTCTACGCATACCGTGATCGCCGGGTAAAGAAACGCACGTTTCGCGCTCTTTGGCAAATAAAGATCAATGCGGCGTGCCGAGAACATGGGCTTTCCTATAGCAAGTTTATCGACGGCCTGAAAAAGGCAAATATCGAACTCGACCGAAAAGTCCTCTCTCAACTCGCCGAACATTACGCTCCGGTCTTTGCCAAGATCGTTGAGAGAGTAAAAGCATAGCAGGATTTTACGCAGCTGGCACATTTCGTTGTTGCTCAGCTCCGGTACTCGACAGCGTATTTCCATATACGCCTTACTCCGTTCCTCGCTGGCGCCTAGAACTGTACTCAGCTGCATAAAACCCTCAGAGAACCAAAAAAAAGCGCCAAATAGGCGCTTTTTTTGACAAATTAAAGAAAAACCGCTATTCTGACCACTATCCCCTAGACCCTATCCCCTAACCCCTTGCCAAAATGAACATCACCGAGCTTTCGCGAAAACTCAAAATCACACCGGCGCAACTGTACGATCTGTTCCCCCAGATCGGTATTGATATTGGACGCCGTGCAATAAAAATAGACGATAAAGTAGCCCATAAGGTCATCAAAAATTGGAGCACCTACCAGCCGCTTCTTTTCAAAAAACCGGAGGAGGAAAAGTCGACTGAAGCTGCGGCCCCCGTCGAGAAGAAGCCCGTATCAATCCCGGCCGTCATCTCTGTCCGTGATTTTGCCGTTCTCCTCAATGTGCCGGTTACCAAGCTCATTGTCACCCTCATGAATAACGGCATCTTGAGCGCGCTCAACGAAAGAATCGACTACGATACCGCTGCTATTATTGCCGAGGATCTCGGATTTGCTCCATCCCAGCTCTCCGATACGGAAATTGACGATACGGCACTGACAGCCATCGACTTTATCAAAACAACGATCGAGGCCGAAGAATCAGGATCACTCATCCCCCGCCCCCCCGTCGTTGTTATTATGGGCCACGTCGACCATGGCAAGACATCCCTGCTCGATGCTATCCGCACTACCAACATCATCGCAACTGAGTCGGGTGGTATCACCCAGCACATCGGTGCGTATCAAGTATTGAAAAAAATGAAGGCGTCGGGCGAAGATAAGTTTATCACCTTCATCGATACGCCGGGTCACGAAGCGTTCACGACGATGCGTTCCCGAGGAGCAAAAATTGCCGATATTGCAATTCTCGTAGTCGCCGCTGACGACGGCATCAAACCGCAAACCATCGAAGCGATTAAAATCATTCGTGCTGCCGCTCTTCCGCTCATCGTCGCCATCAACAAGATGGACAAGCCAGGCGCGGATCTCGATCGAGTCAAGCGTGAATTATCCGACCAGGGGCTCATTCCCGAGGACTATGGCGGCTCTACTATTTGTGTGCCCATTTCGGCAAAACAGCAGACCGGCATCGACGATCTCCTTGAGATGATTCTTCTGATCGCCGATGTTGAAAAAGAAAAGCTTGTAGCAAATCCGGACGGCATCACCGTTGCAACCGTCATCGAGTCCCATGTCGATAAAAACGAAGGTCCCGTCGCGACTATTCTTGTCCAGAACGGCACACTCCACGCCAACGACTTTTTTGTTATCGACCATACGCTCTACGGCAAAGCACGCCTCATGAAAGATCATCTCGGCACCGTCCTTGCCCGCGTCCTCCCCAGTCAGCCGGCAAAAATAATCGGATTCAAAAAAGCGCCCCGTATTGGTGACTGTCTCACCGCAATGACTACGCTCGATGAAACGGTTGAAAAAATGAGTAAGCAAGAAGCACAGATGACAAGCGGATCGGTCGTCAGCGCGCCACGGCTCGTCGAGAAAGATAAGGGTATCCCTTCAGCGAATCTCATTCTCAAAACCGATACGCTGGGAAGTTTGGAGGCGATTGCTACAGCGTTAATGAAGATAGACCACCCCGATGTAAAAATAAAAGTGGTGAGTAAGGGATTGGGTGCTATTACCACCGCCGATATTCTCGCTGCTGAGGCGACCAAATCCTTTATCGCCGGGTTCCACGTTCCCCTCTCCGCCCAAGTACGCGATGTGGCAAGTGAAAAAAAAGTTGACGTGAAGCTCTATAAAATCATCTACGAACTTATCGATGAGATCAAAGAACGAGTTGAGACGCTCCTCGCGCCGCTCATTCAACGAACGGTCGTTGGGAGTGGTACCATTTTAAAGGTATTCAATAGCGACCACGGAAGCATGATTGTCGGCGTCCGCGTCATGGAAGGCATCTTTACCCCCGGCGCGCGCGTCCATGTCTTGCGCGACGGCGTTGGAGTCGGTGATGGGCGCATTAAGAGCGTCCAGTTAGGAAAAGTAGAGATTAAAGAGGCGATCTCCGGCCAAGAATGCGGTCTGCTTTACGAAGGAAGGGTCGAGCTTTTGGCAAACGACGTACTGCAGTCATTCACAGAGAAAAAAATTAAACAAACACTGGAACCATAAAACAATAATTTCTAAGTGCTCTAATTAACCTAAGTGCCCTAATGAAATCCTAATGTCCCAATGTCTAAACATCTCACGAGTGTGTCTCTCCTCCTTTGGGATCTGGCGATTGGGTATTGCTTAGGTCAATTAGAAATTAGGTGAATTAGGTTAATTTCTCCCATATGCCTTCACTACGACTAGAAAAAGTAAATGAACTGATACGACGGGAGATTGGAAGTGTCATGCTCAGAGAAGTTGAGATGCCAAAAGGCGCGCTTGCCACCATCACCCGCGTCGAGGCAGAATCGGATCTCAAGACAGCGAAGATATTTTTAAAAATATTCCCCCAACAAGGGGCAAAGGCGGGACTTGAACACATCAGAAAGCGCGCCGGCGCCATCCAGCACGCGCTCAACCGCCGACTCGCCATGCGCTTTGTCCCCCAGCTCTCGTTTTATTTCGATACACAAAAGGATAACCCGGACGACGAAAACGATGTGGAGAAAATACTGGATTCATTAAAATAAATTGCTACACTGCTACATTGTCACATGGTTATTAGTATCCGTGTTTTTACTGAATAACAATGTAACAATTTAACAATGTAACAATCTAATGTATGCATAACTACCACTTGATTCCAACGGTCATCGAAAAGTCCGCCATGGGCGAACGCGCCTACGATATTTACTCACGCTTGCTGAAAGAACGCATTATTTTCCTCGGTGATGCCATCGACGACGATGTTGCCAATACCGTCATTGCCCAGCTCCTTTTCTTGGAGAGTGAAGATAAAGACAAAGATATTAAGATCTACATCAACTCCCCCGGTGGCTCGGTCACGGCCGGCTTGGCCATCTACGACACCATGAACTATCTCAAGCCCGATGTTACGACCATCTGTGTTGGCATCGCCGCGTCGATGGCCGCTATTCTTTTGAGTGCGGGAGCAAAAGGCAAACGCTTCTGCCTCCCAAATGCGGAGGTGATGATCCATCAGGTCATGGGCGGTGCCGAGGGACAGGCAACGGATATCAAGATCCGTGCCGAGCATATTCTCAAGCTGAAAAGTCGCCTTAACGACATCCTCGCAAAACACACAGGCCAACCTCTCGAAAAAATCGACAAAGACACCGATAGGGACTACTTCATGAGCGCGGAAGAGGCAAAGACCTACGGCATTGTGGACAAGATTATCAAATAATCCTCTGTCATCCCGGACACAGATCCGGGATCCAGCCGACGCAGATTATGGAAAAAATTGGCTCTGGAAGAATTGAAAAAGAAGCATTGAAGATTCTAGCTGTCATTTCGCTCAATCTTGGGGGATGTACATCTGCCCAGGAAGCACCATTGCAACCAATCCAGCAATCAACCGCAAGACAAACCCCTTTCATCAGTGAGGTTTCGACCGGTGAGATCAAGCTACCACCGATATTGTCACAAACCTTCTCCGAGCCAGAATATCGTGAAAGTATCGACAGCTCGTGGATCATGAAGGAGGTGCGGGCGCTCACTGTTGATGAACTCGCCCAAGAAAATCTTGTTCCGGAAGATATTCCCGCGCTTCTTGAAGAACTGTTCCATTCTTTTTCCGATAGATTTACTTTATCGGGTGAACCATTATTTTTTTTTAATGCCCCTCTCTTCGACGATGGAGTAAAAATACGTTTTAAAAACGGTGACCTGCCTCAAGAATACAGAGAACAGGCGCCACAAATGATTTTAAACGGACTGAAGAGAGGGTATGATGGTGCTCGTATCTCGACTGCGCCCGTCACGCACGACGAGGAAGCAAATACGTTTTGCACATTTAAACCAATTCAAACTCTTGGAAAATTTGATATAATCGAGTACAGCATCTATGAACATGAGTCCAGAAAATTTGTTATAATAAATAAATCACGAGTCGAATTTCGTCTGCCTTCCGTTAAAGAAGATTCCGTTAAATGGCCCCCCAAAGAAGAGAGAGAACTTCCAGAAACACTCAAACAAAAAGCTCTGGCTGGAAAATATCACCTTGCACTTTTTGCCGCGAGCGAACACGAAATTATCGGCCATGCTTCGGCGTACGCGGGTAGCCTGCAAAAAACCATCAATCCTCATTCAAAAAATGGATACAGTTTTATGTATCCGGAAAATGCTACAATATCTATCGCTTTTATTTTACCGGGTGACACAATCCCGTCATCCGAATCAGTAACCATAGAGGAGAGTGATTATAAGCTGGGGATATATTATAAAGACAAAACACCCCCACACAACGATGTTGCCTACAAAACGATACGACTGAAACGCATTCTCTATAACAAATTCGTACATAACAAAACCGCAACACTTCTCACAACCGTGGAGTATGGAAAATTCTGGGATGATTGGAAAACCATCCCGGAATAAAAGTATTTGACCAGCCACTCCCCGCACAGTCGCCCCCTCCGATGCCCACCCCGATGCTTTGAGCGGGACAAGTCGGAGGGCTTTTTTGTGTTCGCCATTGACGGCTTCGCTAAAGACACGTATACTTAAATTAAGATAATCTTTATTTATTATTTTCTTATTTTAATAAATTCTTAAGTTTATATCTATGAAAAAAATTGCGCCCTCCTCTTCACCCGCTGGTGACACCAAGAAAGAACTTGTTCGGATACGGCGGTTTAGCCAGATCACACTCCCCTCTGATGCGTGCGAGCACTTCCATCTTGATGAGGGCGACTATCTCGAACTCTCAATAGTCGAGAAAGGAATTCTCCTCCGACCGGTGAAGGTTGTACTCAAAAAATCTCCAAAAAAGCGTTCT
>OBEQ010691976.1_pt1 | contig 11797 bp, 7 predicted proteins | sample 1670901 | NCBI WGS metagenome assembly OBEQ01 (sample SAMEA104232315, study PRJEB22302) | groundwater metagenome | biome: forest; feature: aquifer; material: groundwater | place: USA | collected 2011-08-07 | depth 5.4 m | reverse complement strand
CGGCAACATCCTGGATGGCGCGCAGCAGCTTTGCCTGAGCTGAGAGTGACAAGTCCGAGATCTCGTCGAGAAAGAGCGTCCCGCCGTCGGCGTGCTCGAACTTCCCCCGCCGGCCCCGGACGCCGGTGGCCGTGCGTTCCTCGATGCCGAACAACTCCGCCTCGAGCAGCGTTTCGACGAGCGCGGCGCAGTTGACCGCGACGAACGGTCCGGTGCGCCGGCGACTCACTTCGTGCAGCTGGCGTGCGACCAGCTCCTTCCCGGTGCCGCTTTCGCCTTCGATGAGGACCGTAAAATCGGTGAGTGCAACGCGCTCGACACGACCCCGCAACACCTGCATCACATCGCTGGCGCCAATGAGGGGTGCCGCCCCATCGACATTGCGAGTCATCGTCGCCACGCGCGTGCGCGATGCCTCGAGCACAAGCCCTGCGAGCTGCGCGGCCGCGGCGAGTAGATCGATCTCAGCGTCTGCCGGTGGGTGTCCGGCATCGAACGACGCCTCGAGAATCGCCTGCGCACGCGGATCCGAGCTTGGCACCCCAAGCACGATGGATTCGACCGTGCGTGTCGGCGTTACGAGGCGCGCGTGGTAGCGTGCGGGAATCTCGCGGAGCCGCACCGAGCGGAGACCGACGAGGCGCTGCACTTCCCGCTCGAAGACTCCGCATAGATCGCGATCAACCGGATCGCTCACGAGCGCGTCACCCAACGCGCGCAACACCGATCCGATCGACTCGTCGCTCCCCATCATTCCGTCCTCCACACTCGCTACTACCAATCGCGATGCCACGGAGAGGAATATGAGAATCAGCTACGTGGACACGTGTTCGGTGAATTCGATGTTGGTCGGCTGGCGTCGCTCCGGGTAGGGTTTGCCCTCGGAAATCGGTAACGAAACGAGGATCGGGGGCATCGGATACCCGCACGGGCGGACGTTGACCGGCTCCTCGAAGACGATCGCCGACAGGCTAACGAGCGTTGGGCAAATGCAGGTGTGTGGTGCCGCCGATATCAAGGCGGAGCTGCTCCATAACTACCTGAGTCCACTTAACTTGCGGTATCCGACGATCGCTGACAGCGTTATGATAGCGGTCTCCAGGTTGAACCGAATTGCCGAATCGCCCACTGAAGTTCGACAAGTACGAGGTCATCAGGCGGCTGGGTCGCGGCGGAATGGGAGCCGTGTATCTGGCCCGCGATCCCGATCTGGACTGCCTGGTCGCCATCAAAGTCCTGCGTGACGCGGACGAAGAGTTGCTCGAGCGCTTCTTACGTGAAGCCAGGGCGGCTGCAAGCCTGCACCACGAGAATCTCATCACGGTGAACTACTTCGGCCAGCACGAGCACCAGCCGTTCATGGTGATGGAGTACGTCGATGGCAAATCGTTCAAGGAGATCATCGAAGCCCGGCAGCCGCTGACGCTGGCCGAAAAGCTGTTTTACATGGAACAGGTGTGCGCCGGTCTCTACCACGCTCACTCCGCGGGAATTGTCCACCGGGACATCAAGCCGGCGAACTTGATGGTCGATCGCCACGGTACGGTTCGCATCGTGGATTTCGGAATCGCGCGCGTCGAAGGATCCGGGATGACCGTCGATGGCGCGATGATCGGTACCCTCGACTACATGTCGCCGGAGCAACTCCTCGGGCTGCCCGTTGACTACCGTAGCGACATCTTTGCGGTCGGGGCGGTCGCGTATGAGCTGCTTTCGTATCAGCGAGTATTTTCCAGAACGTTGAACGACACCCTCCTGCCCAGACTCTCACAGGAGCATCCGGATCCCGTCCCGCTGGCGGAACTTTGCTCGAACATGCCTGCCGGTCTGGAATCGATTGTCATGCGAGCGCTGGCGAAGCGGCCAGAGGATCGGTTCGCCAATCTCGAAGAAGCACGAGTCGTCATTCGCGAGGTTCGACGCGCAGTAAACCCGCAACTGGAGCTCGAGCCAGTTGTGACGCGAGTCATTGGCAGAGCGCCCAGCACAAAGGACTCCTCGTCCTCTGCACGCAAGGAACTTCTTGAACGCCGTGAGCTCCAGATCGCGACGCACAAGCATGCGGCTCGAGCGGCATTCGCTGCGCAGGATCTCGACGGGGCAATCGCCGCCAGCGAAGATGTCCTGACGCTCGATCCCAACGATCGGCAGGCATTGCAGCTGCTCGGCGAAATCCAGCGGGCGAAACAGCAGCGCGATCAGGAGTCACGGGAACGGCACGATCGGGAACGGATCGCTCGCCAGCAGGTTGTCGATGCTGAGCTGAAACTATCCCAGGGCGACATTGCCGGTACGCGTGCATTGATTCAACAGGCGCTGGCCGTCGATCCGGACAATCCATCGGCCCTTGCGCTGCTGTCGCGTCTGGAAAGCGGCGAGACGACGCCAACGCCGGTCGCGGCGACAGTTTTGCGTCGCGAGGCCGGCATCGAATCGTCCTCGGTGAACACCCGATTGATACCCCATGGACAGAAGGTTCCGACAGGCGTTACCTCGCGGCGCCGTATCGTCATTGTCACATCAATGGTGGCGTGCACTGCGGCTGCGATTCTCGCCGTCAGCGTGTGGTTGGCGCCCGGTCGAACCTCGCCGGAAACCTCGCCCCCATCGGCAACCGGCGCAATTCCGCGCCCTTCCGCGCCGGCTGTCGTCACACCGGAAACCGTCGCCGCCGAAACGGCTCCAACAGCATTGAGCGCCGCCGATCGGTTGTTGCAGGAACGGCTGGATCGGATCACGGCCGCTTATGACCAGGGCAACCTTGCCGGCGCACTCAGGCTCGTCGATCCCGTGCTGGCTACGACAGACGATGATCGCGCACGTGAACTCGCTCGAAGCATTGCACAGTCCGCAATCCGAGGCATGATTTCCGCTGAAAACGCCGCGGTGAGTCAGAAGGTGCAAGAACTCTCGCCGCGGACCTTCGCCGCCGCCATTCAGCTCAGGACTCGTGCCGATCAGGCCATGGCTGGAAGCGACTTCGTCGAAGCGGGCACTCAGGCTCTCGCAGCGATGACGCTGTACGAACGCGCGAAGAGCGATGCAGCAACCGCGGTGGTCGCAACGAATCGGCCGGCTCCTCCCCCGGAGCCAGTGACCACGCCGGCGCCAGGAATAGTGACGGCCGCGCCGACGGTTCCGGCGGCCCCAAGCATCCCAGCGGCTGTTCCAGCAGCGTCACCCGCAACAGCACCGCCCACCAATAGTCCGGCGCCAGTCACCGCAGTCGTGACAGCGCCTGCGAGCGTTGAGGACCGCGAGCGCGCCGGAATTCAGAAGACGTTGGATGGATACGTCAAAGCTTACCGTGACAGGAGCGTGAAGTTGCTCCTTGAGGTCTATCCGTCGCTGCCTCGAGAAACGCGGCAGGTTCTGGAACGGACCTTCACCAGGGACTGCCGTGCCTACGACGCGACCTTACTCAATCAACAGCTGGCTATGAACGCCCAGGACCCAACCTTTGCGACCGTGACGGCTCGAACCACCTACACGTGCCAACCGAAGACAGCGCAACCGCCGCAACTTCAATCGATGCAGGAAGTGTTCGTCCTCCGCAAGCTGGGGAACGGATGGACAATTCAAAGCACTGCGACGATGGATACGACGCCGCGGCGATAGACGGAAGTCCCTCCGCCGTCAGGGCGCGAATGTCACGAGCGGAGTGCCGACTCTGAAGCGATTGCCGTTGACATCGGAGCCGCTGAAGAACGCCTGATACGTGCCAGGCGTCGAGCTGCACGCTTCGTAGGACCGCCGCGTGCCGCCCGTCATATTCCTGAATGGCATGTCTGGCGCAGTGGACGTGAGAGCACCGAAGTTCCGACGTTCCTCGACGAGAAAGCTGGAATCGAACGTCACATCGAAGCCCGCCGTCTCCGCCATGTCCACGGTGAATCGATAGCCAACGCCCCCTGCGGGGCACGTGGTACGCAGAACCGTGGCCCCGCCGACGATGGTGATGATCACGCTGGCGCGACCGGCAAAGTCTCCAGGCACCGGGCTCACGGCGACGGCTTGCGCCGCTGAGCTCGCCGAGAGACCCGGGCAGTTGTCATACGTAATCGAACTCGCGGTCCAGGACATGTTGCGTCCGGACAGTGTGCCGGTGACCTGGCCCCGACCCTCGCATGTCACCGCGGTTCCATTGGCTTGCCGGGCCTGCGTCGACACGAAGATCGTTGCGAGGAAACTTCCCGCCGCGAGATCTCCAGTGAGGACTCCCTGGACGCTCCCGCTGCTTTCCGCGGATTCGAAGCGGCCGGTGATCTGGTCGACCTGTCGGAGGACCATCGACAGATTGAATGTCTGGGACCCTTCCGAGATGGTGAACGTTCCCCCAACGCGACGATAGGTGATCGCTCCGTTGTATCGACCTGCTCCGCCGCCGACCAGAATCGGACTGGGCGCCCCCGGCAACGTTCCCGGGCTGCACGCAGCCGCTCCTGTCATGACAGCCGCTGCAAACGCAAGTCGAAAGGCGACGGTCTGTGCCGAGTTCGCGATATTGGTCCCCATCACTATCGATCCTGTCCGAGAAGATATGAAAACGATACGCTGACGACCTGAATGCCGGGCATGTTGAACCCGCCGCTGACCCGCACTTTGACCCGCTCACCCACCAATGCTGCTGCCGCCAATTCGGCGCGGCCAAGGGGAATCCAGTCGATTTGCCGCCCTGCCACGGCAAACGCGTCGGGGAATGGAAGCGTGAAACTTGTCGGGGCTGTGCCTTGATACGTGCCGGTCACAAAACCACGAAGCTGCGCGACACCGCCCCCGAGGTTCACACCTATCTGCACATGGGTTCCCGCATGGGCGAACGGAAAGAACCGGTGGACTTCAACCCCAAGCAACTCCGCATCTTGCGCAACCACGCTGAGAACGCTATTTGTGCCGTCGACCTCCAGCGTCGATGTCTTGGCAAGCCGTTTGTGGATCAGCGACACGCCCCACTCACCACCAAGGGTGGTCCCTCGAATCACGCCGACACGAAACTCTGGTCCTTTCACATCGAGGGTCTGTGCGTCGAAGAGGCCAGCCAGCAGGGACCCGGGAACGGTCCATTGAGGGCTGAACCCCGCAGTAATACCCCACGAGGTGTCATCAATCTGCGCCTGTGCGGCGGTCGGTGACATGAGCAGAGCTGCAAGGAAAAAAGCCGCCGCACATCGCTTGCTCATGATCAGAACCCCCAGTCCAGGCCGATGATCGGCGTCAAGTGATCGCGAAGGCCTGCGTCGTTCAGCGGCAACATGACGTTTGCCGTGAGCAGGGCGGTCCCGGCGAAGTTCCATTTGATGCCGCCGGCCACGGACGCTCGATGCAATCCTCGCGGATCTACTGTGGCGACCGAGGCCGAGGTGATGCCGAACGCATTGCCGCGCAACGGCAGGTTTCGATACGCCAGCCTGCCGCCGTCGCGAATCGTCCGCCCCATGAATTCGCCATTCACAGTCAGGCGATCCGACGGCGCCCACTCGACTCCAGCGTCGTACGCCACACCATGCCGGCCGGCATCGACCGTGCTCTGCTGAAGCGGGTCGTACACCTGAAATGGATCGCTCCAGTACTCGAACCCGAACGACGCATGTGGTGCCAGCGCGCCCACCGTCGTAGACCAGATACCGCTGACGAGCGTTCGTGTCACGCCGGCTCCGAGCATCGCTTCCGTATCGCCGGTGGGAACGCGCAGATCCACGCCCAGCGCCACGCCACCCTGTTCGCGTGGATAGAGACGAATTTTGGCGCGCAGCGCGATGTCACCCAATCCGGCTGCGGAAGCCTTGCCTGCAGCCGACCGATCGGCGATGTCGTGCGTGCCATCGATGCGAAGGTTGACGTAGGGAACGGCGAGGCCGGCATCGAACCAGCTGTTCAGGGCAATGTTCGTGAACACTACCAGCGTATCGGTTGTGATGTTCAACCGAGCGGCGCCGGTAAAGAGCGGTGTCGATCCGCCGCGCAATACGACCGTGTGAAGGGACCCGTCGCGTATGTCCACACCGTCGAGCGCGTCATACGTCGTGTGAATGAAATTGACACCGACGCTCGCGCGTCCCTCGCCGGCGGTGATGGCGCGCTCGCCGAACATTGGACCGAAGGAAGGCGCGGCTCTCGTAAACGCACGCGTGACGGGATCGAACGTGAAGGTAAACCCTCCGGCTGACGATCCAATGGGAGCCGTCGACACTTCGAGCCCCACCAGATCGGCGATCACTTCACCAACATTCGTGACGCCGCTGCCGTCGCCGGCGGCATTTGTCAGTTGCACCAGCACCTGTCGAGGTGTCAGCCCCGTCGCGGAAGTGGCCGTCTGCGCGTCGGCGCGCCACGAGCACCCGAACAACAGATACAGAACCACCAAGACAGGCAACGGACGCATCTGATACGGCATGTAAGCTCCGGCGAACTATGTCGTGAGTCGAAGGCGCTGATTATAATCGGCATCCCCATTCCACGTGGGCGTCATCGAAGACCAGCCTGCGACACGGTGACTGCTCGCCCGTTGACGATAATGGCGCCGGTCCGCGCGGCCAGGCCGCCTTTCTCCACGGCGTAGACGACCTCGCCCGATCCGGTACCCGATTTGGATCTGAAGGAGATCCACGAAGGCGCTTTGTCCACAGACCAGGCGCAGTCCGGGCCGACGCTCACCCGGATCGAGAAAACCCCGCCCTCGCTCGACACGTTCTGCGTTGCCGGACTCAGTGATACGGAGCACACATCGGCTTCCCGTGGGGCGGGGTCCTGCGAAACGGAAATGGACGATTGTCCAATCCGAATCTGGCCGACGCGCGCAGGGCCATCGTTCGCAGTGACTCCGTACGAGACCAGACCATTCCCGCCGCCGCTTCCCGATCGAATGCTGATCCACGAAACCGTGGAGGATGCGGACCACTTGCAGTCGGCGCCAGCGGCGACGGCACTCGCAAACTCGCCTCCGTTCGACGTCACGCCCTGGCTGCCAGGATCGACGGAGTACGAACATCCCGCCTGCGTGACCCTCAGGACCTGGCCGGCGATTTGTAAGATCCCTGTCCGTTCGGAGCCGCCGTTCGACTGAATGTTGTAGGCCAGTGGGCCGCTGCCAAACCCTCCGCGCGCCCCGAGCGAAATCCAGGTCTCGGAGGCGATTGCGCTCCACTCGCACCCGCCAGGTGCGGTCACTGTGGCTTGGAACGAGCCTCCGTTCACACTCATGTTCTGCGACGCAGGGGTCAGCGTGTACGTGCACGACTGCGCCGGCGGAGCGGGCGTTGTCGGCGGCGCGGGCAGCGCCGGCGGTGCTGGGGGCTTGGGCGTCACGAGGGGCGGCGGCGCGACCGATGCGGTTTGGTGGACCGCGATCATCTGATCGGCAACCCGAATCTGAGCGTTTCGTTGCGATGCGCCGGTATTCTCAGACACGCTGAGGGAAACCGTCTGTGTTCCTTTTCCGCTCGACGTCGCCAGCACCAACCAGGGTTCGCCCGCGGATGCGGCCCAGATGCACTCAGGGTTTGTGGCGGTCTTGATCTCGAAGGTCCCTCCCGCCACTGGGACGCTGATCGCGGTGGGCTCCACGGCGACGCGGCAGTCCATTCCGGACTGCGTCACCAGCAGAACCTGCCCGCCGATCTGCACGTGGCCTTCGCGCGAACGAGGCGCCGGATTGTCAGCGACCGCATAGGTGACAGTCCCGACGCCGGTTCCCTTGCCGTAGGTGATGGAGATCCAGCTGTCGGCGCTCTCCGCGCTCCACGCACACGGGCTGGTGACGGCGGTGTAGAAACTCCCTCCGGTTGGCGGCACGGCCAGGGCCGTCGGGTTGAGCGTCAGTTCGCAGGCGGCGCTGACATTCGTCGGCGACGTCGGCAAATCAATTTTGCCGCACGCCATTGTCAGCGAAAGCGCGCACGCGAGCGGGAGGACCAGCAGTCGGTTCATCGGAGACTCCATCGAAACCACGCGCTCCTGAACCTCTGGCAGATTGGATTCAGAGGCCGGATGTTGTAGTCAACGTCGTGCGAGAGCCATCCGAACAGATGCACCTCACACGGCTGAGAGCGGTGGCGGCTATGGCTATCCGACGGGAGAATGGGTCGCGGCTCAGTCGGCCGCGCCGAGATCGGGGTGAGATCCGCGAGTCGTTCGGGGGGGGGTTGGGTCCAGGAGAATGATGCTGCATTGGCGGATTTCTACCGAAAGGCCACAGCGGGTACGAAATGCGCGTTGCGCATGTCACCACGGTTCAAGTAGATTCGCCGGGTTGCCCATATCTGGATTTTCGACGAAAAGGAGTGCCCTCATGTTCAGGTCGCGCGCACTATTGCTGGTCTGCTCCTTGGCGCTTGGTATTCCTGGGACCGCACACGCCCAGGACGTTCCGTTGGCGAGGATTCTCGTCAACTTCTTCACCGAGGCTGTGCGCATGACTTCCGGCACCGGGTCTCCAGGTAATCCCCATGAAGTGCACTTCCTGCCAGGGCTGAGTCAGCAAGCGGCGCCGTTCGAGCTGCAGAAGGCCCTCGTGACCCAGCTCAGTACGTTTCCGCTCGGCACGTCGTCTGGCGGATTTACGTATACGTTGGATCCGTCGACTGGCGCGATCACGCCAGGGAGTTCGAGCTTCGGGCCGTCCTTCGCCGAACGTGCGTTGACCATCGGTCGCGGGAAGGTGAACGCTGGCGTTCAGTACCAGCACGTGGCATACGACTCGTTCGAGAACGTTCCCCTGGAAGGCGAGCAGATTGCGTTTATCCTGCAACACAACGACTGCTGCCCAGCCGGGAGCAATAATCCAACTGCCGCAGGAAACACCCTCCCGTTTTTTGAAGGAGATCTGGTCGAAACGCGACTCTCTCTCAACGTGAAAACCGATACGACAGTTGCGTTCGCCAACGTTGGCGTCACGAGCGGTCTCGAAGTCGGCATTGCAGTGCCGTTCGTTCGCACGGATCTCCGCGTCGGCGGTCGTTCCACCATTATTCGGGTGTCGACTGCGGATCCGTCACAGGCGCTCATTCACAGCTGGGATGGGGCCGGAGCAACGGTGAAGACGCTACCCGTCAGAGGTGGCAGCGCGTCGGGTATCGGCGACGTGCTCGTTCGGGGGAAATACGTGTTCGTGCCAGGCGCCCTTGCGACGGAGGTCGATTTCCGTCTTCCGACCGGCGATGAGGAGCAACTGCTCGGCACGGGCGGACTACAGACGCGGGTGATGCTGATCGCGGGGGCATCTCAACACAGCTTTGCCCCGCACGTGAATATTGGATACGTTTTTGCGAACGGGTCGGTCAGCAGTGACGTGACCGACCTGCACGTGCCGGACGTTGTCGGTGGCCCTGCGATCGCGAATATCTCCCACCCCAACGTCGACCTCAGCGTTCCGGATGAGTTCATGTATACAGGCGGCTTCGATTGGGCCGCAACGACGCGGGTGACCTTCGCGGCGGATGCGATCGGACGGACGCTGCGACAGATGACACGGTTCGAGACGTCGAATTCATCGTTCCCGTATCGCACGAGCGACGCTGGACCTGTGCTGACGACTGCACGGTCGCAGTTGAACATTACCGGGAGGAAGAACCTGAACCTGCTCCTCGGAGCCGTTGGCGCCAAAATCAACGTGGCGACGAACCTGCTGCTGACGGCGAACGTGCTCTTTCCACTGTCGGACGGCGGCCTGCGCCCGAAAATAACCCCGGTCATCGGGCTCGACTACGCCTTCTGAAACGCAGCACGCGCGGAGGTCACATCCTCACTCGAGGGTGACGATGAACCATGTGTCGCCGCGCTTTTCCATCGTGAAGGTGTTCTTCGTTGAACTGTCGGTAGTCCTTGCGGCGATCTTCGGAATCAGCACGCGGCGGACGCTGGCGGTCACCGCGGCGTGACGGCCATCCGCTGCGAGCCGAACGTCCTGGATCTGGACCGAGACCTGGAACTGGCGCGCTCCAGCCATGCTGGCGCGCACTCGTGTCATGTCGGCGCCCGTGAAGTCCTGAACGCGACGAATAGCCTCGGGATCAAGGCTGGCCCAGGCGGCTTCGTAGGCACGTAAGGTCCGCTCGATGGCGGCGCGTTCGTCGACTCTTGGCGGCGGCGGTGGCTCGATCGGTGGTGACGGCACCGCCGGCGCGGGTGGCGGCACCGCCGGCACGGGTGTCGGCACGGTCGGCACCGGTGTCGGCACGGTCGGCACGGGTGTCGGCGCCGTCGGCACGGGTGTCGGCACCGTCGGCACGGGTGTCGGCACCGTCGGCACGGGTGTCGGCACCGTCGGCACGGGTGTCGGCACCGTTGGCACGGGTGTCTGCACGGTCGGCACGGGTGTCGGCGGCGGTGGCGGCGATGGCGCCGGCGGAGGGACGGTCTGGGACGGCGGCCTCGTCTCGCCTGCAGGAGCGGGACTCGTCGGACCCTGGAACAACATCACGCCGACCGCAACCGCGATCAGGATTCCTGCAGCGATGCCAAGATACGCGACGTTGACGCGACGAGGCGTAGGTCGCGGCGGTCGCAACATCGTTTCGCCGACTACCTCCTGCGCAGCACCACGTAGAGCCGTCTCCTGTGGAGAACGCGCAGCAGCCACGACCAACGTAGCGGCCGCATCAGCTTGTCGCCTGGCCTCGAGTTCTGCAGTGAGCGCGGCTTCCTCTTTCTGCGCGTGCCGCGCGCGCGCGTCTCTTTCTTCGCGCTCGCGGCGCTCTCGCGCTTCTCTGTCTTGCCGCTCGCGGACGGCTTCCTCCTCGCGCGCCAGTCGTTCCCGCTCGCGCTGCGCGGCCTCCTCTAAGGCAGCTTTCTCACGGGCTTCTGCACGGCGCTGCTCCTCAGCGCGAAGGTTCTCGAGGGCCGCGCTCCGCTCCTTCAGCAGCGTCTGGACACGCGGGTCACCGGGAGCCAGCGTCAGCGCTTCGTTCAACAGACCGAGCGCCGCCTCATGCTCGGGGGCCTTACGTACCTTCTTGAGTATCTTGGTGACCTGCTGTTCGAGCTGACGCGCTTCCTGTTCTCGTTGGCGCGCTTCTTCATCTCGTCGGCGAGCTTCCTCGGCCTGCCGGCGGACGTGCTCCTTGCGTGCTTCCTCCTGGCGCGCCGCTTCTGCGTCGCGCCGCTGCGTCTCCTCGTCGATGTGATCACGGATCTTCAAGGCGGCGGAATTCTGCGGATCGAGAGTCAACGCTGTTTCAGCGGCTTCCCGCGCGCCGGTCAAGTTGCCTTGGTCAAACCTTTCGCGCGCAACCGCAAGTTGTTTCTCGAGTTCACGCCGGAGTAGTTCCCGCTGCTCCGCTTCACGCAGCCGCTCTTCCTCGAGGCGTTTTGCCTCAGCCGCCTCCTGCGCGGCCTTCCGTTCTTGTTCAAGTCGACGCTCCTCGTCGCGCCGCCGCTTTTCCTCCCCTTGCCTTTTGTCCTCGAGCAGCCGAGCCGCCTCGATCTCCGCCCGTTGTCTAGCTTCCTCCTCCTGGCGGCGCAGTTCTGCTTCGTGACGGAGGCGCTCTTCCTCAGCCTTGAGGAATTGGCGCATCTCGGTCAGCGTCGCCGTGACCAGCTGGTGACCAGATGCGTCGCGCTCGAGCAGCGCCACCGCGGCATGGCCGTCACCGCTTTCAAAAAGGAGGCGGGCGGCTTCAACCCTCTTCGCTGCGACCCGATCCCGGGCTTCTTCGCGCCGTCTCGCCTCCGCAGCCGCCGCCAGATCACCGATGTGCCGCCGCAACGATGCGATTCGCTCATCGTCGAGACCGGTCCCCACAGCATCCTGAAGCCGTTCGTACGCCTTCACGATATTGCCGTCGGCGATCAAGGCCTGAGT
>OBEQ011361081.1_pt1 | contig 11798 bp, 9 predicted proteins | sample 1670901 | NCBI WGS metagenome assembly OBEQ01 (sample SAMEA104232315, study PRJEB22302) | groundwater metagenome | biome: forest; feature: aquifer; material: groundwater | place: USA | collected 2011-08-07 | depth 5.4 m | reverse complement strand
TGTGGGGCGAGGAGGAAAGCGCGATCGGTATCGCGACCGTCATCATTACCCTCGCGATCCTGATCCTCACCGACCTCGCGCCCAAGACGCTGGCGGCCTTGCACCCGGAGCGCATCGCCTTCCCGAGCGCCTACGTGCTGCGCCCGATGCTGTGGATCATCTATCCGGTGGTGTGGGTTATCAACGGCATGGCCAACGGCCTGCTGCGCCTCATCGGCGTGCGCGTGCAGGCCCGGTCCGCCGATCACGTCAGTCCGGAGGAACTGCGCGCCATTATCATGGAAGCCGGGGTGCTGATTCCGGAAAGTCACCAGGACATGCTGCTGGCGATTCTCGACCTCGAAAAAGTCACGGTGGATGATGTGATGGTGCCGCGCGGAAAAATCGAAGGCGTCAACCTTGACGCGGAATTGGATGAAATCATCAGTCAGATCGGCGCAAGCCGGTATACCCGGTTGCCGGTCTACCATGGAAGTCTCGATAACGTCACCGGCATGCTGCATGTGCGCCGGGTATTGAACCTGATGCGCGAAGGCAAGCTCGACAAGGAATCGCTCGGTCAGGCCATCGTCGAACCCTATTTCATTCCGTCGGGCACCACGCTCAACACGCAACTGCTGAATTTCAGACAGGCCAAGCGCCGCATCGGCCTGGTGGTGGATGAATACGGCGACATCCAGGGGCTGGTATCTCTGGACGAGATTCTCGAGGAAATCGTCGGCGATTTTACCACCCAGGCCATCGGCAAGATCGATGATATCCATCCCGAGAGCGATGGAAGTTACCTGGTGCGCGGCGCCATCAGCCTGCGGGACCTGAACCGACAGCTTGGCTGGGACCTGCCGACCGACGATTCGCGCACCTTGAACGGGCTGATCGTGGAATATCTCGAGGACATCCCCGAACCCGGCACCAGCCTGATGATCCATGGCTATCTCGTGGAAATCCTGCGCACCCGCGGTACCGCCATCGAAATCGCGCGTGTCCGGCCGACCGGTACGCCACAGGCCGAGAACCCTTCCGCCCCTCCCTGATCGACGCTGGCGGCTTGAATTTTTCGACCCCAGGCTCTAGCATCACGCAGCTATATATACGCTGGGAATCGACACCTGTCCCAGAGATTTTGATTAATCAATTTAAGTAAGATAAAGCGCGCGGGCGGTCGGTTCGCGCCACGTCTCCGGTTCAAGAAAGAGCTTGTCACCGCTGATCCTTGCCTATCTGGCCTTGGCCAGCGCTTTAGCTTCCGGGGTCCTGGCACTGGGCGCGGACCGCTATCCCAAGTTGCTGCGCTCCGGCTCCAGCCGGCTCGCCGGATTCTGCGGCCTGTTCGCGATCCTCGCCGGCAGCTGGGCGCTGATTGACGAGACTCACTCGACGGATCAGCTGGCCTTGGGATTGCCGTGGCTGAAGTGGCACCTGCGGATAGACCCCCTGTCCGGATTTTTCTTCAGTATTGTCGGTGTGCTGGTGCTGGCCATCAACCTGTACGCGCCCGGGTACCTGCGGGAATTCACCCATCAAGGCCACAGACAGTCCTTGTCCGTGCTCGGCCTGTTCACCGGATTATTCATTTTCGGCATGCTTCTGGTCCTGCTCGCGGACGACGCCTTCGTGTTCATGATCTCGTGGGAGCTGATGTCGGTCTCGAGCTATTTCCTGGTCGCTTATCAGCACGAGCATGCCGCCAACCGCCGCGCGGCCTTCCTGTATCTGCTCATGGCGCATGTTGGCGGCCTGGCCATTCTGCTCGGATTCGGCGTGCTCGCCGGGTTCAGCGGCAGCTACACCTTCGATGCCATGGGCGCCATGGAACTCTCCCCCACCTGGGCCTCCATCGCCTTCGCGCTGGCGTTCTTCGGCTTCGGCATGAAGGCCGGCATGGTGCCGTTGCACGCGTGGCTGCCGGAAGCCCATCCCGTGGCGCCCTCGCACATCTCGGCGCTCATGAGCGGAGTAATGATCAAGGTGGCGATCTACGGACTGATCCGGTTCGTTTACGACCTGGTGGGCGATATCCAGTGGCAGTGGGGACTGGTGTTGCTGATCGTGGGCGCCACCTCGACTCTGCTCGGGGTGTTATACGCGCTGCTGCGCAATAATCTCAAGCGCCTGCTGGCCTACAGCTCGATAGAGAATGTCGGCATCATTTTCTGCGGACTGGGCCTGTCCATGATATTCATCGGAACCGGACACACGGTGCTCGGCGTGCTCGGCCTGATGGCAGCGCTGTATCACATTCTGAGCCACGCGCTGTTCAAGGGGCTGTTGTTTCTCGGCGCCGGCGCCATTGCTCACGCCACGTATGAGTACGATCTCAACAACATGGGCGGCCTGATCCGGCGCATGCCACAAACCGCGGTTTTCTTCCTGATCGGATGTCTCTCCATCTCCGGTCTGCCGGCGCTCAACGGTTTTGTCTCCGAATGGCTGACGTTCCAGACCGCCTTGCAGGCGCCGGTGCTCGCCAGCGGCGTGTTGCGCAGCATTATCCCGGTCGCGGCGGCGGTGCTGGCGTTGTCCGCCGCGCTGGCCGCGGCCTGCTTCGTCAAGGTTTACGGTGTCGCCTTCCTGGGCATGGCGCGCAGCCGGCGCGTGGCGCGGGCGCGTGAGGTCGATATCGGCATGCGTGCCGGCATGGGACTGCTGGCGGTGTTATGCGTAGTTTTTGGAATCTTCCCGTCCACGGTAATCAGCATCATCGATGCTGTCCCCATGATGCTGCTGGGTCATGGGGCGCCCAGCGCCTCCGCCCACGGCTGGTTGTGGCTCACGCCGGTCTCGCCCAAGGTGGCATCCTATTCCGCGCCGCTGGTGTTTTTCGCCATCCTGGTGATTGCGCTGATCAGCTATCTGCTGCTGCGTGGCGAGGCGGCGAAGATACGCCGCGGCCCTGCCTGGGATTGCGGCTTCGGCTCGCTCAATTCGCGCATGCAATACACCGGCACGGCGTACTCCATGCCGATACAGCGGATCTTCGCGCCCGTCTGGGATATTAAGGAGGACGTCGAAGAAACCCGCAATGCCGTGCAACCGCTGCAAACGGATGGCATACGCCATCAACTGCAGGCGCTGGACAAATCCTGGTCACGCCTGTACGAGCCCATCGGCAGTCTCGTGCTCGCGGCGGCCCGCCGCATCGGCCGCATCCAGACCGGCAGCATTCATACTTACCTCGCGTATTCCTTTTTCACGCTGATTCTGCTGCTGTGGGTGGTGACATGATCGACTGGCTGCTGGCCCTTGCCCAAACCCTGCTCTTCATCTCCATGGCGCCGTTCCTGCTCGGCTGGATAAAGCGCGTCAAATGCCACGCGCAAAACCGCGCGGCCCCGTCGCTGTGGCAACCCTATCGTGATCTCGTCAAACTGTTCCGCAAGCATACGGTGCTGGCCGAGCGTGCTTCGTGGATCTTCCGCGCCACGCCTTACATCGTGTTCGGCGCCATCGTGCTCGCCGCTTCCGTGGTACCGCTGGTGGCGTTGGACCTGCCGAACGCGGCCATTGCCGACGTCATCGTGCTCGTGGCTTTCTTTTCCCTGGCGCGCTGCTTTACCGCCCTCGCCGCCATGGACATCGGCACCGCCTTCGGTGGCATGGGCTCATCGCGCGACATGATGATCGGCGCGCTGGCGGAACCCGCCCTGCTGATGGCGGTGTTCACCATGGCGATGTCGGCCTCCACCACCAACCTCACGGAGGCCGTGACTTACACGCTGAACAGCGGTCTGGTCCTGAGGCCCTCGTTCATCTTTGCGATGCTGGGACTGATGATGGTGGCCGTGGCGGAAACCGGGCGCGTGCCGGTGGACAATCCCGCCACGCACCTCGAACTGACCATGGTGCACGAGGCCATGATCCTGGAATACAGCGGCCGCCATCTGGCGCTCATCGAATGGGCGGACCAGATCCAGCTGATGATATACATGGTGCTGATCGCCAATATTTTCTTTCCCTGGGGCATCGCCACCCAACTGACCGCTAACGATCTGGCGCTGAGCCTGGTCGCGATCACCGCCAAGCTCATGCTGCTCGGCGTCTTGCTCGTGATCTGGGAAACGGTCATGGCCAAGATGCGTCTGTTCCGCGTGCCGCAGTTCCTGGGATTTGCGTTCCTGCTGAGCCTGCTCGGCATGCTGACGCACGTGATATTGGAGACCGGAGGCTGAGATGGATCTGACACAACTCAGGCTCTACGACCAGGCGATACTGATGTCAGCGGCGATCGTGCTGCTCACCTCGTTCGTCATGCTGGCACAGGCGCGCATTGTCCCGCTCATTCACACCTTCGCCTGGCAGGGTGCCCTACTCGCGATAACCACGGCACTGGTGGCCTACGTCACGGACCATCCGCATCTCTACATCTCGGCCGGGATGACGTTCCTGCTCAAGGCCTTCCTGATTCCGTGGATGCTGCATCGCCTGGCGGTGCGTCTCGGCATTCACCGCGATATCGAGGTCCTGACTTACCCTTCCATGACCCTGCTGGCCGGCGCCGGTCTGGTGGTCTTCGGCTATTACGTGGCGATCCCCATCGTGCAGCTGTCCACGCTGGTCACGCGCAACACCATCGCCGTGAGCATCGCCGTCGTGCTCCTCGGCATGCTGCTGATGATCTCGCGCAAAAAGGCGATCTCCCAGGTCATCGGTTTCATGTCCATCGAGAACGGATTGTTCTTTTCCGCCGTCGTGTCGACCTACGGCATGCCCATGGTCGTGGAGCTGGGCATCGCCTTCGACGTGCTGGTGGCGGCGATCCTGTTCGGCGTGTTTTTCTTCCAGATGCGCGCCTCCATCGACTCGCTCGACGTGGACCGGCTGAACCGGTTGCGCGAGGGGGATGAATGACCCCGCTGTGGCTCATGTTGATGATTCCGCTGTCCGGCATTGTGCTGCTGGCCTTCATCGGCCATCTGCGCCTGGCGGGCTGGATCAATGTTGCCTTATCCGCCTGTACGCTGGCCGCGTCGCTGTGGCTAGCGGTTCTGGTGCTCGCGGGCGGGCCGCTCCTGTCGCCGAGCCGCATGCTTTATATCGACGCCTTCAACGTCTATCTCGTGGCGCTCACGGCCTTCGTCGGGCTGACCACGGCAATCTTCTCGCGGCCGTACATGCAGCACGAGGTCGAGACGCGGCATATCAGCAAGCGCCGCATGCGGCTGTACCACTCCATGTACCAGGGATTCATGTTCACCATGCTGGCGGCGCTCACGACCAACAACGTCGGCATCCTGTGGGTGGCGATGGAAGGCGCCACTCTGGCCACCGTGCTGCTGGTGTCGCTGTATCGCACGCCGGAGGCGGTGGAAGCGGCCTGGAAATATTTCATTCTCTGCGGCGTCGGCATCGCCCAGGCGCTATTCGGCACGGTGCTGCTGTTTTTTGCAGCCGAGCGCGTGGTCCCGGTGCGCGACGATGCGCTGCTGTGGAACGTGTTATACAGTTCCGCCGCACAACTGGAACCCGCGGTACTGACGCTGTCGTTCGTGTTCCTGCTCGTGGGCTATGGCACCAAGGTCGGCCTGGTGCCGCTGCACAACTGGCTGCCGGACGCACACTCGGAAGGCCCCACGCCGATGTCGGCGGTGCTTTCCGGATTGCTGCTGAATGTCGCGCTCTACGCGCTGGTGCGCGTCAAGATGATCGTGGACGGATCGCTGCACAGCAATCTGGCCGGGCATCTCATGATGGGCTTCGGCCTGCTGTCGTTCACGGTCGCGAGCCTGTTCCTGCACCGCCAGCGCGACATCAAGCGCATGTTCAGTTATTCCTCCATCGAACACATGGGTCTGATGACCTTCGCTTTCGGTATCGGCGGTCCGCTGGCCACTTTCGGCGCGCTGCTGCACATGACCGTGCACTCGCTCACCAAATCGGCGATCTTCATCACCGTCGGTCATGCCGCCCAGATTGCCGGCACGCAAAGCATTGAAAAGATTCGCGGCCTCATCCACACGCAACCGGCCGTAGGCTGGGGGCTTTTGATCGGGACCGTGGCGATCGCCGGCTTCCCTCCTTTCGGCGTGTTCACGAGCGAATTTCTGGTGCTCACCGCCACCCTGAAGTCCTGGCCCTGGCTTACCGTCCCGCTGCTGGTGGGCCTCGCGATCGCCTTTGCCGGTTTGTTCCGCCATATCCATCCGATGGTGTATGGCGACGCGCCGGAGGGCCAGATGCCGGTGCGCGCCAACATGATCCCGGTGATGGTGCAGCTCGCGTTCGTGCTGTGGCTCGGCATTGCCATTCCGGTGTTTCTGTCCAAATGGTTTGAGCAAGCCACCGTGCTGATCTCCGGGAGTTCGCCACTATGACAACAGCTGCCTGGATGACTGCCTTCCTCGGCCGGCTGGAGCTGAGAGACATTCACGTGGGCGAGGAACCGTCGGCCGGACTCGCACCGGCGCGTCTGGTGAAAATCAGCGTCGACGACTGGGGGCGTTTCGCTCACGAAGCCAAAAACTGGGATTGCCGCTGGGTGGCGGCTTGGGGCGAGGACGCCGGCGAGGAACTGATCATCAATGCCTGCTTTGAAAAAGAAGGTACCTATTTCATCGCACGCGCGCCAATCAAGCGAACCCACCCGATCCTGCCGTCACACACGCCCCACTACGCCGCCGCGAACCGGCCGGAGCGACACATACAGGACATGCTGGGTATCGCCTTCATGGATCATCCCGATCCGCGCCGCTGGACGCGACACAGGGCCTGGAAGGAAACGGAATATCCGCTGCGCAAGGATTTCCCGGCGGCAGGGAACCCACCGGCACAGACGCTGCCGAACGATAACTACCGCTTCCTGTTCGCGCACGGCAGCGGCGTGTATGAAATCCCCGTCGGACCGGTGCACGCCGGCATCATCGAACCGGGGCATTTCCGCTTTCAGGCCGTGGGTGAAACCGTGCTCAATCTGGAAGAACGTCTCGGTTACGTGCACAAAGGAATCGAAAAAATCGCCGAAGGGCGTGACGCCGCGGGTCTGGCGCGCCTCGCCGGGCGTGTCTCCGGCGATTCCACCGTGGCGCATGCCTGGACCGCGTGCATGGCCATGGAGAAAGCGGCCGGTCTCGATATTCCGCCGCGCGCATTATCGCTGCGCGCCATCATGGCCGAACGCGAGCGTATCGCCAACCACCTGGGTGACATCGGCGCGATCTGCAATGACGTCGCCTTCAGCTTCGGGTTTTACCAGTTCGGCCGGTTGCGCGAGGTCTGGCAGCGCCTGAGCCGCGAGGCCTTCGGCCATCGCTTCATGATGGATCGTGTCATCCCCGGAGGAGTATCCGCCAATCTCAGTGAACAATTGGCCGTCGCCATGGGCGCGCAGATTGCCAGCATGCGCAAGGAACTCGAAAAATTGTATCCGATCCTCGATGATCTGCCTTCACTGGAAGACCGGTTGGACACCACGGGCTACCTGAGCCCCGAGACAGCCAAGGCTTACGGGGCGCTGGGTTATGTCGGCCGTGCCAGCAATATGGCGTTTGATGTACGCAAGGATGCGCCCTATGCGCCCTATGATCGGCTGAATATCAATGTACCCGTGTTTACGCAGGGTGACGTCGCTTCGCGTCTCAATGTCCGGGCGCAGGAAATCCTCGCGTCATTCGATCTGATTGAAACCTTGATCGCGGGACTGCCACACGGCCCGATACATGCCTCATGGAAAATTCCATCATCCGGCGCGGAGGGCCTGGGCATCACCGAAGGATTCCGCGGCGAAATTCTGGCGTATGTGCGTTTTGGCGACGATGGCAAGGTCGCGCGCTATTTCCCGCGCGACCCAAGCTGGCTGACCTGGCCCACGCTCGAAAAACTCGTGCGCGACAACATCGTTCCGGATTTCCCGGTGTGCAACAAATCCGTGAACGGTTCCTACTCCGGCCACGATCTCTAGAAGCGCATGACATGCTGCGAATCCTGAATAAAATACAACGCATCGGTATCATCACCGAGCGCCTGCCGAAAATCGAGGAACCGGCGCTCGAGGAAATCGGCGCGCAGCTTAAGGCAAAGATCGGCGAGATATTCAACGGGAGTCTTGCGATTCGCGAGGTGGATGCGGGTTCGTGCAACGGCTGTGAGCTCGAGATCCATGCGATCAACAATCCTTATTATGGTATCGAGCGCTTCGGCGTGCATTTCGTCGCCTCGCCACGCCATGCCGACATGCTGCTTGTCACCGGGCCGGTGTCGCGCCATATGCAAGCGGCCCTGACCCGGACCTACGATGCCACGCCCGATCCCAAGCTGGTGATTGCCGTGGGTGAGTGCGGCGCGAACGGCGGTGAATTCGGCGTGAGCTATGCCTCGTGCGGCGCCGTCGCCAACGTGATCCCGGTAGACGCCGTCATCCGTGGTTGCCCGCCGACGCCGCTGGATTTGATGCGCGGAATTCTGGAGGCCATCGGCGGACTGCCCACCGGTAAATGACTCTTCCAGCCCGCGGAAGAAGCTACCGGAACTCCTGCACTTGCCGTTCCTAAACGATACCCGTATAAAGCTCTCAATGGAAAGCATCCACCACAAACCCATTGCCCAGCGCATCGAATGGCTGATGGGACATGCACGCCGGCACTCGGAGGCGTTTTCCAGTTCCGAGGCGTTTATCGCCCGGCAGCGTTATCTGGCGGAGCATCCGTCGGCGGTGGCCGCGCTCAAGTGCATGGACGGGCGCATCAACCTCTCCGTCGCCACCCACACGCCGCTCGGTATCATCCAGCCATTCCGCAATCTCGGCGGCATGTTCAATCTGGGCTGGCCGCACCTGGGCGAGGTGCTGGCTAATTACGTGCATGACCAGGTCAGCACCGGGCGGCGGGTGCTGCTGCTCATCACCTATCACTATTCGAAAAGCGACAAACATCGCGGCTGCGCCGGGTTCAACTACGACACCGAGGCAGCACGCGCCCACACCTACACCATCAAGCACCAGATCGAACATGTCTTCGGCGCTGGCCACGGAACGGTCTATCCCATCGTCTGCGGTTTCGAAACCGACGAGGACGCGCTCGTCATTCATGGCGCCAATGGCGAATCTGTGGATGTCTCCCAGATCGCGTTCCGCGATCAGGATGGTTTGCGCCCGCGCCTGGAACAAATTTTTCCGGACATGCCCAGCCAGACCCGCCATGACCTCGAACCGCTGGTACTCGGCAACATGGACCGTATCGCCGAGGTCCAGAAGACGGAGCGCACGCTGGACGTCGAGCATCGCGAGTGGATGATCTGCGTCGGGCGCGGATTCGATTTCCTGCACATGCCCAACCTCGCGCTCATCATCGGCCCCTACAGTCCCGATCTCGCCGAACCGATTCACCAGGCGGGCGGCATCATCGACGCCAACATGCGCGCCGGCCGGATTCCCGACGACGGTTTCCTGCTGCTGGCCTCGGTGCCCTACGCGGAGGTTGGCGTGGACCGTGCCCGTGCCGAACTGAAGTCGCGGTTTCTTTCAAAGTTCGCGGCGGATGTCATACGCGCCAAGCACCCGAAGCTTGCGCCCAAGATGCAGGTACGTACCGCCGTGCTCGATTGGCGCTCGCGTGCCCTGGAAACCATCGCTGCCGAGTAGAGACTGAACGCCGCGAAACAGCTGGTTCGTCCTCCTAATACTCATGGAACGTATCGTCTTTCTCGACCGCGACAGCATACAGGCCGATATCCGTCGGCCGGACTTTCCGCACGCGTGGCAGGATCACCCGGCAACTCTTGCGGCGCAGGTCGTGGAGCGACTTCATGACGCCACGATTGCGATCAGCAACAAAGTTCCGGTCATGGCCGACAGCCTTGCACGGCTCAAGTCGCTGAGAATGATCGCGGTGTGCGCCACCGGCACCAACAATGTCGATCTCGATTATTGCCGTGCGCACGGTATCGTCGTTTCGAATGTCCGGAACTATGCCGTGCACACGGTTCCAGAACATGTGTTCACGCTGATCCTCGCGCTGCGGCGCAACCTGCCGGGCTACCGCGAGGACGTGCGTAACGGACTCTGGCAGAAAGCCGAGCAGTTCTGTCTGTTCACGCGCCCGATTCTGGATTTGCACGGCAGCACGCTCGGTGTGATCGGTCACGGCGCCCTGGGGCAGGCGACGGCAAAATTGGGCGAGGCGTTTGGCATGCGTGTGCTGTTCGCCGATCACAAGCACGCCGCCACGGTGCGATCCGGTCACACGGCATTCGAAGCGGTCCTGGCGGAAAGCGACGCGATCACCCTGCACTGTCCGCTCACTCCCGCGACTCATCATATGATTGGCTCGGCAGAATTCAAAAAGATGCGTCCCCATGCCCTGCTCATCAATACCGCCCGCGGGGGGCTGGTGGATGAAGCCGCGCTTGCTCTCGCGCTCAAACAGGGTGTGATCGGCGGCGCCGGCTTCGACGTATTGACCACGGAACCGCCGCGCGCGGGCAATCCCCTGCTCGATCTGGATCTGCCCAACTTCATCCTGACGCCGCATGTCGCCTGGGCCAGCCGCGACGCCATGCAGATCATGGCCGACCAGCTGATCTACAACATCGAGGCTTTCATCCGCGGCGCGCCGCGGAATCGTGTCGTTTGAAACTGGCACCGGCTTCAAATCGAAATGTTTGACAGATGTTTTGCCTGAACTCGCGGTCTGCTGCATACTCCGCCTGTCGAACCCAGGCAGCCCTACCGCGCGGTCATGAAAATACAGCGTAGCGTCTTTTTTGTCTCGGACCGCACCGGTATCACGGCCGAATTGCTGGGTAAAACACTGCTGACGCAGTTCCCCGACGTGGAGTTTCACAAGCACACCATGCCCTTTGTCGACACGGTGGAAAAAGCGCTGGGCGTGGTCGCTGAAATCAACCGCGACGCACTTCAGGAAGGAAAACCGCCGATCGTCTTCAGCACCCTGATCAACGATGACGTGCGCACCGTGGTCACCACCGCCAACGCGCTGTTTCTCGACTTTTTTGCGGACTTCATCGGCCGGTTGGAATCCGCGCTGGGCTTGGTATCGTCCCACGCACTCGGTCTCAGCCACGGCATGGGCGACGAGTTAGCCTACCAGAAACGCATGGACGCGGTGAACTACACCCTTGCGCATGACGACGGCGTCAACACCGCCAACTACAATCGGGCCGAGGTAATACTGACCGGCGTATCGCGTACCGGCAAGACACCGACCTGCCTCTATCTCGCCATGCAGTATGGAATCCACGCCGCCAACTACCCGCTCACGCCCGATGATTTCCCGGAGCAGACGCTGCCGAAACCTCTGCTTCCCCATCGCGCCAAGCTGTTTGGTTTGACCATTCATGCCGAACGGCTGGCGAAAATCCGCAACGAACGCAAGCCGGGAAGCCGTTATGCCTCGCTGGAAAACTGCCGCAGTGAACTGCGAGCCTCCGAAGCCCTGATGCGCCAGGCGCAGGTTCCCGTCCTCGACACCACGACCAAGTCTGTGGAGGAAATCGCCATTTCCATTCTCCATGCGACTGGCCTGATCAAGCAAGTGAAAAGCTAGTAGAAAAAGTCACTCAGGTCCGTGTTTGCTTTGCGGCCACATTATCGCGCAGGTAAACCGGCAAGGCCTGCTCCGGTGTCAGTGCCGTACCCTTTTCATACAGATATACACCGAGCTGCGCCACGAAGCGGGCGCGGGGGAAACATTGCGCGCGCCATGCCACCACACGATTCTTCAGGCGTGCGGTGAGCACCGTGGCATACTGATCCCAGCCACTGCCGACGCCAATCCATACAGCGACATCTGGTACCGGCACCTGCATTGGCGTAAGCACTTTTTCCTCGCCGCAGGGTTCTGCCATTC
>OBEQ011946466.1_pt1 | contig 11799 bp, 6 predicted proteins | sample 1670901 | NCBI WGS metagenome assembly OBEQ01 (sample SAMEA104232315, study PRJEB22302) | groundwater metagenome | biome: forest; feature: aquifer; material: groundwater | place: USA | collected 2011-08-07 | depth 5.4 m | reverse complement strand
CCCTCAAGAAAATCAATAGTTGCTTTTTCAATAGAGTGCATAATATTATCAAAAGGATATCTGCATGTGGTTTTAATATGACTCCGTAACTGTACTGAAATGGTGGTACCTTCATTCCAGATGTCATCAGGACAGAATCTGGCAAAGATACCATCTATATGAACACCATTAGAATAAACTACTGGCTTAAATAAGCCTGGTATAGATGTAGTGGCAACAAGAACTTTGGAAAGATTTATATTTTCGCCATTCCAGATTTCTTTTTGCATTTTTAAGATATTAAAAGTTGCAATCCAGAGATTATTTTTTGGTTTACAGTATGATGCAATCATTTTTCCGAATAAACTATGATCCAGTATGCTGCCAAGAAAAGATGGTTTTATAAGATATTGTGGATAGCCAAAACTAAGGGTTAAATCCATGAGTTCTCTGGCATGCAGATTATTTGCACCCCAGCAGGCAACTACTGCACCACCTGAAGTCCCGGAAAAATTTTTTATTTCTATGTCATTATCCTGAAGATAGGCAAGCACTCCAATGTGTGCTGCAAAACGAGCTCCTGAGCTTGAAAATGCTATGTTATATTTCATTGATCAACCTGTCTTACTAGTGATGTGATGTTATTTTTTTGGTTCCTTTCTACTATAAATTGTTTGTTTAGCTTCAAAAATATAAGAAGAAATATCATGCTAAATATAGTCTTAATTAAAACACGAAGACTTTTGCTTACCGCCTTCCTCACTCATCCTTCGCTTGTCAGGCTTTGCAAAGTGCACTTGAGGTCTACTTCTTGTTAACATTACTCAGATTTTACCAAGTTTTTTATATAATTTGGGGATAAAATCTTACCGCATAAGTTGTTTGTTTGGAAGTGTTACATTAGCTAAGCAGTAATGCACTAAGATTTTAAAAGTATAATCTAATCTTGCCATCTTATGGAATTTGAAACATACTCAAGAATACTTCAACGCAGAAGAGAAAAAAAACCTTCATTTTTCTTTGGACTCATTATATTTATTGTAGGATTCATTCTCATGCTCCTTTCTCTTAATATTTATAATCCTTCACTTGTACCAAATGAATTTAGAGTAATCAGCCTGAATAAAAAAATCAATGTTCTTTTACTTGGCTGTGATGAACTGATTCCTGGTGGTGGAGAGGTAGATCCCAGATATTTATGGAAAGGACGCTCTGATACCATTGTTCTTGTCAACTGTAATCCTTTTAAAAATACAATAAATATTCTAAATCTGCCAAGAGATACAAGAGTAAAAATCCCTCATCATGGTGCTGAAAAACTAAATTATTTAAATTCAGTTCTTGGTCCTGTTCTTACTCAGAAACATCTTGAAAAATTATTAAGAATAAAAATTGATTATTATATTGTGGTTAATGTAAATGGATTAAGCAAAGTTATTGATGAGATTGGTGGGATAACTGTAGATGTTCCTCAGAGAATGCAATATAATGACTATTCAGCAAAGTTGCATATAAACTTATATCCTGGCAGACAGAAGCTCAATGGTACTCAGGCAGTAGGTTTCGTAAGATTCAGGCATGATAGTCTTGGAGATATTGGTCGTATTCAAAGACAGCAAGCATTTATGAGAGCAGTTATTGATAAGCTGCTGGATCCAATAACGTTTACAAAGCTTCCTGAAATAATTTCAATTTATAAAAAAACAATCCTCACGAATTTACGACCAAATGACATTATAAAAATTGCTAACTTTGCCAGAAACGTTCCTCAATCAAAACAAAACATAGTAATTTTGCCTGGAGAATTTGGCTACCATAATGGAGTAAGTTATTGGATACCCAATGTAAGAGAAATTGACAAAATAATTAAAAAGTTTTTTTATGATGATAAAAGGTTTTTTAAATATACAAGAACTAGTCCATATGACATAAAGATTTCAATATTTAATGGTTCAAAGAAAGATTCAAGGCTAGCTACAAAACTAGCAAATATATTGAGAGAATATGGCTATACGGTTCTTTTACTTCAGGATTATGAAAGTCATGTTAAAAAGACCAAGATTTATGCTCAAAAGGCAAATCCAGAAATAGCTTTACAGGTTAAATACGATATAGGAAATAAAGGAGATTTAATAATTGGTAACCTGGGTCCGCCTGATGCTGATGTTACCATCTTAGCTGGAGATGATCTGGTAAATTTGAAACTTAAGAAAAAACATTAATGCTATACGACAGAATACTTCTTGGAACACTAATTATTGGAGTATGGGCTTTTATAAAGCTTACTGAAGAGCTTTTGCCTGATAAGGCCCTGTATTACCTTCCAAAGCCCCTTGCTCTTTATGGGGTACTTGTTCTTGTTGTTTCAATGCTAATTTACACTATATGGCTTGCTATTGCCCAAAAAAGAAAAGGATATTTTAAAACAAAATTTGAAAGTACTTCCAATCAAATACCAAAAATAGGCTATTACCCAAGTGTTGATATTTTTGTTGCTATTCATAATGAAGAGAAAGTAATTGCACAAACTATTGAGAATCTGCTTGGTCTCAACTACCCTAAATACCAAATCTATCTGATAAATGATCATTCAACAGACTTAACAAAAGAAATTATAGATAAGTTTCAATCACTTTTCCCTGAAAAAATAAAAGCTATTCATAGATTTGATGAAGAGAACAGAGGTAAAGCAAGTGGTTTAAACTATGCTGTCAAGCACTCTGATGGTGAACTTATTGTTGTATTTGATGCTGATGCTAAAGTAGAATCAGATTTTCTCTTTAAAATGGTTCCATATCTGGATGATGAAAACACTGCAGCAGTCCAATCTCAAAAAAGAATTTCAAATTCAACTGCAAATTATCTGACTAAGCTTCAGGAAAATGAATACTGCCTGGATAATTATTTTCAGTGTGGTAGAGATACCATAGAAGGTAATGTTGAATTACGTGGAAACGGCCAAATGATTAAACGTGAAGTTGTAGAAAAGCTTGGTCTTTGGGATGAAGAAACACTTACAGAAGATCTTGAACTTTCTACAAGACTTACTATAAATGGCTGGCAGATAAGATTTTGTCCTGAAGCTATAACTCTTGAGCAGGCGCCTATTGAGTTTAAATCACTTTTACTTCAGAGAAGAAGATGGGCAGAAGGTAGTTTAAGGAGATATCTGACAAATATTTCTAAGATGTTTGGTCCAAATAAAGGTATTCCTAAAAGGCAGCAGTTTGACTCATTTGTTTTTCTAAGCGAGTTTGCAGTACCTATATGGATATTTTTAGACATTATTTCAGAGATAGGACGATATTTAAAAGATCAGGAAACGCATCTTACAAGCCTTATGATTATTTCATTTGTAATATGGCTGATTACCCTTGTAAATCTAACTTTTGGTATAAGAATATACAGAAGATTTTCCTGGAGAACCAGTTTTAAAAGAGCTATTGAAACAAATATATACTTTCTTAGTATGTGGCCTGTGATTGTATTGCTTACGTTTAGAAAGGTTCTATTTAGTAGAACAAAAGGTAAATGGCACAGGACTGAACATTATTCCGATTTTGAATTTAAAAAAGTATAATATTAACTAATGACGATGAAACTTCTTGACTTCCTTTATAAGAGACTTAAATCATATGGAGTAGACCATGTCTTTGGTATACCAGGTGAATCAGTACATGTTCATTTTCACTACCTGGAAAAAAGTCCGCTAAAAACAGTAGTGATGACACATGAACCATGTGTGGGCTATGCAACTGATGCATATTCAAGAATACGAGGTCTTGGAGCAGCGCTTGTAAGTTATGGAGTTGGTTCACTGAATCTCGTGAATGCTGTTGGTCAGGCTTATGCTGAATGTTCACCAATGGTAATAATAAGTGGTGGACCTGGAGTAAGTGAAAGAAGAAAATATAGCCACCTTCACCATAAAATAAAAACCTATGAAACCCATCAAAGAGTAATGAGCGAAATTACTGCACTAAGTATTATTGTAGACAATCCAGCTAATGCAGTAAGAGAAATTGACAGAGCATTAAATATGGCTGTTACTTTAAAGAAGCCTGTTTATATTGAAATTCCTCGTGACATGGGAGAAATTGAAATTCAGGAAGATCCATTTCAAGTACAAACTCTTCAGAAAGATCCGCAGGCACTTGAAAAAGCTCTTGATGAAATTATAGAGATGTTAAACACTGCAAAAAATCCAGTGATAATTGCAGATGCAGAACTTGCCAGGCTGGGACTACAAAAAGAACTTGTAACGTTTGCAGAGAGGGTAAATATTCCTGTAGCATCAACAATTTTAGGAAAGTCAATATTTCCTGAGGACCATCCACTTGCTATGGGAGTTTATTTTGGTGAACTAAGCAATCCGAAAGTAGCAGAGTTTATTCACAATTCAGATTTTAGATTAATGCTTGGTGTAATACTTAGTGATATAAACCTTGGAATGTTTACCGCAAAGTTTTCTCCGGATGATGCTGTGGTAGCTAATATTGACGGCTTAAAAGTTAAAAAACATTTTTATCCACAAATAAGACTTGATAATTTTATGAGAGGGCTACTCTCAAAAACAAAGGTAAAAAAACACAATCTGGATTTTCCGAAAATACAAATACCAGAATATCCTATAGGAAATGATAACGATAATATAACGGTAAAAGCACTGCTTACACTTACAAATGAGTTTATAGATAAAAACTATAGAATAATCTGTGATGTAGGTGATTGCCTTTTTGGCGGGCAAGAATTGCAGATGCGAGGTGCATCTACATTTCTTTCTCCTGCATATTATTTAAGTATGGGATTTGCAGTTCCAGGAGCAATCGGTGCTCAAATTGCAGATCCAGACAGACGTCCTCTTGTCATGGTAGGTGATGGTGCGTTTCAGATGACTGGCATGGAATTGATTACCATGGCAAAACTAAAATTAAACCCGATTATAATTTTGTTTAATAATACTATCTATGCCACGCTTCGATATTGTGAACCCACTGCTACGCAACAAAAACATAAAATCCCTACTATGAACTATGCAAAGATGGCTGAAATAATGGGCGGAAAAGGGATAAGAGTAAACACTGTTAGTGACTATAAAAAAGCTCTACAAACAGCAAAAGATATTAAAGACACTTTTGTACTAATAGATGTTGTGCTTGATGAGTATGATATATCCCCAGCCTTAAAAACATTTGGACAAAAGCTTGGTAGCTTTGTTGAAGCGTCAGCAGCAGGAAAAATTAAAGTATAATCTAATTTTTACTTGCCCTATAAGACTCTATTTCACCGGCTAAAGTACTGTCAGCACCTGTTGCTAACTCTTCAATTTCTTTATATTTTTTATTTGCTTCAATTTGCTTACCTTGTGCCTCAAAGCGTGCAGCCATATTCATAAACTTATCAATGTTTCTTAATGTCTCAATGTATTTTGTATGGTTCTGAGTATTTCTATATCTTAATTGGTTTCTTATAAACTCAGAGATGTCACGGTTTGAACCTAGAACAGGCATTCGTATGTTTCGACAGGCACCTATGAGTTCATTGTCTACAAGCTTTATTGCTCCTTCATATGCACTGGTACCAGGTTTGTTTGCAAGAGATTTTGCTAGTTCTTCATTAATATAAATTTTTGCTGACTGGCTACCATCAGGTCGTAATGTTGTTTCTGTATAAGCACTCTTTCCTTCTGGTAATTTGCTTTGTGGTACTACTGTAAATTCTATTCCACTGGCATTTCTTTTAGTAGCAGCTAAATAATAACGACTTCTTGTAACAGCAACTGGCATAGTTTGTCTCCATATTCCCGGAGTACGACGTATATCATGAAATGAGATCTTTAAACTATTACCTGCTACTTTTCCTTGGAAACCTGTAAGAGTTTTAAGTCCTGCATGACCTGCATCAAAAACATTTCCAAGTATTAAATTCCTTATTGAAAGATGTTGAGCTCTTTCTACTCCATTTTCAAGTGCAGTATATAAAGGATCGCCGTTTATAAGACTTACCATTGTTCCTTGTCCAAATCCCCATCCTGCGCCGCCGCCAGCATAGCCTGCTGAGTTTACAATAACTTTGCCAGCTGTCTGTCCTACTCTTGTCATTGCAAGTCTGGCTATATATCTTCCTCCAACCTTTGTTATTATGTATCGTCCGCCATTTGAAACAACTGCTCTTCCAAGAGCAGTTGCAGCATGAGATAGCGGGAGACAAACTACTCCAACTGCAAACTCCTTGGCAAACATTTTCCCAAGTTCTTCGTTTGAGTAATCTGTTCCATCACCTTTTCCATTTGAGGCATTAAAACCAGTAACAGCAGCAGCAGATAAACCAGGTGCAAGTACTAAACTGGCTCCACCAGTAGGTCCTGCAAGCGCTGCACATACTATATAAGTGGTAGTGCCGACTACCATTGAACATCCGTCTCCAAAATTTTGTTGTGATCCTACATAACCATCAATTTGCTTAATTGTTTGTTGAAATTTGCCTCCAAGAAGACCTACATCTTTTAAAGTCTGTGCTTTCATGGCTCTTTGATTTTCTGGCTTTGAAGGTGCTAATTCCTGTGCTAGTCTTTCTCTTTCACCTGGAGGAGCGTTCATTACACTTTCCATTTTGTCGCCAAAAAGTTCTTTATATTTATTGTCTATAGTGTTTTTGTTTTCAGATTGATAAGGACCATTTGCAAGACGCTCCATTTCATTCACTTCTTTTTCAAGTTCATTAAGAAGATTATTAACTGATGCACTCCCTTTTTCTTTGTCAAATACACCAAGCCCATTACTGTAAGATTCATCGTATGCTTTTGCTATTATAAGTGTTGCAGGACTTGCAGCTGTGTCTACTATTCTGTTTGCAGTATCTGCATTATTTTTAGTGTAGTCATATGTACTATTTGCCCAGCCTTGTCCACTTTCAATTTTATTAAATGAAGTCTTTAATGCAGTTAAAGCTCTTCTTGCTGCTTGTGCTTTTTCAAGCATAAGTACTTGATCGACATGAAGCATTCCATGTTCATGTGCAAATTTAGCTTGTGCTGTCTTATCGTTATTGTTTATTCCAGGAAACTTTGTCTTATCGTCATATATAGCTCCTCTTAGGTTTGTATTGTTGTCAATTTGAATAGTGCTTAGATCTGCACCTTGTAAATTTGCACCAGTTAGATTTGTACCTTTAAAGTTGCAGTTGTTAAAGTTTGTATTAATTAAACTTGTGCCTATAAATAAAGCTTTGCTGAAATCACTATCCGTGGCTGATGAACCGTCTAGGTTTGCACCTGCAAAAGTAGTGTTTTCATTACTAAAATTACAATTATCAAATCTTGATAACTGAATATTTGCACCGCTCAGGTCTGTACCTGTAAACTTTGAATCCTGAAAAGTTGAGTTAGATATGTTTGTTGAGGATAAATTAGCTCTGGTAAAATCAGAAGACTTAAACTCTGATGAATATAAAATAGCTTGTTCTAGATTTGCATTTGAGAAATCACTGTTTTCAAAAGATGAATGATCTATAACAGTTTCATTTAAATTACAGTTACTAAAATTTGATTTGGATCCATGTGAGTCGAAAAAGACACTTCCTTTAAAGTTTGTCTCAGGATTATTAATTTTACTTCCATCTTTAGTACAGTTAAATTTATCAAAGTTTGTATTTTTAAAACATACTTCTTCAAGCTGTGTTCTGGTTGCATCTACATTTTCAAAGATAGTATCACTAAAGATGCCTTTATTCATATTTGCACCATGTAAATCTGAGCCAGTAATATGTGCACGTGTAAAATCAGCATTGTGAAAATCTCCGCTAAGTAGAAATGAATCAGTTAATTCTGAATCTGTAAAATTACAATAACAAGCTTTGGCACCAGAAAAATAAGCACCGTTAAATCTTGCTCCACTGAAATTAGTTATCCATTTCGGGTCAATTCGTGCATTGCTTGACACACTAACATTGGTTAAACTGGATAAAGTAGCATCTGTAAAATTAACACCTTGAGTAAAGGTTGAATTTTCAAAGGTAGAACCTATTGTTTTTGCATTTCTAAGATTACGTTGAGTTATATCATTATCACTAATATTTAAGTTGGTTAACTCATCTGGTTTAATTGACATTATTTCCAGTGCACGATTTATAAAATCTTTTTGCTTTGGGGTTAGATTAGTCCCATGAGTTTTTTCATTTTCCCTTATGTATTTAGCTAGTTCAATTGCCTCACCGATACGAACCTTCTCATCTGGATTATCAACCTTATTTTTAGAATTTCTTATATATTCAAGAAATTCTTCACAAGGCATATCATTACTTGTAACTAGTTTTACTAAGAAATCTTGTCTTAGTGATTCAGGTGATTTTTTTGTTCTATCAGAATATGCATTTGCTTCAACTAAAGTATAAATGTCATATGTGAGTTCATTTTGTTTTTGTGGATTTGAATTCCTTAATCTCAATGATTCATCCAGTACGCTTCTTTGTTTTAAGTTATCGTCAGTATCAATAGCAATACCGGAGCCATATACAGCAGGTTGTTCATATACTATATATGCTAAGCGTTCTGCTTCAGCTATATCTTCTGGTGAAAGAGGAGTATCATTGTTTTTTCTTTGTACAGAATTTAATCTCAAAAAACTTCCCAGCAATGCTCTTTCCCTTGCGTCAGCATCACTAAGGCGCTCAAGTTGGACCTGATGTTCAACGTATTGCCTGAGTTCTTCATTAGATACCTTTTGTGTTTTAATTTGTGCATTTATTTTCTCAATGTCAGCTTCAATTCTTTTTCTCTCTGCTTGTCTTGGACTTGAGCCCAGTGCACTTTGTAGTATTGAAATCTGATTGTTTTCACGCCTCTCTCTTTCATCTATTAGTCTGCCATTTGCTACCTCTATAGATTCGTTATATTGTTTCTGGCATATACTTCCCTCTTTAAGTTTATTGTCCAGCTCTGCCTTATATGTCATATATAACATTTCATGGTTCATAATTCCATCTTGGAGCCTTTGCAATTTTTCAACATTATCTTTTGATATTTGTAATCCCGAGACACCTGTTAAAGCACCATTTGTGTCAATAGAATAAACACCGGTTCCTAACGCATCCTGATTGTATTCAAATGAACTTTTATAATCAGTACCTTGCAGTTGAGGAGGGATTCTAAGAACAGGATAATTAGTATGTCCTGAAAGTGGTATAAACTTTGATGCAGGATTAAACTTAAAACGTTGATCTCCTATTACAACTTCATCTTTTATAGGTTCTACTACAGTTTGTGCAGTTCTATCACTGGTTCTTATAATAGCGTCTGGTGCGCCTTGAAGAGCCCCGTTATTAGGTTTATTTGTAGAGATTTGTGGACTACCCATAATTACTTACACTTTAAAGAATAAACTTTCCAAGTGTATAAAGTTAAAAGAAAAGCGTTTTGTACAAGTCTTAAGCTTAAATAAATTTAATATGTTTTGAATAGCTAATAATGAGGATATATCAGGATTACTAGGCAAAAAATCATAATGAAAAATTAACTCTCTTTAAGAAATGGTTAATTTTATAACTTATATAGAAAATCCTCTAAGAACAACCCAGCTTACATAAAAATAAATTACCCATACAACAAAGATGTAACTGTCAATTCTGTCTAAGACTCCCCCGTGGAAAAGCAATGTTTTGCCTGAATCTTTAAGTCCTGCATCCCGCTTTAAAAGTGATTCAAATAAATCTCCCAACTGACCGAAAATGCCACAAAAAAGTCCTATCATAACACCATGGAGCAAATTAAAATCAAATTTATTTCTTGTCACATAAACAAGAATAAAAGCTACTGAAACGCTAGAAAGAAAACCTGCAACTGCTCCTTCAAGAGTTTTCTTTGCACTAATCTCAGGCTTCAGAGCTGTTTTACCAAGAAGCTTTCCACCATAATAAGCTCCAATATCACAAAACGCTGTGCTGACAATGGTAATAATTGCATATGAAAAACCCAAGTCCCTGAGTAAAATTAAAAAACTAGGTAAAAGTCCTGTATAAACAAAGCCAAGAACTGAAGCACCAATATCAGCAATGCTTGCAATGGGCTCTTTTTTATTCCCGCGAAAAATAAGTCTGAAAAAACATCCGACAACACCACAAATAAAAACAAAAATAAATAGTTTCATCGGAAGAGATTTAGAAAAGCTATAAACAGGCAATGAAGCAGTTAAGAGAAATAAAATGCTTACAAACCTAATCCATTTATTTGAAGGGTTTATACCTTTTGTTCTTACGATATTAATAAACTCAGTATTTGCTTGCCAGAATAAAATAAGTAAAATCAGAGTTAAAATCCAGCCCCCACAATACAAAGCAAAAAGTGCAATAAAAAAAACTAAAAGACCAATAACCCACCTGGACAGTTGCTCATTTTTTAAAAACAAGGTTTCATTTTTTGATTTCATCTGGTGTATATTCTACCTACAAGAAGCACAATACAGACATGCCGATTGCAGGCTTCTCTAATTTTGTACTATGTATAATAATATGTCATTCGTTTGTATGCAGTATATTATTAATATTATATGGTACAAAATACTAATGTTTTAATAATTGGAGCAGGACCAGCAGGACTTACAACTGCAAAATATCTTGCTGATAATGACATTAAATCAATAGTTGTTGAAAAAAACTCAAAACCAGGCAGTAATAATTTTTATTCAGGTGTTATTGAAAATGAAATTCTTGAAGAAATATTTGACAAAATTAAAGATGAAAAAATCGAAAGAGAACTTACTGAATACAGGGCTTATCTTTTGCAGAATGACTCATTTCTTTCACTAAATGAAAGAAAAGCATTGAAAAAAAGATCCATTGTTTTACATCAGATTTTTACTGACTGGATGTGTGAGCAGATAAAAAAAACAGGAATTAGTTTCCTTTTTAATACTCTGGCAGAAGGCTTAATTATTAAAGACTCAAAGATTTGTGGAATTAAAACTTCAAAAGGAGATTTATATTCTGATGTTGTAATTATCTCTGAAGGTGTTAGTTCAATACTTGTAAAGAAATCAGGTCTTAGAAAGGGAGAAATCTCCCCTGCCAATATTTTTATTTATGCTGAAGAAACTTTTTCCCTTGATCCTGAATTGATACAAGAGAGATTTAATATAAGTGAGAAAGAAGGAGTATCTATTAAATTATTTTCAGATGAAGTTCTTAAAATGCCATCGACAGGTTATATTAATACAAACAAGAACTCTGTTACTGTAGGTATAGGTGTTCTTTTTTCAGAATTAATATCAACAGGTATAAATATAAATAGCTGCCTTGAGCTTATAAAAAAACACCCAGCAGTATATCCATTGATTAAATCTGGCAAGACTATAAAGTATTCTTCCTTTATGCTTCCGTTTCACAGTGAAAATAGTCCGGCTTTTTCTTCTGTGAAGGTTTATGAAAATGGTTGTCTGATTACAGGCGGAACTACTTTACTTCTTGATCCTTTTAGCTGGAGTATATCAGCAAATGCAATTCTGGCTGGAAAACTTGCTGCACAGATGCTTATAAAAGCTAAGGATTTAAATGACTATTCTAAAAACACGCTTCAGGAATATAAAAAACTACTTGAAAAAAATATTACAGTAAGCCCATACAAAAAGATACAAGCACCTGAAAAAAACAATCCTGAGGAAGAAAGCGAGACTATTAATAGTTTAAGTCTATATTTTTTGCAGGGAATTTGAATACTAAATTATGGTAAATGCACAGACAAAACAAAATGAAAGTACAACCGATACTATAGAGGAAAAGCTTTATGTGAATAGATTTTGTCCGGATACAGAATCTCATATAAAAGTAAAT
>OBEQ011610412.1_pt1 | contig 11802 bp, 13 predicted proteins | sample 1670901 | NCBI WGS metagenome assembly OBEQ01 (sample SAMEA104232315, study PRJEB22302) | groundwater metagenome | biome: forest; feature: aquifer; material: groundwater | place: USA | collected 2011-08-07 | depth 5.4 m | reverse complement strand
TTTATTCACGCGACCGCGGTGGGCGATGCAGACGACCCCGAGGCGGTGGGTCAGATGCTCGCGGACCAATTATTGCGGCTGGGTGCGCGCGCCGTGCTCGACGCCATACCGCAAATATGAATTTACCCCTGATTGGTCGCGGTATTCTCATTACCCGTCCGATTGAACAAACGGAGATCCTCGCAAATGAAATACGCGAGGCAGGCGGCGAAGCCATTATTTTTCCGGCAATGGAAATTGTGCCGCATGAAAGTGAAGCGCTGAAACGTTGCATCGCCCAGTTATCCACTTACGATGCCGCCATTTTTATCAGCCCCAATTCTGTCCGTCACGGTCTCGCCACAATCCATGTGCAGCACGCATGGCCAGAACACGTGCGTGTTTACGCGCTTGGGCCCGGTAGCGCACGCGCCCTCAAACAGCAAGGGTTGCTGAAGGTGATACAGCCCGATGGCCAGGATACCGAAGCCTTGCTGGCCTTGCCCTCTTTGCATGCTGTCACAAATCAGCGCATCGTGATTTTTCGCGGCGTGGGGGGTCGCGAGTTATTGGCTGACACCTTGCGCGCGCGCGGCGCCATCGTCGAGTATGCAGAATGCTATCGACGCCTACGCCCAGACAGCGATGCCGGGCCGATTATTCAACGCTGGTCCAGAGGCGATATCCACGCAGTAACGGTTAACAGCGCAGAAACATTGCATAATCTCGCCAGCATGCTGGGCGAGGCGGGAACTCCATTGTTACTCGCCACCCCGGTTTTTGCCCCGCATGAGAAAATTGCGCAATCCGCCCGCGCGATGGGCATCGAACAAGTGATTGCAACCGCGGGCGGCGATGCCGGTTTGTTGGACGGACTGATTACCTGGTTTCAACGCATGCATGAATGACACGACATTGAGTTCTAACAAAACCGCAGGTTTCAACTGGGCGCTGGTGCTGGCGATTCTCGCGCTGATCCTGACGTTATGGTCTTGGGCGGACAATCGCGAACGCGCGCGCGACGTGAAGAACGAGCTCGCCCGCCGACTGGCCGAGTCGGACGCGGCGGTAAAGGAATCCCGGCTGCTGGCGCGTAATGCAGACGAAGCGATGCGACAGGCGACCGCGCGCCTTGCGCAACTGGACGCGCAGTTAAGCACGTCGCAACAACAACAATTGTCGCTCGAGTCGCTTTATAAAGAGCTTTCACAAGGTCGCGATCAGTGGACGCTCGCGGAAATCGAACAGGTATTGCTGACCGCTGCGCAGCAATTGCAACTCGCCGGCAACATTCGCGCTGCAATCATTGCGCTGGAATCGGCTGATCTGCGCCTGCAGAGGCTTAACAAACCGCAGTTCACGCCGCTGCGCCGCGCGATCGCCGCGGATATGGCCAAACTGCGCGCCACCCCTCAGCTGGATACCATCGGACTTTCGGCCAAGCTCGATGTGTTGATTGCGCAGCAACCGAAATGGCCGTTGGCGAGCGCGCACACCAACGCACCCAGCACGCCCGCGAGCACGCCGCAGAGTGTCGATAATTTCGCGCAAGAGCTACTTGCCGAACTGAAAAGCATTGTGCAAATCCGCCGCATCGGCACGAGTGAAACAGTGCTACTGCCGCCTCAGCAGGAATATTTTTTACGCGAAAACCTAAGCCTGCGCTTGCATTCAGCGCGCATGGCCCTGCTGTTGCAGGATCAGGGCGCGTATCAATCCGACATCGCCGCTGCTGAAAAAATGCTGTCCCAATATTTCAATCGACGCGACGAAGGCGTCAAGCTGGCCTTGAATGAATTAAACCGTTTGGGCAACTTGCGCATTGCGGTGAAGGCACCGGACATCCAGACCAGCCTGACGGCGCTCGACACGATGAAGGGGCGTTGATGCGCTGGCTGATCTCTTTTTTGATACTGGTCGTGCTGGCGGTAGGTTTGGCGCTAGCGGGCCGCTACGACCCAGGTTACGCGGTGCTGGTTTATCCGCCTTGGCGCATCGAGATATCCTTTATCGCATTTATTTTGCTGATGGTCGGTATCGTGCTCGGCGCTTATCTGATGACGCGGCTCGCGATTGCCACGTTGAATTTGCCGCGCATCGTGCGTGAGCAACGCGAGCAACGCGAAGCCCAGCGCCGCGATACCGATTTTATCGAAGGCCTCCGCGCCTGGCTCGAAGGCCGTCATCAGGATGCCGAACAAGCGCTGGGCAATTGGCAAGGCGAAGCATCGCGTCGCGGGCTGGCACGCGTTTTCGCTGCACGTGCCGCAGGTGAAATTCGCGCGCTCCCGCAGATGGACTTGCATCTCGAACAGGCGATTACGCATGGCGCCGAATTTGCGGCGCATTTGGCTCACGCCGAAATGCGATTAAAAGCTACCGATACGGCGGGCGCGTTGGCGGCGATCACCGCGGCCAAGCGAATCGCGCCCCAGCATACCGGTTTGCTGCGCGTGGAACTGAGCGCGCGTCAACAGGCAGGCCACTGGGATGAGGTGCAAAAATTGACCGAGCAGCTAATGCGCACGAATGCGCTCGATGCCACGCATGCGCATCAATTGCAGCGTCTAGCGCACATCGAGATGCTCAAGCGCAGCAGTCTGGACGACCACGCGCTGCTCGATTACTGGAAAAATCTGCCGGATAAATTCAAGACCGATGCTTTGGTCGCCCTTGCTGCTGCCAGGGCTTTTGTTCAAAGCGGCGGCAACGACACGGCTATCAATATTATCGAAGCGGCGTTGCGTCACGAGTGGCACGAAGAGCTGGTGACGCTGTATGGCAATATTGCTGGTAGCAGCTCTACCCGCCAAATCGAACAGGCTGAAAAATGGCTGCATGCTTTCCCGCGCGATGCCAATCTGCTGCTGACCTTGTCTAAACTGTGCAGCGCGCAGGCGCTGTGGGGCAAGGCGCAAAATTATCTGGAAGCCAGCCTCGCGCTGGCGCCAAGCGCCGATGCGCATATTCGCATGGCGGAATTACGCGAGAAAACCGGCCAGGCGAGCGAAGCCTGCAAGCATTATCAGAAAGCGCTGGCGTTGTGCCGGCTGGAAAAAGTTTAGACTTCATTGCAATTTCAGGCCCAAATTATCCAAGGGTATTTTTTAATCAATCGGGAATCAATCATGTTCAAACACACACGTAAAACCTGGGCAGCGCTTGCTGTCTCCTTGTTCGCATTCTTTTCGTTTTCGGCTTTCGCCCATACATCCGCGCCGAAAAAACAATCTCCCGACCAGGTCATGAAGTTGCAGGTCAAACCGGGTGTCTCCCTCGATGATGCGGCTGAATCGATGCGGCTGCGCGCCAACGCAATGAACATGAAGCTGGTTGCCGAATTGCCCTTATCGAGCCAGGTAGAAGCCATTACCGGCAAGCCCCAACGTCGCATGACGATTTTCCAGTTTTGCGACGCGATGACGGCCAAGGATTTGATCGAGCTGAATATTGATTTTGCAATCTATATGCCGTGCCGTATTGCATTGATCGAGGACGCAAAAGGTCAGGCGTGGCTGGTGATGATGGATATCGACGTCGATGCGGTGGCTCGAGAAAAACGTGTGCCGGCCGAACTGAAAAAACGCATCCAGGATGTGCGCAATACCTTGATTTCTATTATGCAAGCCGGCGCCAAGGGCGAACTCTGACCCGGCGCATTTAGGGCGGGTTAAAAACGCCGTAGCTTTAAGTCGCCGCGTCCGCCGCGGTGACGAAGGAATCCGCAAAAAATTCTTCTTCAGGCAACCCACGGTGCGCAGTAAACGCGCCGTGCGCGCTGTCTACCATCACCGGCGCGCCGCAGGCATACACCTGGTAGCCCGATAAATCCGCAAAATCAGCCATGACCGCTTCATGAACGTAGCCAGTCCGTCCCTGCCATGCATCGTCCCGTGCGGGATTCGAGAGCACAGGAATAAACGTGAAATGCGGATGCTCGCGCTGCCATTGCACGGGCAACTCGGCCATATACAAATCCTTGCCCGCGCGCACCCCCCAATACAGCACCATTTCGCGGTCCATATGCGTGACAAAGGCATGCTCCAGCATGCCTTTGATCGGCGCGAAGCCGGTGCCGCCGGCTACGAAAATCATAGGCTTATCGGAGTCCTCGCGTATAAAAAAACTGCCGAGCGGACCTTTCAAGCGCAAAATATCGCGTACTTTCATTGTGCTGAACACTTGATCGCTGAACAGCCCGCCGGGCATATGGCGGATATGAAGTTCCAGCAGCGCGTCATCGTGCGGTGGGTTGGCCAGCGAATAGCTGCGTGTCTTGCCATCCTTCAATAAAAATTCGATATATTGTCCAGCGAGAAACTGCAGGCGCTCGGTGGCGGGCAATTTAATTTTCACGATCATGACATCGTCGGCGCGTTTTTCGAGCGATTCGACGCGACACGGCAAGGTTTTGACGATAACGTCTTTCGCGCCGCCAACTTCCTTGGCCTGTAGCGTCAGATCGGATAAAGGCTTGGCGCGACAAAACAAGGCCTTGCCCGCGGCTTTTTCTTCGGGCGTCAACGCGGATTCCTTGTAGTCGCCGTAATCGAGTTCGCCCGCCACCACGATCCCTTTGCACGAACCGCACATGCCGTTGCGACAGCCATACGCGAGCCCTACTCCCTCGCGTAACGCAGCTTCCAGAATGGTTTCGTCAGGCAGGACATTAAACTGGTGGCCGCTTGGCTGCACGGTGATGCGATAAGACATGGCTTAAAATGGGCAGGAGTCAAAACATGGTGATTATCGCCCGAATGCGGCTCTTTTATTCCTCGCTGGCGCAGTGGTAAAGCATGAAACGATTTTTAATTATCGGTTGTGGCGATGTGGGCGAGCGCCTTGTGCGGCGCTATCGGCAGCAAGCGCAGTTTTATGCGCTAACGCGCAGCGCAACGCGCGCCGCGCATTTACGCGAACTCGGCGTCACGCCCATTGTGGGGGATCTCGATCGGCCCGAGACCTTACTGCGATTGCCACGCGTGAATGGCGTATTTCATTTTGCACCCCCTCCCACTGAAGGCATGTCCGATCCACGCACGAAACATCTGCTGCGGGCGCTGGCTTGCGTCCCCTATCCTGAGCGCGTGATTTATATCAGCACCAGTGGCGTGTATGGCGATTGCGGCGGCGCATGGGTGCTGGAGTCGCGCACACCCGCGCCGGTAAACGCGCGCGCCAGACGCCGCGTGGATGCAGAAATGCAGCTGCGTCGTTGGGGTGCGAAGCGACAAGTGACTGTCGCGATTTTGCGCGCGCCCGGCATTTACGCTGCCGATCGTTTGCCACTCGAACGCATTCGGCGCGGCACGCCGGCCTTGATTGCGGAGGACGACAGTTACACAAACCACATCCACGCCGACGATCTGGCGCGGCTGGCGTGGGCGGCGATGTTTCGCGCGCGCCCGCAGCGGATTTACCACGCCGTGGATAACCAGCCGTTGAAAATGGGCGACTGGTTTGACAGCTGCGCCGATGCGTTTGGGTTGCCGCGTCCACCACGCGTTTCGCGCGGCGCGGCTGAAGGCTTATTGTCCGAGGCCTTGCTGTCTTTCCTGCGCGAATCGCGCCGCTTGTCGAATCGACGCGCGACATCCGAATTGCGTTTTCGGTATTTATATCCCGATTCTTATAGCATGCTGAGATCGGTAGGGACGGGCAATCATGTTGGTGAATCGCGCTAGCGTAAATGATGGTTGTCGTCGTGCTCACGGCGAAACTCACCTTCGAGAATTTCGTCGTTGGCCGCACGCGGGATCGATGCGGAGCGTTTTAATCGAGTACCGGGCAACAATAACCAGATCACCGCGATGATATCGCTGATGATGCCAGGAAATAACAACAGCACGCCGGCGATCAAAACCCGGCCGCTGGCAAATAGCGACACGCCCAGCGGTTCGCCGGAGCGTAGCGTAGACAGCAGGCGCAGACTCCAGGCGGTGCGCTCGAAACGTATTAGCATCAAACCTGCCATCCCCGCTACAGCCAGCCAGACGAGCACCCACCAGCCGATGGCCTGGGCAATCCAGAAAATACCCAGTGCCTCCAGCACCGGGAACGATAATGCCAGTAACACCATCCACTTCAGGCGCATACGATGAATCCTTTATTAATCATGAGCAATGTACCCGACCTGGCGCTCGCGAAACAAATCGCTGACGCATTGATTGACGCGCGTGCGGCCGCGTGTGTGAACATTCTGCCGACTTGCGAGTCTGTTTATCGTTGGCAGGGCAGCATCGAGACGACCACGGAGATTCCGCTGTTGATTAAAACAACCGAAACAGCGTATCCACGGGTGGAGCGGATTCTGCGAGAATACCATCCCTATGCTGTGCCCGAAATCATTGCAATACCGATAACATATGGTCTACCCGCCTATCTTGATTGGGTGACCACGGAGACTGAAGCATGAAGCTATTTGTTCGCCCGATATTGGCTCTCGCGCTGCTTTGGAGCGCGTTTTTTCTGCCTTTTTTCAGCGCTTTTGTGCACGCGGAAGAAGAATTCCTTGACCCGCAAGTCGCATTCAAGTTCACCGCACGCGCTGTCGACGCCAATACGCTGGAAGCCCGCTGGCAAATAGCCGACCGCTATTACATGTATCGCGACAAGTTCAAGTTTGCGGTCCAGGGCGCCACGCTCGGCACGCCGAAATTGCCACCGGGCAAAATGAAGGAGGACGAAACCTTTGGCAATGTCGAGGTGTATCGCAAGGATGTGCGGATCCTATTGCCAATTCAGCGCACGTCGGGTTCAAATAACGTTACCCTGACAGCCACTTCTCAAGGTTGCGCCGACGCGGGGCTCTGTTACACACCCATCACCGAAACAAAACGCATTGCGTTGCCGGTGGCGACGCAAGCAAGCGTGCCCGCACCTGCTACAGCGCCACCCGTGGCAGGATCCGCAGCGCCCGCCGTCGCAGCCTTGTCGGGCTTACGCAGTCTGGGAGGTGACAACCTGCCTCAGCTGCTGCCACCCGACGAAGCTTTCAAAGTCAGTGCAAGTCTTAGCGATGCACAGACCGTCCGCATGGATTACCACCTGACGCCCGGCACGTATTTGTATCGTGACAAGCTGAGTTTTGTTATCAAGGCGCCGGCGGATATCAAGGTCACGCAAACGAATCTGCCGCCCGCCGAAGTAAAAGACGACCCTACATTTGGCCGCACCGAGGTGTATCACAGGGATTTTAGCGCGACTTTGACACTGTCGCGCGCGTTATCGGCAAATGAAAAACTGGTGCTGGACGCCACATATCAGGGCTGCAATGACAAGGTAGGCGTCTGTTATCCGCCTATCACCCGCGCATTTACAATTGCGCCGACAGCCAGCGGGGCAACTGCATCGCTAGCGGCGGCCACAGCGGACGCTGGCACCTCCTCCGCCGTCACCCCCGAATCCGACACTTCGCGCATCGAACGCATCTTAAAGGACGGCAGCTTTTGGGCTGTCGTCGCGACCTTTTTTGGATTGGGCTTATTGCTCTCGTTGACGCCATGCGTGTTCCCGATGATTCCGATTTTGTCGGGCATTATCGCCGGGCAGAAAAAGGAACTCACCAAAACCAGCGGCTTCCTGCTTTCGCTTGCCTATGTGCTGGGGATGGCCATCACTTACGCGATCGTCGGCGTGGTGGCCGCGCTGTCCGGCACCTTGCTGTCGAACGCGCTGCAAAACCCATGGGCGCTCGGTATCGGAGCGGGCATATTCGTATTGCTGGCGCTATCGATGTTCGGCTTTTTCGAAATCCAGTTGCCCAGTTTTATTCAGAGCAAATTCTCCGAAGCGTCCAACAAGATGCAAGGCGGCAATTTTGTCGGCGTGTTCATCATGGGCGCGTTGTCCGCCGTCATTTTGGGCCCCTGCGTGGCGCCGCCGCTGGCGGCTTCGTTGGCCTTCATCGCGCAAACGGGAGACATCGTACTCGGCGCGGCCGCATTGTTCGTGCTGGCGCTCGGTATGGGCGTGCCCTTGCTATTGATCGGTTTGTCGGCAGGTGCGCTGCTGCCCAAGGCCGGCGGATGGATGAACGCGGTGAAATATTTCTTTGGCGTGCTGATGCTCGCGATCGCGATTTATCTGATCTCGCCGATTATTCCGGCTTGGGTGAGCATGCTGTTGTGGGCGCTCCTTTTGATTGGCTCTGCGATTTACCTGCACGCGCTCGATCCTTTGCCGCCGCATGCGACAGGGTGGTCGCGCTTATGGAAGGGACTGGGCGTCGTGCTGTTGATCGGCGGTCTGGCCATCCTGCTTGGCATGCTGGCAGGTAGCCGCGATCTGCTGCAACCGCTCGCGGTTTTTCAGGGTCGCACGGCGACGGCGGGCACCCTGGGGACAGCAGCAGGGGCTAACGAGGCCCACGGACTCAAGTTCGAGCGCGTCAAATCCGTCGCCGAACTGGACGCCAAAATTGCCGCATCGAAAGGCCGTGAGGTGATGCTCGACTTCTATGCGGACTGGTGCGTGTCGTGCAAAGAAATGGAGCGTTTTACCTTCGCCGATCCCAAAGTGCAGGCGCGCTTGAAAGACGTGGTGCTGTTGCAAGCCGACGTGACCGCGAATAATGCCGACGATAAGGCCTTGCTCAAACGCTTCAATTTGTTTGGACCGCCTGGCATTATTTTTTGGGATGCGTCGGGCAAGCAATCGGGGTACAAAGTCATCGGCTACGAGCCACCTGAAAAATTCCTTAAGAGCCTGAAGGCCGCCTGGGGCGGGGTCTAGCCGCGGGGAGCCAATTGCGCTTCAAGCTCGGCAATACGCTGTTGAAAAGTACGCATATGCGTCCTGGCAATCAAGCGTAATTCCATCTCGTGCATTACGAGCTCGGCCATTAGGGCTAATAGCGTCTGTTGCTCGGTGTTGATATAGCGTTTTTTCTTGTCGATAATACAAAGAGTTCCCAAATTGTAGCCATCCTGGGTTTTAAGCGGGGCGGCAGCATAGAACTGCAAGCCAAAGGCACCGGTCACCAAGGGATTCGTAAGGCATCGAGGATCATTTCTTGCATCCTGGACCAGATAAATTTCATCCGACAGAATGGCCGAGGCGCATAAGCCGGGCGATTTATCTATCTGCTGAACGTTGCCGAGCCCTTGGCTGGATTTGAACCAGATACGGTCTTCGTCAACCAGACTCACAATGGCAATAGGCATATTGAATACCTTGGCAGCCAACAGCGTAATCCGGTCGAAATGACCATCTGCTGGGGTGTCCAGTATTTCGTAGCGCTTTAATGCCTCAAGTCTTGAGGATTCCATATCGTTTCCAGAACAAATTTATTTGTACTTGATTTGTTATCGGAAATTCTACATGCCTATTTCCATTCCTATCGTAGGGGAGGTCCTATAATTATGCGCCTGGCCCATATTAAGTTTTTATTTACAAGACTTCGGGAAAAACATACATTTACTATATTGCTTGGCTATGTTTGTCGGGCAACGACTATACCCGGTCGAATGCAACGGGCATTAATTACATTAAGGAGATAGCATGTCTAAAGTAAATCGTCTTTGGTTGGGTGTCGCAGCGTTAGCTGCAGTTGTAGGGCTGAATGGTTGCGCAGTAACTCCCGACCCCACCAACACACAAGAGAAAGTGGTCTATCATTTCAACGATAGCGCAACGGCTACCGCTGGTATGAACAATATCAAGAACCATCTGGCTTCGTCTCCCAAGGCCAAGATCGTCGCCGTGGGCCATGGTAAAGGCATCGACTTCATGCTCGATGGCGCCACCGACAAGGATGGCAACCCGTATAACGTCAAAATGGAAGAATTGATGGCCAAAGGCGTTGAGTTCAAAGTTTGCAACAATACGCTGAAGAGCCGCAACATCGATCCCAAGACCATCGTCCCGGGCGCCAAGATTGTGCCGTCTGGCGTTGCCGAGATCGGCCGTCTGCAGACTTACGAAGGCTATGTTTATCTGAAGCCTTGATAAGTTAGCAAAATAGTAAAAAAGGCGGCCTCGGCCGCCTTTCTTATGGCCCCAAGGAATACAACTACAAACCCAAGCGCTGCCAGATCGTCGTGGTCGGTCCGGCTTGATTCATCGTATAAAAATGGAGTCCTGGCGCGCCGCCAGTGAGCAGGCGATCGCATAAATCGGTGACCACATCGAGGCCAAACGCGCGGATAGACGTCAAGTCATCTCCGTAGGTCTCGAGTTTTTTGCGCAGCCAGCGCGGGATTTCGGCGCCACAGGCATCGGAAAAGCGCGCCAATTGCACGTAATTACCGATCGGCATAATGCCGGGCACGATGGGAATCTCAACCCCGGCCGCGCGCACGTCATCGACATATCTAAAGTACGCGTCGGCGTTAAAAAAATATTGCGTGATCGCCGCGTTCGCGCCTGCCTCGGCCTTGAGCTTGAAATGCGCGATGTCGTCTTTGTACGAACGCGCTTGCGGATGCGTTTCCGGGTATGCGGCGACTTCAATTTCAAACCAATCACCGGTTTCGCGGCGGATAAAGCTCACCAGTTCGTTCGCGTAGTTGAATTCGCCGGCGTCCATCGTGCCCGATGGCAAATCGCCGCGCAACGCGACCAGATGGCGTATGCCCTGGCCTTTGTATTCGTTCAGGATTTCGAGGATATTGTCGTGCGTGGAGCCGATGCAGGATAGATGCGGCGCAGCCTCCGAGCCTTCGGCTTGTATCTCGCGCACGGTTTCGAGCGTGCGGTCGCGAGTCGATCCACCCGCGCCGAAGGTCACCGAAAAAAATTTTGGCTTCAATTGCGCGAGCTGCTTACGCGTCGCACGCAGTTTTTCCGCGCCTTCGGCCGTCTTGGGCGGAAAGAACTCGAAGCTGAACGTGGTCTGCGTCATCGCGGATTATTTACCGGGCACCAGCAACGACAACAACCACGCGATCACGCTATAAAGTAGCGCGCCCAGTATTGCTGCCAATGCGCCGTCGACCTGAAACCCGGGCAGAAATGCGCTGGCGAGCCAGAACATGAAACCATTCAGCACCAGATAAAACAGCCCCAGCGTGAGGATCGTGATCGGCAAAGTCAAAATCGCCAGGATCGGCTTCACTAGCGTATTTAGCAGGCCCAGCACCACGGCGGCAATCAAAGCCGTGACGAAGCCTGTCACGTGTATCGATGGCATCACGTAGGTTACGCCCAGCAAAGCCAGCGCATTCAGCAACCACAGCAGCAATAATCGCAACATGCTCTTCCCCCATCAATAACGATAATGGTCGGCCTTATAGGGGCCGGCTTTGTCTACACCGATATAGCTTGCCTGATAATCGGACAGTTCGGTCAGCTGCGCGTTGAGTTTTTTGAGCTGCAAACGCGCGACTTTTTCGTCAAGGTGCTTGGGCAGCGTATACACACCGACCGGATATTTGCCGGAATCGCGCTGTTGCCACAACTCAATTTGCGCGATGGTCTGATTGGCAAAACTCGACGACATCACATAGCTTGGGTGCCCGGTACCGCAACCCAGATTCACCAGCCGACCCTTGGCCAACAGAATAATGCGTTTTCCGTCCGGGAAAATGACATGGTCAACCTGCGGCTTGATTTCTTCCCACTGATATTTTTCGATGCCCGCAACGTCGATCTCGTTATCGAAGTGGCCGATGTTGCAGACGATGGCCTGGTCTTTCATTTTTGCCATGTGATCGTGCGTGATCACATGGAAATTACCGGTGGCGGTGACGAAAATATCGGCCTTGTCCGCTGCGTAATCCATTGTCACCACGCGGTAACCTTCCATCGCTGCCTGCAGCGCGCAGATCGGATCGATCTCGGTCACCCACACCTGGGCAGACAAGGCACGCAGCGCCTGCGCCG
>OBEQ012796409.1_pt1 | contig 11803 bp, 9 predicted proteins | sample 1670901 | NCBI WGS metagenome assembly OBEQ01 (sample SAMEA104232315, study PRJEB22302) | groundwater metagenome | biome: forest; feature: aquifer; material: groundwater | place: USA | collected 2011-08-07 | depth 5.4 m | reverse complement strand
GTACCGGTTGTTCAACAGCAGCACTGGCCTTGGGTTCCACTTGGGCCGAATTCAAAAACGAGCCAGCCAGGCATTATTACGCAAAATTCTCCAATTGCTTCTTTGGATCAGCCGCATCCCTGCGATCAATGGGAGATGGATTCTAACCCTGTAGAATGTAAAAACACAGGATTTGTGGTGAGAAGACCTTGTGCTCCTCTTTTTAACTTTTTTGGATTACTTGGACCGAATTTTGCTGCGGATTGGTTGAATCCAAAACAATGTTCAACCGGAGGGCTCATTGTTTCAGTGCCGGTTCCAACTTCACTAATTCCTACACTGGCTCCTGTTCCAGTCGGACAAAATCAAATGTATAGTCCACGAGCCTGCAATGCCTGGGAAAAAGATGCAGAGCCAGAAATATGTGGTAAAGGATTAATTGTTCGACGACCATGTGAATTAGGGAGTTCAGATTGGGCGCGTTTTAGAGAGTGCTGGAGCGGAGGTCTCATTGTATCAGCGCCAGCTGTGACACCAACACCGACGAAAACAACAACAAGTTCTGTTATAAATCCAGATGCTACAACTATCCGTTCAAACTTGGTGTATTATAAGCAATGCGACCCAAAATATGGCAATAATGTTATGGCAGATTCCAATATGTGCAATATAGGTTGTGGTCCAACAACGACCGCAATGATTTTAGCAAGTTATGTCAATCCAACCTATAATCCAACCAACGTGCTTGATTTATACAAAAAGGCAGGGGCAAAGATATCTAATGACGGCGTCTCGATCGGTGATTTTAAAAAAATATTGAGCAGTAACGGAGTAGATGTAGGAGGGACAATGGATTTAACGTCTTACCGTTACAATGCTGATGCCGCAAAAATATTAAAACAATTTACTGACAATGGAAGAACAATAGCTGTAGCTGCTAATGTACCATGCAAAGAGACACCAGAAGGATGTGGTCATATATTTTGGGTTACAAAAGTTGATACAAATGGGGAAATATGGTTCAATGACTCATCACTCGGTCCAAATATTCAAATGAGTCGATTATCTCAACAACCAAAATTACAATACGGCTTTACCGTTAAACCAAAATAATAATATATAATTCATTATATGAATAGGCAACCAATTATTATTGCAATTTGCTTACTAATATTAGTATTCCTTGCTGTCTTTGTTTCTTACAAAGCAAAAAAAAATCGATCCAATACTCAATCTATTCCTTTAATCAGTCCTACCAAAATTCAGATTGATGCGAGAAATACAGGTATTCGACTTGACATATCGGAGAAAGACAAAAAATCTTCTCTTCAGAAAACGGCGTTAATGAGACAATTGCCTTATAAAACTAATAATTTTATTGTTTCATTTAACTATGCTGATGATAAATTTGTTGTTACTCTTTCTGAACCAAAAGAGAAAAATAAGAGTCTATTTATAAATTGGCTTAAGAATAATTATCCAGCCTTGACATTAACAGAATTTGTTATCAAATAAAGTGGTAAATAAACAAACCGCAAACAATCCAAGCATTGTAAAAGGATTTAATAACAAATATGTACCTCGGCCCGTTTTACTTTGATGCGAAAGAACTTCTTTTGTTAACACATTTGAATTAATGATTTCAAGTGAGTATCATGGAGGTATGACAGAAGCAGAAAACGTATTAGAGCAATTAAAAAAAATGAAGCCGCAGGCAATAATAGTCTTCGGCTCTTATGCTTGGGGCAAGCCACATGAGGATAGCGATCTTGATGTATTAATGATAAAAAAAACTGAAAAAAAATTTACAGACAGAATCCGCGATGTCCATATGAATATTAAAACACATCTACCGGTTGACGTAATTGTTCTTACTCCAAAAGAGGCGGAAAAAGCGCCGCAGGAAAGCGAATTTTTCCGTCAAATTATTAGTGAAGGTAAAATCGTATATGGAGGATTATAAGAATTGGATACAAATAGCCAGAGACGATCTTAACTGGACAAAGCACAATCTGGAAGGAAAAATATATTATGGGGCATGTTTTACTGCCCAGCAAGCTGCAGAAAAAATCCTCAAGGCATTTCTATTGGCTAATAATCAGCGATTGCGGAAAATTCACGATTTAAGAGCTCTGCTTGAGGATTGCATTTTAATAAATAAAGATTTCGAAAAGTTGAGAAAAGATACAATAAAAATCACCCCTTATTACGTCCAAACTAGATATCCTGCAGATTTGGATTTATATTCGTCATACAATGAGATGCAAGCAAAAGACGCATACGAGTCGGCAAAACGGATTGTTAAATTTGTGGAAAGAAAGATACCATAAACCCTATGTATATCGGCCTATTTTATTTCGACGCGAAAGAACTCCTCCCTGTTCACAACGAAGCATTTTTCATTCTGGCTATGATCACGGTATTTCTGACCCTCTCTCTTCCTATTTTCCAAGTCGTTCTTTTCTATTTGTAAGTCTTGACAAATAGATGTACAACTATTAGAATAAAGTTGTTATGAATTTGTACAACCTTGAAGAACTGTTGGTACGGCAAAATCCGCAATGGATTTCACATGAAATAGACGCTGTTGGTTTTGAACGGGATATTTTTGATGGTTTCAGCAAAGAATTAAACAGAAAAAAATGTATTGTAACTTTAAGCGGCCCAAGAAGAAACGGGAAAACATTCCTCATGAAACAGGCGATGCTATGGCTTGTTAAGAGAAAACATATTCCTCATAAAAATATCTGCTATTTTCAGTTTTCAGGAAGTTTAAACGATAAAAACATTATCCATGAGGTGGTGGATTTATTCCTAAAAAAATACGCCGAAAAAAAAGAGAAATATATTTTTCTTGACGAGATTCAATATGTTGATTACTGGCAGGATCAGATTAAATTTTCTTACGATCTTTTAAATGGTGTCAAGTTTATTGTCAGCGGTTCAACCTCTTTGTTTTACCGGCAAAAATCGAAAGAAAGTTTGGCCGGCAGAATAGTAAAATACCAACTCGGCGCTTTGAATTTTCATGAATATTTGCGATTTAAAAAGAGAGAAGAACCCGTCAGCGATCGGGCAACATTTATTTCCAATCTGACTATTTACAGAACTGAATTCAAAAAATACTTGGCATTCGGCCAATATCCGGAATTAGCGGAAAACCCTCAATTAGATCCCAAAAAATACATTATGGATCTAGCCGATCAAATCGTCAATTTTGACATTCCGTATTTTTCGGCCAAAATTGACCGGCAATTATTTCTCAGCGTAGTAAAAACATTGTCTTTTGATCTGGCGCAAGAATACAGCGCGAATAATGTAGCCAAAACTTTAGCAACCGACAGGCGGGTAATAGCGGAATATGTAAAAATTCTTGAAGAAACAGGCTTGTTTAGTGTTTGTTATAATGCCGGTTTTAAAAGTATGAGAAAAAAACTTTCCGGATCTAAAAAAATCTATGCGCTGAACTTGAATTTGTCCCTTCATCTTAACGGATTCGATGTTTCTTATTTAAACGATACAAGGGTTTTCGGCAGATATTTTGAAAACTATATTTTTATGAGACTTGCGGAAAAATACGGGAAAGTAGAATATTACAGAATTGATGGAAGAGAACTGGATTTTGTAACGGAAGATGCGGCCTTTGAGATAAAATCAGGCGCAAACATGGACTTTATTACCTATAAGGAACTGTCTTCAAAACTTAAAAAAAAGTTTTATTTAATTTCCGAAGAAGAGGCATATTTAATTTGAAATTTCAAATTATTTGGTATTATTAAATTATGTACATCGGTCCTTTTTACTTTGATGCAAAAGAACTGCTTCTTATTGTATTAACTATCATTATCGGAGCAGTGTGGTATCTGGGTTGGGATATCTATCTTTTTGATAAAAGGGCAGTGTTGACAATCCTTATTATGATTTTGATTACCAAGGGTCTTCTTCCGGCCATTCACAACGAAGCATTTTTCATTCTCGCCATGATCACGGTATTTTTGACGCTCTCTCTACCTATTTTCCAGGTCGTTCTTTTCTATTTTTTAAGCTTCATGATGTTCAGACTATTAAGGGTGATTTGATTATGGTGAAGAGATAATTTTCAATTTTCAGTTTTCAATTTTCATTCAATTCACAATTTTCAATGGCTCAGTTTTCAAATAAATACAATTTGGAAGAGAGAACAGAAAAATTTGGAGAAGAAATTATCCATTTCTGTAAATTAATAAAGGAAACAAACATAAACAAATCAATAATTAATCAGCTTATAAGATCAGGAACAAGTATTGGCGCAAACTATATGGAGGCAAATGGCGCAAGCTCAAAGAATGATTTTAGGAATAAAATATATATTTGTAAAAAAGAGTCTCAAGAAACAAAACATTGGTTACGAATGATCTCTATTTGTAATCCAAAATGTAAAGAAAAAGCAAAAATTTTATGGAAAGAAGCGCAAGAACTTACTCTAATATTTCAAAAAATAACCAATACATTGCGTTATTGAAAATTGGTTATTGAAAATTCATTGAGAAATGAAAATTGTAAATTGAAAAATTATCTCGCCTCCGGCGAGGCTTCTTTCGGCAGCTTTAACTTAGGATTAATAGTATTAGCCGGTGGCGTTGGCAATGATAAACTTGGTTGTTTTTGAGCGCTTGGGCTTGCTTGTTCTTCTATCTTTGGCAACTTTTTCTTGAATTCTTCAAGATCTTTTTGGACTTTTTCATAATCAGCCTTATCTTTCTTTGGATCAAGAAGATTTAAAATATTCTGCATTTCAGAAGCAGCTCTTTGGTAATCAGCATTCTGATAATCAGCCCAGGCCAAATTATAATGAGCATTTGGCCAATCAGGTTTCAAACCAACTGATTGTTCAAAAAGACTCATAGCATCTTTGTAATTTCCCATAGAATAATATACGCCTCCCAGATTAAGGCGATAGATTGGATTTTGCGGATCGAGGACAATTGCCCGTTGATACGATGAGATGGTCCACGTATCAGCGTCTTTGGCAACATTGATAATATTTCGATAGATTACGGCAAGATTTTCCCAGTTGGTAGCTCTTTGTGGATTGAGATTTACCGCTGCTTTTGCCTCAGAAATAGCCGCTTCAATTGCTTGACTGATCGTTTGTTTGTCTTGATCAGAAAGCTGCGGTTGCTGACTGCCTTCTCCGCCAGCTGGCCTATTCTGGCGAGCCGAAGCAATATTATTCGCAATTAAAAAATTAGTTTGAGAAAAATTGGTTCGATAATATTCAGTATACGGATTCAGAATAATTGCCTGGCGTTGATTGTCATAAATCAGTTTCAGATTTTTATTGGTGATTCCGTCAATGGATTTTTTAAAATAATATTCTGCCATATATCCATGAAATCCTAAAAAATATACGACCGCACCAATGGCAACGAATGCAATTACGGGAAGTCCTATATAAAGGGGAATTACATGAGAAAGGTCTAATTCATGTTCATGATGTGGATCTTTTTCATTCTTTACCCCGTAACCAGAATGCCCCGAGTTTAAGCTCGGGGTTACGGGGTTTGCGATTAATGCGGCTAAAACGAATAGTAAGAAAAATACTATGAATGACGGAGGAAATAACAGCATAACGACAAGTAGATACACTGCTGCAGGAAATGTACTCGATTTCTCAGCAATTATTTTTTTAAAAAGAGAAATAAGTACTATTCCCAGTCCAATAAATCCAAGAATACCTGATTCGGTAAAGACATGAAGTAATAATGAACGGCTTATAGCAAATGAATTAATCTGCCATAAGACCGTTTGATTGTACGTAAAATCTTTAGCTCTGGTAAACATTGAAGAAAAATTATCAATTCCGACTCCAAATAAGGCCGTCGGGAGATTTTTAAGAGTTTCTACCGCTGCGTACCATGAGATATTAAACGGAGGTAAAAAAACAGATGGTTGTTTTCCAAAAAACGATTGAAAGAGAGAATACGCTGTTAAAAGAAAAGCGAGTGAAATAACGGTTAAGTAAACAGTATTAAGTATTAAAGCTTTTTTAGCAGCGTGTATCCGTTGTTCTTTAATAATCCGTGTTAATCCAAGGAGGACAAAAAATCCAAGAAAAATAGCCAGATCAAGAGGATTCCCTAAAGGCGTGAAATTAGCATTCTTAAAAAATGCAAAATGTTGAGGTAGGGTTGTGTTTTTAAACGGTTGGAAAAAAAAGAATATTGTCAAAATAGACAATATCACCGATGACACCGATAAAATCCGTAGGACCCCTACATTTCGCGATACATAAAAATACAAAAGAGCAAAGGATACGATTCCAACAAGGCCAAAATTAGGATTGAGCAGAGCCTGTATTTTGTTTGGAGAAGAAATAAGAATTGATAAAACAATACCACTGATAAAAAGCAGGATCACATTATCAAATGGTTTTGTGTTCCACTTGATTTTTTTTGTGACCAGGAGTTCAACAGTTGATACGAGAATCAGGAGCAGTCCGCCAAATGCTAAAAGATACAATTTGTTGGTAAGAAAAAATTCTTGGGTGGTGGTAAGGAAAAAAAGCGGGAAGAGAAAGAGTAGCGCTGAAAGAATGACTGTTTTTGCGAGAGGAAAATACTGTTTCATACTAATTTATATTATAAATAATAAAAAAAATCAAGGACAAATTTTATAATCAAGAATAATAATATCTTTTTAATCTTTTATACATGGTATTGTGCAATCGGGAAAACCTGGTTTTATTATGTAATATGTTTTTCCTGGATAATTAGTTTTGCAGTCACTATAAGATCCGCACGTATTGCAGATCTCTGGAGGACCGGCTCTCAAATTACCCATTAAACTGCACAGATAAGGATTTGACTCTGCGCTCGTGTTAGGACTTCCAACAAAATAATTATATGTATAGGTTTCATATGGTCCGCAACCGTATTGACACCCAACAGCTATGCTGTCAAAATCAGGTACATTTGAAAGAACCGAATATATTTTATACAACTTTGGACAGGCAGTTTGGTCAACTTGATAAAGATATTTTTTCGTCGCATGTTGAGGATCACACGGAAGTTTAGGCATATACGGTAAGAGATTGGCAAACGAAGGTGGCACTGTTTCATTACCGCAGATGTTACAGACATAGGTTCCATCCCCAATAGGAATTGCGGAGGGATTATAACAGACTTCATTGGGCTGTGGATAGCATTGTTTGTCATTGTAGTAATCCTCGAAAATTTTGCGAAAAGTTCCCAGCTCACCTTTCCGTTTCCCGTCCCAGGATTTTTGGATTTGTTTTAGGGGATTGAGGAGAACCAACATAGCTGCACCGACAATAGCTAACAATCCGATAACAATGAGAAGTTCCATTAAGGTAAACCCCACTTCGCTACCTCCTTCGCTAAAGCTACGAAGGTCAAGAAAGCTTCGAGGGGCAAGTCCTTTTTTCATACTATTATTTTAATAATACATTAATGATTTTTTCTATACTCAACTCGTTTTTTATATAATTCTTCTGTTAATCCGCCCTCGCGCATATGTTTTTCTTTTAAAGAGATAATGAGTTTGTCAATAAGGTAGTTAGCTTGTTTAATAAGGGTAATCATCAGGTTAATAGATAGATCGGGGGAAGAAGGGAGAGAGGGGAAAGAGGGGGAGTTGGGGAGGGTTGGATTTTTTCGGATTATCTCCCATATCACCCTTATCTCCCTTATTTCCCTTTTGCTTTTCTCCTTGTCCCATATCTGTATTTTGTGTTGCCGGGCGTAGGCGAAATAATCTTTTAGGAGTTCCTCGAGTGAGCCGCGAGCGACGCCGCTTAATTTAATGTACCCTTTTAATCCTTGTAGTTGATTACCTTCGCTGATATTCTGCATACCGCTTCTGGCCGCTTGCTCCATCTGATCCTTGGTGCGTGATCTGTAATCAATCCAACGCTTACAAAACTCTATCGTGTAGTCATATATAGGGACAGTGATTTTATACGCTAACAAATATTCATAACCTGCCTTATACCCTTGATCGTATTGTTTCATATCAATTAATAATCAGCCAGTTAAATTGTAATGGAATGGGTGTTGGTTGGCTAGTAGCGACTTTGAAATAGGGCTTACATTGCTGAATTGTTACATTGTTAAATTGTTGTGAACATGATTCTTTTTTCACAACTGTTAAATCTGAAATAGGAGTAGAAGATGTTGGTGTCAGATAGACAAGGGAATTGTTTTTGATGCTATCATTATAAATCACTATTTCTGATGAGTTATTGGGCAATATTCCAATACCTGCTGTTTGCGCTTTTGTTTCAATTGCCGGAGCAAATAGGCCGTTTTTGGCAAAGTTGTCTGCTGCTGCTATGATTGCCCCCGATTGGGTTGCATCAAGATATTTATTGTCAATGGTTAAATTGTTGATTGCTACATTATTGAATCGAGCTGAGCCAGAAGCGTCGATACTGGCAACTTCGTCACCGAGTGGATTTTTAATTTTTAATCCTTGCGCAATTAACGTTCCTTGAGTCGTAATGTTGCCATTTTTGGCGATGACCACCTGTCCGTCAAACAAAGTGATGGTTCCAAGGGAAGAAAATTTAAGATCTGAGGCGAGAGAAAGAATAGTATTGTTTTGAATCATGGTAGTACCGATGAGAAGGGATCCGGAGACTGAGAGGTTGTAAAGATTAGAATTACCGGAAACTACTAATGTCTCTAATATGTCATTGCGAGGAGCCGAAGGCGACGTGGCAATCCCATCGGAGATTGCTTCGCTACCGCTCGCAATGACAGAGGAAGGAATATTCTGATAATACTTCGGATCAGGTAATGGCTGGGATTTAATCTGAGCCAGGAGTTTTTGGACGTCGTTAATATTAGATGATAGATTTTGGATGCTAGATGATTGGCTTGCAACATTTCCCTCAAGTTGATTAATATTTTCTGATTCAACATTGCCGGCGATTAATGTTCCTGAAACAGAAGCGTCGTTAGATGTTAGATGATTGATGTTAGATGATAGAAAAGATGATGATGAAGCAACTACTGATTCAGCTGCGAGTGTTCCGCTGAAAGTGGCGTTGCCTTCGGCATCTATTACGGCCGCGGTTTTTCCTTCGAGGCCTTTGATTATGAGGCGAGCCAAAGCCCCTTTGTCAGCAGAATTGGGGGAATTAGGGATAGTAGGGGCGATTGGGGAAAGATCGATAGTAAGATCTCCGTTTTTCGGTTTTATTTCGTTGGTTGCAATTGTGTTGAGTTTGGCTTCCCCGCTTGCCGTAATATTAGTCGTTTCAACAATTGGAGAGACGATTTTATTGTTAATTGTTAAATTGTTAAATTGTCCAATTGTTGCAGAAACATTTTCAGCAATTAGCAATTTAGCAATCAGCAATTGTTTGACTATAATGTTTTCAGCCTGAATGAAACCAGCACGCAGGTTGGCGATGGCTGCTTCGGAGAATGCGCCGACTCTTGTAATGGTTTCGCCAGCACTATTTTGAAGTTTGAAAATTTGATCATTGAAAATTGAATGAAAATTGAAAATTGAAAATTGAAAATTATCAGAAAGATTGCCGGAGTAGACAAAGTTTGTGCTGTCGGTTGCAGATACAATGTGCAGATCTCCTGTATTAGTCAGATATATATCCGGGTCCTGCCAACTTAAATTTACAAAAACCAAAATCTTATCTTTTCCGGAACCTGGAGTCCAGCTTTCCAATGCTTTCCCAATGACCTGCCCGGCCTGAGTAGCTTTCATGGCTTTGCCAGGTTCACCGGAAGAAGTCAGATAATCTCCAGCACTGATAGCCATAGAGGTAGAACTAATCTTCACAGGAACTCTTCCGGCAAGAGCAACTGGTTTTGGATTAACAAGTGGACTGCGTTTATCAGCCTCACTGATATCAGTCATCTTAAATCCTGGGCTGGTTGATATAACACCCACCAGTTGGGAAAGGAAATGGTTATCTGCTTTAGATACGGCTAAGGGAGTTGTCGAAGATTCTACCATACGAACTACATCTCCCTCTTCTGAATCATCGATGACTGAATAATTTTCTGCAATGTCTGTTGAAGTAGCATTAAACGCCTGGGCATAGTAATTGAGCTGATTTGATCCATTTGGAATACAAAGATGGCCCACCTGCGTACCCGATGTATCTTTTATCAGTAATCCTTCCGAATTGCCACTAGCACAATTTGGCGCATCAGCTGCTCGCTTAGGAATTTTCATTGTAAAGATATTCGCTTGGGTGGCGCTTGCAAAGTCGATTGTGTTATTAGTTGTAGTAAATTTCAGTCCTCCGCTGGTAATCTCTAGTTTATCGCCCGGTCCCGCCGTCCCGATGCCGACGTTGCCGGCTATATAACTCTGTGCCGCTGCGCTACTATAGATAGCCCAATTATTTGCTCCTGCCGCTGGAGCGCCAATCTCAATACCTTTGTTTGTTGTTGCCCCAGCCACATACAAATATAATGCTGTATTTGCAGTTGCGCCAGAACCGTATGCCTGTAATTGGGCACCATAGTTAGTCCCCGTTGTGGCCTGATTACGTGTGATCAATGTTAAATCGTTGGCTGTTGTGGTATTTATTTCCAACTTCGCCCCCGGACTTGTCGTCCCGATGCCGACGTTGCCGCTATCTTGTATCACAAACCTGTCAGTCCCAGCTGAATCTTGAGTACGGAAGGTGAAACCCGTAGTCGTCCCTGTACCTTTCAAATGCAACCGAGCCGAAGGTGCTGTAGTGCCGATGCCAAGACTATTACTGAGCGTAAAGCTACCAGGATAGTTCCATGATATATAATCGTTTTCTGAAAATGTGGTACCTTGGCCAAAACTTATCTTTTGCTGTGCACCAGCAGCAAAACCACTTGCTTGACCCAATCGTAGGTAAGAATATGTCCCTGTCCCACCAGACGTTAATGTAAGTCCAACATCAGTCCCAAAGTTTATCTCTGCTTTGGATGCGGGAGCCGTCGTCCCGATGCCGACGTTGCCTTGAATTATTGCATTTCCCGAACCCGCAGCAGTTCCTCCGTAGCTTGAACCGACAGACAAAGACAACATCCCGGCACCTTCATAACCATTTCCGTTATTCATAAATTGGTAACCCGACGTAGCTGGGCCGGATAATTCAATCCTATATTTACTAGCGATGCTACCAATGCCGAAGCCAGTAGCGGCACTGTTGTAAATAACCCCATTAACGTCGAGTTTTGACCCGGAGGTCGGTCCCGTCGTCCCGATCCCGACGTTGCCAGCTATTGTTGTATTCCCTGTGCCACTTACTACTAAATTTTGAGCAATAGTGACCAAACCACCACTACCAATTGTTAATCTATCTCCAGCGTTATTAAATATTAATTCACCAGTCCCTGATACATATGTTATTGCGGAAGTAACCGCATTGTTGATAAGGAAAACAAGTTGACTATTCAGACCACTATTAGCGTTTATTCCTATACCGCCACTCGCGGCTCCTGCATTCACTGCCAGTTTATATCCAGGTCCCGTCGTCCCGATGCCGACGTTGCCAGTTCCTTGAAATACCGCCACGGGGACTGCCGCCGCTCCCATAATCACAACATCCTTTGGAGATGCACCCAGTCTGGGTTCAAGAACGAGATTTCCCGCCCCCAAGAATGGATACGCCGCACCCGTGTTGAGTGTGCTATAAATCCACGGTACCGTGCTGTTTTGATAACCGGATAGCCCAGTTCGAAATTCAACGCTTGAATCTATTAATAACGTGCTGCTAATCAATGCCGTTCCATTCACTTCCAACTTATACCCCGGTGCCGTCGTCCCGATGCCGACGTTGGCTTGAATTGCTAATCCATCCGCTGGCCCC
>OBEQ012368253.1_pt1 | contig 11803 bp, 16 predicted proteins | sample 1670901 | NCBI WGS metagenome assembly OBEQ01 (sample SAMEA104232315, study PRJEB22302) | groundwater metagenome | biome: forest; feature: aquifer; material: groundwater | place: USA | collected 2011-08-07 | depth 5.4 m | reverse complement strand
CTTTAGCACCCCCCCCATGATTAGATTCTTTCCATGGTTTTTCAACAAATTTTCCGAAATATTTTTCGCTCATCCCGTTAGAAGCAGATCGCGATCAATGCGATTCTGTTATTAATTATTTTATAGCAATTAGTATACATATACGACTGATATTATTAAGCATGGCGATCGCGGCTTCTAACGGGATTCATTATTATGCGGAATTGATTATGTGTTCCAGAAGTTCCGGAAAATGTATTCCCAGCGCTTTTGCTCCTTGCGGCAGGAGGCTGGTTTCGGTCATTCCGGGAATCGTGTTCAGTTCCAATACATTTACGCTATCGTCCTTATCTATAATCATATCAGTTCTGGACATGCCTGAGCAACCGAGCGCCCGGTGGGCATTCAGCGCCGTAAGCTGGATTTTCTTGATCATAGCTTTCGGAAGATCGGGCGGAGTCAGTTCCCGCGAACCGCCGGAGGAATATTTAGATTCATATCCGAAGAATTGTTCTTTGGCTGGAATAATTTCCGTCGGCATCAGGGGAATGGCCGTGCCGTTGATATGTAAAACTCCGCAGGTGACTTCTCTGCCGAGTATATATTTCTGGATGATGGCGGAATCGGAAAATTTAAATGCTTCATTTAGCGCGCCGGCCAGTTCTTTCCAGTCGCGGATTATGCTGACACCCATGCTGGAGCCGCCGGTGTTCGGCTTTATAATGACCGGAAGTTTTATTTTCTTAGCATTTTTAAAATTTAGGAGAGAATCTTTTTTATGGACGATGTAATAGTCGGGGACTTTGAGCTTGTGATTTTTCAAAATCTGCATGCTTTTTTCCTTGTCCATGGCGATGGCGCTGGCGATCGGATCTGATCCGGTATATTTGATTCCGTGCGTTGCGAGAATTGTCTGGATGCCTCCGTCTTCTCCATAAGCGCCGTGCATCGCTATGAACGCGATGTCTGCCTGATTTTTCAGTTCGGAAATCGTCATCGGCCAGGTTCCGTTTCGTTCTATTTTTACCGGAATATGCGTATATTTGTTTTTATCCAAATGCCTTATGACCATTGCTGCAGTTTTCAGCGAGACATCGTGTTCGGCTGATGGTCCGCCCATTAAGACGGCGATTCTTTTTTTGGCTTTTCGTTGAAACATATTGATATCTATATTCTACTTTGAATTTCGAAACTGTCCCAGTCCGTCATCCTGAGGTTCAGCCGAAGGATCTCTTTTTAGATTCCTCCCCTAGAATAGGGGACCTGCCTGCCGGCAGGCAGGGGTCAGGAGGGGTATGAATTATTTTTCTACCACCCCTAACCCCTCCTGTTCCAGGAGGGGAACAATCAGATTCTTCCTCCGCCAAGGCGGGGTCAGAATAACACTAATAATCCACCTTTCTGCGCAACTCTTTTTTCTCTGATTTATGCGATTTTTCTTCCAGGCGTTTTCTTTTTTCGCGTTTGGGAACTTTTGTTTCTTTGCGCTTTAGCAGAATAGTCAGCGCCTGATTTACAATCTCATTCATCACTTCTGTCGCGCGCCGGCGGTTGGCTTCCTGGCTCCTAGTTTCCTGGGATTGGACGTAAAGCTGGCCGAGAGAATTGATCCGGTTTTTCATTTTTTCCGCAAGTATCGCCTTTTGGGCGCCATTGAGGATCCGGGAACCTTGAAAATCCCAAACCGCCAGCACTTTGGTTTCAACCTTGTTTACGTTCTGGCCGCCCGGACCTCCGCCCCGGCTGGTTGAAAAGCGGATCTCTGTTTCCGGAATTTCAAATTTTTCTCTCATAATGCTAATTATAGCTTATTTCATAAAGTCCCGGCCGGCCTTAATCTGGGAAAATATGCTAATATTGGAATATATCGCATGAAGATCAATTTTTTCTCAATAATCATTTTATCGGCCGTATTGGCGCCGGCGCCGGGACTTGCGGCGGATACTTCCGGAAATTCCTTTTTTCCTGATCGGGCGAAACAGATTGAGGAAGAAACCGGAATTAAAAACCTCGGCACCTATCAGCAGGAAGCCGCTGAAGAGGCCGCTAAGAAAGCCGCGGAAGAACGGAAAAAAGCGGGGGAAGAGCTGAAATTTGATTTTGGTTTGAAAATAGGAAAAGTGATATTAAGCGCGCAGAATTTTGCGGCTGATGCATTTTCCGACGCAAAAAAATGGCTTTTTGAGAAAGTTCCATCAAAAACAACGGAAGTTCCCGTTATCCCAATCAAAAATCCAGAAGTTATTATTACTCCAGTCGAAAAAATAGCGCTTCCGCCAAGCGAGGAAGGCCCTGCGATTAAAGAGCCATTAATTTTAATGTTTTCTGCGGTGAAGCGTTGGTTGCAGAGCCAAGCATTTTTTCCTTCTACCCCAGAATCCATCCCTCGGATTGTTCCCGGAGTTGGCCGGTCACAAGGAGTAACATTAGCCGGGATTCTCTCCACGCCGGTTCCTTTAGAATGCAGGTCTGATTTTAATCTTTGTATTACTTGTCCTCGTTTAAGTGATCCGGGGGCTATTGAAAAAATAGATTTTCCAGCCGACTGTGATCAATGCGTGCTTGATAATTATAATCGGCTTCAAAAGTGCAGACTTGATCTTTCAGAGGGCAAGCTTAAAAAGAAAAGACTTGAACTTTCAGAGAACGAGCTTAAAAAGAAAAGACTTGAACTTTTAGAGCGCGCGCTTGGAAGGGACATACTTGAGCTTTTAGAGAGCGCGCGCAGAACTCTGAAGGAAAAGATTCCGCCAACAAATGTTCCGCCAGTTGTTATTCAATCTTCTTGGGACGGCATCTATTCTTTAGTGCCGGGTGACTTAAAGTGCAACGGGGATGCAGAAAACCTGGCAGTGCCGCCTGAGGAATTTGTTGTTGATCAAAATACGATTTATGTGGAAGGTTTCGAGTTCTCTGAAATTAATTCTGATAAATCTACAGGTAATAGAGTGGGGGGGGATCTTAAAATACCTACTGGTGTCGGTACCTCTGCGACCGTGAAAGTTGAGATGTCAATGAATTTTTACCGCGACAGCGAAGGAGTGAAGTTTGAAGGAACCCAAACGGGATATATCACAATTCCCGCGCACGGGAATAATCCCGGGTATGGGTATACTTGCCAAAGGGCGGTTTCCGGCGAAAGACTACAGCCGTTATGATATAATTAACTGGTAATTCAAATGAATCAGCCGCGCTTCATTGAGTACAATGACCTACCTGGTTAATGGACGATTGCGCGGCACGATTTCGAACAAATCGCATGAAAAAAATCTTTCTTATAATTTTTGTTTTAGGCGTTTTCATTTTTTTAAACCCTGGTCCGGCTCATACCCAAACGTTTGCTCCGCCGCGGCCGCTGCCGCTAGTCTACACTGTAGATCTTAAACTTAATGGTAATGACGGTCCATTAACGGTCTCCTACGGTGACGACGCATTACTTACCTGGAATACCGGATCTGATTCTAGGGATTCTAGGTGTATCGCATCCGGCAGTTGGGGCGGAAACAAATCAGCAACTGGGCAAGAATTCACTGGTCCCATCAGATCTAACAAGGTATACACGATTAACTGCAATTTCGGAAATACAGCTTTGCATTCTGAAGATACAGTAATAGTTTATGTTGAAAAATCGACGCCTCCTCCACCACCCCCACCTCCACCAACTCCACCCCCACCTCCAACACCGACACCAACACCAACACCAACGCCGACTCCAATACCGGAACTCGCCTGTGATCAAACTATCAAATCTATAGTTGATGCCGCTGGCGGCTGCAGTAAAATTGATCCAGGTGTATATAAAAATATATATGCCGCTTGCTGTAAAGTATTTACCAAAGAAAATCTTTTGCAGATGCTTAATGATGCGCTTGCTGACGGGGTTTTGGACAAAACCGAAAAATCATCTTTACTCAGCGCATTAAATACCTATTTATCCAGGTTATAATTTTATGAAATTATTACTCGCTATTACCACATTTTTATCGCTGTTGTTGCCTGCTTTTTCTTTTGGCGCAACCTATCCCGCCAGTTGTCCAGCGGAAGCGCGGGGGATTGTGGAAGCAGTAGGCGGTTGCGCGGCAATCAGCTGCAGCCAATACGAGGCAATTTGCGCGAAATGTTGTCCGAGCGGCTCTGCGCCGGCATCAGCTTCTCTGACTACTTTCTATATTAAACCCGCTACCGCCAATATCCGGGAATGCGCAGGACTTACTTGCTCAGTGATTGGCCGACTCTCGCAGAATACAAGCATGGAGCTTCCATACGGATCCCTTAATGAACTGCCGGAATGGGTAGAATATAAATTTAATGATCAGACCGGCTACCTAAATAAAACTGTGATTTCGGATAGAAAATCGGCGCTATTAGGTTCGCAATCTAGAATTGAGCCGACAACTCCGCCCGTTGAGCCAGTTCTTCCGCCGACTGCCACGCCAGCGCCATCACTTGTTGGCAGAGCGATAGCAAGCGCATTGATAGTAACATTCTTTCTGGCAGTTTTATGGAAACTTGGTTTCAAAATTATGCTATATTTAGTTAAAAAATATGGCAATCCCGAGGTAAATGCGCGACTGGAGAAAATAGATGAAAAGGTTGCCCAGAAAAAATGGACTTACTTTCTCTATTTTTTCCTCATCTATTTAGTTTTGATTTGGTTATCGGGATAGACTAATAACTAATAACTGATGACTAAAATAAAAATAATTACGGCATCTGTTTTTGTAAGTTCGTTATTTTCTTATTTACCGCAAGCGATAGCCCAAACTTCCGGGGAGCGGTTGCTGTTTGATTATATTATTCCTCAAGCGCCGACCAGCGCTGAACTTCTGGCGGCGAATATCGGAGTGCCGATTTCAGTCGCTTTGTCCGTTGCCGGCGCCGGCGCATTGATTGCGGTCGCTTCCGCTGGAAGCGCTAGTGTTGCGTTCAATCTTTCCCAAGCTTTCCAATCTTTGAAACTCATCCGATTTTATCTGCTCGGTCTTGTCCAGTTGAGAAAAAGGAAGCCATGGGGGAAGGTTCTAGACAAGCTGACCGGCCGGCCGGTTCCGCTTGCCATGGTGAGGATATACAGCGCGGAATTTAAAAAATTGCTTGACGCGCATCTTACTGATGCCGGCGGCCGCTTTGACGCGCTTGTATTATCGGGATCGTATGATGTCCAGGTATTGAAAAAAGGATACCAAAAATTCCAGAAAGACGGCGTCCGGATTTCATCCGAAGGCCAGGCGCTGAATCTTGAAATTGCGCTTTCTCCGCTGACAGAAACATTGAGCGCGGGGTATGTCAGAAATATGCGCGTTTTGCAGATTTTAAAACACTTTTTCAGGATGATTACTCCATTAATGCTTGTTGTCGGGACATTCGTCAGTTTTATAGTGATGGCAGTATTGCCGACAAATTTCAATTATTTCGTATTCTGGCTTTATCTCGCGCTCGATGCTTTGCAGATATTTTTTACTTATCACCTGAGGAAACCTTTCGGAAAAGTGGCTGATTCGGTTTCCAACGATCCACTGCCATTAAGTATAGTCAGGATTTTTGATAATGATAAAAATTGGCTGTTGGAAACAAAAGTCAGCGACAGAATCGGAAGATTTAATTTTCTTCTGGTCCCGGGGAATTATTATCTCACCTGTGACAAAAACAGTTATGCGCCGTTTCATTCCGATAAGATCGCGGTGGCCAAGGAGGGATCGGCGAATTTTGATATACTTATGAAGAAAATAAAATAGCATGAATAAAAAATATCTTTTACCCATTGGTTTTCTGGCAATGGCTTTAGCCGGTTATTTTGTATGGCAGATGTTCAAATCTCCGCAGACGCTCAATAATATTCCCATATTTTATAACTCAAGTTATGAATTCCCGCGTAGCCAGGCATTGAAAAATAACAGCGCTGTTATTATTGAAGGCGTTCTTGAAAAATCCAAAGACAGAAATTATATAAGCATTGCCGAGCTTCCGTATAATACCATCTGCTTTTCCGATCCGATTGCGGCGGAAGAGGGCTCCATAATCAGGGCAAAAGTTAATATTATAAACGCGGAGGAGGGCAAGTGCAGCGATGCCGAGCTTTTGGAATTCAGCGTCGTTTATAAACGCGAAGAAATTAAAAATATCTTGGCAAAGTTCTCGCAATTCTGCCCGCTTATGGAAAATGACATCAACGATAAAAAACTGACCAAATACCCCGTAAAAACCGATTGCGATTTTGATTATCGCTGGGTTCCTTCTCAATCTGCGTCATTAGTTAATCTTGATTTTACAAGTTCATACAGCGGCGATTCGATATGTTTTGAACGAAGCGAGGTTCTTGCCGATCTGCTGATTGATCCGGCGAAAGGAGAGTTAAAGGAAATTCATGTATTCCCCCAAGAGGAGAGAATCTGCCAGTAATCATTCCTGGTATCAAAAAACACCCGCCGCCGGCGGGTGCTTTTAAATGTTCGATTAGCAAGACAGGCACTCATTATTGCCGTCAACTTGGTAGCATTTTCCTAGATTTCTGCCGTTAACTACGGTTGTTTTGCAGGTTCCGTCTCCGCCGCGGTTATATTCCGTTCTTTCAGCATCTTGATCATCATCAGAGCAGGTTGGGGGATAGCCGAATGCGGATCCGATGCAGTTTCTGCTTGCTGTCGGAGCTATAAGCGAAAAAGCGAATGCTGCCACGGCCGCAATGCCGATAAGCAATCCGACGGCTAAGGCGGGACTTCTGTTTATCCACGCTTTAATTTGCGGAACTTTCGGTTCCTTGTCCGCGCCGGCAATGATGTTGGCAAGGACTTTCAGCTGGTTCAAAGCCGTCTGATCTTCTTTCATCACTTTTACACCGCCCCACTGCAGTTTGGCCTTCGCTTCTTCCGGAGTCAGCTGATCTTTTTTATTTTCTTGGTTATTCATATTTTGATTATAGCATATTTCCCGCAAGGACTGATTCTACCAAGTTCAAAATGGAATCCGACCACTTAATAAATTTCTTTGAATTACGAAACTCCGCATTTTTATTCCCCTCCTGGAACAGGAGGGGCTAGGGGCGGTAGAAACTAATCTCTACCCCTCCTAACCTCCCCTATTCTAGGGGGGGGAACTAAAGACCAAAGTGGTCAGATTCCAAGTTGAATGTAGGTCTTGGTTGTGTTTACGGGTTAAGTGTTTGATTGCAAGCCGGTCGGATTTATATTAGATTAAGCGCAGTTCTCATGATCTGAATATTCGGATGAAGAGAGAAGAACTAATTCTACTTCTTGAATCCAATGATATCCAGTTTCGCGACTGGGGAGCCGGCGCATCAAAAACTCTGGAGCATCTGCTTAAGGAAATTTACGAAGGCGAGGCCGAGCTTATTCAAAGAGACGGATCGCTCCTGCGCGTTGTCACCGGAAGCACGATCCGGGTTTATTATCGGAACGGCGCTGTTCTATTGTATTTGAAAGAAGAAAAACAGATTTTCAATGACGGCAGAGTGAAAAGGCGCGAGCTCGCCGGAGATATGAGCATCGGCGAAAAATTGAAACCAGGAGAAATTCCGGCTGTCGGCGCCTGGCGCTCGCTTGCTGAAGAGCTCGGTATTACCGAGAAATTGCCGCTCATTCCGAGGCCGGATATCATCAAGTGTCCGGTTCCGTCCGTGTCTTTTCCCGGATTATATACTTTGTATACGATTTTTGCTTTTGAGGTTTTCCTGCCGGAGAGATGGTATAAGCCCGGAGGATATATTGAAGCGCAACCGGATAAGATTAATTATTTCAGCTGGACTGAATTTTTGGCAGATAATAATCCCCCGACCTAGGTCGGGGGATTTTAAATTAAAAAAAATCGCTCCGATGCGATTGGAGCGATTATGGATTTTTCTTCTTCGGTGAAGAGTGGAAACAGCGATTGATAAAAAAATCAGTGACGCGGCATTTGCCATCCGGCCCATTCTCTAAAAGCCGATTATCTAGCCAGTAGAATGGGAAGGTGTTCCTGCGATTGAAAACCCATTCTTTTGCCCCGCCATTTTCCAGATAAAACTTATCCAGGCTTTCTTTTGTGAATGCTTTCCAGCCTCCCAGTTGCTGGCAGAGCCGCACGACATATTGCGCGGCGACTTCCACTTCGGCCATTCCGAATGCGCCGAGAAATTGCCTGCAATCCGTATTGATATCTTCCGGGCGGATGGGATATGGTTCAGATTCCAGATCTTCATCAATCACCCTTACTTCATTTTCTTCCATTTCCATACCTCATTTGAGGATCTGAAAATATCATATCTTCTTTTCCGGTCTTTGCCAAGTATGTATGTGTACAGAAGAGAAAAAGGAGGCGCTGAACAAAAGAAGTTACTTTCAAAATGGCCTATCGATATGCCCAGCGATTATATCAAGCTAGTTAATGAGCTACAAACGAATATAGAGGCGGAATCTTTAATATACTCAGCGAATAAAGGGAAGCCCTACGGATCCGATAATTGGGTAGGTAAAATGATAAAAAAGTTTAGTTTAAAGACGACATTGCGGAATCCAGGCAGGCCAAATAAAGGCTCCTGACCCCATTAGCTCAATAACTTTTTATTTTTTTAAAACATTTATTACAAATTCCATAAAATTCTAATGAATGTTCGGTAAGTTCCTGAAAAATTTTTGATCTCCTGATAACCATTTCTTCAACTATTTCAACATCGCAATAAGCGATATCCTCGCTTTGGCCGCATTTAATGCAAATCAAATGATGATGGTGTTTTTTATCCTTGCCTTCATTTAATTCATAATGGGCATGGTTATGGCGGAAATCCACTGGCCGGATAAGATGGCTTTTCTGAAAATTTTTAAGAATACGGTAAATAGTCGCCTGATTAATATCCTCCTTCATTATATCTATAATCGCCTGGGCGCTCAAAGGCCGTTTAGCCTTTTTCAAAATCTTAAGCACTGCCAAGCGGCTGGGAGTTGCCTTGGATCCGATACTGCGCAATGTCTCTTTAAATTCTTTTGCTTCGCTTTTCCGCATGAATCAATGATAATCTAAATGCGAATTACTTGCAAATAATTTGACTCAAACCTCAGCACTGCTATAATTTTTTAAGAACCTTAAAGTTAAGGAGGCATTTATGGAACCTATATTCTATACATTCATAAGCGTTACGATTGTAAGCCTCGTGTCCTTTGCGGGCGTATTAACGCTTTCCATTAATGAAAAAAGGTTGAAACAAATGCTTTTTCTGCTTGTCTCACTATCGGTAGGCGCCCTTCTTGGAGACGCGTTTTTCCATCTTATCCCAGAATCGTATGAAAAGATTGAAAATTCCGCTTTGGTTTCTTTCCTAATTATTCTTGGCATGCTTGCCTTTTTCATTATTGAAAGAGTTTTGCATTGGCACCACCACGAATCGTCGCAAGCGGAGCTGGAAGAACATGAAAATAAAATTGGGCATCTGGGGAAATTAATTTTAGTTTCTGACGGGCTTCATAATTTTCTTGATGGCATTATAATCGGCATCAGCTATCTCGCTAGCACTGAAATCGGCATTACTACCACGATTGCGATTATCCTCCACGAAATCCCGCAAGAAATAGGAGATTTCGGGGTGCTGATCCATTCGGGGTATGGGAAAAAGAAGGCGCTTTTCTTTAATTTCCTGTCTGCGCTTTCGGCATTTGGAGGAGCCATACTTTTGTTAAGTTTCCGTTCCATTCCAGAATCTTTTTTAAACGCTATGCTTCCTTTTACCGCAGGAACATTTCTTTATATCGCAAGCTCGGATCTTGTTCCGGAACTCCATAAAAATAGCAAAGGCAATCTTAAAAATATTATCTATGAATTGATCGGCATTGGAATCGGACTTTTTGCGATGTATATGCTTCTTTTTTTGGAATGAAACTTCGCGGGCTAAAGTCCGCGATTTTAGTAAGGTATTTCAGTATATAACAGAGCGATGTTTTTGCTCTGTTTTTTATTTTTCTTGAGGTGTCTCGGTCGCTGACTCCCCTAGAGTAAGTCAGTCCCTCGATAAAAAATGTTGACTGCGGAGGCGGAAGGATTCGAACCTTCGGTGCGGTTTCCCGCACAACATCTTAGCAGGATGCTGCCTTAAGCCGCTCGGCCACGCCTCCGTATATTTATGCTTATAACCCTATCAAGTTTTTAAACTTTATACCACTTTTATATCCCTTAATCTCCAGTTCACGGCGTGTCGCTAAGGATTTACTGTTATATTCTTCGGTAAGCATTATTTTCCATGGCGCACCATATTTAGTGGATTTTACACGGCCCTGATTATGGCGTAATATTCTTTGAATAATATCGTGAGTATGTCCTATATAGTAGCGCCTATTTTTAATACTTTTAAGAATATAAACAGTAAACATATTTATAGCCACCCCCGCGTAGCGGGGTCCCGCAGTTCCGCGGCGCGGAACGAGCGCGGGATCGGCCACGCCTCCGTAATATTTAAATGATAGCGGAATATAAGATATTTGACAATCATTTATAATCAGAAAGAGATTGTTAGGGTGGAACAATGGCCGCTGTTAACTCATTGACTTATTGGTTAACAATTGTTAACATCATTAGTAACAAGGGGTAATGACAAATTTATGGAAAACAAAGGTAAAAAATCTATATATATATCTACGCAGGAGCTTGCGAGCATGCTTGGCATCAGCCGCATAGCTGTTTTTAATAAAATAAAAAAGGGGCAAATTCCGGCGCAGAGAATCGGACGCTCATATGCCATATCAATGGAGCATGTTTCGGAGATAGTCGGCAACGCGGATTCCGGAATTTTAACTGAAAACAAGAAGATGGAAATCAATCAAGCCGTAGAAAAAGTCGTCAAGGAGTATGGCGAGGCGCTGAGGCTTCTTGGCAGGGAATAATTATGCAATTTAAAAGGCTTAATATCAAAGATATTGAATATGTCGCGCATCGTCTTGCGAGGGAAACAATGGCATGGACGGAACCTATTCCCGATTTCAGCACGCGCTATACTAACGCGCTGGAGAGATGTCTTGATGCTCCATTTCAATCGTTCGGCGGCAGGCAGCTCTATCCGGGCCTGCTCAAAAAAACCGCCATATTATTTTATCTTATGGTCAAGAACCATCCATTTCAGAATGGCAATAAGCGCATTGCTATGGCAACTTTATTTTATTTTTTGTTTCAAAATAAAAAATGGATCAAGGTTGATAACCAAGAGTTGTATAATTTTGCCCGCTGGGTAGCTGAAAGCAACCCTAAATTAAAGGAAAATACAGTCGGAGCCATTGAGACATTCCTCAAAAATTATATGGTCAATCTGAAGTAATATCATTGACAACCATTTCTGATTTGAGGTATATTCTCTAAGTTCTTTACATTAATAGAAGTCAAAGGAGACTCTGCATGTCTACGGTTCAGCGCTGGGCGAGCGGCCGGCTGGTCTATAAGAAACCGCAGAGGCGGGAACTGAAAAAGGCGTATTTCCAAAAACGGAAACATCTGCGCCGCAACGACCGCCTGTTCAATCTCCTTTTCAACTGATCCCACACATAACTTATGTCCGCATAAAATTCGGAATCCCGCAATGTAAGTTATGTGTGGGATTTTTCATTTGTCAAAATTAAATTTTCATGGTATTTTAAAGAAGCAAATATGACCCAGGCAAACTCAAATAATCAAAAGCGCCCGCCCGTGGTGGTAGTGGTGGGGCACGTGGATCACGGGAAAACCAGCTTGCTGGACTATATCCGCAAGTCCAATGTGGCCGGAAAAGAAGCCGGCGGCATTACGCAATCCGTCGGGGCCTATGAAATAGACCACGAAGGCCGGAAAATAACTTTCATAGACACTCCCGGCCATG
>OBEQ012044649.1_pt1 | contig 11803 bp, 15 predicted proteins | sample 1670901 | NCBI WGS metagenome assembly OBEQ01 (sample SAMEA104232315, study PRJEB22302) | groundwater metagenome | biome: forest; feature: aquifer; material: groundwater | place: USA | collected 2011-08-07 | depth 5.4 m | reverse complement strand
CCAAAAAATTACTCTTTTGGTGGGCAGGTTATTCTACCATGGAGTTGCTCTACCACTGAGCTACATCGGCGCCTAATTTTTAATATTGTCTGGTGGGCAGTGAGGGACTTGCACCCCCGAAGACCGATGGTCGGCACGTTTACAGCGTGCTGGTTTTGCTACTCACCCAACTGCCCGAACAATCTATATATTTAACTAAATTTTCTGATTATAATCAACCACCCTGTAGCGATTTGCTAACTATCGCTCTTTTACTTTCTCTTCTATTTTTTCGCCCATTACCAAGGTTGAGACTCTTATATGTGGGAGTCAAAGAGTCACAGTTAGGACACAATAAACGCAAATTCTTCTCTTTATTATTCTGCCATTTTCCGTCAATATGGTCAGCTACTAGTGGCACTATACCTGTTTTAGAATTAACTTGTGACCAACCACATAAACAGCATTTATTGTTATATTTTTCTCTAAGATACCTCTTGATTTGATCGGTAACTATGCCTAAATTCTTATCTAGGCCGCTTACTTTGCCCTCTTTCCACCCTTTTATATAAAGTTTGTATTGGTAAATTTTTTGACAAGTGCTAGAACAGTATTTATAGGTAGAACGTGGAGTTTCTCCTTTGCAATTTAAACAATATGTGATTTTGCGCCTCCTTCGTCCTGTATTGTTTGTTGTAGCAGCACAAGATTGAGAACAAAAAACTTTTCTATCACTGGGCTTAACAGTAAAAACCTTGTCACAGTCGTTTCGTTTGCACATTCTTTCTTCTTTCTTTCTAAAGAAATCGAAAGCTCCTCTTTCCCAAGCTTTTTTTACTAAAAAGCTTTGTCTTTTTTTATACTCCCTTGAACCATAAAAACAATAGGACATGGAGCCGGAGGTGGGACTCGAACCCAACAAGCCTGCCGATTACAAATCGGCTGCTCTACCATTGAGCTACTCCGGCACAATATAATTGTAGCATTTTTGATTAAACTTAAAAACGCCCTTAGGCGATTTTCTGGAGCCGACCCCGAGACTTGAACTCGGAACCCTTCGCTTACGACGCGAACGCTCTGCCGTTGAGCTAGGTCGGCAACAACTTTTTTGTCGCTTCAAGTTTTTCCTTTGTTTTCTCATCTGCCGGATCCAGTTCTAAAGCTGCTTCCAGCGATTCTCTGGCATCAGAAAAGTTTTTTAAAGCAGTGTATGTTTCGGCTAGTTTTTTATAAAGTTCTGGATTTTTAGGATTTCTGGCAATTTCAATAATCAAAAGTTGTTCTTCTTTTTTATATTTTTCTGCAGGATTTTCCCTCTTAACACTTTCTCTGACTGACACTGGCTCTTTAAATTCACTTGTCAACTGTTCTTCGCTTTTTAAAACTTCTGATTTAATTTTAGCCAGCAAGTTATTAGTAAAGCGGTCAATCTTAAGAGAAATAACTCTTAGCCTTCTTAGGAATTTTTCAAATTCTTTTAGCAGATTATTTTTGTGAGAGTTAAGATCAATTTTTTTAAGATACTGGATAACCTCCGGAAAAAATTCGGATAAAAAGACAGAAAAATTATCTTCGTTTGAAGATAGGGACGGGGTTGCTGGTTCTGAAAGCTTTTTCAAATAGGGAAACTTACGCCAAACAACGCAAAAAGCTACAAACAAAGAGGAGATAGCAATAATTAGAGGGATAATAAAGTACATAGCAAATTTATACAGGACTTACGCGTTATATTTCCAGCCTTGTAAAGTTCCCGACTTTAATGTTCTCGCCCAGTTTGGCAATGTATTGATTGACAAGTTCGGCAACAGTCATAGTGCTGTCCTTAATAAAAGGCTGGGACATAAGCTCGTCAACATCTTTGGGATTCATAGATACGACTTGCATCGCCAGTTCGTGAGCTAGTTTTTTGAATTCTTCATTTCTGGCCACAAAATCTGTTTCCGAGCCAAGTTCTAAAATAGCGCCTACTTTTTTATTGCCATGAATGTAACACTCAACGATACCCTCTTTGATTTCTCTGGCAGCTTTTTTGCTGGCTATTTGTACTCCACGGTTTTTCAAAAATTCCAAAGCTTTCACTTCGTTTCCGCCAGCTTCAGCCAAGGCTTTTGATATTTCGCCGACTGACAAGCTGGTAGCTTCTCTGATTTTTTTGACTTTTTCTATATCAGACATGGCAAACTACTAGACCTGTTGTCAGGTTAGGATTTCAGCGAGTTTTTTATCGTTTGAATAATAAGCTCAAGAGACTTACGGGCATTGTCGTTAGCCGGAATCGGAAAGTCAATCTTGGAGGGGTCGCTTTCAGTATTGATTAGGCCGGCCACTTTAATTTTCATTGCTTGAGCCTCATGAATCGGCAAGCCGCTTTCCTTAACTGAAGAAACAAAAATGATATCCGGTAATCGGCTTAATTTTCTCAAACCGTCAAACTTCTCTCTTAGCTTATTCATTTCTTTTTCTTTCATAAGCCTTTCTTTCTTGGTGTATTTTTCAAGAGAACCGGAACTAAACTCTTTTTCCAAAGACTCAAGATAGTGCAGTCTTGAGATAATGGTTTTAAAGTTGGTCAAAGTCCCGCCAAGCCAGCGATTAACCACATACGGCATGTTCAAATTTTCTGCCAAGTCTTTTATTAAGTCGGCGGATTGTTTAGAAAGACCAACAAATAAAATTATCTTATTTTCTTCAAGCGCTTTCTTTAAAAATTCAACCGAAGCGCTAATGCCGTGTTTTGTTTTAATAAGGTCAATAATATAAATCCTGTCCCTCATTAAATAGACATAGGGTTTCATTTTGGGGTTGAAGATGGATTTTTTGCGGCCAAGATGCATGCCCGCCTTAATCATCTCTTCGTAGGTTGGTAGTTGTATCTCCTCTTTTAGCATGGTGTGCAGTATATCAAAATTGACCTTTTGAATCAAGGGTGATAGGATAAACAACAATGAAATCAAGCATTCACCCGCAATATTACGATAATACCAAGGTCCGCTGCGCTTGCGGTAAAACTTGGACTACCGGCTCTACAAAGCCCGAGCTTGAAATTGAAATTTGTTCAAGTTGCCATCCTTTTTACTCCGGCAAGGGTAAAATCTTAGACACTCGCGGCCGAGTGGATAAATTCAAAAAGAGACAAGAAAAAACAAACCTTAGAATAAGAAAATCAATTTAACTTCCGATATTGCATTGCCGAGCTTTAGCAAACATCAGTTAAGATAAAGCGAAAAAGGACCAGCTTCAACGCTAGGACAATGTCGGGATTGGGATGTAGATGCCTACAAAAGAAGAGTTAGAAAAAGAGTTAAAAACAATTGAATCTCAACTCTCTGATCCGCAAGTGGCAGTTGACTATCGAAAGGTTGCTGAATTAGGGAAAAAATATGCCGAACTTAAAAGAAGCCTCGAGGGAAACGTACCGGGTAAACTCTTTGAAGAAGCAATCGTAGAAATTAGAGCCGGCGCTGGCGGCGACGAGGCCGCTTTGTTTGCTAGCAATCTTTTCTCAATGTACAAAAAATATGCCGCTTCTAAAAACTGGCGAGTCAGCGTAGTAGATTACAGCCAAAACACTTTAGGCGGCTACAAACAGATTGTTTTTGAAATCAGCGGAAAAGATTCTTACAATTTAATGCAAAATGAAATCGGGGTTCACCGAGTTCAAAGAGTGCCGGAAACAGAAAAAAGTGGCCGAGTCCACACCTCTACCGCTACTGTTGCCGTCCTGCCAAAAGTCAAAGAAAGCGAAGTATTGATTAAGCCGGAAGAACTTGAGATAACATTTACAAGAGCCGGCGGTCCGGGAGGGCAAAATGTTAATAAAGTTGAGACGGCAGTAAGAATTCTTCACAAGCCTTCCGGTCTAGTCGTTTTTTCCAGAGAGGAAAGGTCGCAGAGCAGTAACCGAGAAAAAGCCATGGAAGTACTGCGCGCCAAACTAGCTGTTCAGAAAAAAACGGAAGAAGAACAAAAGCTGGGAGCAGATCGCAAGTCCCAGATCGGATCCGCCGACAGATCCGAAAAAATCAGGACCTACAATTTTCCTCAAGATAGAATCACTGACCATCGCCTCAAAAAAAGCTGGGGCAACATTTCCAACATTTTAAACGGCAACTTAGACCAAATTTTAAATTCCTTCAAGACAAATGGATAACAAAGAAGAAAAATACACTTCCCTAGGGCCGATTTTTGAAGCCGGACCCGGTTGGGAAAAGAAAATAAAAAACTGGTTAAAGACTAACTCTAAGAAAAAAATCTTGCCTGCCGTCGCGACACTCATTTTGTTAAGCGGGGTTGCTTACTTTTTCAGCCAGCCGGATAAACAAAAGGCTCGAGACCACCCCGGAGAGGTTAAAGCCCAAATACTTTCACTGGAAATAATGCCCGGCGAAGGAATTATTGCAACCTCCAGAAGAGCTTTAGAAAAATATCTTGGTGATTTTCCTGAAATAAAATTAAAACCAGAACAAAAATTATATATTGATAACTACTTTAAAGCCAAATTTAGCGGAACAGCCTGGAAGCCGAGAGAAAAAGCAGAATTTTCAAAACAGGACATGGAAAAAGCCATAAACGAAGCGCTGGTTTTACCGGAAAGTAAATTAGAAAAACTAAGGCAATATCTGAAGTAAAAACAAACCCCGCTAAGCGGGGTTTGTTTTTACTTTTTAGTTTCGGATTTAGTTTCCGGCGTCGGGACGGACTCAACACCCTCTTCAACTTCGGCTTCTTTTTCTTTCTTAATTACCTCAACTTCTTCTGTGGTAGTTTCGCTAACAGCCAGTTGCTTGTCTAATTCTTCTTGAGAAATAGGTTCTTGGACCAAAACAACAATTTCTTCGGGTTTTTCTTTTAGCTCAACCCCTTTGGGCAACTTGATGTCTTTTATTAAAATCTGGTCGGCAAAAGTTTCTAAACTAGAAATATCTACCTGTATTTCATGGGGTAAATCTTGAGGCAAGGCTTCAACTTTAACTTCGTTTATATTTTTAACCAATATTCCCGCTAAGTCTTTTACTGCCAGAGACTCGCCGACAAAAATTAACTGAACATCGGCTGTAATCTTTTCATCAAGATTAACTTTGTAAAAATCGGCGTGAATAAATTTATCGGAAATCGGATTTCTGGCAACATCGTGAATAATCACCGGCAAGTCTTTGCTATCCAAGTTTACATAAACCAGAGAAGATTCTCCGGCTTCTAAGTAAGCCTTTTCAAAATCTTTCAGGTTTACCTGAACTGGAGTTGAGTTAAAATCATGGCCATATATAACTGCCGGCAAAAAACCCTGACTCGTAATACTAGCCATAGATTTGCCGACAACAGTTCTTTTTTCCGCTTTTAGTTCAACTTTTTGCATAATGGCAATTTTATTATAGAAACTGAATTTTGTCAACCGTGTTAAATAGCGCTCTGCGCTAACCGCCTTGCGGTTATTTAACACGGTCAATCGACCCAAACAATTCCAGCTTTTTCTTCACCAGTTCTTTCATCGCGTCTTGCGACGGTGCAAGGAATTTGTAGGGAGTGGTTTGGTTGGGTTCATGTTGGAGTTCGGCGGCTAGACTGTCATGATAAGTTACTCGCAGTTCAGTATTTATGTGAACATTCACAATGCCAGCAGAAATTGCTTGTTTGACTTCTTCATCTTTCAGTCCCGAAGCGCCATGCAAAACTAAAAATATTTCCGGAACGGCTGTAGCGATTTTTTTCAGATGCTCAATGTCAAGTTTTTCTACTTGTTGGGTAACGATCCCGTGAATATTACCAAAAACTATAGCCAACCTGTCCACACCTGTGCGTACCACAAAATCCGCCACTTGTTCGGGCTGGGTGTAATCTGTCGAGCTGACTTCCACTTTTTCCTGAACTTGGGACTCCCCTTTCAGATAACCGAGCTCGCCTTCCACCATCATTTCTGGATTTATAGACTTGGCATAATCAAAAACTTTTTTAGCCAAAGCCACATTTTCTTCGTAGGGCAGTTTTGAAGCGTCAATCAAGACCGTGTCATAGCCGGCATCAATGGCTTCTTTGGCTGATTCAAAACTTTTGTGATGGTCAGCGTTAAGCCATACAGGGCAGCCCTGTTGTTGATAAGATCTGACCAAAGCAACTGCCTGCTCATAACCAACAAATTTAGCTTCCCCTTCCGAAGTCGCTACCATTACTGGCGACTTTAATTCGGCCGCCGCTTCAACAATCGCTTTAAGCTGATCGGCAGTAGAAAAGTTAAAATGCCCAATCGCCCACTTTTCTTCTTTGGCTTTTTGAAAATAGTTTTTTAGTGTCATTTTATAAGTGTAGCAATTTAACTATAATTTTATAAAACCGCTAATAATATTTTCTGCAACAAGTTCTTCAACTTTCTCCCGCCCGAGATATTCAATAAAAATTTTATTCCACAAAGCTTCTTGCTGATGATAGAGATATTTGATTTCTCCTTTTTTAACTAAAGACATTACTAAGTCAATCAAATCAAAGCTGACTAATTCGTCGCCAGCCACCGACGCCGAGGCTTTGGCGGACAAGTCGGCGGGCCTAGGAAAAAAATCACCAACAAAATCTAAGCCTTGCCAATAACCAAAAGTGTGGCCTTCAGCGCCGGGCAAAGAACCCAATTTTGCCAAATCGCCCTCTGCTTTATACCAATGTTCGACTTCAGGGTTGATATGCGGTTCAAACAAGCGAAAATCCTCTTTGTTATCTTTAGCTAAATAACGCTGGACAATTCTGAAACTGTTTTCTGGAACCTGTCCTTCTGGCACATCGCCACGCAACAGAGATTTAAGCTTAGCGCTAAAACCCTCTTCAAAAGAAAACTTTCTGAAAAGCCTAGAGTAAAAAGGAACTTCGTTAAGATAGTGTAATATTAAAGTAAATAACCTCAAAGTTTCTCCTTCGGTATCAATTGTAAGCGGTATCACAAAAATTATGCCCAATTCTTTGAGATGGCTGACATTATGATATTTCTTATCCAAAAATTTTTCGGCCACATTTAGCCATTGGGTTTCTAAAACTTTTAACTCTACCTCGCGTTCTTCAAAGTCTTCGGCGGTCAGACTACCATAAGCTTTGTCAAAAAAGTTATGCATCCAGTCAGCATCTTGAGCAAAACGCAACGCGCTAAAAACAGAAGAAAAACCTTCTTTATCAATTAACTCCTTGGTTGATTTGTAGCCAAAATGGTCCAATAAATTTTGTGGCGGAAAATTTTCAAGTAATTCTGCCGCTTTGTCTTTTTTTATAAAAAATCCAGTCGTCTTCGACTGTCCTGAATTTATTGAAGGACTTTCGTTAGCCATTCCCTTCGACAGGTTTAGGGCTACATCACAAAGTTTGCCGCAGACATTAGACATTTTTGAAAGATCCGGCTTATCTAAAAAATTATATAAATGGTCGTCCAGATGTTTTAGCCTCATTATCAAAGACTGATAAACTTTTTCTGCTTTCTGGTTTGCCGGGGAACAGCCAAGTTCCTCAAGCGTTCTGTGAACCAAAATTTCATTTTCCTCAACAATTTTTTCCATCACTTCTTTTTTACCAGTCTCTTTTTCCAATCTTTGCTCCAAATCTAAAACGACACCCGTCTGTGTGCGTAAAATTTTAGCAAGTTTTTCGTGAGCGACAGACATAAACTTATTAGTTTGAGTTTATTTAATATTCATTTTGTAGGCGTTTTGGGCTGCAGAGGCGAAGTTTCTTAGTCGGTGCTTTAGCCCGACTAGAATCGCCTGTGGATTGCTTAGTAACTTGTTTTTATAGCCCATGCAGCAGCATAAGATATAAAAACAAGTTACTGGTCGGAAAGAGGATAATATTTCCTCACTCTTTCCGAATCCATAGACCGAACCGAGCGAGTCCCGCCGCTGGAGCGGGACGAGCGTCCAGAAAAAGGAATATTAAATAAACTCAAACTCACCACTAAGATACTACTGTTACCTCTACCAACGGCCACGGTCCCCAGTCACCGGCTTTAAGTATCCCCGCTTTTGAGCCAATCTTGGTGACCACCGAAGAAGCGTTGGCAGTCGCTAGTTGTATGGCTTTGGTAATATCGCCGCTTCTGATAAATTCTGAAACAAAACCAGAACTGAAAGCATCACCGGCGCCAGTGCGCTCAACAATCGGCGAGTCAGGCACACCAGCTTTGTAAATATTTTTACCGTCAGAAACCGCCACACCCTCATGTCCCTTAGTCATAACAAAAATTCCTTTCACAACCCCATCCATAATTTTAAAAAATTCTTCTTCTTTTTGGTAATCTACGCCAGAAAGTTGCGCCGCTTCCTCTTGATTCATAACAATAATATCGGCGTTTTCAAGAAGTATTTTTAGTTTTTCCAAGCCATGAGCCAGCTCTTTGCCGCCGGGGTTGCTGGCGATTTTTACGCTATTTTCTTTTGCCCACAAAACAGCTTTTTCAAGCAGAGCATAGTTGCCACCCAAGCTGTTTAAAAAAAGCCACTTGGTTTTTATTTTTTCAAAAGGAACTTTTTCGGCATCGAGATTTTGGCCCTCGCCTTTGTAGCTCAAGATTGTCCTTTCGGCGTTGGGATGGGCCAATATCACTGAATAAGCGGTTTGCGCTGGCAATCTATGATCACTACTTCTTTGAAAATATTTGGTATCCACGCCCTCTCTTTCCAATTCTTCCACAAGTTCACGGCCGTTAAAGTCGTCGCCTACCGAACCGATGCAAGCTGTTTTTAGACCTTGTCTGGCAAAAGTTACCGCTGTGTTAGTTCCGCCGCCGCCAGTAGTAAAAGTTACTTCTTTGATTTCTATTTTAGAACCCAAGGGAAAACATTGCTCCTCGCCGGTAGGAGAATCGGCGTGTTTGCGCAATTCAAAACCTTCCGCTTTCAAAAAAACGTCTCTTGTCGCCGAACCAATTGTAATAATATCGTACATGTTTTGTTTTGTGCCGTTATTGATTAGTAGTTTCTTTCAGTTCTTCCACTGCTTTCTCTGTGTTGCTATTGTTCCAGATAAAACTACCTGCAACCAAAGCATTAGCTCCCGCTTGTACTAATTTTAGCGCAGTATCTGGATTTATCCCGCCATCCACGGAAATAGGTTTATCAGGATAGAAATAATGGAAATCTTTTATCTTATCTTCTACCGCTGGCATAAATTTGCCGCCGTAGAAACCCGGTTCCACCGTCATAAAATGGACAAAATCAATTTGATCCACAAAAGATGCCAATGCTGATATGGGTGTCTCGGGATTGAGAGCAATACCCACTTCCCTCTCTCCTCCTTTTATCATCTCAATTATTTCTTGGGTTTTTTGTGTCGCTTCTATGTGAAAAATTATCCGATCAACCGGGGTATCCAGCCAGCGGACAATATGATTTTCCGGTTTGGAAACCATGAGATGCGTTTCAATCTTTAATCTAGTTTCTATATCTCTCAAGTCCGAAAATCCGCTGATTGTCATGTTGGGAACAAAAATGCCGTCGGCAATATCTAAATGAATTCGCTCAACAAGACTTTCAACTGCTAAAATTTTGTTTAGCAATTCTTCTTTTGTTTTTACTAAAATTGATGGAATAATCTCGGTCATAACTCTCGAGAGGCTCCGGTGAACAAAGTTTTTGTCTCTCAAGTTCGCAAAAACTGTTCCCCTGCGCCTCTGGATGGTTAACTCTTGATCAGATTCGGCGGGATTCTGCCTTCTAGTGCTTCAATTATATTTTCCGCCGCTAAGGCTGACATTTTCTGGCGGGTTTCTTCTGTCGCCGAAGCAATATGCGGAGTTAAAATAACATTATCTAATTCTTTAAGTTCGGGTGTAATTTCCGGTTCATTTTCAAAAACATCAATCGCCGCTCCTCTGATTGTGCTGTTTTTAAGAGCATTAGCAAGAGCTTGCTCGTCAACAATAGGGCCACGAGAAGTGTTGATCAAATATGCGGTCGGTTTCATTAATTTAAATCTGGCCTCGTTCATTAGGTGGTGAGTAGAATCAAGAAGAGGCACATGAATAGACACAAAATCGCAAAGAGGAAGCAGTTCGTCAACATTGGCCACATACTGCGCTCCAAACTCCTTTTCAAAATCTTCGTTGCGACTAGGGTCGTAATACAAAACTTTCATGTCAAAACCTTTTACTGCATGATAAGCCACACGAGAACCAATCCGGCCCAGACCGACTACTCCCAAAATTTTTCCAGAAACATCGGTCCCCAATAATAACTCCGGTCCCCAAGCAGTATACTTACCGGCGCGAGTAAATCTGTCGGCTTCTGAAATTCTGCGAGCGATAGAAAGCATAAGTGCAAAAGTATGTTCGGCCACAGTATTAGTTAAAACGCCGGGAGTGTTAGTCACTATAATATTTTTTTCCTTAGCCGCCACCGCGTCAACATTATCAAAACCCACAGCATAGTTAGCAATTATTTTCAGCGTTGGCGCGCCAGCGTCCATTATTTCGGCATCAATTTTTTCTGTCAAAGTACAAAGCAAGGCGTCACAACCCCTTACACCGCTCATAACTTCCTCGCGAGTCGCCGCTCTATCCTTGGCTACTTCGTTCACTACCACCTCGTAGCCCTTGTCTTGCAAGAGTTTGATGCCACTATCAGGAATTGGACGAGTTACAAAAATTTTAGGCATTTTCCAGTTGTTTAATTTTATTTATTCGTCTAACATGCCTCTCTTCGCCGGAAAATTTTGTTTCTAAAAAAGTTTTGATAATCTCTTTGGCAGCAATGTCAGCATTCGGAAGATAATCAGCTGATAGACAAAGAATGTTGAGGTCCTCGTCGTTGACCGACGCTTTGACCTGTTCCGGTGAAGTAGCGGTGCCAGCACGAATATTTTTAACTTTATTAGCTGCAATGCAAATTCCAATACCGGAACCGCAGACCAATATACCTCGGCTCATTTCGCCCTTCGACAAGCTCAGGGCAACTGCTGTTGCTACAGCAGTTGCAAAATCTGGATAATCGTCGTCTTTATTGTATTCAAAAGCCCCGCAGTCTTCAAACTCATAATTCCAGTCGGTAAGCCACTGTTTAACTTTTTCTTTTAACTCATAGCCGCGATGATCGGCCCCTAAATAAATCATTTTAGTCTATTTAAATAATTAACCGCGCTCAAGAGAGCGCAAGTGCCCATGCCAGCGGCAATGACAATTTGTTTGTGCGGAACATCGGTAACATCCCCAGCGGCGTAAAGGCCGGGAATGTTAGTTTCGCAGTTTTTGTTTACCATAATTTCGCCAAAATTATTTTTCTCGATGCCGTCTGGAACTAATGCGCTATTAGGTATCATGCCAATATGAACAAAAACTCCCTCCACGGCTAATTCTTTTTCTGTTCCGTTAGAATCTTTATATTTTAACCCACTAACAAAACTGCTACCGGTAATTTCCATGGTATTGACGCTATAAACAATCTCTACATTTTTCTTTTGGTTAAGGTTGTCAATTAAAATCTGGTCACCTTTAAAAGTAGCATTTTTATTTATGACATATATTTGACTTGCGATGTCGCTCAACATTAAAGCTGATTCTAGGACCGAGTTGCCGCCGCCAATGGTTGCCACAATCTTGCCCGAAAAAAGCGGGCCGTCGCAAACCGTACAATAACTCACGCCTTTATTTCTAAACTCTTTTTCCCCCGGCACACCCAGTTCGCGCGGATGGACACCGGTGGCAATTATTACAGTTCTAGCTGTGTAGTCGCCAGTTTTTGATTTAACTAAAAAACTTCCGTCCGGCTGTACCATTATTTTTTCAACCTCAACCCCCTCTTCCGGCTCTACCTTTTAATATTTAAGTTCTTCTTTAACTTGCTGGCCCAAATTTATCCCGCCGGTT
>OBEQ010834773.1_pt1 | contig 11803 bp, 8 predicted proteins | sample 1670901 | NCBI WGS metagenome assembly OBEQ01 (sample SAMEA104232315, study PRJEB22302) | groundwater metagenome | biome: forest; feature: aquifer; material: groundwater | place: USA | collected 2011-08-07 | depth 5.4 m | reverse complement strand
GATGGAAGTACCGGCGGATTGCATCCGCGAGGGAACTTTTACCTCCAGCTTTTGGTTACAAAAGGTGGAAAAAGGTTTGCAATTAAAAAAGGCGATCACCCTCTACATCAATCGTGAAATTGGTACAGAGGCGGATCGCCTTTATTGATGCTACTAAGGTGAGATACTTCCCCCTTTCGGGGAACGTATACTACCAACCTTGGTAGCTGATTTGACCCTAACCGCTTGTGGGCAGAGCCCTGGTGCCAAAGAGGCCGTGAGGCATTTAGCTAATTTAGGGTTACCCGGGAAGAAGTTGGGCATGCCATCGCTTGTCTATTATGTGTAGAAAGCAATTGTCTGCCCAGTTCTAATTTACAGTTTAGTGGTCATTGAGTCGCTTTAGAGCGACCATTTAATTGTAGAATGAACTACAAAGATATTATAGCACTTTTTTAAGGTTGTGTCAACTGTTTGTATACACTAGCATACACAAACAATATTTTATCTATAATTAGCCAAAATTGTTTTAATTTATCCCCAGTGAAGCGTACTTATACCCCGACTTATCCACAGTTGTATACACTAGTGTATACAAACCTGCCTGCCGGCAGGCAGGTAAATGAGTAAAGTAACCTTTTTCTGTTGATAAGTGTATATATGGTCAGTTAATCAACAAAAAGAGGGGGTTTCTCATGTACAACATCACCGTACTGCGCAAGCTTGGCAAGATTTTGGTTGTGGAAGCTGATTCTGACAAGGCCAAGCGTAGAGCAGAGGCTTTGAGAAGCGAAGTCACTTCCGTCGAGGTGGTGAAACACGAGTTTCAGGCACTTGTACGTTTGGGAAGTCCCAATCATGGCTTTAGCCTGGTATTCTTGGGCAATCGGCCTCTCTATCCGGATGCAGCCAGGCAGGAAATTCTGAACCGTGGGGATCTTTTCGAGCAGACTAACTAGTAGTAAGGAGTAGGAAGTGGGCAAGGGTGGTTTAAAAGGCCATCCTTTTTTGTTTGACATAATATTTATTATTAGGGATGATTGGTGGTAGGAGGGTAGAATGTCCGACTTAGCTCGCGGCCTACTTACCGTATTTGATCAGTCGTTTAAATTTAAGCGTTTAGTAAGACTGGCAATGGGGGAGAAAAATTTGGGTAATATTGATCCAAATGTTTTCCGTGAGCCTTTTCCGCTTGTTGGAAAAGGGGTGCGGATGGTAAACCTAAGGGTGGAGCCGTTTCTGAAAGGTGAAACAGAAGAGATGGTGGTAGCGCGCCTTTTGCAAGCTAGGCATGTCCTGGAGAGCACGGGTGATTTGGTTGGTTTTCTTCTTAATCATCCAAAGGAAGTGGAAAAATGGAATTGGGTCTTTGCTGCCGGTCGTCAGAAAGCTTGGTGGCACAAGGCTTCTCCAAGTTTCAAAGATGACAAAAGAATAACCGGTGCCAGCGTAGTCGGGAATTATCGTCGCTTGTGGCGTTGTTTTCACCCAGGTCTTCAATATGATGGGCCTTGCGGAGTACTTGTTTCCAGTCCAGCAAAGTAGAGTTTTTAGTTGCACCCACCCTGGGAATCTGGGGTGGGTTATTTTTAATAAAGCAGCATTGACAGTTTGTTTTGCTTTGTATGTAGGCAGTGATATAATTTAACAGGCTAAAAAAAGCTATAAGTTCTAAGTTATAAGTACTAAGTTTTATGAAAAACATCCCTCTGGCGCTAACTTATGATGATGTTTTAATTGTCCCAAAAAGATCCACGCTTATTTCGCGCAGCGAGGCCGTTACCAAAACCAGATTAACCAAAAAAGTTAATTTAAATATTCCGATTATTAGTTCCAACATGGATACGGTAAGCGAATCGGAAATGGCGATTGCGATGGCGCGGCTGGGCGGGATTAGCATCATTCACCGGTTCATGACCATAGAAGAAAATATAGAAGAAATTAAAAGAGTAAAACGGGCGCAGAATTTTATTGTGCCGGAGCCGTACACAATTGATCCAAGCAAAACAATTCGTGAAGCCAAAAAGTTTATTGCCGCTTTTGGAGTAAGCGGATTGCTCGTGGCTAATGGTGATCGCCGGTTGCGCGGCATACTTTCTAAACGAGATTTTGTTTTTGTAAAAGATGATAACCAATTGGTGGAACAGGTAATGACGCCAAGAGAAAAATTAATTGTGGGAGATAAAAATACTCATTTTTTGGAAGCCAGAGAAAAGATGATGCAGTATAAAATAGAAAAGTTGCCGCTGGTGGATGAAAACGATGTGATTATTGGTTTGATAACGGCCGACGATATTAAAAATTTAACCGATTATCCATTAGCTAATATAGATTCTTCCGGCCGGTTGATTGTGGGCGGATCGGTGGGCGTGCACGGCGATTATTTGGAACGGGCGCAAGAATTAGTGCGCGCCGGAGCCGATGTGATTGTGGTAGATATCGCGCACGGCCATTCGGAAATAATGTTTAATGCTTTAAAAAATTTACGGGACAAGTGTGGTGATGTTCAAATTATCGCCGGTAATATTGCCAGCGCTGCCGGAGCCAGAGATTTGTGCGAAGCTGGGGTGGATGCGGTAAAAGTTGGTGTTGGCCCGGGAACAATCTGTATTACCCGTTTGGTTACCGGTTGTGGTGTGCCACAATTAACAGCTGTACTGGAAGTAGCCGAAGTGGCTAAACAATATGGTGTGCCGGTGATTGCCGATGGTGGTATTCAAAAATCCGGAGATATAGTAAAAGCGCTGGGCGCTGGCGCAGACAGCGTAATGCTCGGCGGTTTGCTGGCCGGTACCAAAGAAAGTCCAGGGGTAATAATGTCGCGTGGTGATAAAAAATACAAAGTCTGCCGGGGCAGCGCCAGTTTTGCGGTGGCCCAACGCCGCCAAGCTGTGCAGCAAGAAGGCAAAAACCTAAGTGAAGTTGTGCCTGAAGGTGTGGAATCGGTGGTGCCATACAAAGGGCCGGTGGCTGATTTGGTGGGGCAATTAATTGGTGGGGTAAAATCAGGAATGAGTTATACCAATTCTCATACAATTGCTGAATTACAAAATAATTGTGACTTTGTGCAAATAACTTCTGCGGGCTCGCGTGAAAGCGGCGCGCACGACCTGAGGGATGTAAAATAAAAGTTTTTCGCAAGTTAATTTGAAGTTTAAATTTATATTAATATTTTATAATAAATAATGTTTTTGACTCATAAAGCCCTCATTTACATTTTCCGCCAAAGTTTGTTATACTCAGTATTAATAATTATTAATTAAAGATTATCTATGCAGTACGCTAACGCTCGCCTCGCCGCGTTTTTTTTAATCATCACCGCAGCCATTGGTTTTGCCCCGGTTGCTTTTGCGGCCGATGTTACTCCGCCGGTGGTTAAAATGACAGTACCAACTGCCGACACAATCGTGACCGGCACCGCCCTAACGCTTACCGGCACCGCCACTGATGCGGTTGGGGTAGTTGGCGTACAATTTATTCTTGATGACACTACTAATTTAGGCAGTGAAGATACTGTCTCGCCATATACAATGAGCTGGAATTCTACCGCAGTCCCAAGCGGCTTGCATACGATTTCCGCGCGTGGCCGAGATGTGGCACGAAACTACGCAGTGAGTATTATCAATGTTACGGTAGATAACGAAGCGCCGGCAGCTGGAACGATTGTAATTAATGGCGGCGCCACCTATACCTTTAGCACCACTTCCACACTGACACTCTCAGCCACCGATGCCGTAACTTCAATTACTCAAATGCGTTTTTCAAATAACGGCACTAGTTTTGGAACCGCAGTAGCTTATGCTACTACTACATCATGGACGCTAACTACCGGGACAGGAACTAAGACTGTCTATGCGCAGTTTAAAGACGCCGCCGGCAACTGGTCTCCAATTTCAAGTGATACTATTATTCTTGATGCAACCGCGCCTGTAATCTCTGTAGTTACCGCTACTAATATTTCCGGTACCAGCGCGACTATAACTTGGACAACAGATGAACTCGCCACTTCGCAGGCAAATTATGGGTTGACGACCAGCTATGGCTCTACTACAACGATTGATAATATATTGGTAACTTCCCATTCACATATTATCAGTGGACTTAACCCAAATACTACCTACAATTATCGCGTGCGTTCAAAAGACGCCGCCGGTAATGAACGGGTGAGTGGTAATTTTACCTTTACAACTGCTGCCGCTCCGGATTCTGTCGCTCCTTCTGTGCCAACAAATCTTTTCGCTACCGCGATGTCTAGCTCTCAAATAGATCTGAGTTGGACTGCTTCTACGGATAATATTGGAGTAACTGGGTATGAGATATTTCGTGACGGGGTACAGGTAGGGACAACCACTAATGTTTCTTTTAGTAATTTTGGTCTGACACCGGTGACCGCTTATAGTTTTACCGTCAAAGCATATGATGCGGCCGGAAACCATTCCGGGTTTTCGGTGGCTGCGAGCGCCACAACTACTTCAGCCAATACTTCGACCGGCGCTGTTTCGCTTGGCGCTCATGCCATTGCCTGGTATCCATGTGGTGGTACCGGAACACTTTCAACCTCTCCAATTACTACGCAAACTTCAAATAGTACGCTCTTAGTTTGGGTTGCGCGGGGGAATATCGGCGACTTTTCTGCCATCCCTACAGACAACAAGGGCAATACCTTTAATATGATTGGGTCTGTTCATGATTATTCTCCATACTGGCCCGTATCTGGCGAAGCAATGTATCAGGTATTATCGGCAAATGGTGGAGTAAATCATATCTTTTCAACTCAACTTCCAAATTCGGATGAAATTACTATGGGTGCTGTAGAAGTTAAAAATGGAGGTGTCGTTGCCGATGCGCAGTGGAATAAGACGTTGGGAAGTGATCCAAATACGAGCGCCAATGTCACAGTTAATGGTCCGGCAACTCTTATTGCGCTATGGGCCGGAGATGGTGTTGATCCAAATATGACCGCGGTGCCTGGTAATGGTTTTTCTGTCATTGAATCACAGCTTATCAACACTACTTGCGCAATTCAGACGGTAATTGCTTCAAAAGAAGTGGCCACCGCCGGTACTTATAATGTTACTTGGACAGCTACACCGGTGCAGGGAGCCCATATGTGGCTGATTGCGGTGCAAACTGCTACGCCAGACACAACTACTCCATCGGTACCGGCAAATTTGGCAACAACCGCAGTGTCAGATATGCAAATCAATTTGACTTGGAGTGCTTCTACCGACAATGTCGGCGTTACCGGCTACCAAGTTTTCCGTGATGGCGGCGCTACTCCAATTGCGTCTCCGGTCACTAATTCATATAGTGACACTGGTCTTACCGCAGCTACTTTATATAGTTATACAGTCAAGGCAGTTGATGCTGCTAACAACGTATCTGGGGCCTCGGCAGTTTCCCAGACTACAACACTTCCTGTGGTTTCGGACACTACGCCGCCGACAGTTAATATCACAACTCCCACCGGTATTCTTGCTGCCGGCACTACCAGCACAACGCTCAATGTAATTACCAATGAAAATGCTACTTGCGCGTATGCCACCGCTGCGGGAACTCCGTTTGTTTCAATGACCACACTTGCCACTACCGGCGGCACTGCGCACAGCACAACTCTTTCCGGACTGACTAATAGCAGTTCATATACCTATTACGTAAAATGTCAGGATGCGGCCGCAAATACTTCAAGCGATACTTCAACTTCATTTTCAGTCGCGACACCGGTTGTCGGCGCGCTTAACCGGACAAATATCCAAAGTCAACTACTAACCGAAACTGCTAATTCTCCAATTTCAGTAACCGGAGCTTCGTTTACTCCTTCAAGCAGTTCATTCTTGGTGGTTAGTATTGTTATGGTAAACAATCAAGCCAACGGTAATATTGTTGTATCAGGCGGAGGTTTGACTTGGACAAGACGTTCAACATTTACTTCTCCTAATCATCCGTCCGGTTATGAATACGCGCAGGAAGTGTGGACTGCCCCGGTTGGTACCGCTGCGCCAATGGCTATTACGGTAGCCAGCAACGGTACATCGGGAAGCGATCCGGCACGTATTAATTTACAGGTAGTAGATTTTACCGGATATGATACGGCAGCACCGGTCGGCGTCACTGCCAGCGGTTCAAATTTAGGTGATGGAGCGGCAACTATTACTCTTTCTGCTGCGCCAGCTACCAGTAGTGTGGTGGTGGCTACCAGAGGTACGGCCGATATGAACAGTACTAATAGTTTGGCTACACCCGGTACCGGATGGACAGAAATTTTTGATCAAGCAACATCTAATGGGTATGGTGATATGGAAACTATGGTACGTACCGGCAGTAATTCAACGGGTGTTACCTGGAATGATATGGCCAACCCCGCCGGAGCAGCATTGTGGGAATCAAGCGCCTTTGCGTTGGAAATTAAAGCGGCAAATTAGTTGCCTCAACATATAATATACGCCGCTTTGTGTGATATAATTAAGTCGATTCAGATTTAATTATTTCTATGGTTAATAAGGAGGAACAAAAATACGCAAGTTTTCCGTTGGAACTAGTCAGGGGTGTTCTGCCGGAGCTTAAAGAAGCGGACATTGTATTAGTTCACACCAAAGGAAGTCCTTCCAGATATTTACTTCGGATAATAACCAAAAGCTATTGGGATCACGTGGCTTTGGTTTTATTTACTAAAAATAAAGAAAAAGGACAGTTTTATAATCAAATTATAGAAGCGTCTTACCCCGGGGGAATAGAGATCCATAAACTGGAAAAATATTTAAAAGATCCGGCAAAATACGATATCGCTATCAAACGGGTTCCGGATTTAGGTCTTGATACCAGAAGAAGAATAGTCGCATTTATGCTGATGAATGTGGACGCGCCTTATTATAAGGTTTCGTTGTTTTGGTTTATTCTGGCGGCGCTCTCTAAAAAGTTTAGTATCAAATTTTTGGCGCAACAAAGATTTTGCAGCAGCGGTTTCGTGCAAAAATCTTTTTATGAAGCGGCCAATTGGGATGAAAGAGAAAAATTAATTTTTAGAAAAGATTATCTTTCGCCGCTGGAACTGGAAGACTTAACTACGCCGGCGGATATCGCAAATAGTGTTAATACCGTTTGGGTATACAATCCACCAGTATGAATGTTGTACAAAAACGCGCTCAAGATTGGGCGCAAATGGAGCCGCAATTACAGGTAGCCGATATTATTCTAACAAGAGAAAGAACTTTGTTATCGGCCGCGGTAAGAAAAGTCACGGGTAGTTATTGGAGTCACGCTTCAATTATTTTTGCCGTGCCGGATAAAAATGTTTTTTTTAATAATACTTTAGTGATAAGCGCTGAAGAAAAAGGCATAGAGATTCATCGTATTCAAAAGTACACACAGCATTTTGATTTTTGTGATTTGGGAGTCAAAAGAGTGCCCGGGCTATCGGATGAAATCCGGGAAGTTGTTTTGTCTTATGTTCTAAATAATGTGGATATTCCCTATGATTTTAGCCGGTTATTTGGTTTTGTTTTTAAGTACTTAGAAAATAAGTTCGTTAAAACAGAAATTAATCATATGAGTAAATCTTTTTTTAATGAAAATGCCTTTATTTGCAGTTCATTTATCCAGAAAGCGTTTTATGCGGCCGCGCCCGCGGAAAAAAAGGAGTCGGTAATTTTTAAAGAAAACAGATCCGATTCATTTTTTTTGGAAGAAGTGACGCCGGCCGATATTGCCAACAGTAAAAATTGTGATTGGGTTTATAACGAAAATTGTTAGGGGGAGAAAGTGGCCAAGTTATGAAAATAAAATTTTGGTGGTTGATTTTTTGCCTAATGGGCAGTTTTTTTGTTTTTAAAGGTGCTTTTTCTGCAAATACAGATATTATTATTAACGAAATTGGCGCTTATCCCACCAGCACGCACGAGTGGATTGAGATTTGGAATAAGGGCAGCGAGCCGGTGGACTTAACGGGTTGGAAGTTTTGGGAAAATAGTACCAATCATGGTTTGTCGGTAAGTAGTACCGACCTGCCTGCCGGACAGGCAGGTGCGATGGTGGCAGCGGGCAAGTATGTAGTTATTGCGCAGGATGCTTTTCAGTTTTTACTTGATTATCCGTCTTTTGTCGGTTCGGTTTTTGATTCTTCTTGGACAAGTTTAAATGAGAGCGGAGAAGAAATTGGTTTAAAAGACGCGGAAGGCAATTTTGTGGAAAATTTTACTTATATTTCCGTGCCGGATTATTCTCTGCAGAGACGTGATCCGTTTTTATCCGATTATACCGGTGCTAATTGGGTCGAGCATACAAATGGTAATACGGTCGGCATGATTAATGTTTTCCCCGCAATTGTCATCCCGACAGAGGCCGTAGTTGACGAGGGATCTATTCCTACAACCACATTGGCATCTTCTGTTTCTTTTTCATCAATCACACTCAATGAGTTTGTATCCGACCCAGAATCTGGCAACGAATGGGTAGAATTATATAATGCCTCAAACAGTAGTTTAGATTTAGCCGGCGGGTATATTTGTGATTCTAGAAATACTACTTCTACTTGTAAAACAATAGCCGGGACAATTGGTCCGAACGGCTGGCTAAAAATAGATTTACAGACAGACAGTTATTTAAATAATACCGGGGACTCGGTGATTTTGAAAAATCCAAATGGCGATATTGTTGACTCTGTTGTTTATGATGAAAATAATGCGCCGGACAAGGGGCAGTCTTGGGCGCGGAGTGTGGATGGCAATGGTGATTGGCAGATAACAACCCAGATTACGCCTGGCGCAGCCAATGTAATAATTGCACCGGTAGTACCGCAACCTCAGTCAGGTTCAGGAGGGGGTGGGTCTGTCTCCGCTGATTCCCCAACAGCCACTTCTTCCAAAAAAACTACTACCAAAACTACCGCAACTAAAGAAAAGTTCGTTGGTTTAAAATGGAAAATAAAATATAATCTGCGCCTTCGTCAGTATGAAGAAAATACTTTTGATGTTGCCAAAAGCATAGATCCGCGCGGGGGCAGAATAAATTATAGCTGGAATTTTAACGGTCAAATTATTACTGGAGCCAGTGTAAAATATGCGTTTGCCACTTCGGGAACTCATATTGTAATCGTCCGCGCCACCAGCACGGCCGGTACGGTGGATGAAAAGAAAATAAATATAATGGTTTATCCGGCCACAGAGGTTGCTGGGGCGGGGATAATTTTTAGCGAATTAATGCCCAGAGCTAGTACCGCGGAAGACGAATATATCCGGTTGAAAAATATTTCCGACCGCGCGGTAAATATGTCCAATTGGAAAATAGTTTATAAAAACGATATTTACGAAATCCCATCCAGCACATTTTTGGTTGCCGATGATTATTTAACTTTTTATCAAACCATTACCGGATTTACTCTAAATAATTCCGGCGCCGGATTGCTTCTGCTCAATCCAGATAATATTTTGGTAGACGAAATGGAATATGGTAAAGCCGATGGAGGCACAGCCTATATTTTTGATGGCGAAAAATGGAATTGGGCAGCGCTAACAACTTCAGCTCAGGTATTGGGAATTAAAATAAGTACGACAGCAAAAAAATCTTCGGCTTCAGGTAGATTTTATACCAATATTGCCGCCGCGCGCGCCGGGCAAAAGGGTGATTGGGCGAGAGTAAAAGGCGTGGTGGCAGTGTTGCCCGGAGTGTTTGGTAGTCAATATTTTTATTTGGTTGATGGTAATGCCGGCATCCAGATTTATCAAAACAAAAAAGATTTCCCGCCGCTAGAGGTGGGCGATTTGGTGCAAGTGTATGGAATGGTGTCCGAAGCCAATGGGATAAAAAGAATAAATATAAAAAGCAAAGATGATGTAGATATTTTGTCTATTGGCGGTGTAGTGAGCAGTACTCAATTAAACGCAGACGAGATAGATGAAAGTTTGGCTGGTGGATTGGTGCAAGTTGAAGGTGAGATTACCGAAATAAAAAGTAATTTTATGTATGTGGATAATGGTTCCGGCGAAACTGTGGTTTATTTTAAACAAGGAGCCAAAATAGACAAGACAAAGTTTAAAGAAGGGGAAAATGCGCGGGTGGTGGGTATTTTGGAGCAGACAAAGACTGGCTGGCAGGTGTGGCCTCGTTCGCAAAGTGATGTTGAATCCTTGGGGCCGTCGGCGGATTTGCTTGGCAAAGAAACGGTAAATAAATCTAGCGGTACGAGGTCAAAATATCTTACGGCCACAGTTGGTGGTATCGCTACTTTGATTCTTGGGTTTTTGGCCAGAGCCAGGGGCCTGGTGGTTTTGGGCGGGATAAAGAAGATTTTTAAGAAGGATAAAAATACCGTTTAATGCGGAAGGGGTGAGATTCGAACTCACGGCCCGCTTGCGCGGGCGACAGTTTTCAAGACTGTTGCCGTAAACCGCTTGGCTACCCTTCCATCTTTGGAAGAAACTTTACCATAAGTTGGAATAACTTTCAATACCAGGGATAGTTGATATTCTTTCCTTATTTGGTATAATAATGGTAGCAAAAAACCACCTAGCCCTCTATACTACCTGTAGCATTATGGTTTCCGTGCCACACGGGTAAGTCACTTATCAAAGTGCGTTTGCCTCCCGCTCTTCAAGGATGGGTAGGTTAATAATATAGAGGGCTAGGTGGTTTTTAATTTATAAAGTACGGGTTGTTTAGTTGTTGGTTATACCACAAGAGAATCTAAAACACCTTTAATTCTGGTGCTTTCAGCAGATGTGATATCCATTGGGATTATAATAACTGCTTTGATTCCAGGTCTAAGGGCAACTTCAAGTCTGTGTATTCCAGCGGTTGAGGCAGGCATTTCTTGTGCCTCTGCCATTCCTTCATTTTGTGCTGCAGAACTTTGTTTTTTAGAATCTCGGTTAATATTTTTAATTTTAGGAGACCAGCCAGCCATTTTAGTTGGGTCAATGCCGTATTTTTCGTAATCGTTTAATAATTTTAGTATTCGATATTTATAAGCTGCAAGAGAACTGGAAGTAAAATTTTTTCCATTTTTTATACTCAAACTTTGGTAGATTTGGTCAATATTTTTCTTGAAGGTATCTAGCGATTCACGCTCCTCTTCATTAAGAACGGTTTCAAAAAGTTTTAACGCAGCTTTTAATCCGCTAGCTGTGTTTTCTGGGTACTTGCGGCTCTTGGTTGCTCGGTCAATGAAGTCGATCAGCGTATCAATGGTTTGTGCCATAAAATTTTTGGTTAATTAGTAATAGGTTAATTGTACACCTACTGTCTAGATTTGTCAAGAGGTTTAATTGTTAAATGAGCAGAAATGTATGGAGTGTATTTTCTTGGCTAAAGTTAGCCAAAGTTAGTCTATCTATATTATCTATATTTAAATTATTTTTTATACAGTATTTTTTAACTTAAAAAAAGAGGCTCCTTACTTCTCTTTAATTTATTATTTTGCTTCCTCAGTATCCACCAAGCAAATCATTACTTTTTAAACTTCATCTTTCTATATGCTATACTATAACTAGTCTTAATTTAATATTTTATTTATGTCCAAAAAATATATAGCGGAGTTTATCGGTACATTTACCCTATCTTTTGTTGTGTTGGCGGCGGTCGCCTCTACAAAAGGTTTGCCTATGGCCGTACCTCTTATTGCCGCCCTTACCCTTGGATTATTTGTTTATTCTATCGGAGCAATTTCCGGATGCCACATTAATCCGGCTGTTACTTTGGGGCAGTTATCAGTAAAGAAAATTTCTTTGAAGGATGCGATTGGTTATATTATCGCTCAGCTTTTGGGTGCTTTGGTTGCAATGTTTGTTGCAAAATTATTTGCTATAGTTACCCCGATGGCCGCTTTGCCATT
>OBEQ010656027.1_pt1 | contig 11804 bp, 12 predicted proteins | sample 1670901 | NCBI WGS metagenome assembly OBEQ01 (sample SAMEA104232315, study PRJEB22302) | groundwater metagenome | biome: forest; feature: aquifer; material: groundwater | place: USA | collected 2011-08-07 | depth 5.4 m | reverse complement strand
GAGCCAGGATGCTGCACTTTAGTATCATAATTTTGAACACTATTGACAGGGTTATACCCGCCTTGGCCTCCACCATTGGTATCTGGGGGATTGGGACAATTCGTCCCTCCATGCAAATAAGCAGAAACTCCGGTGGAAAGCTGAGTCCAATTGAATATTCTGGTATAAACATCTCCCCAAAAATATATGGTAGCGCTATAACTTTCTTCCGCGCAAAAAAAACTCGAAAATGTACTCATCAAAAAAAACTCAATTGCTCTTCTTATTTTCATGATGGTTTTCCACCTCCCGCCTTGATTTGTGACTCCACAAATAACTGGGCGCCCAATAGCTCTTCGAGTCGAAGATTTTCTTGATAATTCAAATAGGCTGCTTTCACATTCAATACTAAAAGTTGATTCGTGACTTGCTGAGCCTGAGCTTGGGTCATTATTTGAGCGCCTTGATTTGAATTCGCAATTAAAGACCGATAAGCATTCAATTCAGACATCACTTTCGAGTCGCCCAGCGGTTGACTTAAAGATTGAGAGACCCCCAACAACATTTGAGTTCTGAGGAGATTAGGGTCTGCTGAGGCGTTTCGTGCATTCAATAGAGAAGATAAAATACTCCCTCCACTAGCCAATGTTGAATTATCTTGTACCGTGGATACTCCATGACTTCTCCAACCCGGAAAAGGAATACTGGGATAATCTTTAATTACTTGCATTTGCGCATAAGCCTGAAAAGCCTGAGCCATTTGATTCTGCTGCGTTGTTAAGGTTTGCAATTGCGTCTGAATCTGAGTCAACACCTGCAACATCTGCGCTTCGGTGGCATCTGATGCAAATGAAATCGCTGAAAATGTGCTCAGACTCAATCCCCAGCAAAAGTGACGAAGGCTAAATTTCATAAAAGACGCTCCTCTAATAAATATTGCTATTGGCTGTACTCGTCGGGGTGGAATTTGTCGCCGTATTTTGAGCGGCCTGCGCTTGAATTTGAGCTGAGGTTGGAACTAAGAGCGCTATAGCCTGACATCCACTGGCCTGCCCTAAACAAAGCGCTTGATTCACGAGAGTTAACCCATACAGGCACTGTAGCAAGAGCCCATTATTAAGATCAGTAAAATCCGCATTGCTTAGCTGAGGATTCATCTCAAGCAAAATTTGAGCTTGCTTTCCTGCTCCCTGAACACATTGAGAATAGTCCACTTGATCATGATTATTCAGCCAGTTTGTGAGCGCTGACTGTGCGGTAAACGTAGGAATTGCACAGATTCCCGTCTGCAAGACTGAAAATAAAAGAGTAGATCCCAGTATTTTGATCCCTATTCCGATTTTCATCCCTTCTCCTTTTATTACGACATGAGTGAAGCAGCCGTTTGAACGCCGGCGGTACTCGCTTGACCAACCGCACTGCCCACTTGAATTTCGGCTTGACCCTCTTGTTGTGTTTGACTGACTTTGGACTCAGCCACGCCTTTTTGCGCTTGAGTCCCTTGCGAGACGGCCTGACCTCCGCCTTGCGCTGCTTGGTCTGCTTGTTTCGAAACGGCTTGCTGCATTTCACCCGCTTCTTTTTCCCCAAATTTCATGCCTTGTGAGCCAATCCAAGCCATGACTCTTTCTGGAATCACGTAAATCGTGGAAAAACTTTTATTGAAGGCCAATGAGATAAAAGAAGCGTACATAAAGATTAAGAACGTCGACATAATCCCTTGCGTGACTAAGGAATTCGTTTGAGCGATGGTTAAAGAATTTCCTGAACCCAGCGCGATAATGGAAGACGAGCTCTGCACACTCGCTGCCGCCATCGACAACAAGGATTCACTCACATAATGAAAACCATTGGCCGTCATATTCAAGATAAAATAGGTAATCGCCATCGCACTCACTAAACCTACAATCATTAGGACCGGCAAGAGGAGCAAATTCAGTGAGATTTTGAATCCTTGCTCGCCCATCCCCCATAAATCATGACCTTCTGGATAGGCCATGGCCAAAGCCATTAAAGGCGCCGCGAAAATGGCTTCAATCACTAATAAAATCCAAGCAATTTTGCCTGCCCAGAAAAGTACAAATGGCAGCATGGGGATAAAGATCGCGAACATGACCCCCGTCGTAAATAAGGTAGTTAATACAATCATCACCACGGGTAGCCACATCAAGCTGACCGAAGCCGCTGCGATATCCACGCTCGCTTGGGTCGTTTGCTTAATTAAGGTTTCGGAAGCGGCTGCCGATACAATTCCACCAAATCCAGGAATCGCCATCCCTGCCCATTGAGCCGTACTCAAGCCTCCTCCTGTACCGCTACTTAAAGTGTCCTCCACGGATTTCATCTTCAAGCCAAAGCCCTGATAAATGCTGGTTAAGGCAGCGACCGAACCCCCGATCAAATTCATTCCCACCCACTGGGCATTGGCGATCACATCAAAATGCGCTGTTACGATTCCCGAAGAAGGAACTCCAATACTCCCTGAACTCCCCGAACTTGGAGACCCTGTTTGAATATTGCTCACACAAGTTCCAAAATTCACTTCTCCCACGCACCAGACCTGAGCTAACAAGCCCGCAATATTATTCGCTCCATATTTCGAACCGACTAAGCCGGAAAAGATAAAGCCCATGACATTGCCCAAAGGAGAATTTGCTCCTGCGACCAACATAGGATTATTCCAGCCCGGAGCGTTCGGATTACACCCAACTGAACTCGAAGGAATATTTGCTGGGCAAGGATTTACACTATTTGACACGGCATATGCTTCGTAAGCGAAATTCAAGGCTTGATCGAGTTCATAAATCGCTTGTTGATACGAGGCAGATGAAGGATTGACCCCCAGTGCCGTTTCCAAATTAAAGAAGTAAAAAAGATCTTGAATAATCGGAGGAAAGGGAGGCTGAGTTAAATCTAAAGCATGCGGAACGCCGGACTGCCCGTAATAGGGAGCATAATAAACAGGCGGTGGTCCCTGCGATATCACCAGATTAGAACAATAAGTGCCTTGCAATTTACAGAGCAAGTCATAAGCAGCCATTGCGGCATTCGGTGGCCAGGCTGTTGGTGATGTTGTCACTGCGGTGGCTAATGCCGATAAATAGGTCTTGAGGGGCAAAGGAAGCATAAAATCTGTCGTCGTTGTTGGGAAAGGGGTGAGAAAGTACCCACAGCCATTCACCTTTGCAGAAGAAGCATGAGTCCCATCGCCACAGGCCCGCACTTGAGCATTACCAGGGTATCCCGAGGTGCTTGAAGCAGGAAATGCCGTCAAATCTAATTCCGTGATGTTCGTCAACACTCCACCACCCGTCAGCTGAATCAAGGCTTGTGTTCCCCCTGCCACCTGGCTTTGAAACTGACCCACAGCGTTATTCAAACTTGAGGCTTCGCTCGCAAAAACTTGATCCAAATAAAGATATTCATCTCCGGCCAACCACCAGCTATCGCTAAAATTTTCTGGCGACAACGCAGCCCCTGGATTTTGTGCGGCATTGTAAGTCGCCAGCGCAGCGATCACCGGGCCTATCCCCGTCATGAGCGTATCCCTGTCAAAAACATAAGGCGTCACCGGACTGTTATACGCACTGCTCGCACTCTGAATAGTCTTAGATAGGGAGCTCGCCAGTGTATACGCCAATGCAACAGGATCAGGAAGGCCATTCGAAGGCGGAGGCAATATTTGCTTCGGAGGGGGAGGTAAACTATTAATTTTCCCTTGCATGTTCAACCACATATCGGTTTCTACATAATACCCCGTGGCCGGAAGCAAATATTGCAGGTTCCCTATCATTTCATTATCTGGGATTTGCTGATTGGCGATATTCGCCCAAATCAGCGTATTTATTTCAGCACAGTAACCGTCGCCATTGTCATTGCAAGGAGGTTTTGCAGTCGTCGATGTAATGGCGTTAAGAAGAATGTTACTGGTGTCATCTTTGCCGTTGTAACCTAATGAATTCATAAACCCCTTGGTCATGGGAATGGTACTAGAAACACAAACCGTGGTTCCTCCTGGAGTACACGATGATGACTCGGCGAAGAGTTTCCTTATCGGTGAACCGCTGCTTGTGTTTCCTGCTTGAAGACCGTCAGGATTTTTCGCCGACAAGGAGTTCCCGGTTAGCGAACTCACCACGTTGTAAAAAACCATCTCCCCTACGGCTGCATCAATCCCCTGCAAAACGCTTTGAGGAACTCCAGGAGATAATCCGCTCACTCCCGCATTAGCCGCAACATCCTTCCACACATAATCTGCCAGCCCCACTCCCGTATACGTCATCGCATAGATGATGTACTGAGCAATGCAAAAACCGCTGGCGCCGGTGGGGAAAATCAACACCACTCCCAAAATGGCACGCAGGGGGATAAAAGTCTTTGACCATTTCTTCCCTAAGAAAACCCCGTCTTGCGCGGTGTAGATGGTTCCCACGACAGCGATATACGCAAAAATCAATAACGCTGCGCTCATGAGTCCCGTGTTGAAGGCATGAATTAAGACGGGAAAAACTAAGGCAGTATTTAGCGAACCCGATAAGGACCCTTGCAAAGGCGATCCAAACAGACTAGTCAGCAAGGAAATCGAACCATCCCCTGGTGAAACATTGGAGATCATTCCACATCCGGAAAGCAAAGACCCCAGCCCTATAATCCCAAGAAATAAGGCGATCTGACGAAAAATTTTCATGCACGAACATCCGGCCCTTTTATAGATGTCTTGAAAGTAGTTAAAAAACCGTTAATTGACTAGACCTGTTAGAATGATTACACTCTTCTTTTGGTAAGTTGCCTTACGTAAGGATCCTTTCATGCTGCAATCTAACCTGACCCAAAAGGGCCAAACTACTGTTCCCATCCAGATTCGACGGGCATTAAATTTGAGTCCAGGAGATCGTCTTAGTTATGAGATTCATGATCAGGAAGTCTTGATTAAGAAAATTGATCCTTTAGATCTTTTGTACCATCAAAGTTTGGGACAAGCTTTAGGTGAGTGGTTAAGCAAGGACGATGACGATGCTTTCAGAGATTTATAAACCTTATGACGTTGTCGCTGTGCCCTTTCCTTTTACAGACACCCGACAAACTAAGCGACGCCCTGCCATTGTTTTAAGCTCTCTCAAACATCAAAAAGATACTAAGCATTGCTCTTTACTGATGATAACAAGCGCAAGTAATCAACTTTGGACTTCTGATCTGAACATTCAGCATTTAGATAAAGCCGGCCTGTCGCACGATTCCATTATGAGACAGAAAATTTTTACCATTGACAGCCGATTGATTATTCGTAAGTTGGGGCAACTGCATGCGGAAGATCAGAAACATTTGAAAGAAAAGCTAGCCCAACATCTGGTTATTTAAGTCCCTTTCATCACGATAATTCCCATAAACACTAAAAACCCTACCCAATGATTATCCAGAAAGGCTGTTAAGTAATGTTCTTCGCGAGCGAATTGATTCTGCCGATAAAAAGACAAGAGCAGCAATAAAAAAATAATGATTAGCTTCAGACTCAACGAATGAAATAATAAAACCCCCCAAAGTAAAATCAGACAAGCTTGAAGGATGCGAATCCAAATTAAACTCGAATCGCCCCAAAACACAGCAGTGGAATAAAGACCAATCTTTTTATCCTCTTTTTGATCAGCCAGGGCGTAATAACTGTCGTAGATCAGCGTCCAAAGTACGGCAGAACCGTACCAGGGCCAAGCGATCAAGGGCAAGTGATTTTGCACTGCAGAAAAGGCCATCAAAAGCCCAAAATTAAAGGCCAGACCTAAAACGATTTGCGGAAAATGCGTGATTCGCTTCATCCAGGGATAAATCAGCGCTAAAGCCAACGCTACAAAAGAGAGTTCGATGGTGAAGTAATTTGTCAAACACACCAATCCAAAAGCGATAGCGACTAAAATCAATCCTAAAATTAAAGCTCCTTTTGCTGAAACTTCCTCTGTCACTAAGGGTCGGGATTTCGTTCTCTCCACTCGTCCATCAAATTTTCGATCGGCTAAATCATTAAAAACACAGCCTGCACTGCGCATTAAAATCACGCCCACAATAAAAATCGTGCACAATCTAAACCCTGGAAATCCCCCACCGGCCAGCCATAATCCCCACAGAGTCGGCCAGAGACAGAGTAAAATCGGCAAAGGTTTGTGAAGACGCATCAATTTTAAATACGCTTTAATTGACATGAGATCTCCTAAAAATTGAGTTTTGACTTTCGGAGTATACAATCTCCGTTTTTTCAGGAGCTAATCCATGTCTATTCGACCCTCCAAACGCGCCCCTGCAGAACTCAGGCCTATTTCAATTGAACGTCATTACACCAAACATGCAGAAGGCTCGGTACTCGTTTCTTTTGGAGACACCAAAGTTTTATGCAATGCCAGCGTTATTTCTGGTGTCCCTAAATTTTTGAAAGGACAAGGACGCGCCTGGCTCACCGCCGAATATGGCATGCTGCCTCGAGCAACTCACGAACGAACTCAGCGAGAAGCTCAGAATGGGAAGCAGTCGGGAAGAACCATGGAAATTCAACGTTTGATTGGCCGGGCCCTGCGCTCTGCTGTCGATTTAAATTTTTTACCAGAATACACCATCACCCTCGATTGCGATGTGATTCAAGCCGATGGCGGAACTCGAACGGCCTCTATTACCGGCGCTTGCGTGGCCCTCTGCGATGCTCTCGAGTTCTTCAAAACCATACAGGACCCTAAAGTCAAAAATCCCATCAAAATCCCTCACCCCATGCGACATCTTATCGGTTCGGTGTCCTGCGGAATTTTTAAAGGAACGCCCGTTTTGGACTTGGATTATCTCGAAGATTCTTCTGCAGACACTGACATGAATTTTGTGATGAATGAGCAAGGGGGAATCATTGAACTTCAAGGCACTGCTGAAAAAGAAGCGTTTACCGAAGATCAGTTCACGCAAATGATGACGCTCGCCAAACAAGGTACTGCACAGCTGATTGAAAAGCAGAAAGAAGCCTTGGGGATTAAAAATCTCTCTGATTTAAAATGGGAAATTTGAACAGCTTTTATATACCCATCGCCTTTCAAGGGACTGGGTCCATAGCATTGATTTTTTTATTAAATTGATTAGCCTCCCCCACTACCCCCTCCGCGGGAGGGGAAGCTTATTTTTAAGGATCTCCATGAGTTGGATAGACAAAATTTTACCTGAGCGTATTCGAACCAATAAAGTCAAAGCAGTGAATGAAAGTTCTGTTCCCGAAGGCCTATGGAGCAAATGCCCGACCTGCAGCGCGGCGCTCTACGCTCCAGAAGTGCAGCGAAATCTGCATGTCTGTCGAAGTTGTGGTCATCATTTGCGAATCAGCGCTCGTTACCGGCTTCAAATTTTTCTGGATCCTGAGCCTCAAATTGAAATTGGCAAGAACATTAAACCCATTGATTTTCTTAAATTTAAAGATATCAAACCTTACAAAGATCGTCTAATTGCTGCTCAAAAAAATACTCATGAAAATGATGCCTTGGTGGCTATTCAAGGCTGCTTAAACACTTTACCTGTCATCGCTACGGCTTTTGAATTCAATTTTATGGGAGGCTCCATGGGCTCAGTGGTGGGTGAACGTTTTGTTCAAGCCGCTCAGGTTTCTCTGAAAGAAAAAATTCCTTTGATTTGTTTCACCTCCAGCGGCGGCGCGCGAATGCAAGAATCCCTGTATTCCTTGATGCAAATGGCAAAAACTAGTGCCGTGCTCGCTCGACTGAAGCAAGCCAAAATCCCCTTTATTGTTATTTTGACCGACCCCACGACGGGAGGAGTCTCCGCCTCTTTGGCTATGCTGGGGGATCTTCACATTGCCGAGCCCAACGCCTTAATTGGTTTTGCTGGCCCTCGAGTAATTGAACAAACCGTTCGAGAAAAATTGCCAGAAGGATTTCAACGCAGCGAATTTCTTCAAGAGAAAGGTATGGTTGATATGATTGTGCATCGACATGATCTACGAAAAGTTTTGACGCGTTTGCTGGCAAAATTGCTCAAGAAACCCTTGCCCAACGGTGCAACTCTTTTTTGAAGGCTGCTTGAGATGCATCAAAAATTTCAAATTCCCATCCGTCAAAAATCTCCCGAAGATCGTTTGATTCATCACAGAGATCGCCTCGAAAAACTTGGTTTATTGCGGCCTAAATTTCTCATCATTCTGGTAGGAGGAACCAATGGAAAAGGCTCGACAAGTCATACGATTAGCCGAATTTTTATGGAAGCCGGATTCAAAGTAGGCCTCAACACCTCTCCGCATCTGGTCTGCTTTAATGAGCGCGTGCGAATCAATGAAATCCCTCTCTCAGATACCGACTTAGAACACTACCTTGCAAAAATTAATCAAGACTTCATCGATTTTCCGCTCGGTTTTAATGAATACAGTTTTTTGGCAGGACTCTACGCTTTTATCGATCAAGATGTGGATTTAGCTGTCTTTGAAATTGGATTGGGAGGACGCCTTGACCCTGCTAATCTTCTACCCGCCGAGATTAGTGTGATCAGCAATATCGATTATGACCACACCCAAATTTTAGGGGACACCTTAGCAAAAATTGCCTTTGAAAAAGCGGGGATATTTAAATTTCACAAATCTATTGTTTGCGGCAGCTTGTTTGATCCGGAAGCCATTCAGGTCATTGAAACCCAAGCTCAGCAAAAACAAGCTACTCTGTATTGGGAGCTTCAAGATTTTTCATTTTCACTATTTCAAAAAATTTACGATTTGCCTGAACCTCACATTCTCAAAAGAAATGCTGCTTTAGGCATTCAAACTGCCTTATTGGCTCGAAATTTTTTAGCCATCCCAGACGAGAAATTAGCCTCTGTCCTACAAAATGCGATTCGAAATCTAATGGTTCCCGGTCGCCTACAGCCCCTGCCTTGGAAGCATCCCCTGCTGCTTGATGTCTGCCATAATCCTGGAGGAGTGGAAGTCTTAAAAGATTATCTCCTCGCCCACTCGCTACCAGGTAAGACTTATGCCCTCTTCGCCGTCAGTGAGACTAAAGATTGCGAAAAAATGTTGAAAATCATGGCTCCTGTCATCGATTATTGGTTTTTTCCTGTTATTGCCGATTTAAGAGAATTTGAAAGCTTGAGACTAATGGCTTCCACGCTAATTCCCACTGAACGTTTGTCTAATATTCAAGATCTTGAACAGGCGATTCATGAGGTCGATCTCGCTTTAAGTGCTGATCCAGGTCGCTTAGTCATTTTTGGGTCTTTTTATTTGGCAGGCTCGGTTTTGGAATTTTTTAGAAAAATTGAGAAAGGCAGAACCGTGATTTTATCGGCAAGTGGAAAGCTCAGTTCTCCTGGGTAAAGGATAGAAAGCGAATCCAATGCTAAGTCTTCCACAGCTTGCTTCATCGAAGCACTTAAACTTGGACTGCTGCTGTATTTAAATTCAAATCCCAATCTTTATATTTTGTGATCGTTGGCGAAGAAACACCTAGAGACCTCGAAAGTTCAGAAGCATTGAAAATGTTCGCATGTGAATGCGCAAGCATGGCCCAAAATTGATATAGAAATATACTCAGAAAAGATCTCGAATTTTAAGCAAAAACTCGCTACATTCTGCCAGTTTCAACGGAGGAGTTTCAAAAAATGTCGAATTGGATTGATATTGGAATTTTAGTGATTTTGGGCCTGTCTGGACTACTGGGCTTAATGAAAGGGTTCATCAAAGGGGCTATTTCTTTAATTTCTTGGGTTCTGGCTTTCTTTTTAGCTTCTTATTTTTATTCTGATTTAGCGAGTCGATTCGCAGGCTTGCAAGAACCGATGGCTGGGATTTTAGCTTATGCTTTAATTTTCATCGCCGTGATCGCCATTGGATTGATTGCTAGCATTATTCTGACTCGATTAGTCTTTCTTTCCGTCACGTTAACCGTTTTTAATGCGCTCTTGGGTGGAGCCTTTGGTATCATCCGAGGAGGGGTTTTTGTCACTGCCCTGACTTATGTTGCTTTGTGGACACCGGCTCCTTCTTATTCTCTTTGGAAAGATTCAAGCTTGCTGCCTTATTTTGTTGACTATGCCAATATGATTAACACCTGGATTCCCGACAGCATCAAACAAGAAGCCAGCCAGTTGTCTCCTAATAACTTAAAAAATATCAACCTCAACACTTTAAAAACTCAAGCCCAGCAGTATATTCAAAGTTATACTCACTCAGGTTCAGAGCCGCCGGCTCAGTAGAGAGGAATGTTATGATTAAAGGAAGGTTTTTAGGGTGTGCGGGAATGCTTTCCGCTTCTGCTTTGCTTGTGGCTTGTCAAAGCAGCTTCAATCATCAAACTGGTGTGTTTAGAAATCGAGAGTTTGATTATCTCCATCAATCGGTTGAGCATCGCCCTCCTTTGGTGATTCCTCCGAGTGTTGATTCGCCTCAATTGTCGCCTAAAAATACCTTGCCGCCGGGCCCAGATTTCTATTCTGCAGAAAAAAGCGTGAACATGACTCCTCCTGGGTTTGATGAAGTTCAAACCTCGAAAGAAACGTCCGCACCCACCACGAAACTTCCCAGCAAACTTCCTGCTCATCTCAGTTTTGATGCTCAACATGTGGGACTTTTACAGATTAATGCCCCCTTTAAAGAGTCTTGGGATGCAGTCACTCAGGCGATTCAAAGCCTGGGTTATTCTATTTCCAAGGTGGATTCAGGCAGTCATTTGATTTATGTCGACGTTCCTAACACCCATGCTCCTCAAAAAGAAACCCAAACTTTCTTGCTGTATTTGAATCGGAAAGATAATTCCACTCAAGTCAGTGTGTTCACCGATAAAGGCATCTTAGATAGCAGTGACGCGGCGTCGAGTCTGCTGACTCAACTGCAGGTGAAGCTGTAGAGTTTCGAAAGAGATCTATTGCCGTTTTTCTTATTTATGATCTAAGGTGAGTCCATGAAATAGAGAAGGAGTTTTCATGGCGCAAGTAAAAGGCAAAGTGAGAGGCTTTACGATGATCGAATTGATCGTTGTGATCGTCATTGTTGGTATTTTAGCTGCTATTGCCATCCCTCGTTTTATGAATCAAACCTCTAATGCACGTACTGCTGCTTTAAACGGGGTAGCAGGTGCAATCAACAGCGCAACGGCTTTATCTCAGGCTGAATATGTTGCCGAAGGAAACTCGAGTAGCAGTTCGACAACTTCAGTCACCATGAATGGCACTTCGGTAACCGTTATCGCGGGAACTGGACGACCAGCAGGAACCGCAGCGGGTGTTGGCACCGCAATACAAACGATCAGTGGGTTCACGCCCACTTATGCCGCCGGGGTCGCCACTTTTGATTTCTCAACCGCAATAACAAACTGCAAACTCACTTATACGGATAGCTCAGGGGCGGTTGCTTTAACCACTTCAGGTTGTTGATGAGAAATGGTTTTGGAGGAGTAGATGGTAACTCAGGTTAAATTAGGCGAGATCCTCGTCGCCAACCGAGTTATCAGCCCCGAACAATTAAACCAAGCCATTCAACATCAGAAAAAAAGCGGAGAAAAAATAGGAAAAGCCTTAATTTCTTTGGGTTTTCTTAGTGAAAAGCAATTCCTTAATTTTTTTTCAAAACAATTAAATATCCCCTTTTACGATTTAAATTTGTATCAACCCGATACTGAACTGGCACAGCAATTACCTGAGTCTTACGCACGCTTGTATCATGCCATTTTACTGAAGAAACAAGACTCTGGTTTTTTGATTGGAATGGTCGATCCGCTCGATGTGGTCTCTATTGATAAATTACGTCATTTTTTTAACGTGCCGCTTTCTTTTGCCTTAGTGAAAGAACAAGAGCTCGAAAAAATATTGAG
>OBEQ011920039.1_pt1 | contig 11805 bp, 10 predicted proteins | sample 1670901 | NCBI WGS metagenome assembly OBEQ01 (sample SAMEA104232315, study PRJEB22302) | groundwater metagenome | biome: forest; feature: aquifer; material: groundwater | place: USA | collected 2011-08-07 | depth 5.4 m | reverse complement strand
TACAGTTGCCATTAAGGTGAAGCCTGCACGTTTCACGTATTCTTCTTTTCGTTTGCTCCACTCGATAGCTTTTTTCCATGCGAAGGGAGTTTTATCAAACAAGTGCATACACGCGCCATCGCAAATAGCCCACGAGTCGAAATCGTTTACCCATGCTTCTAATTGTTCTTCAGGGATTTTATTCGGTTCATCAATTAAGATGGCGATTACCCGTGCATCGTAGATTTCTGTTGCCCAGAGTTCAAGCGCGAGGTTGTGGTTTTTTCCAATATCTTTGGCAAGTGATTTTAGTAACGGCGTAGAGAGCCCGTAGGCATTTTTGGCGACGATACCAAATCGTTCCATGCCTTTTACGCCATCGGGTGAGGCGTGTGATTTTATGAGTTTGAGTATGGAGTTGACTGTAGGGGTTTTCATTGTTCATGTGGTTATATTTGTATCTCTATATTACTAAAGATAGAATTCAAAGCAAAGAAAAGAAACCGATGAATCGGTTTTGGTTTGTGATTTGGTTCATTATTACCCACAGTTGAAATAGTGGGCTGGTTGTTGAGAAAACGCCTAAATACGATTGAAAACGAGGTGTTTTGTGTTGTTGTACCACATCGTTTTTTTGATTATTTTCTGCTGTTTTTAACAGCGTATATGTTCTTCGAAATTGCTTGCAATTCTAATTGCATTTGTTCATTTCGTTATCATCAACCCCAATGAAAGGATATACCATGGATGTTCCAACATTTGTGAACAATCCCAAAGCTATAAAATGGATCAATGAAATTGTCGCTCTTTGTAAACCGGATTCCATCCACTGGTGCGATGGATCTCCGGAAGAATATAGTTCACTATGCAATCATCTCGTCGAAACCGGCACGTTCATTAAACTGAACGAGAAAAAACGCCCGAACAGTTTCCTCGCCCGTTCTGATCCTGATGATGTAGCTCGTGTAGAAGACCGCACATTTATTTGCAGTTTGAGAAAGCAAGACGCGGGCCCGACAAATAATTGGGTGTACCCGAAGGAGATGAAGGCAACACTCAAAACATTATTCGATGGGTGTATGAAAGGGCGTACCATGTATGTCATTCCTTTTTCGATGGGTCCGATCGGTTCGCCGATTTCTCATATCGGTATTCAGCTTACCGATTCGCCGTATGTTGTGGTGAGTATGAATATCATGACGCGGATGGGAAAGAAAGTGTGGGAGACGCTTGGCACCGGGGAATTTGTTCCATGTTTACATTCGGTGGGCATGCCGCTTGCGGCAGGACAAAAAGATGTTGCGTGGCCTTGCAATAAACATCAAAAGTATATTGTTCATTTCCCGGAAGAACGAAGTATCTGGTCGTATGGGAGCGGGTATGGCGGTAACGCGTTGCTTGGGAAAAAATGTTTTGCGCTTCGCATTGCATCAGTGATGGCGCGTGATGAGGGGTGGCTTGCAGAGCACATGTTGATTCTTGGGGTTGAATCTCCCGAAGGAGAAAAAACATATATTGCCGCGGCGTTTCCCAGCGCATGCGGAAAAACAAATTTTGCTATGCTCATTCCGCCAAAAGATTTTAACGGGTGGAAGGTGACAACAATCGGTGATGATATTGCATGGATTAAACCGGGCGCGGATGGTAAAGTGTATGCCATTAATCCCGAAGGGGGATATTTTGGAGTTGCTCCGGGAATCTCGATGAAATCGAATCCGAACGCGATGAAATCAATTGAGAGGAATACAATTTTTACAAATGTAGCATTAACGCCCGATGGTGATGTGTGGTGGGAAGGAATGACCGATACGCTTCCACTGGAACTGACAGACTGGCGCGGAAACCATTGGGTGCCTGCAATGGGAAAAGTAGCCGCCCATCCTAATGCACGCTTCACGGCTCCTGCACATCAAAATCCGATTATTGATCCCAACTGGGAGAACCCACAGGGCGTACCGATTAGCGCGTTTATTTTTGGGGGAAGAAGAAGCACTGCGGTTCCGCTTGTGTATCAGTCGGTAAACTGGAATTTTGGTGTGTATCTTGCCGCAACCATGGGTTCGGAAACAACTGCCGCTGCCTCAGGAGAATTAGGGAAAGTACGCCGAGACCCGATGGCAATGTTGCCATTTTGCGGATATCATATGGCGGATTATTTTAATCATTGGCTTCAATTCGGCAGAAATTTACCCAATCCGCCACGTGTTTTTGGCGTAAACTGGTTTAGAAAAGATGATGATGGGAATTTTTTATGGCCCGGGTTTGGTGATAATATGCGTGTTTTGGAGTGGATAGTGCGCCGTGTACATGGTAAGGGATATGCGATTGAAAGTCCGCTTGGTTGGATGCCTCGTTATGAAGATATGAAGTGGGAAGGGATGAAGGGATTTACGCCGGAGAAATTTAATACGCTGATGTCGGTAAATTCAGAAATATGGAAGCATGAACTTCTTTCGCATGAAGAATTGTTTTCTAAACTGTATGATAAGTTACCGAAAGAATTTTATTTTATGCGTGAGTTGCTACTTTCGAGTTTATGGCGTTCGCCGGAAGTTTGGGAATTGGCGCATGAATAACGCTCCGTCAGCTAAAGCTGACGGCAATAGATTGTTAAGTAATATTTATTGCCGTTGCATTCATGCAACGGTTATTAAGGAGTACATGTATGAAAGCTATACGGTTTCATGAATTTGGTGGAGTTGATGTTCTTCGATATGAAGATGCGCCGACTCCGCTATTGGGTGTAAATCAAGTTCGTATTCAACTGAAAGCTGCTGCACTTAACCATCTTGATATATGGGTGCGAAGCGGAACGCGGGAGAGGACGATTCCTTTGCCTCATATTCCCGGCTCCGATGGAGCGGGAATTATTGCAGAAGTGGGGAGCGGAGTTTCCAATATTAACGTTGGTGATAGAGTTGTTATTTCGCCGGGGGTATCGTGCGGCTCATGTCAGATGTGCCTTGAGGGAAGAGATAACCTTTGTGCAACATACCACGTTTTAGGAACACGTGAAGATGGTACATACGCAGAGTATGTGAACGTCTCACCGAATAATATTGTATCAATTCCTGAGATGCTTAGTTTTGCCGATGCGGCGGCATCATCGCTTGTGTTTCTTACGGCATGGCACATGCTTGTTACGCTTGCAAGGATTCGTCCGGGAGAAACGGTACTTGTTCATGGGGCGGGGAGCGGTATTGGTATTGCAGCAATTCAGATTTGTAAGTTAATTGGGGCAAACGTAATTACCACCGCCGGAACTGATGAAAAACTTGCAAAGGCGAAAGAGCTGGGCGCGGATATTTGTATCAATTATCGAGAAAAAGATTTTCTAGAAGAGGTCCGCCGATTAACGGTTAAGCGGGGTGTTGATGTTGTGTTTGAACACATCGGTGGGGAAGTGTTTGAAAAGAGTGTACTCCTTCTTAAAAAAGGAGGGCGGTTAGTTACCTGCGGTGCAACGGGAGAGTATATAGGCAAGTTAGATTTACGTTACCTTTACGCAAAGCATCTTACGCTTTTGGGCTCGTTCATGGGGACGAAAGCTGAACTTGTTGAGGTGTTGAAATTCTTCTCACCAAACTCACCAAAACAGTTACGTCCCGTGATTGATAGTGTTTTTCCTCTTTCTGATGCAAAAATGGCACATCAACGAATGGAAGAACGGAAGAATTTCGGGAAGATTGTGCTGGAGATGTAAGCGAGTTTTCTTCTCACTCATCCCCTTCAATTTCTGGATCGGGGATGTGGGTGAAGGCGATGCGCATGGGGGCGGAATTGCGTGCGATATGTGCGCCGCCGAAATAGACAGTATTCTTTTTGTACACGTTGTTCAATTTGTCAATGGCAGTGTTTAACGCCTCAGAGGATCTTCCGAAGGGGAACATTTGCAGTGTTTGCGATTTTTCTTCTGCAAGATTGAAGAGGGTGATGGCAACTTTTAAGGGCGTTGCATAGCTCGGCTCTTTCCGTTTCCACATGGTTGCCAGTGCGTTGATGAATTGCACCGTATCGTGCGTGGGGGTAAAACGGATTTCATCTTTCCAGCGAGAACCATCGAGATATTTTATTTTGACGTACATTGAGCCGGCAAGCAGTTCGTATGAGCGCAATCGCATTGCGGCTTTTTGTAACAGCCTGTGAAGAGTGGCGTACGCTTTTTCTTCCGTTCGGTAATCAGGCGCGAGCACATGTGAGTGCCCTACGGTTGATTTATGCGTAGGCGGGCTGTACACGACTTCACCGCGTAAGTTATCATACAACCTCTCTCCTTCGATGCCGCCCCATACTTTGTGGAGAAGCGTTTTATCGGCATTCCAGAGATCCATGATTGTGTTGATGCCGTTTACCCTTAGGCGTTCTTCCATTCTTCTTCCTACGCCATAAATATCCCGTAATTCAAATTTGAGGAGGCATTGGGGTAAATCTTGCGGTTCGATGACGACGAGTCCGTTGGGTTTTTGTAAATCGGTGCCGGTTTTGGAGAGGAAAATATTCGGTGCGATGCCGATAGAACAGCGCATACACTCGCCCACTTTTTCGGCAATTGTTTTTTTAATTTGATGTGCGAGGGCGACAGCTTTTTCGCGTTGTTGTTGACTTCCCGTTAACTCGCAGACCATTTCATCTATGGACATGACTTTGAGAACGGGGAGGCATGTTTCGACCGCCTCAATGAGTTTGTGGTGGTATTCGATGTAATGGAGATGACGCGCATTGATACAAATTAATCCGGGGCACATCCGTTTTGCTTCGCGTACCATGGTTCCTGTCTTGACGCCGAATTTTTTCGCTTCGTAGCTTGCCGCGATGCAACTTGTGGTATCGCCTTGTGTGGGAACGACGGCAATGGGTTTACCGCGCAAGTTGGGATCGAGTTGTTGCTCGACGGATGCGAAATACGCATTAAAATCAATGAAAAGGTAACGAAGCGGCTTCATATTCATTATAGTATAATGAATGGAGTGGAATTTTTAAAGGTTTTTTTGGTGATAATCAGGATGGAATAGTCGCCCGAAGGGTCTGATTGTGTCACCCTTTCAGGGTTTGGATGTTTGTTTTATTATTGTCTATAATCATGCCACCCCTTTCGGGGTTTATTATAGGAAAATGTTGGAGGATATTGCTGTGCGTCATTGTTTCGATATAGAACTGTTGGGTCGAAACCCGACCGCACGGTAAACTTCTTTGCAAATGAATTTATTGCCCATTTTTTGCTCACAGAATTGATTTAATCAACCTAAATACTTACTTTCATTTAAGCGTTCATATCGTTGCTTTTTCTGATGTAAACTAATTATGCTATACAATACGTCTGTGATCTCACAACTGGAATCTATTATTTACTACTTGTACTTTTGATTGCTCATGTCCGGTAATGGAAAAATAAAGAAATGCCCTTTTTGCGGGAGTGTGGTTTCTCCAAATGCGTCTAAGTGTAAACATTGCGGAAAGAAGATTACCGATTCTCCGGGACTACCTCTTGCCGGTGAAGAAATGATTCCAGAAGAAAACTCTTTATCGGGTAAGGGAAGCAATAAATTTTTACGCTGGGCGGCACTTATTCTCGGAGTTATCGTTATCGTTGTTTACACGTATCGTGGGAAGAAGGAAGTACCACAGCCTCAAGCGCCGGAATCAGCTCAACAAGAAATCGAAGATACTGTGCGACCGGATACAACGCAAACTAACGATACGTCTCAATCTAAACAATCCACCGTACTACCTGAGACGAGTAAAACAAACCAAGGTATTTTTGAAAAGGCAAAAGAAGAACCGGTACGAGTACAACAACAGCATCTTGAAGATAGTTTGTGGATGGAAAAGCAATTACAGTTTGTGAAGCAACAGCAAGCTGCAATTCTTTCTACGGGGAATTTGTTTGTGGGTATGAAACAATGCAGGATATGTCATATATCGGAAAAGATCGGCAACCAATTTGCTGTTTGGCAAAAATCGAAACATGCAAAAGCGTATCAAGTTTTACTTACTCCTGCGGCAGTTGAGATTGCAACAACAAAGGGGGTGACAAGCTCTGCAAATGAATCTCCTGTTTGTTTACGATGTCATTCAATTGTTCAGGCAATTGTACAGGATGGTCTTAAGCCGGAGAATGTCTTCGATGTGAAGGATGGGGTGCAATGTGAATCATGTCATGGCGCAGGCTCATCATACAGAAATATTTTGAAAATGAAGGATAAACAGCAAGCAATTGCATCGGGGCTTACCCCGTATCATGATGCTCAGGCAATCGAGGCACAATGCAGAACCTGCCATAACGATGGAAGCCCAACGTTTAAGGGGTTTGATTTTGCCTCAATGTGGGAACAGATTAAACATCCTGTATTGAAGAATTAAAGAGGTTTTTTACTAAAAAGCTACCCCCGTAAAATTGATAGAACGGTCGGGTTGAAAGAGCCGGGTGCACGATAATACATGATTCTATCTCTCGCCAAGACGCAGGGACGCAAAGGGGTTGCCGCGAGATTATAGTGTAACGGAAATGTTTTCTTTCTTTGTTAGGGAGTGTATGTTCAGAATTGAAAACCCTATTACTTTTCCATCAAGATCAACTTTTTGCATGACGGCATCGTTTGCAGTTTCTTTGAAAAAGCCTTTTTTCTTTTCAAGGATTACTTCTAAAAAATCGCCTTCTTTGTTGTAGGAGATTTTTATTTGGGTTGGTGTGTGCATGATAACTTACTATAGCGGTCTTGACGTAGGGACTTTCATTTCGATATAAAACAGTCGGGTCGAAAGGCCATACTGAATATTAAAAATTATTTCTTTAATTGAGGGATGTGATTAATAGTTTGTCGAAATTTATTTAAGGAATCGATCTTAATTTCTAGTAAAGAAAGTTTTTGTTCTATCATTCTTAAATCTTTGCCTTCTTTGAGCATTGAAGAAGTGTTAAGTTTAAGTTCATGAAATGTTGTATCTAAATTTTTTAAGGTTGATGTTTGTTGTATAAGCAATAATTCTTCGGTTTTCGGCTTTGGTTCGACAGTCATTAAAAAATTTAATGGAACAATAATTATAGCAAGAATTATTGAAATAAAAACTAAATATCTAGATACATTCAACATATCCGCTGTATTGTCTGCCTTTGCTTCATTGAAGATAGAGCTAGATAACAAACTCAGAAGATATCTTTCTAATCTTTCTTTAGACTCCGTGACATTTTCGGTAAAAGAAAAAACATCGTCCATAAAGATTAGTAGAAGGCTTTTTACATTTAAACAGCGAAAAGAAATAATGATGCTCAGTATAAGGAATGAGATCGGGACTAAAAAAAGAATTCTAAACTGAGAAGGTGGAGATTGAAGATATGCAAATGATAAAACTGTAAACAAAGCAGTTATGTAAGATAATAAATTAAATGCCTTTTTTTCTAGAGCTTCAATTCGCTCTAATGAACTTTTATAAATCAAATTACATATTTCGTACGATTTGTCCCCAAGCTGCGGTAGTTTTGGCAATGGTTCTATGGAGCTGTTTGGTTCTTTGTGGGGTAATAGGGCGTGTATTAATAGAACAAAAAAAGTTCGAATGCGTAGTTTAAAGGTTTTTTTGTTGAACCAATAGTGCTCAATTGGGTCAAATAAATATTTTTTTGTCCAATTATTATCAATCATTTTGAATCTCTATCAAAAATGAATCGCTTAGTGGTAATCCAATCTCTTTTTCTAACCAAAGCCATTCACCGGCTGGGTTAGTTTCTAAGAAAAAAACTTGGCCATTTTCATCTTGGATCAGATCAATTGCGGAATAAATTAAGCCCATTTTCTTGTTTAATTCCAGCAATTTGTTTGTCAAATCTTGGGAAATTGTGTGTTTCTTGTAGGTCTTCTTAATTTCTGGTCTTCTCCAATCAATTGTATGTATGTTATTTTTATATATAGCTACGGGGAAAACTCTTTCACCAATAATCGTGACACGAATATCCAATCCTCTTATAATATTTTCTTGTATTAGAATGGGAGAACTAAATATTTCTGATTCAGCGTTTTCCTCAATTTTATTTAAAGTTGAAGTATAAATAGAATATGTTGCATCTTTTGTAACCTGTAATCCATGGGATATAGGTTTAACAATGACATTTTTAATTGTATCTTGAAACTTCTTGGCTTTTGCCAACTCATTGGTAATAATAGTCTTAGGCACAAGGAGACCTAGTTCATATGCTAATTTAAGTTGCCAAACCTTCCTTTCACCAACATATGTATTATGAATGGGATTAATCCATTTTGCATGGAGCCCCAAAAATAGTCCTTCTAAAAACTCTCTTCGTTCGCGGTTTAAAAAAGGAGCATCCTCGTTTTGTAAATCATCGGGAAAAACAGATGGTGCTCTTCGAAAAATAACGCCTTTAATAGAATCAAAATCATAATACATCTTTTTATGCTGTACCCTAATGGGTTGCTCTGGTGTAAAGATGAATTTTGACTCAAACAAATCCTCTGAGTTTATTCTGACATAAGGGATATTTTTAGCTTCCGCTTTTACGGCAAGATAGTCTGTAGTTAAATCGTCTCTTGTAGAGATAAAGAGGATGTGTGGCTTTTTCAATCTACAGATCTTTCGCTTCGATCAATACTTTCTCGCGTCTCTGTTAGTATGGTAGGTTCATAATTATAGGCAGAACGCTCGGATTGGTCTATTCCTTCTCTGCTTCTTGTATGATTTGTTTGTAATGCAATAAATTCAGAAGTTTCATTTTGATCGATGCCTTCTCTGGTTGCAGTCCTCACGGTTTGCCCAAACTGCGGTTCCGTATTGGATTCCATTATTTCAATTACTAATGGCCGATTATTGGATGTTATCCAATAACCCTTTTCATTATCATAATTATTATCATTAGGGCAGTTAATTAATCCTTTAACTAATTCTCTATTAAGTAACAATGGATTTCGTAATAACATTATATTCCCTTTTATTAATTCAAGTTCAATTTGATTTTCAATTTTAGTAATGTAAATATAAAGTCTGGTATTTTAAAAATACCTATTTATTAGTGCAAAGAATCAAATGAATCAAAAAGTTTGACATTATTTACCGCCTCTACACCCCGCTAATCTTCTTCTTCACGTTGTTCAAAATCTCTTCTGATTTTGCCTTGCTTGTTTTGAGTAACGAAACGACTTCTTCTTCTTTCCAGCCGACGAAGTTTTTGTCTTGTATGGAGGCGAGGTTGATGCGAACGTTGAGTGCGGCGGCTTCGCATGCGGCATTTAACATCAGCGCGCTGACTCCGGCATCGCTGAGGGAACTTGCATTGCCTTTTTCGGCAACTATTCCGGCGAGTGCGAGTGCGTCAATTACGTGCTTCATCACTTCAAGCGGAACGAGCGCGGCTTCTTTCATCGTCCCTTGTATGGCAACGTTGCGAAGGGCTTTTTGCTGTTCGGTATCTTTGGGGAAACTGTAGGCTTCCATGACTTTGTTGAATGCCTCAGTATCTTTGTCAATTAAGGTGGTGAATTGACCGCGGAGGTCTTCGGCTTTTTCGAGCACGGCGTTCATTTCTTTTTCGACTTCTGCGTATTTCTTTTTTCCGATGGTGAGGTTGCATACCATCGAAGTAAGGGCGGCGCCGAGCGCACCGGAAAGTGCGGCTACGCTTCCTCCGCCGGGAGCGGGTGAGTTGGAAGCGAGTTCATCTAAAAAGGTTGTAAGGGTTTGGTCTGTAAGCATAGGTATCTCAGATCATGTATTCGATAATTTTGTTCTGTGGATTAAATTCCTCAATCTGACTGAGTCCGAGAGCATTAATTGCGTTTTGTATCAATTGATGTTCCGTGAGTCCGGAAGGTTGAGGTGTAAAATATTTTGCCGCCATAAGCATTGCTTCTTTGGGTATCAAGCCGACTATTTCGCTTCCCGTGACTTCAACGCCAAGTGTCGCGGCTTCTTTTTTGACGGTTTCAAAAGCAATGTGGGGGGGCGTGACTGTATAATTTGTAAGGTTGATTGATACTTGTGCAATGTTCAAACGTTCGAGTAGTACTCCCATTGCTTTTACAAATTTGAGTGAGCCGGGAGTTGTGGTTTTTGTGCCATCGGGATTTTTTACGGTTCTTCCGCTTTCGCGAATACGGAGCGCAATTTCGTGGGCAATATCTTTGTTGTTGGTTGCAAGGTTGACGTTGTATGCGACAAGGAAAAATCGCGCACCTGTTACGGTTGCACCGGATTTTGGGTTAAACTTTGCCTCGCCGAAATCGGGTTTCCAAAGGGGGTCGTTGAGTTTGCCGGGTAATCCTTCGTACTCGCCTTTACGGATTGTGGCAAGGTTTCTGCGTTCGGGTGTTCGCGCCGCTTCTTCATATAAAAATATTGGGATGCCGAGTTCGGATGCAACGCGCTCGCCGTATTGTTCGGCAAGTGTGACACATTCTTTCATGGTCACGCCGGAGATGGGGACAAAGGGGACGACATCGGTTGCGCCCATGCGGGGATGTTCGCCTTTGTGGTTTTGCATATCAATGAGTTCTGCCGCTTTTTTTGTTGATGCAAATGCGGCATCGCGAACGGCTTCCGGCTCGCCAACGAAGGTAACAACGCAACGGTTGTAGTCTTTGTCTGGCTCGACCGAGAGGAGTTTTACGTTGTTTATTTGTTTGATGCTTTCGGCGATTGCATCTATTATTTTTTGGTCGCGTCCTTCGCTAAAGTTGGGGACGCATTCTATTAGGCGGTTCATGGTGTTTGGATTCAAGATTTATTTGTAATGTTGCTCGACGATAAAAATAATATTAGAAACCGATAAATCGGTTTTAATTCCATTTTTTATTAGCTACCCACGACTGAAGTCGTGGGCTGTAAAACATCAAATTGGGAAATATTATTACATCGGTTGACAATTAAACTACACTTCTAATAAAACTCCGTGTTTTACAACTCTGTCAACATGGTTCTCGCCGAAGTGATAGGCGAGGAATTTGTAGTTCGGGATATTGAATATACTCATATCCGCCTTCTTCCCAACTTCGATACTGCCGTATTCGTGTGAGCGGTTTAGGGCGGCGGCGGCGTTGAGCGTGCTTGCAACAATTGCTTCTTCGGGTGTCATGTGTGCATGTGTGCAGGCAATGGTCATCATCAAGGGCATACTGTACGACATGCACGAGCCGGGATTGAAATCGGTTGCAATTGCTACGGGAACTCCTTCATCAATTAACGCACGCGCAGGTGCGTATTGATGATTGAGGAAGAACGAAACAACCGGCAATAACGTAGCAACTATTTGGGAATCAGCCAGCGCTTGTACTCCACTTGCTGTAATATGTTCAAGATGGTCAACCGAGACGGCTTTCATTCGTGCGGCAAGTTCTGCTCCACCAAGAGGCGTTAATTCTTCGGCATGAAGTTTTAGGCTGAAGCCAGATTGCTTAGCGAATGTTAACAACTCTTCGGTTTCAGTTAAATCGAAATAGCCGCGTTCACAAAAGACATCGAAAAATTCTGCAAGTTTGCGTTGGGCAATATAAGGAACCATTTTTTCTATTATCAAACGGATGTAACCGATTTTGTTTTCTTTATACTCCGGCGGAATCGCGTGTGCACCCAGAAATGTTGAGACAACGGTCATCATCTCTTCTTTTTCCAGATCGTTAATGACTTCGAGCATTTTGATTTCGTTATCCATGTCGAGTCCGTAGCCGGATTTGATTTCAACGACGGTCGTTCCGTGTTTTAACATTCCGGTTAACCAGCGGCGGGCATGTTTTTTTAATTCTCTCTTGTTTGCCAGACGGAGATTTCGTACAGTACTCAAAATTCCCCCGCCACGCTCTGCCATTTCCTGATACGTTGCTCCCC
>OBEQ011175204.1_pt1 | contig 11805 bp, 9 predicted proteins | sample 1670901 | NCBI WGS metagenome assembly OBEQ01 (sample SAMEA104232315, study PRJEB22302) | groundwater metagenome | biome: forest; feature: aquifer; material: groundwater | place: USA | collected 2011-08-07 | depth 5.4 m | reverse complement strand
TTGAGCTTCAGCGGCGCCGAGCCATCGGGCCGGCGGAGGATGAAGTCATAAGGCTCGGTCAAGCCGTGGTTTGGTGCGCGAGCTTCCGCGGGCTTGGGCAGCGCCAGAGTGTCATAGGCACGAAGGACAACCTCGCCGAGACCCTCTTCATTCCCATGCACCAATCGCCAGAGGTTCCCCAGCTTTCTGCGCGCCTCCCAACGATCCACGGGCGCGCTGGACTGGTCCGGAAGGACGAACGCGGCGGTATATTGTTCGATGGCATTCCGCGTGTCTTTTCGCAGCTCGGCGATCTCTCCGCGGTGCAGAGCAGCCGCGGCATTGGGCATCAGTCGGTAGCTCTTCTCGAAGTCGGAGATGGCCGGATCGTAATCGTGCTTGGCCATCTCCAGCCGTCCGCGGATCAGGTAGATGGACATGCGGAGTTTCTTCTGCTCGTTTTCCCACTCGGCCTGGGACGCGCGGGCAGGTTTGGAGTCGGCGCCGGCCTTTTCGACGCGGTCGAGGACGCGCGTGGCGTAGCCCACGGCGCGCGTCAAGCTGGCGTCGTCGCCGGCGCGTTCGAGCAGGTCCACAGCAAACAGCATCATCGAGACATCCTCGGGCCGCAGGGCGATGATGCGCTCAGCGTAATCGAGTGCGCGCCGGGAGTCGCGCAACTGCATCGAGGATTCCACGATGGCGCGATAGACCTGGACCTTGCGCGGAGCCTCGGGGAATCGTTTGAGGTAATCCTCGAGATTGCGCACCAGCGCCGCGCGGTCGTTCCCGGCCTCTTCAACGGCGCGTTGCAGTTCCGCATCCAGATCCGGGCCCGCCGGTTTTTTCGCCGCCGGGCCTTGGCCCGCCTTGTTTTTCGTCTGGGAACTTGCAGGATGGTTGGGCGGACTTTGCGTCCCCGGCTGCTGGACAGGCGAATTCCGGCCTGCCGCGGCGGCCAGGCTCATTATGAGTGCGGGAATGATGAGGAACGCTGGACGCATGGCGCGAAGTGCATTGTATCGCGGATCGGCGCGCAGCGAGGGATTCCGGGAACTGGACTTCGCAAAGGGGAGAGCAATTTGCGCCGTGCCGTCCGGCGGGCTATGGCCCCGCGAGTTGGAACGGCACTAGGATTTGATGCCGCATCGAGGAATCGCTGGCGATCCGGCGGGAGATGCTGCACGATGCCAGGACGCGCGTTGTCTGCCCATATCAATTGGCCCAGGTGGAGGCGTCGCTCGGTCACGCGCAGCCGGCGCTGCGCCATCTCGAACAGGTGCTCGAGCAAGGCTCGCCGCGTCTGGTATGGATACACAACGACGCTTTCCTCGCGCCGCGGCGCGATCAGCGGCGTCTGGTGGCGGTGGCGGTGGCGGAGCGCGTGGGATCCTACTGCGAGTGCCGTTCCAACTTATTATGCCTATGTATTACACAGATCATTTTAAAGGTAATAGCACCTCACTTGCATCCTCAGCGCTCGCCATTAGCTGCGGGCACATTTATGGCAAAGACGAATCGTTGCCCATCGCGGCTGATGTTCCCGAGGCTTCCAGCGAGAGGGCCGGGCAGTTTGAAAAGCAACTTGGGCGTGCCCGCCCGGAAGGTAGGAGTGGTGTTGACGTCGGCTGCCATCACCAGAAGGTCATTCGAGTCGAGATTCAGGCCCCGGAAGAAAAACTCTTTCCCGTCCCCGCGCCAGGACAGCATTGCGTTGACGCCATCTTTCGAAATCTGCCATTTCGCGTCGCCCGCCATTCCCGTGGACGCATCGAAGGGCCGGACGTAGACCTCGCGTCTTTCGGGCTGGACTTCGTCCGACTGGAAGGCCATGAACCGGCCGTCGGGGGAGAGTCTACCCACGTTGTCATTGAACTCTTCCCGTAAATACTCGATCGCTTTGCGGGCTAGCGGATCCTTCCCCGTCAGCGGCACGGTCATGATGTAAAAGCCCGGGCCGGACTCGCAGACCAGGAACTTCCCGTCCGGGGAAATATCGCTGAGATTCAAAAACGCGCCAGGCGTGTAGCGGAACAACAATTCCTCGCCGCCCGTTCCATCCGAGGATCTGCGATACACGCCCCAGTCGCCAATCTTAGGGGTGGAAGCATAAAGGATGTGGGCTCCATCGGGTGACCACATGGCGTTGAGTTTCGGCAGCGTATTGTTGGTCACCTGGGTGCTCTTTCCCGCGGCGATATCCATGATCCAGATGTCCGTTTGGCCGTTGTTGAGGTCGTTCTTCATGACGGCCAAGCGTGTGGCATCAGGCGAAAAGGCCGGTTGGGAATACAGGCCCGGCTCGCCCACCTTTTTCACAATCCTTCCTTCTCTATCGAATATGGTGACCTGTTGAAGCTGCGGCCCCCTGGGCGGCGGAAGCGTGAGAAAACGTTCGCCATCGCGGCTCGCGCCTGCGATGCGGTCTGGAACTGCACCCGGCGGGCGGAACAGCACCCTTGGCTTTGTAAACGCAAATGTAGGGGAGGTGCTGATCTCCGCCATCATTACGGAACGATCAAGCCTGACATAGTACAGCTCCTTGCCATCACGGCGCCACGAGGCGACGCTGAGGCTGCCTTCCGAAATCTGCCAAGGCCCGGCGCTCGCCGCCGAATCGACTGGCCGGACGAAGACTTCGCTTCTGTTAGCCTGATCCACCACAATGTAAGACAAGAAGCGGCCGTCGGGAGAGAATCGCGGTCCAAAGATCCGCAAACCACTGCGAAAGATCTCGCGAGCTTCGCGCTCCGGGTCACCTTTGACCGGCAGAACATACAGAATTCCTCCCGAAAGATCCGACTTCGCAAAGGTCAAGAAACGGCCGTCCAAAGACCAGTCGGAGAGATTCAGGAAAGCGCCGGAATGTTTGTATAGGAGTTGCTCGGGTCCCTCGCCGTTCGAGGCTCGAAGATAGATACCCTCCTGGCCGTTACGAATGGTGACGTAAGCGAGCTGGCTGGCGTCCGGGGACCACACCGGCGAAAATACGAACTCAGTCTTCGCGCTGGTTGTGATCCTGGTGGCTCCTCCCGTGGCCACATCCAGGACCCAGAGATCTGCGCTCTCGTTCTCCAAATCTCGCTTGAGCACTGCTACGCGCGTGCGGTCCGGAGACAATTCGGGCCCGAAGTAGAGCGCCCGTTCGCCGACCCTGCCAACGGTCTTCCCCAAGCGATCGTAAAGGGTGATCACGGTGGCGTTGTTCTCGAAGATTTGGGCATTCCGTTTGGCTCTGGCTTCCGCCAAAGCCTTGGCCTTAGGGTCTGCTGCCGGCTCCTTTAGTGCTAGGGGAGGCGGAGCCTGAGTCGCCGGCGCCTGTCCCGCCTGGCGAGCCGGAGCCTGGGCAAAACACAAAGAGGCGGCCGCGAAAATGCTCGCTATCCGATTCTTCATGTGGAACCTCCTGCGGAGGATTACTCCAGAGCTCAGTTCAACAGTTTTGGGGACATGCAGACACGACTTTCCCGCTAGGCAAAGTGAGGGTTCGGATGAGTCCCGAACGCGACTTGTCCCGCGCGCGGCTGAGTTCCACGGTTACGGTTTTTCCGACCGTTCCTTCGAAATCGGCCTTGCCGACGTTCCGAATGCGAAAGAAGCTTGGGGCGGGACCCTCGATTTGCCAGGTCTCCATCGCGCCACCCGCGCCTTTCACCTCCATCGCGAGGTAGATGTGGGGGTTCCTCCAATCGATTTTCGTCAGCGTGCCTTCTAACGTGACGCGATCGTTGAAGTCGAACAGCGCAGTCATGTTGTGATGTGCCACGGCTTCATTCGCCAGCAGCATAGAAACGAAGGCGATCAAAACCTTCATTCTGAGAACCATGGGAACCCTCCGTGGAGCCCAAAAATACATTGTTCATGGAACAAAAGCAATGGCGCGTCCAGCCCAGCCCACGCTGAACCAAAGAGTGAGGGAAAGGCAAGCAACGATCACATTGACCAGCCTTGGGCGCGAGCAGGGCTCCGACGCGACAAATCTGCGGAGCACACCGAAATGAAATAGGATCGCGAGCGAAAGAAGCGCCATCTTGATCCGAAACGGATTGCTGCCCAGGTATTTTCCCGGCGTGGCCCAAAAGATGAGTATTCCCGACAGAATCACCAGCGTCATTGCGCCTATCGTCCAGGGCTTGAGCTGTCGCGCGAGACGGGAGAGAGACAAGTCCATCATTCCAACACCGGCCAGCCGCAAGTCCAGCACCAGGATCGTGGCCAGCAAAATCGTAAGCCCCATCAGATGAACAGACTGAACGGCAGGCATCCCGTACTTGCTGTCGCGGATGGAGACAATAGGGGCCCAGGTCGAGAACCACTGCAAGAGTGAGAGAAGGGGCACGGTAACGACCATTCGCCGGTCTAGAGCTGGTAAGCCATGGTGCGGCCACAAACGATCACGCCGATCCAGAAGATCAGCGACAAGCCGGCGCAGAACCTCGCACCCGCAGGCGCTCTGCCGGCCAAATCCCACTGCGCCATCTTCGGATAGAACATCGTTTGATACAGCGCGGCATTGATTCCCAACAGCAGAAGGAGCATCAACTTCGCGCGGAAGAACGCATTCCCATAGGCCTTCTCAGCCTGGGTTATGAACAGAAAACCACCCGTGATGAACATGACTGCAAAGCCGATCTTTGACCAGCGCAGAAACTCATTCATGATCTTTGACGCTGGCCCGCCGCGAAATGCAAGACCGAGCAGACGGAGATCAAAGAGGACAATCATACCGACGGATATGGGAAGGGCCAGAATGTGGCTGCCTTCAATCAAGGGGAACAGCCAAATCGATTCGCGGATCGCAGTTGCCAGAGGTGTGTGCTGCAGCCATTGGCACCAGCCAAAAAGCGACATTCCAACTCCCTTCCGGCCCGGCGTGTGACCTGGCTCCGGGCAGTGCAGAGGTATGGACCGGGATTTCCGATTTCAACTCTATCTCTGCGCAAAACCATATCCCCGCCGTCCTCTCGAGTCAACCTTAGATTGCCCTAGCCGCGGTCGGGTCGCATCGCGGCTCGTTTGGCAGTTTCGCTGACTGGCCTGGTCTGGTTCTCGCCTCCAACCAGCCTCCCCGCTAACACTTCTCCTCGCTGGATGACTTCAGAGCGCTCGATTCCCTGTCTCGCCTGGTTCGTTACCGGTTCGGCAGCGGCAGCGCCGCGATCCTTCGCAGCATGCTCCCAAACAGCCGCCGTGTGAGGTGACTCTCCGCCAGCAGCAACCTGGAGTACCGGGCGTGTTTCACCAGCCGCCCGCGAACGAGAGCTGAGAAGGCTGATTCTGTGTTTCACCCACTAGGTGTCCACCTCCGAGGAGTCTCTATCGCGTTGAAATCCGCATGAATATAGAAGACTTTGGACGCCGGAAGTTTCACGAGAAAGAGTTGATATTGGAAATCTGGGCTAGGATTTGATATGGATGGTTCCGGAACCGCAGATCACTTCCAGACGCGCGGCACCGTCGCCCACGCGTGCGCGGAGGTCGCGCCTGGACTGCTCTTCCAGGACGATGGGGAGGTCGGTCCTGACGCGGCCAGACCTGGCGTGTGCATGAAGGCGGAAGCTCGCGTTTGCGGGCACCTGCAAGGTGACGCCACCGGCGCCAGTGTGCACTTCCCAGAAGCTGCCTCGGGCAGGGTTGCCGTCAATGGTTACATGCCCAGCGCCCGTTTGTGCGCGCAGGTCGGCAGCGGCGCCACTGACGGTGACTCCGCCGCTGCCGGTTCTTGCCGTGATGCGCCCGCCGGGCTCGGAGATGGTGATATGGCCGGAGCCGCTTGAGGCACGGATATCGCCATGAATCTCGGCGAGAGTGATGCTGCCGGAGCCGTTCTTGGCATGGACTTCACCGCCGATGCGCCTGATCTGTATGCGACCGCTGCCGGAAGCGACCTCAGCGTCTTCGCGGACATCTTCCAGCGTGACCCGACCGGAACCCGCGGTCAGGCGAACCGGCCCGCGAATCCCGCGCACATCGGCGTTACCCGAGCCGATGGTGGAGTGGAGCTCGGTCTCGGCAGGGACCTCGATCGTATAGTTGATCGAGACGTCGTGCATGCGGAATCTGTCTCCGCCCACGTGAATCAAATTGCCGTGTTGTTCGATGGGGGGATTGGCGGCGAGTTCATCGACGCGCCGCTGGGGGTCATCGCCAAACCAGAAATGGGCGCGAATGTCGCCGTGGATATGCACCTCGCCGGACGTACCGGGACGGACCTGCACGGCCCCGGCGCCGCTGATAAGCTCAAGGAGGACCGGCCCATTCACAGTCAGAGTGCGGTTGAAACTGCCTGTGCTGGAGGGCGAGACGTAGCACCCCTGTAAGGTGGCGGCCAGCACGGCGCCGACGATAAGCGGAGCCCATTTTCGCTGGTTCCACGCTCTGTCTCCAGGCAGCTTCGCTTTCATCAAGTTCAGGGCCTCCTGCTTTAAGGATACGCAAGTTTTTGCCGGGAAGTTCCGCGAACGGCCCGGCGTGGCTAATGAAAATCGAGCAAGACATCCACGGCGCCGGTTTCGGGATGCGTTCGCAGCCACCGGCCCATTTCGTCATAATGGACGGGCAATTCGCCGAACGCCTGCTTGATTCCCGCAGCCAGGAAATCTTCGAAGTAAGCGCGGTCGAAAACCTGATCCTTGGAGATGCGCCAGGCCTCGCGCAGTTTGCGTTCGGCGGCAAGCGAGAGCCCGGTGATGACCATTTCACCCATGCGGTACACCGGGCCTTCCGTGATCGCGACGCGATAGGAGACGCGGCGCGCGGCTTCGTCAAAGACCGCTTCCGGCCGGAGCTTCACATCGAGGTAGCCGCGCCGGCCATACTCTTTTTCTACGCGGCTCCACAGGGCGGCAATTTTCATGCCATCGGCTAGCTCATCCGGCTTGAGGCTGACAAATTCGTCGAGCCCGGCGGCTCCGAGGGCCGCGTTTCCTTGCCAGCGCACGCCGGCCCAGTGATACACGGGTCCGGGCGCGATGGGCAGGAGGACGACGACGCTATCGGCCAGAGGCTTGTTGGGCGGTCCAGTGAAGCGAGCCGCAGGCGGGCCGAATGTGACGCGCAAGTGGCCGCGCTCGAGATAGAGCGGGCGCACGTGCTCCACGGCGAAGACTTCGACGGCATAGCGGGAATAGGGTTTGCCGACCAAATCGGGCAGCCGCAACTGGAGGCGCTGTGAGTCCTGGGGCAGAGAATCGCTGAACTGAACCCCCTCGATCTTGAGGCTGGCGCCGACAACGCTAAATTGCTGCACCGTGCGGTCGCCGGCAGGCTCGGCGATGAGAGAGTGTTCGACGGCGGCGCGGACGCCGCGCGAGGCCAGAATCTGTTGCAAGGCCTCGCTCATCTGCTCGAGGATCGAGCCCTGCTCGGGCGCGGTGCCGTCGAAAAAACCGACGGCCTTCTGGAGCGCCTCGCCCAGCTCGGCGTCAGTGAACCACGGGAAATTATCAAACGAAACAGGCATTGCGGGCGCCTCTTCCACTTGAAACTCTACGGAGAGGTTTTCGCCAAAGCTGGTGAAGCGGAAGCGCACGTTGGAGAACGGGCCGAGCTGCGCGAGCCGGTCCGCGGCGGACTGCAGGTCGTCGCGCGTGATCGTGTCGCCCACATGTAAGCCAAGCATGGCGATTATCGCGGCCGTCTGCTCGCGAGAAAACCTTTTCAGGCCGGAAACGGTGATGCTGGCGAGCTTGTCGGTCTTGGCGTGCCCGCCAAGGCGGGCTTGCTGCCGCGCAGCGGCAGGGAGGAAAGCGAGCAGCAGGATGGCGAGGCAGGCGATGAGGGCTCGTCGGCGGTAGGCCATAGATCGGCTCGTGCGCCCTTACTTGATTACAGCTACGTACGTGGTTCCCAGGTCGCCATATTGTGAGCCCTTAACTGTTTCCCATGCGTCGAAAAGCACTTTTCCATTGACTCTCACACTGACGCTCGATGGCTTCTCAGGCCATTTGAGCAAAAGCCTTACCTCGTTGTTGGCGTCGATATGTTGTGATTTCTTCTGGATTCCAAGGCTTGTTTCGGATGATGCGCCCCCGTCAGACGAAAAATAAAGCGTAACGACCTCATACTGGTTCGCTGTCACATCTACGTGCAGCGGCCACTTCCTTTGGTGTTCCAATTCTTGCGCTTTCCGGGCCTGCTCTCTGGCGGCAACGGTTGCTTCATCCCACCCGCATGGTCGCGCCACTCGATCCAAGCGGGACCCGAGTCCCTTCACCGGGAACTGAATAAGCTGCGGACTCGCATTAAACGGCGTGAACTCAAAAAGGAAACGTTCTGCACCCGCAAGCTCCTTAGCCAACCGCACCGGATCACCCGAAAACAGCGCCTTGTTATCAGTCGATTCAGACCACGATGTCCTTACGAATTTCTTGTCGTCGATTCGGTAACGAACGAAGCGACTCTCGTATGCTCCGTATTCCGGCTTTGCTGCCATTCCTGTGACCACGTACAGGTCTGTTTTCCGCTCCTTGCAGCGTATGATCAGGGTTGGTCTTTCCTTGTTAAGCCAGCCATCAATCTCGTTATCAGCTTCGAGCCGCAGGACCGCTGTTTCTGAGCTGTCTATCGGCGACCGCCCCTCAGACAGCTCCCAACCGTGTTCTCTATTGATTGGCGCCGTGTTGCTCGATTTCACGCCTGTACTTCCAGTCGTCGGCGTGATGCCTTCTTGATTTCGCCGCCAGCCGCCACCGTAATCGCCTAACGCAGCAATACCCACGATGGCCGCAACGGAAAGACCTGCGCGAACCCAAGGCACTCGAACCGCTGGCGTCGCAGTTCCTTGTGGGCTGGCTGCGCTTCCGCGTTGGTTCAACACCGCGGCCACGAGCAGGAGAAAGGCGCCGACGACCAGGACGGCCCAGCCCCATTGTAATTGAACTGACTGGAGCGCAAGTTCCCCAATACCGCGGAAGGGATTGCCGGCCAAATCGCGTTCTAATCCACGTTTGAGTTCGGCCATGCGCCATTGGAAATTAACGAACGTCAAGATGAGTAGCCCTAGGGAGCCCGACCCAGTGATCCAGAGCCCGCTATAGCGCCCTGTTAGGGCTAGCGCCACAGAAGCCACAGCCAGAACGAGGACAATCACCCCATCTCCTCTTCCGTTCTGGAAATAATTTTGGTTACCGAGGATGGGCACGCTGATGACAGGCGTGAAGACACCGATAAACAGCACTAGGGAGCCGGTCAGCGCCAATACACGCTTTGTATCCACGGGAATTCGGACTCCCCTGACTAAGTTTCGGGCGAGATTATAGCACGCAAGGAGCCTGGCTGCTCGCGGTCTGCCCGTCGCGGCCTACCTGACTTGGCTTGGAACCAGTCACCAACGCCGGGAAGACGCGAGGACCGACGTGCCGCCCTCACACCAAGAAAGGGCCAAGGAATCGCGACGATTCGAGTTAAAGCCGCCCTCGATACAGTTGGAATGGCACGGGCAGGGCAGAGAAGGGGAGGAGGTTGTAGCCGCGGGTTGACCCCGCCATTGTCGTCGCGGTCCAATTGGCGGCGTAAAGCCGCCGCTACTCGACGGTGACGGATTTGGCCAGGTTGCGCGGCTGGTCCACGTCGCAGCCGCGGCGGACGGCAATGTGGTAGGCCAGGAGTTGCAACGGAACGATTTCCAGGATGGGGGCCATCAGCTCAGGGACACTGGGAATTTCGATGACGTGGTCGGAGGTTTCGCGGGCCAGGTGATCGCCCTCGGTGACGACGGAGATGACGATACCGTCGCGGGCTTTGACTTCTTTCATGTTCGAGACGCTTTTCTCGTAACGGGTCATCGAATCGGTGTCGTTGGCGTCGCGTGTGGCCAAGACAACGACGGGCAGGTTTTCGTCAATCAGGGCGTTGGGGCCGTGCTTCATTTCGCCGGCGGGATAGCCTTCGGCGTGAATATAAGAGATCTCCTTGAGCTTCAGGGCGCCTTCGAGGGCGATGGGGTAGTGGATGCCGCGGCCGAGATAAAGGAAATCGGTGAAGCGGAAAAACTGGCGAGCCAAGCCTTCGTAAACGCCGGCTTCATCGCTTTGCAGAATGGTTTCCATCTTGTGGGGGACGCGGGTCAGCTCCTGGAGGAGCGCCTTGGCGCAATCGGAGGAGATCTTGCCGCGCACCTGGCCGAGATACAGGGCGATGAGAACAATGGCAGTCAACTGCGCGGTGAAGGCTTTGGTGGAAGCGACGCCAATTTCCGGCCCGGCGTGCGTGTAGATCGTGCCGGAAGCTTCGCGGGTGATCATGGAGCCGACCACGTTGCAAATGGCCAGCGTCTTGGCGCCTTTTTGCTTGGCCTCGCGCTGCGCGGCCAGCGTGTCGGCAGTTTCACCCGACTGGCTGATGAAGATGGCCAGCGTCTCAGAATCCAGGATGGGGTCGCGGTAGCGGAACTCGCTGCCGTAATCCACCTCCACGGGAACCTTGACCAGGCGCTCGATGATGAACTTTCCGGCGAGGGCGGCGTGCCAACTGGTGCCGCAGGCAACCATCTTGATGTCGCGGAAGTTCTGAAATTCCTTTTCGGTGATGTCCATCTCGTCGAGGAAGACTTTGCCGGAATCGAGGGAGATGCGGCCGACCAGGGTATCGCGCACGGCGCGGGGCTGCTCGAAGATTTCCTTCTGCATGAAATGCTTGAAGCCGCCCTTTTCGGCCATGATGGGGTCCCAGGTGACGTGTTGCACGGGGCGCTGGATGGCGCGGCCGTCGAAATCGAGCAGGCGGACGCCCTGCGGGGTGATGACGGCGATGTCGCCATCGGCCATGAAGAAGACATCGCGGGTGTGGTAGAGGACGGCAGGAATGTCGCTGGCCACGAAGTATTCGTCCTTTCCCAGGCCGATGACTGCCGGGGGCCCCCAGCGCGCCGCGACAATCTTGTTGGGGTCTTTGGTGGAAAGTATCGCCAGGGCATAGACGCCCGTGAGCTGCTTCACCGTTTTGCGCACGGCTTCTTCCAGGGGCGCGCCGTTCAGGTTCTTCTCGACCAGGTGGGCGATGACTTCGGTGTCCGTTTCGGTGACAAACTTGTGGCCTTCGGCGGCGAGCTGGCGCTTCAGCTCGAGGTAATTCTCGATGATGCCGTTGTGCACGACGACGACCTGGCCGGTGCAGTCGCGATGCGGGTGGGCATTTTCCTCGGTGGGCCGGCCGTGGGTGGCCCAGCGCGTGTGGCCGACGCCGTAAAGGCCGTCCATCGGCGACATGCGGATGGTCTCCTCGAGGTTGCGCAACTTGCCCGAGGCGCGGCGGATGTCGAGTTTTCCGTTTTTGCTGACGACAGCAATGCCGGCGGAGTCATAGCCGCGATACTCGAGGCGCTTGAGGCCGTCGAGGATGAGCGGCACAACCTTCTTGGGCCCGATGTAACCCACAATCCCGCACACGTTCTTCTCTCCCTGGCCGAAGCCCTTCAACTCCGCGGAAGTGTTCCCGCAGGAGATCAGATTAGCACACTCGCCGGCCAAGGACGGAGCAGCGTCCCGCGGTGCGGGGCGGGGAAGCGCGCGTCAATCAACAATCTCGCAGCGGAACTCTTCGATGACCGTGTTGGTGAGAACTTCGCGAGCGATGCGCTCGACCTCTTTTTGAGCTTGTTCACGGGGCAAGCCGTTCAGTTCGAGGACGAAGAATTTTCCTTGGCGGACGCCGCGGACCTGGGCGAAGCCGAGCGAGGCCAGGGCGTGCTGGATGGCCTGGCCTTGCGGGTCGAGGACTGTTTGTTTGGGCATGACCCAGACGTGAGCCTTCATGGTTCGGTTTCTCTCACCATGACCCTGAGCGTGGTTCGACTTAGGCTCACCATCCCGAGCGAAAGTCGAGGGA
>OBEQ010192305.1_pt1 | contig 11808 bp, 13 predicted proteins | sample 1670901 | NCBI WGS metagenome assembly OBEQ01 (sample SAMEA104232315, study PRJEB22302) | groundwater metagenome | biome: forest; feature: aquifer; material: groundwater | place: USA | collected 2011-08-07 | depth 5.4 m | reverse complement strand
CCTTGGTCTGGCCCTCGAACTGCGGCTGCGGGACCTTGACGCTCACCACCGCGGTCAGTCCCGCGCGCGCGTCTTCCCCTTCGATCGTAAGACTGTCGCCCTTGAAGAGGTTCTTCGCCTTGCAGTACTGGTTGACCGCGCGGGTCAGCGCCGACTTGAACCCCGAGAGGTGCGTGCCGCCATCGATGGTGTTAATATTGTTCGCGAACGCGAAGAGGTGCTCGGCATAGCCGTCGTTGTACTGCATGGCGACTTCAACCGTCACGTGGTCCTTGGTATCCTCAAAGGCGATGACGTTGTGGAGAGCGGTCTTCGACTTGTTCAGGTGCTCCACGAATTCTTTGATGCCGCCGTTGAACTGGAACTTCGTCTCTTTGTCGCTGCGCTCATCTTTTAGGGTCACCTCGAGCCCTTTGTTCAGAAAGGCCAGCTCGCGCATGCGGTTGGCGATCGTCTCGTAGCTGTAGGCGAGCCCGCCCTTGAAGATTTCCTTGTCGGCCTTGAAAGTAATGCGAGTACCCGTGCCGGTCGCTTTGCCGACCACGGCAATCGTGGAGACGGGTTTCCCGCGCGCATAGCGCTGCCGGTAGACCTTGCCGTCGCGCCGCACCTCGGCCTCGAGCCACTCCGCAAGCGCGTTGACCACGGAGACCCCAACACCGTGCAGCCCGCCCGCGACCTTGTACGTTCGGCTGTCGAACTTGCCGCCCGCGTGGAGTTTCGTCAGCACGACCTCGAGCGCGGATTTCTTCTCGGTCTTGTGCAGATCAACGGGGATTCCGCGTCCGTCATCGATAACGGTCACGGAATTATCGCGATGGACGACCACCTCGATGTGCTTGCAGTAGCCCGCCATCGCTTCGTCGATCGAGTTGTCGACGACCTCTTCGACGAGATGGTGCAGCCCACGCGTGCTGGAATCCCCAATGTACATCGCTGGGCGGCGCCGGACCGCCTCGAGCCCCTCCAAAACCTGGATGCTGCTCGCGTCGTACGTTCCTCCGGCGCCTGTGCCGGCTGGCTTCTTCGAGGGCTGCTCGCTTGAGGCCTTCGGGGGTGTTGTTCGTTTCATCGCTGTTTCCGCCATATCGCTCCCTTGCTGGCCCTTCCGCCTCCCGCCCACGCGACGAACGACCCCTGCCTGGTCGCCTCAAGCAGCGTACGAGGCCGTGTTAGTGTTTGGTACAAACTGTTATCCCGCAACACCACGCGGCTCCGAACCCGCCGCTGTCTCACGTTTATCACTACGACGAGTTCCACGTCTCGCAGCGCCCGTTGCCGGTCAATGAGATACGCCATGGGGTCCGCTTAGATCTCTCCGGCGCGAATGACCATTTCTTCAACACGCCCGCGCGTGGCCTTTCGTAGTTTTTGCATCAGGCGCAGCCGTTGGTAGTTCAGGGCAAAGCTATCCCCTGGACGGTCGACGTGCACGATAAGCCGTCCCCGGCGCAGGCTCACGGGCTTGGTGTGCGCCGCGAGCTCTTTCCCTACGAACTGTTTCCATCCGCGCTGGATGGTAAACAACGGCCCGTGTTGTTGCTGGGTCTGCTTCAGGACCAACGAGATAATAGCGCCAATGGGCGGCGCGGCGTCCATCTCTGATGTTCCTTACGACAACTTCATCGGTAAGACGATGTACGTGAGTTCTGGCCGCCGGAGCGCGGCCGGCCGATCGGCTGCGGCAATCTCAATGGTCACCTCGCTCACATCCAACACCTTGAGCACATCCAACCAAAACTCCGGATTAAAGGCAACAGTGATCGGCGAGCCCGCGTAGATGACAACAAGTTCCTCCCGGGCGCTCCCTAACTCGGAGGATTCTTTTGAAACCACCAAGTGGTTCGTTGATAACTCAAACACCACGGCTTGCGAGGTGGTGGTCGTCATCAGACTGGCGCGGCGAATAGCGTTGATCAGGAGTTGCCGGTCGCACGTCATCGTATTCTTGGACGGTTCCGGAATGACCTTTTCGTACGGGGGAAACTGTCCCTCAATCAACCGCGTAACAATCGTGACTTGCCCAAACCGGAACGTCAGCTGGTTATCTTTGAGCGGGGCGATGATAACGTCGTCAGATGCTTCCCCCTGCAAGAGGCGTCCAAGCTCGCGCACGGTTTTGGCAGGAATTACCACCTGGAGCGCACGCTTCGCGGGCGTATTGAGTGGTGCGCTGGCGACTGCTAGCCGACGGCCGTCAGTTGCCACCACGACCAGCCTATCCTTTTGTGTGGTCAGCATTGTCCCGTTCAAGATGAAGCGCGTTTCTTCCATCGACATAGCATACGATGTTTGCACTACCAGTGTTTTGAGCAACGCCTGTGGGAGCGAGATCCCCTCTTGCTGTTGTGGGGGTGGGAGGATGGGGAAGTCTTCGGGGGGCAACCCGGGGATGCGAAAGTTGCTCCCGCCACAATTAACCGTCGCTGTGTGATTCTTTTTTGCCTCCAATGTGACCACCTCGTCAGGAAGCTCGCGAATAATCGTTGTCAGCTTTCTCGCCGGCAACGCGATCGCCCCCCGCTCAACGGGTTGGATGAGTGGAAACCGACATTGGATTCCCACATCAAGATCGGTCGCTGTTAGCGTTAACCCCTCCTCACCCGTTTCCAACAGTACGTTTGCTAGGATGGGGAGCGTGCTGCGGTCGTTAACCGCACGCTCTACTATTTGAAGGTGTTTCAGAAATTGTGGCTGTGGAATGGTAATGCGCATGCGCCCCCCATTACTATGACGTTCTTTCTTCTTAAAAGAACGTTCGTAGTAGTATCCGGTGTTGTGGAAATGTGGAAAACGTCACGGTGTATCAACCCCGTTGCGACGCTGCCAGGACCAATTGATTCAAATGGTCCAACAGCTGTTTCTTGTGGACATCTTGTGTGCTTTCCCGAGCAATTTTTTCCACCGCATGCATTACGGTGGTGTGGTCGCGACCTCCAAAGGCTCGGCCAATCTCCGGCAGCGACGCTTCAGTCAGCCGGCGACACAGAAACATTGCGACCTGGCGCGGATAGAGAATGGACCGGTCACGCCGAACCCCGCGGATTTCCCCCAAACCGATTTGAAAATACTCCGCTACCCGTCGCTGGATCTCTTCGAGCGTGAGCCGGGCACGGACCTCTTTCACCAAATCCTTCAGCACTTCGTGCGCGATACCAGACGTGAGCGGCTTATTGAAGAGGTGGCAGTAGGCGACCACTCGAATAAGGGCACCCTCAAGCTCCCGGATATTCGCGGTGACCTGCTGGGCGATAAAATCTGTGACCTCGTTCGGGACATCGATGCCCGCTTCTTCCGCCTTTTTCCGTAAGATGGCGATTCGGGTTTCTAAGTCGGGGGATTGGATGTCGGTGACGAGCCCCCACTCAAACCGGGACACGAGCCGCTCTTCGAGGCCGGCGATCTCCTTCGGCGAGCGGTCGCTGGAGATGACGATCTGTTTGTGCGCGTCGTACAGCGTGTTGAAGGTGTGGAAGAACTCCTCCTGCGTGGCTTCTTTCTCGGCGATGAAATGGATGTCATCAACCAGGAGGACGTCCACCGTTCGGTAGCGATCCCGGAACTTTCCGGTCGTTTTTGTTTGGATCGCCGTAATCAGTTCGTTGGTGAACCGCTCGCTGGACACATAGACAATACGGCGCGAAGACCAGCGCTGTCCAATCGCCTGGCCGATGGCCTGCATGAGGTGCGTTTTCCCCAGCCCGACGCCGCCGTAAATGAACAGCGGGTTATACGCTTTTGCCGGAGACTCGGCGACGGCCAACGAGGCAGCGTGCGCAAACCGGTTGCTTGGGCCGACCACAAATCGATCAAAGGTGAACTTGACATTCAAGCTGCTATCCCACTCGCCCTGCCCGGTCCGTTGACTGATTTCCGCGACGCGATTTGTCTCAAAGGAGGCTTGAGCGGGCGCAAGGACGGAGGGAAGAACTGAAGAGATGTTCGTTGCCGTTGCCGTGGCGATCCGCAGCTGTCGCTCCCCCGCATACGCCTTTAGCGTTTCGAGGTAGTGGGAGGCCACCCAATCTCTGAAGAACGTGTTCGGCGCCTCGAGCACCACAGCGGCGTCACTGACAGAGGCTACGGAGAGCGGGTCCAGCCAACGAGCAACCACCTCAGAGCCTAGGCGGGACTTTAGAATCTCGCGGACCCCGGACCAGTCAAACGGAGAGTTTTGCACAGTTTCCACACGTTTTGCACAGGCCTGGGAAGCAGGATGTGCGGCGATCGCTTGGAAGAATCGTATTATAGCAACCGACACGCAGGAGCTCAAGCGATTTCTCCTTGATTTTTAAATTCACATGCTCGTATAATGCGGACAATGAAAAAGACGCTTCGAAACAAGTCGAACCGCAAGAGGAAACGCACGCACGGCTTCCTCAAACGCATGAGTTCGCGCGGGGGGCGCAAAACGCTCGGCCGCCGTCGACGCAAAGGTCGGTGGCAGCTCATTCCGGCATAAGGCGGGTTCGCCCTATCGAACAATCCGCTCCTCCCACGGCACGGCTTAAGCTCACTGAAGCCTTCGGCAACGTCTACCGACGAGGACGCTGGGTACACGGTCCGTCGCTGTCCCTCGGGGTTGTGCCGAATCGGCAAGCCGAAAGTCGTGTAGGGTTTCGCACGCGTCGGGGGCTGAAAGGAGCGGTTGTTCGCAACCGGCTCAAACGCCAACTGCGGGCGATTGTTTACGCCGGTAAGCTTCCCCTGAAACCAGGCCTCGATCTTGTTGTCGTGATCCATCCGAGGACTCCGGTTAATAGAACGGAGACGCTGAAAAAGGAATTGCTGTTCCTATGCAGGAAAGCCGGAGCGATCCTCTAGCGCAGTTCGCGCTTTTTGCCATCCTAGCATATCGTAACATATTATCTATAAATGTGTTACATGCATGTAGGTTTTTCCCGAGCTGTTCGAGCTATGCCACAGATGCTGTTCGAAGCCATGGGGCGCTGAGAGGCGCGTGGCTTGCCGCCTTACGGGTCATTCGATGCCATCCGATGAGTCGAGGGGGCTTTGATCCGGTAAGATGATGGAAAAGCGCATTCTTGCGGCAGCGGTCCTCTCCGCCCTCTTCCTTGCTGTGTATGCTCAGGGGTCAACGAAAATTTTCCACGCTACCCCAATACAGCAACAAATAAAGCAACAAAATTCCTCCCCAGGGGTCCACGAAGAACAAGCCAAATCAGGCGCGATTATAATGCTACAGCCAATTATTCAGGAAGAAGTTATCGCAATCAAATCTGAGATAATGGCGCTGGAAGTCGGCAAAGCAACCGGGGCGGTCCGCCGCGCAACTCTTACACTGAAACGGCCACGCGGCAATGAGGAGATCGTTTTTGCTGGGCAAGTTCCGCTTTTAGCCTTTCGTTCTCAGGAAGGAGCGCTAACATTTCGAGTTGAGGAACAATTTCCCAATAGCGTCAGGTTCGTCGCAACAAGTGGCATAAATAGTTACCATATATCATACTCACTTGATGAAAGTAACCCATTGCTAAATATAATGATAACTAAAATACATGAAGGTAACAATTCTAATAATTGGCACTTGTTCATGACGAACGCCTGGTTTAAAGCGGATAAATTGCCAGCTAGATATAACCAGCTTGAGCTATTTACGTTATATAAAAATAAGAATTCAAAAACCACACACAGACATTATATCGGACCGTTTAAATCGGCTAAAAACGTTCCACGTGGAACAATTGGCGCCGCACTATCGGAGCGGTATTTCTGCGCTGTTTTGAAGCCGTCAAATGGGATGATCGAAGTATCGCCAATTCAGTCCCCACCAGAATCAATCGCAATCGAAACACTCATTCAGCCAATGAGTTCAACGGGATCGACCTCAACGTATTCCACAGCGCTCTACATTGGGCCGAGGGATTTTTTCTATCTTAGGAAAGCTAACCTCGAAGATGCCTTTCCCATGGGAGCGCTAAGACAGCTTGGGCTAATAATGTTAGTGGCGCTTAGCTGGATTGCCAGGATCACGCGCAACTACGGAGTCGCTATCGTACTATTTTCTGGGCTGATCACCCTGTTGATGTCCCCGTTCACTATGTTAAGTTACCGCTCAATGAAGAAGATGCAGGAACTCAAACCACAACTTGACCGCATCATGGCTAAGCATAAGGATGATACCAAGAAAGCCAACCAAGAAATATTTGCGCTCTATAAGGCGCAGCGCGTCAGTCCGATCAGCGGGTGCCTTCCAATGTTGCTTCAAATGCCAATCTTTATTGCGCTCTTCCAGGCTATTTCACATTTCATTGAGCTGCGCGGCCAACCATTTTTATGGATTACCGACCTCTCGCTTCCTGATCGCATTGCACAGCTTCCAGCCGCGCTGCCAATCCTCGGGAGAGATCTTAACATTCTGCCGATCATTATGGCTGTTGCGATGTATGTTCAAACGCGGACATCCCAACAGAATATGCCATCCGCCGGGACGAATCCTCAAGCCAATATGTTGGCAGGCCCTATGATGCCTGTTTTGTTTGGTGTGATGTTTTACCAGTTTCCCTCTGGCCTTGTTCTTTATTGGCTGACAAATAGCCTCATGTCGATGCTGTGGTACAGGCTGGCGCGATAACATCACACAGCTTATACACAGTTTGTGGAAATCTCACCCATAAATTTCCTCTTGCTTTCGCCTGAGCGGTTGGTACAATGCACAACCAACCACTCTAAAGTCTATGATAATCCGCGAATGTTCCACGTGGAACACCGGGGGCTAGCAAATATCGAGTAATGGCAAAAGCTATCGCTATCTGCAACCAAAAAGGCGGAGTTGGGAAATCTACAACCGCGGTAAACGTTGGGTCTTATCTCGCGCTCTCCGGAAAGCGCACCCTCCTTATCGATCTTGACCCTCAAGGAAACGCCACGACCGCTTGCGGGATTGATCGAAAAAACTTAGAGCGAGATACCTATGACGTTCTTGTCGAAGGGCTCCCAGCGAATGAGGCGATCCTCAAGAGTCCCATTGAGCGGCTCGAGCTCATTCCATCCACGATTGATCTTGCAGGCGCCGAGCCTTACCTGACAAAAATCGACAACCGAGAGACAATCTTGAAACGAGCGTGCGAGTCGCTCAAACCAGGTTATGATTTTATTCTCTTTGATTGCCCGCCATCCTTAGGACTGCTCACCGTGAACGCGCTTGTTGCTGCGGATAGTACCATCATTCCAGTTCAATGCGAATACCTTGCTCTGGAAGGCCTCAGCTCGCTTCTTAATTCCGTGACACTCATTAAACAAAACCTTAACCCATCGCTGAGGGTTGGTGGGATTCTCTTAACCATGACCGACTTTCGAGCCAATCTGACCAAGGAAGTTGCTGATGAGGTGAAGCGATTCTTCAAAGACCTGGTCTTTGAGACGTCCATCCCACGAAATATCAGACTAGCTGAATCTCCAAGCTTTGGCAAACCCATCTGTCTTTATGATCCACAGTCGACAGGAGCATTAGCGTATCAACTTCTAACACAAGAGGTTATATCAAAAGAAGGCGCAATGCAGCCATGACGAAGCGACTTGGAAAAGGGCTCGCTGAACTCATCGATACAACCCCGCGATCAGCGGCAAGCTTTATCACACTGCGAACGGACCAAATTCGAACTGGGCGCTTTCAGCCACGTGAGGCGATTAACGAACGGGCGCTGGAAGAACTGAAGGCTTCCATCAAGCGGCAAGGAGTCATCGAGCCGGTAATCGTCAGGCCGGTTGCCCATGGGACGTATGAGCTTGTGGCTGGCGAGCGGCGGTTTAGAGCGACGCAAGCACTTGGTATACAAGAGATTCCAGCAATTATTAAAACACTCTCTGATAAGGAGGCGCTTGAATTTTCACTCATCGAAAACATTCAGCGTGAAAATCTCAACCCTCTGGAGGAAGCCAAGGGCTACGCGCGCCTGCTTGACGAATTTGGGCATACCCAGGAAGATATTGCCTCGGCGGTTGGCAAGGATCGAGCGACCATTGCCAACATGCTGCGGGTACTGCTGCTGCCGGATGAGATTCGTCAGAGCCTCGGATCCGGAACCATTACCATGGGCCACGCAAAGGCCTTGCTCGGGGTCGAGGACCGCGCCAAACAGCTGGAACTGCATCGTCAGGTGACAAAGGGCGGGTTTTCGGTGCGGCAGCTTGAAGCGCTAGCCAGTTCACTAGCTCCATCCAGGCGTCGTCGAGCCAGACGGGTCGACCCGCAACTGAAGGGGTTGGAAGATGAACTGCGGCGCATCTTGGGAACGAAGGTCAACCTGTTTCCCCGCACAAAAGGCGGACGCATCGTGATCGAGTATTTTACCGCAGAAGACCTCACGCGCATTCTGCAGGCGCTCGGAGTCCCCACATAAATGCCCGACCAGGCGACCCTGGTAATCATCAAGCCCGACGCGATCAGGCGCGGGTTGGCAGGAGCCGTGCTGTCTCGTCTTGAAGAGCTGCGGCTGGATGTCATCGGTGCAAAGGCGGTTTGCGTCACGAAGGAATTGGCGGAAGCGCACTATCAAAATATTCGCGGGAAACTGTTCTTCGACGAAACGGTTGAGTACCTGCAGGGCACGTTGCACCAGACGACGTACGTGTTGGTCCTAGTCCTCTGGGGAGAGGATGCGGTGGAGCGCGTGCGCACGCGGATGGGCGCCACCCATCCAGAGAAAGCGGAACCGATGTCGATTCGCGGTGCGCTCGGTCGTATGACGACGAGCGGGTTGATGGAAAATGTGTTGCACGCATCGTCCAATCGCGCCGATGCGGAGCGGGAGATCCGGCTGTGGTTCAAACCCGGCGAGCTGCTGCGAACGCTCTTTTCGACATGAAGCGCGCCTCCCATGGTTGGATTCAGAGCATGACCGGTTACGGTCGCGCGGCCAGGCGGACCCCGGCCGGGACGGTGACGGTCGAGCTGCGCAGCACGAACCATCGCTACCTTGAAGTGGAGCCGAGGCTGCCGAACGGCCTGGCGGTGTTACAGGGACGCTTGACGGATCTGATCCGTCAGAGTGTCCGGCGGGGTCGTGTAGAGGCCTTCGTGGCGGTCCAGTCGGAGCAGGGCGACCGGCGGCGCATCACGTTTGACGAACCGTTGTTGCAACGGTATCACGGGGCGCTGGTAGAGCTCAAAGGGCGCTTCGGATTAAAGGGTGCAGTCACGCTGGATCACTTGCTCGCATTGCCTCAAGCGCTCACGATCACCGAAGAGCGCACGCCTTCAGAGCGTGTTTGGGAGTCCCTTCGCCAGACGGCGGAGGAGGCGGTGCGCGAGCTCGTGCGTGCGCGCCAACGCGAAGGAGCAGCACTCACGGCGGACCTGCGGCGACAGCTGCAGGCCATTTCCAAGCACGTGGAGAAGATCAAGCGGCGGTTGCCCAAAGCGCTCGAAGGGCAGCGTCGGGCGTTGCGTCAGCGGCTGCAGGAACTCGTGGGGCAGCACAGCAACCTTTCGACTTCGCAGCTCGAACAGGCGGCTGCGCTGGTGAAGGACGTGGACATTCACGAAGAGGTCGTCCGGCTCGAGAGCCACCTCGTGTTCATGCGCCAGACGCTGGGGAGCCACCAACTGGTTGGCAAACGGCTGGATTTCATTGCCCAAGAGCTCATGCGCGAAGCCAACACCCTGGGGGCCAAGGTGAACGATCCGCAGGCCACCCAGCATGTTGTCGATATTAAGGGATGTATCGAGAAAATTCGTGAGCAAGTGCAGAACCTCGAGTGAGGCTGCGGCCGTCCACGCCATGGGGGCCCCTACACTTTTGAACGTCGGGTTTGATAATGCGGTATGCGCCGAGCGCATCATCGCGATCGTAGCGGCGGATCCCTCGCCGATCAAACGACTGCGCGAGGCGGCCAGCCGCCACCAAAAGCTGATCGATGCCACCAACGGCCGGCGAACCCGGACCGTCATTATTACCGATTCTGATCATGTGGTGCTCTCGAGCCTTCAGCCGGAAACCGTCGCCCAGCGACTGACGGACCTGAAGGTCGGATGACATCTCGTCAGACCCAGGGACGCGCCTTTGTGATCTCCAGCCCTTCCGGGGGCGGGAAGACTACGGTCGTGGAACGGTTGCGGTGCGTCATGCCCCGGCTCATCCGCTCGGTATCGGCTACCACGCGCGCGTCGCGGCCCGGGGAACGCCAAGGGCACGACTACCGATTTGTTTCGCCGGAGGCCTTCCAACGGTTGCGGCGCTCAGGCCATCTGCTTGAATGGGCAAAGGTGCACAGCGCGTTCTATGGGACGCTCAAACGGCCCGTCCTTCGCGCTCTGGCGAAGGGGCGAGATGTGGTCTTGAGCATTGATGTCCAGGGCGCCCGCAAAGTCCGGCGAGCTCTCGGCCGCCAAGCGGTGCTGATCTTTCTCTTGCCGCCATCGATGAACGATCTCCGGTGCCGCTTGACGAGGCGCCGGACCGACACACCGGCGGCGATTCGTCGGCGTCTCGCCGCGGCGAAGCGCGAAATCGCCTGCGCGTCGTGGTACGATTACGCCATCGTCAACGACCGACTACCGCTGGCCGTCGCGCGGGTTAAGGCGATCATTCAGGGGAGACGCGAACAACGAAAGGGGTAAGTGGCTCATGGCGCAAGTGCCCATCGAAGAATTGCTCAAGCGGTGCGGAAGTGTCTATCGGCTCGTGATTCTCGCGGCGAAGCGGGCCAAAGAGGTGGCTGAGGGGTCCCCGCCTTTGGTAGAAACGACGCATAAGAAAGTGACGTCGGTGGCGCTTGAGGAGATCCTGCAGGGGAAAGTGCTCTATAAGGTCGAGGAGGAAGCCGGAACAAGCCGCAAGAGCCGTGGAGCCAAGAGCAAAGAGGAGAAAAGGAAGAGGGCAGCCTAAATGACGAACGCACCCGAAGTCGTGCTTGGCGTGACCGGTTCCATCGGAGCCTACAAAGCCGGCGACCTCGTCCGACACCTCAAAGACGCTGGTTACGCCGTCACGTGCGTCTTAACCCAGCGCGCGGCGAAATTCATCGCGCCGCTCACCCTCCAGGCGCTGTCGGAGCGGAAAGCCTACACCGAGATGTTCGATCTGGAAAGCCCGCAGATTCTTCATACGGTACTGGCGGATCACGCCCGCGTGGTGGTTGTGGCCCCCGCAACGGCTAACATCATCGGCAAGTTCGCCAATGGATTGGCGGATGATCTGCTCTCCTGTCTCCTCCTCGCCACTCGGGCCAAGATCCTCTTTGCCCCCGCCATGAACGTGCATATGTGGCAGCATCCATCGGTGCAACGCAATGTGACCACGCTCAAGCGACTCGGGGTTCGGTTTGTCGGGCCGGATGTTGGAAAGCTGGCCTGCGGGTATGAGGCCATCGGCCACCTCGCCGAACCCGAAGAGATCATCCGGGCGGTAAAGCAGCTCGTGCCGTCTGCGGGGACGTCGCTCGGCCTGAGCCAGGTGTCGACGAGCCACAAGGCAAAGCCCGCTTCTTCAAAGACGAAGTCTCGGAAAACGGGTGGGCGCTCATCGCGCCGTCGATAAACAGGTTGCTCCGTGACGCCACGGATAGCCAGGAAACGCCCGCTCCGTATTGTGATTAGCGCAGGACCGACGCGGGAGCCGCTCGATCCTGTGCGGTTTATCTCGAACTACTCCACGGGCTACATGGGAGCCCAACTGGCCGCGCAGGCGCTCGCTCGAGGCCATCGCGTGATCGTCGTGAGCGGGCCAGGAGCCGAACCGTTCCCTCGCGGGGCAAGGGTTATTCCCGCTGAGCGCGCCTTCGACATGGAGCGTGCACTCCGGGCGGAAGCCAGGCGTGCGGATGTTATCATCATGGCGGCGGCCGTCT
>OBEQ012575286.1_pt1 | contig 11810 bp, 7 predicted proteins | sample 1670901 | NCBI WGS metagenome assembly OBEQ01 (sample SAMEA104232315, study PRJEB22302) | groundwater metagenome | biome: forest; feature: aquifer; material: groundwater | place: USA | collected 2011-08-07 | depth 5.4 m | reverse complement strand
TAAATTTGAATAATGGAGGGACGTTTAATGATGGAAGTAATTTTACAGGAGCGGGGATTACCTATTGCATAACGGGTACCTTCCAGATGAACGGAACGATTCATACGGAGAATTTAGTGTGGTGGACAGGAGCGTATGTGGGAACTCATACTATCGTGGGCACTTTACAATGGTACGGCGGAACACCATCGGGAGCTCTTACCGATACAACGAAAATTGCAAGCGGTTCAACGTTGAAAATTGCCGGCAGTGGAAGTATTGTCTCTTATGGGAGGACGTTAGTGAACGAAGGGACTATTGAATGGTCTAATTCCGGTGTATGGTATTTTGCAAATGGCGCGAAGGTGGTAAATTCACCTATTGGATTATTTGATGCAAGGGCTGATAATCATATTGAGTGGTACGGTGTTGGAGAAAGAGGGGACTTTGATAATCAGGGGATTCTACGAAAGTCTGTTGGTTCGGGTCAAACATATTTTGGTGAAACTTATGTGACAAATTCAGGGACGATTGAAGCCAATAGCGGGCTATTAAGTTTTTACCGATTGACAAATGTATCAGGGACATCATTAATAGGCGGAACCTATAAAGTTAAAGCTTCATTACGTATTAATAATATAAATGTAGATACGAATAAAGCGAACATTATTCTTGATAGCACAGCCGCTTCGCTACAAAATTGGTCAGGTGGAAATGCGCTATCGAATTTTATTACGAATTCATCTACCGGGAGTTTTACAATTCAAAACGGAAACCATTATACAAGTTCGGCTCCGTTTAGTAATTATGGAAAAGTAACTGTCAAAGATTCTTCGGTGTTTTCTTCGCCCGGAAATTATACACAGGCATTAGGCAGGACAATACTTGCCAATGGCGCCTTAACAGCGGGGTCTATGGTTGATATTCAGAACGGAGCCTTAATCGGAAACGGGACAGTGAATGGCGTTTTGAATAATTCGGATTCATTGTTTGTTGGAGCTACTCCTGGAACATTGACCGTGAATGGTGATTACATCCAAAATCCTTCTTCCGATATATACTTTGAAGTAGGAGGGCATAATAGTAGCTCGTTTGACCGGCTATATGTAACGGGAACTTCGATTCTTGGAGGAAGGGCAACAACAGTATTGATTAACGGGTTCGTCCCGTTACAGGGCGATACGTTTGCTCTACTCACGACAGGGACTCGCAACGGAGAATTCGATTTCCACTACGGGCTTGCGATTGATTCAACCCGTTCATTTGATCCAAGATATGATTCTACTCATTTTTATGTATTGACGTTTGATATTGGAGTACCACATCTTATATCTCCGCCAAACGATACATTAAATTTAAGTCGTACCGTCATTCACCGGTGGAATGAAACCAATGGTTTAGCGGACTATCGCTTTCAGTTCTCTGATGATTCAACATTTGCTACTACAATAGTTGACACATTAGCACCGGGCGGTTTATATAAGGTTTCCGGCATGTCATATCTGACACATTATTATTGGCGTGTGCGCGGGCAAGGAAGATTTGCCTCAACGGCATGGTCGGAAATATGGGGATATACAACAATTATTGAAGCTCCCGGTTCTGTGCAACAGGTGTCACCTCAAAACAGCGCTGTTGATCAATCCGTCACCCCGCTTTTTCATTGGAATACTTCAGTACGAGCATCACAATACGAGTTACAATTATCTACCGATAGTACATTCTCCTCTGTCGGAGTTGATACACTTGTTTCCGATACAGCGTATCAAGCAATAGCATTGAATTACCTCCAAAAATATTTCTGGAGAGTACGTGCGCGCAATGTTGGCGGTATAGGTTTGTGGTCTGCTGTCTATCGCTTTACAACAATAATTGAAGCGCCGGCTCAAGTTGATTTGAGTTTACCTCTTGATAGCATTCAGTTACAACCATTATCATTAACGTTAGCCTGGAAATCTGCATTACGCGCTGAATCGTACCGGGTACAGGTTTCCCAACATCCTTTGTTTGCTTCGATCATGAAGGATGATACAACTGCGGGTGATACATCTTACCACCTGACAGGTCTTGAAAATCTTACAAGATATTATTGGAGAATTCAGTCACGTAATATCGGAGGTGTAAGCGCTTGGTCAGCAATAAGAAATTTCGTTACTATTATTGCTCCACCCGAAGTTCCTCAATTAAGGTATCCAATACAGGATTCTATTTTAGTGAATCTTCATGCGTCGTTTCATTGGCTGCCTTCACAACGGGCAGAGAACTATATTGTAGAGGTTTCAATTGATAGCGCTTTCGCATCTTCATTTTTACAAGATACAACTTCGGATACAGTGATATATCCGACATTACCGGCGTATGGTCAAAAATATTTCTGGCGAGTAAAAGGATTGAATGTTGGAGGAGAATCAGGATTTAGTCTGAGCCGATCATTTACAGTTACGGAATTTTATGCAACCTATGCCAGACGATGGAATCTTGTTTCACTGCCGGTTGCCGGAGCGGCTGTCCGAAAAAGTGATGTCTATCCAACCGCTACATCCTCGGCATATTTGTTTAATGCAGGAGCAGGATATACTGAACGTGACACACTAGAGGTCAATAGAGGATATTGGTTAAAATTTCCGGGGACATCATTCGTACAGTTTTCAGGAAATTCGCGAGATCGAGACACAATACCTTTGGTTCATGGATGGAACTTAATTGGTAGTATCAGTTCACCGCTTCAGGTTTCAAATATTATTCAAGAGCCGCCAGGATTTATTCAATCGTCTGTTTGGGGTTATGACGTACGATATGAGACCGTTGATACGATTCAACCGGGGAAAGGGTATTGGCTATATGCAAATGGGGAAGGCAATATCATTCTTGATAAGAATATTGTCTCTCAGAAAAAGAACGTTGAACGAAAACCAGCTGTTGCTATGGTGACATTCACCGTGACAGATGCCGCAGGAAATAGTCAAACACTTCATATTGATACTATTGAAGAAGGTGAGAATATACAGTCGTTACTTCCGCCAATTCCGCCAACGGGAGTATTTGATGTACGGTTTTCAACCGGAACATTGCTAGAGCATCCCGATGAACAGTTAGCAAAGAAAATAAACGTTCTTTTATCTTCCGCAGAATATCCTGTGACGATAACCTGGAATGTTCAAAATGCTTTATCAACGGCGAAGATTCATGTTGACGGGATATCAAAGGTACTATCGCAGAAGGGAACAATTAAAGTTGAAAGCAACGAATCAATTGTTTCTGTTACTCTCGCGCCGGGTCGTTCGAAAGAAATTCCTGAAGAGTTTGCACTTCAGCAAAATTATCCTAATCCGTTTAATCCGTCAACGGTTATCAATTATCAGTTGCCAACTGATAATTTTGTAACAATTAATGTTTATAATATGTTGGGAGAAGTTGTTGCAACTCTTGTTGATGGGGTTCAGCCTGCCGGTTTCAAATCTGTAACATGGGAAGCAGGCGGTATGCCAAGCGGAATATATTATTACCGTATCAATATTCAATCGTTAAATAATGAACGCACTCACAATACCTTTACAGATGTAAAGAAGATGTTGCTTTTAAAATAATAATTTTCTTTCATCAAGAACATAATCAACCCCGATTTGTAAGCACAGATCGGGGTTGATTATTGTAGCGAGGGCAGAGACTTTTAACTGATGTTACGCAAAGTCATATTTTCAGTACAATTTTCCTCCTTCCCCTTTTAGAGTAAGATTGAGATGAAGTCTTGTTAATTTAAATATGCAAAAAAATCCAAAAATGTTGTACTTTCTTTACAAGACCTCACCCTGGGGGCTGTCTCAAAAGCATTGTTTTCTACAAATCACATAAAATAATAATGCGAATACGAATCAAATCCGCAGGCGTAAAGCCTGCGGCTACATACTACTCCGGCTTTTGAGACAACCCCTATAAAGTCCGTGCGTAACATTAGTTATTCATATTCTATCGTCGAAGGGGGTTTCTGACTTATATCATAAAGAACTCGATTGACACCCGAAACTTCGTTGATGATTCTGTTTGATACATGTTCTAGAAATGAGTTGGGAAGTTTTGCCCAATCTGCCGTCATGGCATCAATGCTTGTCACAGCACGAAGCGTTACAATGTACTCATACGTTCGTTGGTCGCCCATCACTCCTACCGATTTTACGGGAAGTAATGCCGCGAATGCCTGCCAAACATGATTATATAATTTTTTTTGTTTCAATTCATCAATAAAAATTGCATCTGCTTCTTTAAGAATGGTTAGACGTTCTTTTGTTATTTTTCCGGGGATCCTGATAGCTAATCCGGGACCGGGAAATGGATGCCTATCAAGGAGAGACGAAGGGATGCCAAGTTCTCTCCCAAGTTTCCTTACTTCATCTTTATAAAATTCTTGAAGCGGCTCAATCACACGTAATTTCATTTTTTTTGGGAGAGTTAAATTATGGTGACTTTTTATTTTTGCTGTTTGGCTCGAAGGTTGTGCGCTTTCAACTCTATCGGGATAAATTGTTCCCTGTCCTAAAAACTTTATTTTAGGGTGCTTCATCTCAAGTTCAATGACTTTTTGTTCAAATACTTTAATAAATGTATGACCGATTCGTTTCCTTTTTTCTTCAGGATCGGTAATGCCTTCAAGTTTATTAAGAAATATTTCTGACGCATCAACTATAGAAAAATGCTTAAATTTGAGCTGATTAGCGAAGATAGTTCGTACTTCTTCAACCTCACCCTTGCGTAATAGCCCATGATCAATAAAGACACAGTAGAGGCGTTCTCCGATTGCTTTATTGATGAGGGTTGCGGCAACGGTGCTATCTACACCCCCTGAAACCCCCATAATCAACGACTCGTTTCCAATTGTATTTTTTATTTCATCCACAAGTGTTGTAATGCGATTTTTAACTTTCCATAATTTTTTAGCTTCACAAATATTAAAGATAAAATTCTTTAATACCTTCTCGCCATTGATGGTATGAACAACCTCAGCATGAAATTGAATTGCATACAATCGTTTCGTTTTACATTCAAATGCCGCAATGGGGCAACGTTTCGTTGAACCAATTACAGTAAATTCTTTTGGCATTTTTAAGACATGGTCTCCGTGACTCATCCATACTTGTTCCGATTTTGAAAGTCCGTTCAATAAATCGTTTTGTGTTCGTATTCGAAGTTCGTTTTTCCCGTATTCTTTTGAAGTACTATGGGTAAGTTTTCCTCCACAGTATTTTGCAATCAATTGCATACCATAGCAAATTCCCAGAATTGGAATTCCAAGGTTGAATATTGCATCATCAAGTAATGGGGCATTAGGAGCGTTGACACTTGAAGGACCACCGGAAAGTATTATTCCTTCTGGATGCATGTTCCGAACACGTTCTGCTGAAATATCAAACGGAGCAATTTCTGAATAGACGCCCAAATCTCTCACACGTCTCGCAATGAGGTGACAATATTGCCCGCCAAAATTTATAATCAGTATCATGTTAGGTACAAAGTAAATGTAATTGATTCTGTTCAATAGCTTGTTGTATCTCAAGACCTATCCGTTCGCCGTAACTAATGGACTGACCATAGAGATATCCTGAATATGGAGTAAACATTGTTCCCGGGCTTCCCGGTATTCTCATGCTCACATCAAAAATAACGATATCTTCACGACCTTCTTCTGCCACGACCGCTCCTTGTAGAGCGAATGGTCCTATGATTCCCGGTTTATGTTCCTTCTGCGTTATTGCAACGAAACGTTCACCTAAATCGAATATTTTTTCTAATAATGATTCTTTCACAGTCACCGTATAATGCCCTGTTTCAATCATTTTAGGTTGTTTATAACGCAACACTTCAATTTGTTCGGGGGCAGGCAGGCGAAGAATACCATCTAAATTTGTTTGTCTGCGCGTATCAGTTCCCATTAACTCTAATCGTTTCGTTAACGGGCTGTAAAAGAAATTAAAGTTAACGTGCGCCCCAATGGCATATTCTTCGATAGCTGCTTTGTTCAGGCTTTCCCGATTAATTACTTTTTTCTTTAATAATTCGTTTGATTTATTTTGATAATCATCATATCCTGAACAAATAAAAAATGCACGTTCATAGCCTCGCGCCGCTTCTGATACTTTGACTATTGCAAGACGATCAATATCCTTTGGACTCTTAAATATTAGAGGGGTTCGTATGTTTGCCTTTTTGAGGAGGTAATATTGATTCTTTGGAATATCGCGTTCTTCTAGTTTTACCATATCGCGAGTTCCATAAATGGGGACAAGAAAATCGTTTTCGATTTTCTTGAAATCGCAATAGACCCAAAAATATCTGTTATGAATAAAAATGGTATTACGTTCGCGAAGTTCTTTCTGGATGTTCTCTTTGGTTATATCTTGAAATTCATCAAGGAGAATCACATCATCAATGACGCCGACACCATCTCGCTTTTTAAAATATGTATTGTATGTTTTTTCTCTTCCTCGTTTACAAACGGCAAGAGTTTTAAACCCGTGCAGTGATGCTCCATGACATACATCCAATGCTGAATGACCGCCAAGGACTGCTATGGTGATAGACTGCTTATTATACTCTTTAAGAATTGCAGTGATTTGTTTTTGTTTAATCATTTTCATTATCGGTTATATTCACATATATACTAAGTCTGTTGTAGTCCTTAAAGAATTGAGTTTTCTCCGCACCCATCTGATATGCTTTGATGGGTACGTCGAAATGACAAGTGGACGTTAGCAAAGTATTTTATCAAGTTGTTTCGATTTAATTGCCATTTTTATTTCGCGGGCTATTCTTCTGCCTGTTGACATCGGTTCATCGTATTTCAGCCATGTATAAGGACTACCATCCACATAAGGATTAGTACCGGCTACTATACGGGCTGAGATTTCAAAGACATAGACATCTTCTTCGGGGGTTAAAATTGTTTCTAAACAAAATGGTCCAAACAGACCGGGAGGAGCTAATTTTACCGATTCCCTGACAACCGCCTCACCCATTTCAATTAATTGTGAAAGGAAGGATTCCCGAACAACTACAGGCACGTTACCCACAATAACATAACTTGGGTCAATCTTGGGGAGTACCATCTGATCTCTTGCCGATATACGACCAAGCGAATCTACATTGCTTTCATACCTAATATCGCATCCCATAAATTCGATTTCTTTGGTAAGGGGTGAGTAGAAATAATGAGTAAAAAGCGGTACGCCTATGATATATTCCTGAATAACATACTCTTTTGTTTTATAAGGCTTAATTTTTTTCTTAAAATCCTTCTCGTCGCGTGCAAGAAAATACCCTTTTCCTCCTCCTGCCCCCATAAATTTGATAATTACTAACCGGTCAATATCGGCAGGGGTCTTAAATACTTTCGGAACTTTACAGCCTGAATTGAGTAACCATTGCCGTTCAAGGTTTCTGTCTGATTCCCATTTCAATATTTCTTTATTTCCGAAATAATTTATTTTTAACTGTTCAACAACTTCGTATCCCATATAACTGATAAATGAGCCGTGCGGAATAACAATTGCCTTTTTCTTGATGAGTTCATTCTGTAGCGAGGGAAATTCGCTATACGAATTTACTGTGATAATTTCATCTGCAACCTTAAACATTTGATATGGGCGTTCATGCCCTTTTTTGCAGACAGCAATTGTTTTAAATCCTTCATCATGCGCCCCTTTAAGTATTTGAAGCGCAGAATGAGAACCTATTGTAGCAATTGTATATTGTTGGCGTGTCATGGGAATTTATTTTTGAGATTTTGAGGTGATGGTGAGGAGACAATGAGGCGAAAAACGGACGAGGGGTGGAGAGGCGGAGAAGACCAGAGACTACTTCTCATAGTTTCTGATCCTTAAAAAATAAGTACTTATATAGTTTACGGTACATTTTTTTATATATCTCTTTTAAATTCTTTTATTTTACGAAATTTTTCTTTAAATTAAAAATCATAATAAAAAACACTTCGAATATGCTCCAAACAATCTTAGATGTGCATATGTTTCTTTCGAGGTCCGATTTTGACGACCCAGTAAAAATCGGACAGGCATTTTATCCTCTCTCCCGTTTTTCAGCTACTCTCCCTTCACTTCAAACAAATTCCCTTAAAAATCTCCCAAATTCAGTCATTCATGGAACTATCTAAGAAAATATTTCTTGATTTTCTTTTTGATTCGAAAGCATTGAAATTTGGTTCGGACTTCAAGCTTAAAAATGATCGTCTTTCGCCCTATTTTATTAATATGGGTGAACTTGATACCGGAATTGCCCTTAAAAAGTTAGGTGAAGCATATTCCTCACAAATACAGGCTTCCGGTAAGAATTTTGATATTCTTTTTGGTCCTTCCTATAAAGGAATTCCCATAGTTGTTGCTACAGCAATGAGTTTGTCTGAAAAAGGAATTGATACGGCAATTTCATTTAACAGGAAAGAGCCAAAAAAACATGGTGAGGGGGGGCAAGGCAATAATTCTCAAAAATCTCTCATCGTAGGGAGAATATTAAAAGATAACGACAGAGTACTTCTTCTTGATGACGTTCTTACTACCGCTGAAACCAAGTATGAACTGATTAATCTTATAAAATCATTAGCATCTTCTGTTGAAATTGTTGCAATATTCATTGGTGTTGATAGACAAGAAATCGGCATAGATGGAAAAAATGCAATTGAAGAACTCACCAAAACAACGGGAATTCCTATTATCTCTGTGATCAATAGTTATGATATTTATACATATTTACAATCACGGAATGAAATTGAACCGGCAATATTACATAAAATCGAGACTTATATGAACGTTTATGGCAGTGATTCACTAAAAGAAAATTTGGGCAAAATCCCTGAACAAACAATTATCAAAAATACCAATACTATTATTCCCGCCTGTGATGTTGCAACCATTGAAGAATTTGAAGCCTTAGTAAAGGAAACAGGAGATATTGAAAAAGTTGGGGGATACAAACTTGGGTTTGAACTGGCGTTACGTTATGGATTGCCCGAACTTGTTTCGCGTGCTCGAAAATATACTAACAAATCATTGATTTATGACCATCAAAAAGCAGGGACGGATATACCTGATAAGGGGAAAGAATTTGCCCGTGTTTGCAAAGAATCAGGGATTGATACGGTGATTCTTTTTCCTCAGGCGGGACCGGAGACAGAACGCGCATGGATTTATTTTGCAATCGAACAGGGATTAAATGTAATCGTTGGTGGCATAATGAGTCATAAAGCCTATACAATGCGGGAAGGTGGGTTCATTTCTGATGAAGGCGCGTTTGAAATTTATAGAATTGCCGCGAGGATAGGAATTAATAATTTCGTTGTGCCGGCAACTAAGTTAGATGTAATTCAAAAAGTTAATGAAATAGTTGAACATGAAGGCGTTTCTCCAACATATTACTCTCCCGGATTTTATACACAAGGTGGAAATGTAGATGAAGTAAAAAAGATTCTGGGTGAACGAATTCATGTTATTGTTGGAAGAGAAATCAATAAGGCGAAAGATAAAAGACAGGCAGTTCTTGATATTACCAAGAGATTAGTGTAACCGATGATAGATCCTCACGTTCATTGCAGGGATTGGAACGAAAGTCATAAAGAGACTATCGCTCATGCGCTTTTAGTTGCAGAACGGGCAGGTATTTCGGGTATATTTGATATGCCGAATACGAATCCTCCCATTATTTCCAGAGAATTGGCGATAAAAAGGATTGAAGATGCAGGGAAAGTTGATAGTAAAGTATTTTACGGGTTGTATTTTGGACTTACTTCAGACCCAAAACAAATTGAAGAAGCGGTACAAACATACAATGAGTTATTCCCTTCGGTGGTTGGATTTAAGATTTATGCGGGACATTCGGTGGGTAATCTTGCAATAAGTGTAGAGGAAGAACAGCGAAGGATTTATAAAACGCTTGCAGAGTTAGGGTATAAAGGGGTTGTGGCAGTACATTGTGAAAAAGAATCACTGTTCAATCAGGAACTTTGGAATCCGCATTATCCAAGAACGCATTCATTAGCACGCCCCGCAATAGCTGAGACTGAATCAATAAAAGATCAAATTCATTTTGCATCTGAATCAGATTTTAAGGGAACACTTCACATCGCGCATATTTCTCACCCCGAATCTGTTTTATTGGTTAATCAAGCACGTAAGAATACTTCTCTAAAAATCACATGTGGCGTAACGCCACACCATTGTCTTCTCGGTAATGAATTGATGACCGGAGAAAACGGCATTCTTTACAAAGTAAATCCCCCGTTGCGTTCAGGAGCAGATTGTGAGATAATGGTTAAATATCTTCATGAGGGATTGATTGATTTTATCGAGACTGATCATGCACCACATACATTGCATGAAAAACTCAATGCTCCGTACATGTCAGGTTTTCCCGGATTGCCTTTTGTTCCTCATTTCTTAAGGTTTTTACTGCATATAGGATTTTCAGAAGAACGTATAACTTATCGCACTCATCAAAGAATATGCGAGGCATTTAACATTGATATTAAAGATACTCCGATGCACGTTGACTATGGTTTAGAACAAGAATATGAAGTTGATGTGTATGAGCCGATACGTCAAAAATTTAAGCAACGATTAATTTCCTGATGAGAAATGTATAAGTTCATTCGACCACTTCTTTTTTCTCTCGACCCTGAAACAGCTCATCACGGAGTACGTGTCCTCGGAACAATAGCCTCTTCACCCATCGTCTCAACTCTTCTTCATCCCATTTTTCAATACCACCATCCATCATTAGAAACATCCGTTGCAGGCATTTCTTTTTCTTCTCCAATCGGTTTAGCCGCGGGGTTTGACAAAAATGCTGAAATGCTCAATCTCATGGAATCACTTGGGTTTGGATTCTTAGAAATTGGCTCTGTAACGGCTAAACCAACAATTGGAAATCCAAGACCAAGGCTCTTTAGACTTGTTGAAGATCAAGCGCTGATTAACCGAATGGGGTTGTGTAATGATGGAGCGGAAAGTATAGGAAATCGTATGCGAAAGAGTAAGGTATCTATTCCAATTGGGGTAAATATTGCTAAAACAAATGACCATTTGATATCAGGAATGAATGCGATTGAGGATTATTTGTACACGTTTGATACTATACAGGATTGTGCAAAGTATGTTACGCTGAATATTAGTTGCCCAAATACATCTGATGGGAAAACATTTGAAGACACGGAAGGATTGAATGAACTGCTTTATGGAATTAGAAACCGTGTAAATTCTAATAACCGAATATTCCTCAAGTTATCGGCAGATTTATCGTTTGATGAAATAGGGAAGATTGTTGAGGTAGGTAAGAAGTATGCAATAAGCGGATACGTTCTTTGCAATACATCGTTAGGAAGAAATAATCTTCTTACTCACGCTGATAGAATACAAGAAATTGGGAGAGGCGGGTTAAGCGGCGCACCAATAAGAACAAATATCTTAGAAATAATTCGGTTTGTGTATAAAAATTTCGATAATCCCAATATTATTGGAGTTGGTGGAATCTTTTCGGCAGCAGATGCATACGAAAAAATTAAAGCAGGAGCATCTTTGGTGCAAATTTATACATCACTCGTGTATGAGGGACCATTTGTAGTGAGGAATATTAAAAAGGGGTTGGTAGAATTTATGCAACGAGATGGATTTACGAAGATTAGTCAGGTGGTTGGATGCGATGCAACATAATCATGTAGTTGTTCAAAAAGTCATTGCAAATTTTTTTGTTCTCATAAATCAAAGCTGGAAAACGACTAATGAACCATAATTGTTCAGAGTGCCTCAAGGTGTGATTGTTCTTCGTGGTTGGGGATT
>OBEQ010157525.1_pt1 | contig 11813 bp, 11 predicted proteins | sample 1670901 | NCBI WGS metagenome assembly OBEQ01 (sample SAMEA104232315, study PRJEB22302) | groundwater metagenome | biome: forest; feature: aquifer; material: groundwater | place: USA | collected 2011-08-07 | depth 5.4 m | reverse complement strand
CCTGCATCGACCAAGACCATCTCACCCACTCCAGTACTTCCACCATAGCGGATGATCGCATGATCGAGCGAGACCGTTCCTCCCGATGCGGCCTGCACCATTTGCCAGTCACCACCGTATGGGACAGAGGCGGTACCGTTTGCATTCGTATCATTAAGGACATCGTCTTTGAGCGAGGTGAAGTATACCGGGGAGGAGGTGCTGCCTTGCACTGTCAGTGTGCCTGAGACGTTGAGCGCACCGCTTACGCCCGTGAACTTGATGACGGCACCGGAGGAAATGGTGAGTGTCTTTCCGGCGGAGACGGTCGACGCACTGTCGGGGAGCACGTACGGAATGCTGTCGCTTGTCCATGTTCGGTTACCGCCAAAGGAAGAAACACTTGCGATCAGTATGCCATTGGTGCCGTTTCCCCATGCGGTATTCCCTGAGTGCGTGAATGTCCCCGGGCCCCCGTCAATATAGTCGACTTTCATCGCAGCAGTGGTGTTGGTCGCAAAATTGTTGCCGTTCATATTGAGATCTGCTTTGCCTCGATAGAACAGACCAAATGTGTCAGCGGCTCCCCCGTTGTTTTTGAGAGTGGAGGTAGACATTGAGAATGAACCGACCCCGGTACCACCCGTATTCCCGACAAAGACACCATAGGTTGTGTTCTTGCTCGTCGTCGCATAGGTCACTGTCGTGGTGCCGAGTTCGCTCCAGATGCCATAAGAGGAACTCGTGGAGGCTGTGGTCGTAGCGAGAGTCATGGTACCACCGGAATTGTAATAGCCATTTGTTGCATAACGTAGCTCTGCATATTTGATCGTTGTGGTCGCATTTGAGCCTGTTTTGACCGCGCTCCAATTTCCGGCCGCTGGACTCGTCGCACTGCCATCCCCATTCGTATCCCCTGCGACGGTATCATCCTTGTATGAGGTGAAATAGATCGTATTCGTCGCATTGCCGATTGCACTCAACGTGCCATTGTTAATGATCGAGAAGAGGCCATTGAACTTCACGACCACACCAGGCTGAATAGTGAGCGTGACGCCTGCGTTCACCGTGACATCCCCTGTGACAATAAACGTGCTTGAGGCGAGGGTCCAGGTGGTGTTGGAGGAGATGGTGCCGGAAACACTGGTGTTCGCGGAGGCGAATGAAGGCATGCAAAACGCACTACACAGCAGAATAAATGGTAAAACAAGCTTTGTTTTCAACATATAAAATTAAATCGCTCCTAAAATATCAGTTAAGTATCGCATGTGGGAGGTAAAATTTTGATAAAGATTTTATAATATTTCGACAAAGTGTGGATAAGAAAAAATAGGCAACATTATGATGCTTTTGTATAGAGTACCCCACCTCGTGAGTGTGATTTTGCGTTTATACCATCACCCCCGCGACCATAAATGCACTATGTGGTGTAAGCCGTGCACACGCGAGCACACTGATCACGGTGATCGCAAAAACAAATGCGATCAAAACTGCGGCTGCTGAAATGTCTTTGCTTCTCCCGATGATCTCATGCTGATCTGGGTGCACACGTTCGAGCATGTGCTCAAACGCGGTATTGATAAGTTCAACCACAAGAATGAGCAAATAGGAAAATATGTAAAGGAGGAGTTCCCATGACGCAAATGGGGCGAGAAACCACGCGATACTAAGATAGATGGGTAGCCCATACTGTACTTCCATCCGAAAACTTTTGTCTCCACGATAGGCATGGCGCAAACCCTTCAGTGCATAGCGCACACTTGAGACAACCTTTTTGACATCCTTAAACATACCAAGATCATAGCATGTGTCCCAAGAAAGAGAACACGGAAATACACTCATGGCAGCCAATACGGCGTGTTCTTGACAAAAAATAAAATTGATAGCATTATCAAAACAGACCGTTAACTTATGGAGGGTGCCATGAAACACCTTGTGCTCTATTTCTCTCTCTTTTTCGTCATGCTCTCCGGATGTGCGCAGATGCCGACGAGTGGCACCAAGCTTACGCCCGAGCAAAACCTCGAAGCGGCTTTCACTGAAGCACTGAAGAGCCTTGTTGAGAAAGATGACTTCAGGACTGCCTACTTCACCTGCCATGGAGCAAACGAAGATGCACGCAAAGCCGGGATCAGCATCCCCCCAAAGCTTACTGCGCTCACAAAGCTGGCTGCACAGAGGTATGTCGACGACCTCACGACGCAAACGTACCATTCCTACTACAAGTACGGGCTTGTACTCGCGGAAGAACCCGCAAAGAAAGCGATTGAGATAGTGCTGCGTGAAGAGATCAAGGCTCCCGACATTCTGGTGACGCTTGTCCAGAAAATTGCGTTCCACCAACAAGACCTGTTTCTTCAATACGAAGGAGCGCCGCCGCCCTTCTATGGCAACACAATGCTCGACACATAGACTCCACACTGACCTGCCGCACCCGGCAGGTCATTTTATTGCCACGAGAGACCGCCAACAACCCGACGTCTTGCAAAATTTGAGATTACATGGATGATAAATCATAGGTCGTACAACTAAGGAGCCGTCATGACGAAACTACTGCGCGCCTTTGCCATTCTGCTTTTTGCAGCCCTCGCGATCCCCCTCGCATGCCAAGCCGCACCAAGGGAAAGGCCGGATCCCACTCCCGCCGAACTTGAGTTCGAACACACCAAGCTGATCTACGACGGCTATGTCGGACAGCGCGATGAACAAAAAGCCAATATGCTCGAACTCACCATCGGCCGCCTCGAACGCACCGTGAAGTTGCACAAGGATTCGGGAGTCAGGAATCTTTCTTTCGAACAGGACATGAGAGACTTTGGTGAGTCACTTTTGGCAGTCCGCCACATGATGCGAGCGCGTGACGCCAGCAGGGCTGGCAAAGAAAGTGTGGTACGCCAAGAGCTCACCCAGGCCTGTCGACATGCCGACCAGACGACGTATCTCGATCCGCGCCTTCAAAAAACGTGCAGTGACTTCAGGAAGAACGGCTCTATCCACATGACTTGAGTTTCAGGCACCCTTCGCCACCACATTGGCGAGGGGTTTTATTTTATATGGAAACAACACCTCCAAGTGCTGGTCGAGTCAATAGAAATCAAACTTTTAAAATTGTTATAATCACATGTGTGAACACCTCAACACCAGAAATTACCTCTTTAGATCATCATGAATATAACAATAAATTATTCAAATCACTTTTGCCTATTTATGATTATGTCGAACTGATCCTCATTTTCATTCGTCCTTATCTCTTCAAAAACATATCATTGCCGAGCCATAGCAGCGTCATCGACATCGCGTGTGGCACGGGTTTTATGACTTCTCTCTTTGCACAAAAAGGATATATCGTTACCGCAGTTGATCTTTCCCCTGAAATGCTGAACAAAGCCAAAGATAAGCTAAAAAAATTTACAAATATCACCTATTACCTCGGGTCAGCATCGCAGTTGCCGTTTAAAGATGACGAATTTGATGCGTCTTCCATCTCTTTTGCGTTACATGATATGCCTTATGAAATGGGGGCAGATGTACTCAGGGAGATGATCAGAACCACAAAGAGCGGCGGGAAAATATACATTATCGATTACAATACATCTCTCCCTACTTTTGAGATGAAGATTGGCCATCTATTATGCAGTATATGGGAAAGTATCTACTATAAGGATTTTCTAAAAAGAGGAATAGACGCATACCTCGTCGACCCAAGCTTAAAGTTAGTGAAGAGCAATAAATTTTTATTTTCAAATGTAGCATATTTGGAGTACGTCAAAACGTAGCACCTAAACTGCATAATAAAAAATATTGAGGCTATTTATTTATCGGGAAGCTCACGATGAAGTCTGTCCCCTTCCCCTTGATTGACTCCACCGAGATAATACCTTTCATATTCTTTACCATCGACGTGGTGATCCAAAGCCCAAGCCCGGTTCCTGTGATCGCCTTTGTTTCTTCATTTTTCACGCGATAGAACTTTTGGAAAAGTTTCTGTTGATCTTCTGCGGAGATGCCCATGCCGGTATCAGAAACTCGGATCTGCAGCCGATCAGCCACAACAGAGGCAATAACACGCACTTCACCTTTCGGTGTGTATTTGACGGCATTCCCCACCAGATTAATGAGTACTTGGCGGAAACGATCGACATCGACGGAAATAAGCGGGAGCGAGCTTTTTTCATAATGGATCTCGAGTCCTTTATCAAGCGCCGGTTTGCGATAAGACTCAACGATCGTCTCTATCTCGCCCGACACATCGATGGATTGGAAATTAAATGACATTCTTCCCTCCTGAAGTTTCGCCACATCGAGGATATCTCCGATCAGAAGATTGAGCCGCGTTGCTGCTGCATCGATATTTTTCAAATGTCCCTTGCTTTCATCGGGCAGTCCGGCGACATCACTCACCATCTCGACATACCCGCGGATGACCGTTAGCGGGGAGCGCAGCTCATGTGCCGCCATCGAAACGAAGTCGTCTTTCATCTGATCGACCTCTTTGAGACGAGCGTACAGAGTCGCATAGTCGATGATGCGCGCTTGCCGAGCCAAGAGAACGATGATGAGCAATATGATGATCCCGAGCACAAGGTAGGCATTGCGAATATTCTGGCGAGAAAGCGCGTCCGCCTGAGCCATCGAAACATCCGTGACAATATAGTCGAGCGTGTTACCGGTGATGCCCCTAAATGCGCGCACCGATTTCCAGTAGCGCCCCTGGTAGTCGGTGTAGCCCATCGCGTATGCCTGTGTCTCATCCGCGCGCGCGAGTTTCATGAGCACGCTGGTTATTTCATCTGGCGGGAGATCGTTCCCCACCTCTTTCGGGTTTAACGAAGCAAATATCTGAAACCCGGTGGCCTGGTCGGTTCCCGTTGCAACACTTGTAGGAATAATAACCTGGAAATTACTTATCGTTTCATTTTCTTGTGCCAAATGAGCAATGCGATCGTTGAGGTAACTACTGTCAACATTTGCCGGGAGAAATTCGATGACTGCGTCGAGCAAAAGCGCGATGCGACTGCGCTCGAGACGATCTTGATTGTCACTTGCAACGCGCAAGAATTGTTCACTCGTGAAGAAGAATGCCACAGGGATCGCGACGACCAAAAACAGCGTGTAGATGATCTGCGGGTTATTGCGGACAAAGTTGATCCCGCGCGTAAAAATTTGTGATAAATTTCCCATCTATAAAGAGAGGTTAGCGCGATACTGGGAGTGATTTTAACATGTCATGCTAACGATTAGGCGGTAGGCGGGATCGTGTCTCCTTGTGAACGACGATGCGATATGAAGCCAATGACGGAAAATGCGGCACCGAGAAGCCCGATGAGGATAGCGATAAATGCATAGAGTGATGCTCCCGAAAAGAATCCGGGTGTTTGTTGTGTCGGAACGAGAATATCAGAGCCTATCGAGACTGCAGCCGCTTGTTTAACGAACGGTAGTGGTTCTGATTTTGCGAGAATCCTACCGCCTCCGTCGGTGATCGCACTCATTACTTGATGCGTTCCATCGGCAAGTTCCTTGTCGAGTGTATAGACCCACGCGCCCGACGCATCGGTCTTGATGGTGACAACAATGGGATCGGAAAACACGAAGATCGTTACGTAACTGTTGGGAAGCGACACTCCGCTAAACCTCAACTTTTTGGTGCTCGTTGCCGGACCCGCATTTATGTCTGTTTCTGCAGCAACCACGGTCGTAACACTAAGAAGGTCTTTGTTGACGACACCGGCAAGAAGTGGGTTTTCGATCGTCACTTCCTCGGATGCGGAGGGCGAAGGCGTAGATGCACTGGATGTGCCCGATGACTCTGCAGTGAGACTCGGGTTTGTTGCAGACGCTGCGGTGGTCATAGCACGAGAAACACCATTTGGGTTTGTCTGCGCCTCGATCTCACGCCCATCTGAAAAACCATCGTGGTCAGTATCCGCATCACTGGGATTCGTATGGTAGATATTTACCTCATCGTAATCCGAGACCCCGTCAGAATCAGTATCAATAAACGCACGAACACCGGTACGGTCGGTAAGAAGCTTTCGCTCTTCTTTGCGTGCATTCTCGAGTTCGGATTTTTTTGCCGTTAATGACTCCTCGGTAGCAAGATCATTACGCAGCAGTACGCGCGCACAGACATCTGCGTGGGTGGGGTTGGAACAATAGGCGCGCAGATCATTTGAATTTTGAATGAGGAGAGGAATATCCCGGGATCGTTTGTTTGGGTCAGCAAGCATGCTCGTGAGTCGTTCTTTGGGAATATTATCCGTGAGTGACGGAACATCGCTTCCCTTCACAAAATGAGCGGCAACACGAGCAAATTGGATACAGCGCTCTGTCTCTTCGGGATGACTCGCACAATATACTTTGCATTCGAGGGCACTCATGCATACGGATGGATCATTAACGCGTGCGAGTATCTGTGTACGCTCTTCGACTGAAACGGTGCTGCTACCGACACTGATATCGGTTTTTCCCACATGATATGTTTCGACAGCCTCTGTCGCAGCCACCTGATGATTGATCGAAACAAGGACGGGCAAGGTTTCAATAAGTGTCCCATCAAGGCGCAGCACCCGTGCAAAGACCTTATACGTCCCCTCTTTTATTTTGTCTGCTTCGACAACAAAGGTCCATGCGTCAGCATTTGCCGCAGAAAGGAGATCGTCGACCACACCTACGCCAAGTTGAATCGGTGCGGTGAGCTTTGGAGACTGTGCGTAAAAATTCACTTTCTTTGCACGCGACACCATCACGCGTAATTCTACACTTTCACTGTTAAACGACGGATCGAGTTTCGTGACGGGAATATTGTCGACAAAAATTCTCAGTACGGGCTTGAGGGTGATTGTAGGTTCTGTGTTCGTGGGAACGTCTTTTACTGCAGGAGAGGTGCTGGTCTGAGGTGGCACAACCGTACCAGGCGATGGCGTAGTAGCGGTTGAGGGAGGCGGTATTGATGTCGACGGCGGAGAAATAGTTGTGGTGGTTGTGCTCTTCGGACATACACCGTTCAACTGAAAACTTCCCGTGGCTTTGCTGCTCGTGGTATCCACCGTAAAGCCCGAGCTCGGAGCGGCGACCCATGTATATATACCGTTAGGGAATGAATACTTTCCCCATTCAAGCGGGGCGTTGGTTATGCCATTGTCCGAAGAAAGCAGGAACCTTCCTCCGGAAGTGATCGAAACAACAAAGAAGACCTCCGTCATCGGCTTGGTCCCCGAACAATCCGTCACGGGAGCAACGGTGGCGCTGAATGCAACACGGTTTGTTGTTTGAGCGGGCAAAGATGTGGAAGGAGGGGTGACTGGGGTCGGATTTGGATTTGCAGTACTCTGCGGTATCGTAACGTTCACACTATTACTTTGATCGGATTCGTTATATGCGGCATCAACTGCTTTTGCATAAAACACATATGTGGCACCGTACTGAATAGAAGGGTCACTATAGTGTGCCGATCCTTCAGGTAAAAAAGTAATATAGGTACCATTTTTAAATAATTTATACCCGACCACTCCGACATTGTCGCTTGCACCGGTGAATGAAAAGTTGACCTGTGTACCCGAGATACCCACAAGTGTAAATAAAGGCGGCGTGGGCTTTGTTGTATCAGACGAAGAGCTGGGAGGGGGTGCGGTGGGGTTTGGATCACTTGGCATGGTGACAGACACAACATTGGATGGAGATGACAGATTCCCCGCAAGGTCGATCGCGACGACACTATAACTGATCGTGCTTCCCGGCATGAGATTCGATGTGTCAGTATAGGACGGATATTGATTGGTCGTTGCGTTAACGTGAATGATGCTTGCGATGCTTCCACCCGTCCCTCCCGTAGCGATCTTGTTGATGGTATAACCCGCGACCAGGCCGCCGTTATCAAGTGATGCTCCCCACTGCAGTGTGACCGTCGGGGTTGCCGACAGTTGTGCGGTAAGGCTGGAGGGGGCCGTCGGGGGGATCAGATCACTCGAGGTTGTAGAGCCTGTCTCTGCAGAAGCGACGAGCCCCACCGTGATCGCAATAAAAAAAACAAAAACAACACCAAAAAGATGCTCCGCAGTATGAGCAAGGAAATGCTGCTCTATTTTTTTCTTATACATCTCTCTATTATGCACGACTTTCAGCTATGAATGAAGCGAGATATCCTCACCCGGCTTCCAAAAAGGACCCGGACGTGACGGGGTGTCTTAGCGAGCGATGGCGCGCTTCGCCGCCTCGACTATTGCAGAAATGCCCATGCCATAGTGTTCAACAAGCTCTGCGGGTGTACCCGACTGCCCAAAAAGGTCGCCCACACCAACGAACTCCTGCTTTGTGGGGTGAGCTGTGGCAAGGAATTCCGCTACCGCGCCGCCTAATCCCCCTTTCTTTTGATGTTCCTCAACGGTGACGATCGCACCGGCTTCCTCTGCAACCGCGAGGATCATCTCCTCATCAAGTGGTTTAATGGTCGGCACATTAACCACCTTCGCACCTATCCCCTCGCTCTCGAGTGCCTTCGCCGCCATGATCGCATTGTAGACGAGAGACCCGGTCGCGATAATGGCTACTTGCACCTTCATCCCTCCTTGCGGGGCAAAGAAAAGCTGTGCCTTGCCGATGGCAAATGGAGTGTCTTCGCTCGTCACCACAGGTGTCGCTTCGCGACCAAGGCGGATGTAGACCGGACCCACCCACTCTGCAGCGGCAATGGTGGCTTTTCTCGCTTCAATAGCATCGCAAGGGGCAATCACGGTCATGCGTGGAATAACACGCATGATCGCAATGTCTTCGATCGCCTGATGAGTGCCGCCGTCGGGTCCGACGGAGATACCAGCATGAGACCCGATGATCTTGCAGTTGCGGTCGTTATACGCGATCGTTGTGCGGATCTGTTCCCAGTTGCGACCGGGACTGAACATTGCATATGAAGTAAAGAACGGGATCTTTCCCATCGCCGCCATGCCGGACGCGACTGACGCCATCGACTGCTCCGTAATGCCCACCTGCACAAAGCGCTCAGGAAATTTCTTTGCAAAATGATGCGTTTGTGTCGACTCAGTGAGATCGGCACACAAAGCGACAATCTGATGATTCGCTTCGCCCGCAATGACAAGTCCTTGACCGTAGCCATTGCGAATGGCAACTTGCTCAATGTCTTTATCGAAAAGTTTTGGGTTGAGATTGATCATGCGATTTTATTTTTCCATTTCTCTGCCAATAAGCCGACACACAAACCCAGGAAGTAGAGGGCTGTTGCATTAAGTAGCGCGCAAAAGAATAGTCCAACGGGATTCTCCATGCCAGAAAAAAATGTCCAAGGAGTGAAAAAGATCAAAGCCATAAAACCACAAAACTCTCCGTGACATGTAAGTGCGTAGACAACAGCAGCTCCAGTTGTGAGGATATAGACGAGAGAAAGTGTCGCTCCAATTTTTGAGAAATAAAATTTACTCATGTTCGCTTTGGATCAACCCTCGTAATGTGCGCAGCTCCGCGAGTGCCTCAGTTCCCTGTTTGTCTTTTGGAAAGACATCGACCGGGCCTTTGCCAGGAGGATTGCCGTGCCATTCAAAGCGGCGCTCAGTGAAATCGACACCCTTGCCGGGGATCGTGTGCGCAATAATAACGGACGGTCTGTTGAACACCGCTTTCGCTTCGTTGATCGCCTCGTTGATCGCGGTAAAGCTGTGTCCGTCGATTTCTTGTACATGCCAATTAAATGACTCCCATTTTGCGCGCAATGACTCAAGCGGCATGACATCTTCAGTGAAGCCGTCGATCTGAATGTTATTGTGGTCGACGATAGCGATCAAGTTATGGAGTTTCTCTTTTGCGGCGAGCATCATCGCTTCCCAGTTCTGCCCTTCATTGAGTTCGCCGTCGCCCAAAAGACAGTAATAGAAACGATTCGACGCGCGACCACGATCCATTCTGTCCGCTATCGCCATGTCGACCGCCTGCGAGAGCCCGGCTCCGAGGGGGCCCGATGATGTTTCAAGAGCAGGCAACCACTCACGATGCGGATGTCCCTGAAGACGCGAACCGAATTTGCGCAGTGTTTTTTTTGCTTCATCGACAGGAAGATACCCCGCGTGTGCCATCGTCGCATAGAGCACGGGGCAAATGTGGCCGTTCGAGAGCACCAAACGATCGCGATCCTCCCAGTCAGGATTCTTTGGGTCATGTCGGAGCGCGTGAAAATAAAGCAGCGTGAACACATCGGTCATATCGAGTGGCCCCGCTGTATGCCCCGAACCCGCCGCCATAAGCATCTCAATGATCGTCTCGCGAATATCATTCGCGATCAGTTCGAGTTGTTTTATTTTTTCATCGTGCAGATGTTCCATAAAATTCAGTAAGTAGTAAGTAGGCGGTAGTAGGTAGAAGAAGCCCACTCACAGCACAAATACCCTCTCATTGTATAATAATGGTCCAAAAACCACCATCGGCATAAGTGCTAGGCACTACGGAGTTCTTCGATTGCGGCAGGAATATCTTCACTGCCAAATACTCCAGAACCGGACACAAGGCGGTTTGCCCCTGCGGCCTTAAGAAGCGGCTCCGTTTCAGGACTTACTCCCCCATCAACTGCAATCGGGAGATTCGGATATGCGGTGCGTAGTTTGTTGATCTGCTCAAGCACTCGCTCATCAAAAGGTTCACCCTGGTAGCCGATGCGTGCAATGCCCATACATTGCACGAAGTCGACCTTGGCGATATGAGGCAGAATAGTTTCGAGCGGGGTGTCGGGATTAATCGCAAGCGCGACCTCGATCACCTTACTTCCCCCGATATCGCGCGCTCCCTCTTTAAAGATGTCATGCGACCAAAAGAGTTCGTGGTCGATAATGGACTCAATATGAAATATCAAACGACTCGCACCAAGCGGAAGCCACTCATCAATGTGCTGCTCGGGTTGTGCGATCATGAGGTCGATCTCATAATCGAGTTCATCAAAAAATGGAAGCGTCTCATCTTGTGCAACCATCGCAAGAAAGTTTTTATCATTTGCAACTCCAGCCTCGCGATACGGCCAGCTTTTTGATCCGACAAATTTCCCGTCCATAATGTCGATCTGCGCCAAGGGCACAAGTCCGCGCACCAAGGCTGCCTTCGACACAAGGTCGTCATGTGAGCTCGGCATAATTGCGGGAATAATTTCGATCATATTTGTAGTCACTAGTTGCTAGTCCTTAGTTTTTAGAAAAATTCCATTAAAGTCTGATGCAATAAATTATCGCATAAAACCCCCCACTTTTAAAATTTCATAATATGAGTAACTTTTTCTCCTGTGGTTTTAGTAAAACCGAGTGATTCATACAGAGAATCGGCAACAGGGTTTTGTGTCGACAATCTCAGGGTCGTAAAGTTTTCCTTTGCTTTGTTGACGATTAATTGCATCAACAATTTTGATAACCCTAGTCCACGATATTTTTTAGATATGTACAGATGGCGAACACGACCAATCGTTTTGTCATTTACATAAGGGTCTTGATTTAAACCACCAATGCCAATACATTCATCAGCAATAAAAATACCCCAGAGTTTTTCACCGGGCTTTGAAAAATTATTAGTTCCATCATTCCACTCGGTAATCGTTTTTTGTACAAATAAGTACCCTCCCGCATCTGCCTCCTCGGCCAAACCCAAGAGTAATAAGATGTTGAAATTATTAATCTCAAGAATTTGATAGCTTTCCATAATTCATTTTGCTTGATCACAAACCCCAACGCCGCGAATTTCTCATCGGGTGAGAAATTTCCTTTTGAAAACACTCGTGGAACATTGCCAACGAAAGTCCAACGCCGCTCCTCAAAGCGAGGCATTGCTTTTTGAGGGGCTTCGGAGCCGGG
>OBEQ010589034.1_pt1 | contig 11814 bp, 8 predicted proteins | sample 1670901 | NCBI WGS metagenome assembly OBEQ01 (sample SAMEA104232315, study PRJEB22302) | groundwater metagenome | biome: forest; feature: aquifer; material: groundwater | place: USA | collected 2011-08-07 | depth 5.4 m | reverse complement strand
CTCCGGAGGCCTGAAGGAGGGGGCGTTTTCCTTTCCGGTTCCGCAACAGGATTACTTTTCGGATCTGCTTCGGCGTGAGATTGTCCAGAAGGATTTTGTCTACGGGGGCGGAAAGAAGGCCGCGGGCTTGCTTAAGATTTTGCGCCTCCACAACGACCTTGATTCCTCGCGGAACGCCTTTTCGGATTTTTTGAATCCATTCCCTTAGGGGTTTGGCATGGCGCCCTGTTGCGGCGATCGCGATGTGATTTTCCTTCACGAGCACCTCGTCATAAAGCCCCATCCGGTGAATCTCGCCGCCCCCCATCTGAACGGCATATTTTTCAAGAAAGCGCCATCCGGGAGTTGTTTTGCGCGTCGCGAGAATTTTCATGCGGTAGGGTTTCACCTGTTGAAGATACCGATGCGTCAGTGTGGCGATTCCAAAGAGGTGCGACAGGAAATTGAGTGAAACCCTCTCGCCCGTGAGGATGGAGCCGGCAGGACCCTCGAGAGTGGCAAGAAGTTCATTGCGAGGCACCTTTTTCCCCTCTTTTGCAAGAAGGCGGACCTTCACCTTCCGGTCGAGGCGATTAAAAATGAGGGGGAGGAGCCAAAGTCCCGCGACAACCGCCTCTTCGCGGACGATCACTTTCCCCCGGCAGCGCCTTTCTTTCGGAATGCAAAGGCGTGTCGTCAGATCCCCTTTCCCGATATCCTCTTGAAGAGCTTCACGAATTAAAAGTGCTACCGATGCATTCTCTTTCATGGGCTTATGCCAATTCCCCAAGCGCCTGTTCAAGCTTCTGAATCCCCTCTTCCAAAACGCGGGCGCTCTCCCGATACTGTTCAACGATTTCCTGAGGGGCCCTGGAGAGAAAATTCTGATCTTCCAGGCGGCCGATCGCGTTTTTCCAAAGGGCCTGTTTCTGTTCGATCTCCCGCGAAATTCTCACCTTTTCTTTCACAACATCGATTCCCTCCAACCGGGCAAAGATCGGACGATTGCGCACGAGGAGCGTGGCGGTCCCAAGCGGTTTGTTTGAATCGGGTTTCATCTCGATTTTTATTTTTTCTTTCAACTCGAGGTATTGGAGAATCGCTTTCGCGAAAATAGGGTTCTCCTGCATCAGCACTACGATTTCGAGCTCAGAAGGTAGTTTCCAAAAATCCCTAAAATTCCTAACCTTCGTCGTGAATTCGATGACAAAAGCCATTTTGTCCTCAATTTCCGGCGCGAAGTAACTCCCTTCCGAAGGGGGCCATGGACTCACCATAATGGATGTGCCGGGGGAAAGTTTCTGCCAGATCTCTTCCGTGATGAACGGCATGAAAGGATGGAGAAGTTGAAGGAATTTTCTTAACACTTCCTCGAGGATTGGCCCTACTTCCTCATCGGGTTTATTCTTGGTCATTTCCAGATACCAGTCGCAAAACTCATGCCAAAAGAAATCGTAAAGGACGCCTGCGGCTTCGTTGAACCGGTAATTTTCAAGAGAGCGATTTACCATGTCGATTGTGTGATGCAGCCGTGAAATAATCCAGCGGTCGGTATCGTCGCGTAGAAGGTCTGCCGTGAAAGAAATTTTCCGGGAGGTTAATTTCGGTAGAATATACCGCGTCGCGTTCCAGATTTTGTTGGAAAAATTTCGTCCGATCAAAAATTTCTGCTCGGTCAGATAAACGTCTGACCCGGTCGCGGTGATCACCATGAGACTGAAACGGAGCGCGTCCGCCCCGACTTTGTCGATAATGTCGAGGGGGTCGATGATATTGCCGAGTGATTTTGACATCTTCTTCCCACCTTCGGCCCGGACGGTCCCATGGATATAGACTTCATGGAATGGTTCTTTCCCCATCCATTCAAAACCGGCCATGATCATCCGCGCCACCCAGAAAAAAAGAATTTCCGGAGCAGTCACCAGTGTGTTCGTCGGATAAAAATAACGGAGGTCTTCATTGTCTTCGGGCCAGCCCAGCGTCGAAAAAGGCCAGAGCCACGAGGAAAACCAGGTGTCGAGAACATCTTCTTCCTGTCTGAGATTTGCGCTCCCACAATGCGGACAGTGAGAGGGTTTTTCCCGCGCAACAATCGGTTCCTTGCACTCCATTTGACAAACCTTGTCCCCAACGCAATACCAGGCGGGAATCCGGTGGCCCCACCAGATCTGACGGGAGATGCACCAATCGCGGATATTTTCCATCCAATCCAGATAGACTTTTGTCCAGCGTCCCGGATAAAAAGTGACCTTCCCCTCTTTCACGACGCGGATCGCCGGTTCGGCGAGCGGCTTCATCTTCACAAACCATTGAAGGGAGAGACGCGGTTCGACAATCGTTTGACAACGGTAGCAATGCCCAACCGCGTGGGGATGCGGAAGAGTCTTCTCAAGAAGGCCTTCATTTTCAAGATCAACCAAAATCCGCTTACGGCATTCAAAACGGTCAAGCCCTTTGTAAGGCCCCGCTTCTTCGTTCATCGTCCCGTCCGGGTTCATCACATTCACCGACGGAAGTTTGTGTTTTTGTCCCATCATAAAGTCGTTCGGGTCATGGGCCGGAGTCACTTTCACGATGCCCGTTCCGAATTCAGGGTCGACAAATTCATCCTCGATCACTTTCAGTTTTCTCTTGAGAATAGGGAGAAGGACGGTTTTCCCGCGAAGCGCGCGATATCTCTCGTCTTTCGGATTGATCGCAACAGCGGTATCTCCGAGGAGCGTTTCGGGCCGCGTCGTCGCCACAACGATGTAGGGGGCGGTTTCTTGATTTTCAATCGGATAACGGATATACCAAAGATTCCCTTGAAGATCCTGATGAGGGGCTTCCTCGTCGGAGAGAGCGGTCTGACAGCGGGGACACCAATTGATGATGTAGTGGCCGCGGTAGATAAGCCCTTTTTCGTAGAGACGGACAAAAACTTCCTGCACCGCTTTCGAAAGTCCCTCGTCCATCGTGAAGCGGGTACGGGTCCAGTCGCAGGAAGTGCCCAGGCGTTTCAGTTGTTTGATAATGGTCCCGCCGTATGTTTCGCGCCATTTCCAGACCCGCTCGATAAATTTTTCGCGGCCCAGATCATCGCGTGTTTTTCCTTCCTTCGTTAGAGATTTTTCGACGACATTCTGTGTGGCGATCCCCGCGTGGTCCGTTCCCGGAATCCAAAGAGAAGCGTATCCCTCCATCCGTTTCCACCGGATCAGAATATCCTGAATGGTGTTATTTAAAGCATGGCCCATGTGGAGAATTCCTGTGACATTGGGAGGAGGAATGACAATGGTGTAGGGGGCGTGCTTACCGCGGTCTTCGGGGGAAAAGTATCCTTTTTCTATCCAGACGGAATACCACTTTTCTTCGACCTCTTTCGGGGAATAGACTTTCGGAAGGTCATCCATGGCTGGATTTTCTTACTTTTTTTTCTTGTCCTTCAACAATTTATACTCGACGGAATCAACGAGCGCCTTCCAGCTCGCTTCGATGATATTTTCGGAGACACCGATGGTGACCCAGGAATCGGTTTGGTCCTGCGACTCGATGAGGACACGGACCTTCGCCGCCGTCCCCGCCTTTTCATCGAGAACCCTCACCTTGAAGTCGGTAAGATGCATCGTTCCAAGCGACGGATAAAAGGGCAAAAGGGCTTTGCGCAGCGCGTTGTCGAGAGCGTTCACGGGGCCGTCTCCGTGAGCGACGGTGTATTCCTCTTTGCTTCCCACTTTCACTTTGATGGTCGCCTCGGAGATAAGACCGTTCCCTTCCCTCTTTTCGATCGATACCCTGAATCCCTCAAGTGTGAAAAATTCTTTATACGCTTTGAGAGATCGCTGCATAAGCACTTCAAAAGAACCCTCGGCCACTTCAAAATGATACCCCTGATGCTCCAGGTCGCGCACCTGGTCGAGAATCTTTTTCGCAAGAAGAGGGTCTTTCCCGAGATGCAGGCCGATTGCTTCGGCCTTCACGGTCATGGTACTTTTCCCGGAAAGCTCCGAGACAAGAATCCTGCGGTGATTCCCGACCTTCTCCGGCGCGACATGCTCATAGGTCGCTGGGTTTTTCTCTACGGCATTCACATGGACGCCCCCTTTATGGGCAAAAGAGCTCTTCCCGACATAAGGTTGATTATCGCGATGCTTCATGTTGCAGATTTCGGCGATGATGTGCGAACTTTCCGTCAGCTCCGTGAGGGCTTTTTCGCTCACACAGTCGATCCCGAGCTTCAGCTTCAGGTTCGCAATGATCGAGCAGAGGTTCGCGTTTCCGCACCGCTCGCCGTATCCATTGATCGTCCCTTGCACATGAACCACGCCGCTCTCGACGGCGGCGATGGAATTCGCGACCGCCATATCGCTGTCATTATGAACATGAATGCCGAGAGGGGTCTTTAGTTTGGACCCCACCTCCCGTACGATTTCCGAAATCCACGACGTGATCATCCCTCCGTTGGTGTCGCACAGCGCCAAGACCGACGCCCCTGCATCCTCCGCCGCCTTGAGGGTCGCAAGGGCGTAAGAAGCGTTCCGGCGATATCCGTCAAAGAAATGTTCCGCGTCATAGACGACCTCGAGCCCATGCTTCTTGAGGTAAGAAACGGAATCCGCGATAACCTTCAGGTTCTCTTCAAGCGGAATACGCAGGACATCCTTCACATGCAAATCCCAGCTTTTCCCGAAGAGGGTGACGACGGGGGTCTCCGCCCGAAGGAGCGCGTTCAGACTCACATCCTTCGACGCGGAAGTATCGGCCCGGCGGGTCGAACCGAAAGCGGCGATTCTCGCCGTCTTCAATTTCAACCGTTTGACCTCCTTGAAAAATTCGATATCCTTAGGATTGGAGCCGGGAAATCCCCCCTCGATATAGTGGATCCCCATATGATCGAGCCGTTCGGCGATTCTCAGTTTGTCCTGAACGGAAAGGGAGACCCCTTCTCCCTGTGTCCCGTCCCGAAGTGTCGTATCATACAATTTAACCTGCATATCTCCTCATCCCTTCCCCTCAAAATTTACGAAGGCTTCAAATTCAATTGAAAGGCCTGATGAACGGCCCGAAGCGCCTTTTCCGCGTATCGTTTGTTGATGACGCACGAAATTTTTATTTCCGACGTTGAAATCATTTCGATATTAATTTTCTTTTTGGCAAGCGCCTGAAACATTTTTGCCGCGATCCCGGAGTGGCTTCTCATTCCGACTCCGACGACGGACAATTTGGCGATATCATCGGCAAAAATGACCTGCTCCGCGCCGATCCGTTTGGCCACTTTCCTGGCGACATCCAGCGTCTTCCGAAGGTCCCCCTTCGGCACGGTAAAAGAAACGTCCGTAGTGCCGGTTCGGCTGATATTCTGGATAATCATGTCGATATTGATATTTTCGGCGGCGATTTCCTTGAAAATCTTCGCTGCGTTTCCGGGCTGGTCCGGAACGCTCCGGATCGTGATTTTTGCTTCTTCCTTATTGACGGTGACGCCGCTCACCAAAATATCTTCCATGGCCCTCACCTCCTTTGTGATCATTGTGCCGGGCTTTTTCGTAAACGTGGACCGGATGTGCAAAGGAACGTCGTATTTCTTCGCCACCTCCATCGAACGGGCCTGCATCACCTGCGCCCCGAGTGAGGCCAGCTCCAACATTTCGTCATAACTGATCCGGTCGAGTTTACGCGCGCGCTTTTCCAGGCGCGGATCCGCCGTATAGACTCCTTCGACGTCGGTATAAATTTCACACAGTTTCGCCCGAAGCGCCTTGGCAAGCGCCACCGCGGTCAGGTCTGACCCGCCCCGCCCGAGCGTCGTGATCTCTTGATTCAGGGAAACACCCTGGAATCCCGCCACGATCACAATGCGCTTTTTCTTCAGCTCCTCCTCAATCCTTTTCGTATTGATATCCAAAATTTTGGCCTTCGTATGGGAACTATCCGTCAGAATCCCGACCTGCGCTCCCGTAAAAGAAATCGCCTCGTGTCCCAGTTTGTGAATCGCCATCGCCAAGAGTGCGACGGTGACCTGTTCACCCGTCGAAATGAGCATGTCCATTTCCCGTTCAGACGGATTTTCGGTGATCTGACGGGAAAGGTTGATTAATTCATCCGTGGTATCCCCGATGGCCGACACGACCACAACCACCTCATCGCCTTTTTTCTTCTGCTCCACTACCCGGGCCGCCACCCGTTCAATGAGACGGGGATTGGCGACGCTGGAACCCCCGAATTTCTGAACAATCAGCGCCATCTACCGGATCCCTTTTGAGTGAATAAAGTAATCCATCAAATGATGCCCTTCCTCGAAAATGAGTTCGCTCTCGCGGCCGCTTTTCTCCGAAAACTCCGAAAAAGCGCGCGGCTCAATTCCCTCGCCGTAAATGAGGAAACAGACCGGATCATCCACGTGTGTCCGACGAGCAACGAGTGTGGCGTGATCGGGCATGACCAGAATCCTGGAATGTTTCGTCCGCTTCAGTCCGTCGAGGATCCCTCCGACGATAAAACGGTCAAATTTCTCGATGGCGGCGATCTTCTCCTTGAGGTCTCCGTTATGCCCCGCTTCATCGGTCGCCTCAAGATGCACCAGAACAAAATCCTTTTCTTTCAGCGCCGCCAGGGCATAGGCGGCCTTCCCCTCATAATTCGTATCATAATAACCGGTCGCGCCCGGCACCTCAATGATCTCCAGACCGAGGAGCCTTCCGATCCCCTTGATGAGATCAATCGCCGAAATGACGGCGCCCTTGACGCCGAATTTTTCATGAAACGGAGGAAGAACCGTGCGCGTTCCCGGCCCCCACAGCCAGATCATGCTCGCCGGATTTTCGCCGAGATCGACCCTCACCTGATTCACTTCATGACCCGCCAGGATCTCCCGTGATCGGACCATGAGGTCCCTTAAAAAGTCTGCTCCTTCTCCCTCCGGTAGATTGCCTTCGACGGAAGAACCGATCAGCGTGTGGGGGCCGCTTCCGCGGATATCAAAACGCCCCGTCGGTGAAAATGATTTTTTAACAACCAGAAGGTGGCGATAGCTGGTGCCGGGGTAAAAACGGATCCCTTTTTTTCCTAACTGTTTATTCAGGCGTTCAACAAGGAGTTTTGCCTCCTTTGTCCCGATATGCCCTGAACTATAATCGACAATCCTGCCGTTCTCGGTCGTGATAAGATTGCATCGGAACGCGACCTCATCCTCTTTCAGGGTGACTCCCAGGTTCGCCGCTTCCAGCGACCCTCTTCCGGCATAATACCGGCGGGGGTCATATCCCAAAATAGAAAGACTCGCTACATCGCTTGCGGGATTGAGTCCTTTCGGAACGGTCCGGCATAACCCCACCTGCCCCTTCCGCGCCAATTCATCCATTCTCGGCGTTCTCGCCGCTTCGAGGGGAGTTTTCCCGAAAAGTTCCTTTAAAGGCTCATCCGCCATTCCATCCGCGATGAGTACCGCGTATTTCAAAGAATTTCCTCCATCACCTTCTTCAATTCCGCTTTAACGGAGCGCGGTGATTTCACATGCTTAAAGGCGATGTCCGGGTCTTTGAGCCCGTGCCCTGTTAAAACACAAACGATCTTCTTCCCCTTAAAATATTTTTTCCGGCTTAATTTTAAGACGCCCGCGACCGATGCCGCCGAAGCGGGCTCCACAAAAATCCCCTCGAGGGACGCCAGCATCTGATAGGCATTCAAGATCTCTTTATCGGTCACCGTCCCGATCATCCCGCCGGATTTGTCACGCGCATCACAGGCCGCCTTCCAACTCGCCGGGTTTCCGATCCGGATCGCTGTGGCAAGAGTTTTCGGGTTCGGAAAAACCCGGCCCTGAACAATAGGACTCGCCCCGAGCGCCTGAAACCCGATCATCCGGGGAAGCCTTGAAATTTTTCCTCTCGATCGGTACTCCCGGTATCCCTTCCAGTACGCGGTAATATTTCCCGCGTTTCCGACGGGAATGACGTGATAGTCCGGGGCGCCGCCCAAATCGTCACAGATTTCAAATGCGCCGGTCTTCTGCCCTTCAATCCGATAGGGATTCACCGAATTGACCAGCGTAATCGGCCTCATCGCCGCGATCTCCCTCACCAACCGCAGCGCCAGATCAAAGTTTCCGTCGATGGCAAGGACCTTGGCGCCATGAACAAGCGCCTGCGCCAATTTTCCGAGCGCGATCCTCGCTTTCGGAACGAGAACGACGCATTTCAAATTCGCTCTGGCCGCATAGGCCGCCGCCGAAGCGGATGTGTTTCCGGTGGAAGCGCAGATGACCGCGCCGGACCCCTCCTCAAGCGCCTTGGAAAGCGCGAGGGTCATTCCCCGGTCTTTAAAAGAACCGGTCGGATTCACTCCTTCATATTTCAGATAGAGCTCGAGCCCTTTTTGACCCAGCTCCTTCTCGATGCGGCAGGAGCGAATGAGAGGTGTCTCTCCTTCGAGAAGTGTCACAACCGGCGTTTTTTTTGTGACGGGTAGATAAGCGCGGTACCGTTCAATCACTCCCCGGCGCATTCTCAAACCTCTTCAATCCGCAGAAAAATGGAACGGGCTTTGATGACATTGAGCTGATCGATTTCCTGGATCGCCCGCCGGACATCCCGCTCAAGGACTTTGTGGGTCAACATAATCAGAGGGACGCTTCGCCTCTGATGCGTCTCTTTCTGGATGACGCTTGCAATCGAAATATGATGCCGTCCCAGAAGACGCGAAATCCTCGAAAGAACTCCGGGCCGATCCAGGACAGAGAATCGGAAATAATACCGTGTTTTAAGCGACTCCATCCGTTTAATCCGCCTCGACCCGCCCTTATAGTGCAGATGGAGTCCGGTATTATTTTCTTGGTCCATCCTCCGGGCCACATCCAAAAGATCCGCCAAAACCGCGCTGGTCGTCGGATATCTCCCTGCCCCCTGGCCGTAAAAAATCGTTTCACCGACCAGGTCCCCCCGTACCGTAATGGCGTTAAAGGCGTCTCTGACGGAAGCGAGCGGGTGCTCCTCCGGAATCAGCGTCGGATGGACCCGCACCTCGAGCCCCTCCGAACTCCTTTTCGCGATGGCAAGAAGTTTCACGATATATCCCAGCTCTTTGGCATACTGAATATCTTTCGGAGAGATGTTCCGGATCCCCTCAACGGGGATTTTTTCAAGGGGAACCTCTTCCCCGAATCCGAGGAGCGTGAGGATCGCCAACTTATGCGCCGAATCGATCCCATCGATATCAAGCGACGGGTTCCGCTCCGCGTATCCCTTTTTCTGCGCCTCCCGGAGCGCCTCATGAAATTCACAGCCTGTCTCCGTCATCCGGGTCAGAATGAAATTGGAGGTCCCGTTGATAATCCCGAGAATCGCCTGGATCCGATTGGAAATAAGCCCTTCCCTGAGGCTTTTGATGATCGGGATCCCCCCGCCGACGCTCGCCTCAAACTGAATGCGCCGTTTTTTCTTCTCGGCAAGGGAAAAAATTTCCTTTCCGGCCTCGGCTAGAAGCGCTTTATTGGCCGTCACCACATGTTTTCCCCGCTGAAGCGCTTCAAGAAGATACTCTTTCGCCGGATGAATACCTCCCATGAGTTCCAAAACAATTTGTATTTGAGGATCCTCAAGAATCTGGCGGATATCGCCGGTCAAAAGCCCCTCCGGCAGAGAGATCTCTCTTTTTCGATTCGGATGCTGGACGCAAATTTTCCGTATGGAAAAACGGAGGCCCGTCTTTTCCTCAAGAAATGCCGCGCGTTCCCGGAGAATTTTCACCACTCCGGTCCCTACCGTTCCCAAACCGATGATTCCGATAGAAATTTTCTTCATGTGACACCTAACACTACTTAAATGGTCGGGGTGCTCGGATTTGAACCGAGGACCACCTGAACCCCATTCAGGTGCGCTACCAAACTGCGCTACACCCCGAGAGTTATCTCTTCGCCATGCCGACGGGCCATCAAGTCCTTCACCGCCGCAAGCGGTTCCTTTCCGTCGTAAAGAACCGCCTTCACCTCCTCGATAATCGGAAGTTCCACCCGGTATTTTTTCCCGAGTAAAAGGGCCGCTTGAGCGGTGCGGACCCCCTCGACGACCATTTCGGTCCCTTTCAAAATTTCCTGAAGGCTTTTTCCTTTTCCGATCTGCTCCCCGAGCGAGCGGTTCCGGCTCTGCGCGCTGAGACAGGTCGTCACGAGATCCCCCATTCCGCTTAAACCGCTAAAGGTCTCAAGGCGCGCCCCCATCTTCATCCCGAGCGTCGCAATTTCCACAAGCCCGCGGGTGAAAAGGGCCGCCTGCGCGTTCGTCCCGAGCCCCAGCCCCTCCGAGATCCCGGCGGCGATCGCAATCACATTTTTGAGCGAACCGCCAAGCTCCACGCCGACGATATCATCGCTCACATAAACACCGAAAGTCTCCGTCGTGAAAATCTCCTGCACCGATTTGGCGACTTTCGGATCGGCCGACGCGGCGACCGCCATCGCCGGAAGAGCCCTGGCCACTTCCGGGGCGATGGTGGGACCTGAAAGAACCGCCAGAAGGATATTTTTCCCGAGGAGATCGTTCACGACTTCTGACATCCGGAAAAGGGTTTTGTCTTCAATCCCCTTACTGACGCTCACGACGATTTTTTTTGAAAGATCGATCCCCTTCAGGCGGCCCGCCACATCCCTCATGAAATGAGAGGGGGGCGCTAAAATCACAAAATCGCTTCCGTCAACCGCTTCGCGGATGTCGGAAGAAATGCGCATCTCTTTCGGAAGCGGCACACCGGGGAGAAACTTTACATTCTCCCTTTTTTCCGAAAGGAGCTTGGCATAATCCGGGAAAGCTGACCAGAGCCGCACCTCATAACCCTTCCGGGAAAGAAGGAGCGAAAGCGTCGTCCCCCATCCGCCATCCCCGATGACACTGGTACAAATTTTTGAAGAGGGCATTTCCCTATCTCCGTGAGTCATAACAGATTAACACTTGTTTTTGGAAAGGTCAAGAAAAAGTAAAGGGCCCCCGGATTACTCCGGAGGCCCTAGGCACCCTCGGGGGAGGAACTGCACCTTACGACGGGCTTAAAACGGCTTCTTTCTGCTTCTCTTTGAAGAGGGTCTCACAGTCTTCCTTGGTAAAGACTGTCGAAACAAGATATTTAATAAGTTCACGCCGGTCAAGCTCCCCGATGTTCAACAACTCAAGTCCCACATCATACCGGCCGTAATCGCGGACCTTTTGAACGCGGGTCACTTTCCCTCTGGCCACAATCGGGTAGACATGCGTCGGCAGATTGATCGACAGGTCAAAGACCGTCCCGATCGGAATTTCCCTGAAGCTTTCAAAAAGGATCCCTCCGCCGCTCACATTCTTGGTCAGGAAAACTCCCGCTTCATGCGTTTCCGAACCGTCGATGGTGTAGCTGATATAAAGGTTCGTCGCAACGCGCGCATATTTTCTCCGTTCGGCGTCTTCCTCAATAAAACGACGGATATCTTCCCCCATCTCTCTCCTCCTTAAACCCATTTGAGAAACCGCAGATCGCCTAACACATCCTTTTCGAGGAGGTTTTGGTTGCGTCGGTTGATTCCCTTCCGAATCACATTCAAAACCGCATCCCGGTCAAACGGTTTAATGACGTAATCATAAGCCCCGAACTGCATCGCGCGGATAGCCGTATCCGCGCTCGGGAAACCGGTCATGAAAAAAACTTCCACGTCGGGAGACGTCTTTTTGATGTTCTGAAGGAGTTCGAGGCCGTTCACTTTCGGCATCTTGATATCCAAGGCCACCACGTCGATATCTCCGGCGGCCACCCGTTCGAGCGCCTTCACGGCATCGTCCAGGACGGTGACCTCATACAGGTCCTTCAGGATCATCCGCATCGCCTCCCGCGGCCCCT
>OBEQ011264808.1_pt1 | contig 11819 bp, 16 predicted proteins | sample 1670901 | NCBI WGS metagenome assembly OBEQ01 (sample SAMEA104232315, study PRJEB22302) | groundwater metagenome | biome: forest; feature: aquifer; material: groundwater | place: USA | collected 2011-08-07 | depth 5.4 m | reverse complement strand
TGGAATAAAGGGATAACTGAAACAACGGGATTGAAAAGCTCAGGAACTTTGGGAATTTGCAGCCAATCGTCGTACGTTAGGTTATTTTCATCGCTTACTCCAATTACGTAGGAGCCGCGGGCCTTTGTTTCCATTATGTTTGTAATTGTTTCATCATGTGTGTAATCGGCTGGGTTAATTGCTATTACTGGCGTGCCTTTGCTTATCAGCGCTAGTGTGCCGTGCTTCAGCTCTCCAGCCGGCATTCCCTCTGCGTGAATGTAAGTTATTTCTTTTAACTTCAATGCGCCTTCAATTGCAATTGCGAAATTTATAGCGCGCGCAACGTAATATGCACTCGTTTGGTCTTTTATCTTCTCAGCTATGCGCCGGGTAGCGTGGCTGTTAAGTTGAATTGCTTCTTGAATCTTGCTTGGAAGTTGTTGTAGTTCATTAATCGCGTAGTCAAATTTTCCTTTCATTGTAAATGCCACCAAGTAGAGAACGGCAAGCTTTGCAATGAAAGCTTTTGTAGAGGCAACCCCTATTTCAGGTCCGCATTTAATGTACAGGACTTTGTCACTTTCCCTTGCAAGTGAAGAGCCTTCAACATTTACTATGCTGTAAACACGTGCGCCTTTGGACTTCGCTTCGCGTATGCCTGCAAGCACGTCAGCGGTTTCTCCGCTTTGCGAAACTGCAATTACTAGTGTATCTTTGTTCCACTCAGGTGCGAAGTACTGGAATTCAGAGCCAATCATAACTTCGCAGAACTTTCCGGCGATTTTGTTAAAAAGATAGCGGCCAACAATTGCAGCGTGGCGTGCCGTGCCGCAAGCTACGAATACAACGCGCTTTGCATTTTTGATATCCTCTGCAAATTGCAGCACCTCTTCCTTATTCTGCTGCAATGCCCTTGCAAACGCTGCCGGGCACTCGCTTATTTCTTTTTCCATGAAATGCTTGTAGCCATTGAGCTCAGCCGCCTCTGCCTTCCATGCAATTGGCTCAAACGACTTGGCAACTTGTTTGCCTTCAGAATTATAGAAGATAACCTTGTTTTTTTCCAGCACTGCAATTTCCCCATCATTAAGTGACGCAAAAGAATCAACGTGCTGTGCCAAGGGCAGCGTGTCGCTAGCTGCAAAGGCGGTTTCGCCATTTTTTGCTACAACCAGCGGGCTTTCCCTGCGCGCTGCAACTATTTTGTGAGGCTCACTTGCACTTGCTACGAGCAACGCATAAGACCCGCGCAATTTCTTCACTGTTTCGCCCACGCTTTTTTCAAGAGGCGCCCCTTGCTTTTGCATCTCTTCAATTAAATGGGGTATCACTTCGCTGTCTGTTTCTGAATGGAATACGTGGCCGCGGCTGGCAAGTGAAGTTTTCAGCTCTGCGTAATTCTCTAGCACGCCATTGTGAACAACTGCTATTTCTCCAGTGCAGTCAGTGTGCGGGTGGGCGTTCTCTCTTGTTACTGTGCCGGTTGTGGCCCATCTAGTGTGCCCAATGGCGCTACTTGCCCCATTTGTTTTTACATTATCTGGAAGGAAACTCACTTCCTTCTGAATGTCTAAGCCTTGCGGGCTAATTTCTGCAATCCCCCAACTATCATATCCCCTATACTCCAAAACTTTCAAGCCTTGGGCTACAAGTTCCCCTGCGCGGGGAGAGTTGGAAACACCTATGATGCCACACATAATTGATATCCCTTATGAAACGCAGAATTCGATTTAATTCGATTTTGAGCAGTTAGTTTGAGGTGTAAGGGGGAAGAGCCTACTTCCCCCATACTAACGATGCACTTTAGTTTGTGAGACTTTTACCTCACCACTGCCTCTAAAGATACTTTTTGCCTTAGGCGGTTTAAATACGCCGTTAATAGAATTTTCTTACTTACAAGCCAAAAGCAAGGGTTTTTTAACTTTTTTTCAACTATTATTATGAAAAAAGCTGTAATACTATGAAAATAATCGATGGGGAGAAATCTCTTAATTGCATTGAAATAAAGCCAGAATCGCTAGCTGCGCTTTCACGTGACCGCATGCGCATACTTTCCCTACTTGCAGGGGAGCCAATGTACCCCGCGCAGCTTGCAAGGGAACTGAAAATGCAAGTGCAAACGGTTTACTATCACATGCGGCTACTTGAGCAAGCTGGTTTAATCAAAGTTCAAGGGATGGAAGAAAAAGGCGGCGCAATGGCAAAGCGCTACGCCGTTGCTGGCGATGCAATTGCCGCTGTGTTGAATGCAAAAGCTTGGCGGCCTTTTTCAGCAATTAAAGCAGTGCACCCGCCGTCTTTTTTTGCGCCTTTTATTGAAAGCGGCGTGTTTGATGGAAAAATGGTTTTAGGCTCTCCAGATGCGCATGGCAAATACCGCGGCCGTGCAAGTGAATTCTGCGCTTGTGAGTTGGCAATGTTTTTGGGCAACTATTGTAGTTTTTCGTTTCCACTTTACTATCTTGACACTGAACTGCGTGAAACTCACAAGAAAAACAACTTAATTCTAATCGGCGGGCCAAAGGTAAACTCACTAGTTGCAGAGGTTAATCCATCGCTGCCAATTAGATTCGATGAAAAGACATTCGCAGTGCACAGCACTTTGTCGGAGAAGCGCTACGGTGAAAACGTTGGGATAATTGAACTGGTTAACAGTCCATTTGCACGCGGAAAGAAAATCCTCTTTGTGGGCGGGATGAACTACTCTTCAACGCGCGCAGCCGTACTTGCTTTGGTAAGCAAAGCTAAACTAATAGAAAAAGGAAACAGTTTTGACTCCACGCAAATTGCAAGAGTTGTAGAAGGTTTTGACGAAGACGGCGACGGGATTATAGACAGTGTGGAGTTTTTGGAGTAGATTAACTGTAGCCTGAAATTACACACGCGCCTGTACTCATGGCTTCTTGTAATGGATTTTCAACTTCCTTTCCATCAATAGTGTATGTTGTTTGTGATTCTCCACTTGCAATGTCAATGTTAGCTGACGTCCCTACTGTTTCAGCAGCAGCTACATCTCTATAATATTGAGCCACGGCTCTTTTCATATCTTCTGTATATTCACAGTCCATTCGGCCATTGTTAGGCATCTCTTCTGTATATTGGCATTTGCCGTTGGCCGTTCCAATGACTTTTCTCTCTTTTGGTTCTCCATCAAATGGATGTATAAATTCACAGGTAAAGGATTGGCATAAATCAAGTTTATCTGGAAGTCCCTCGCATCCAGCTAATAAGTTTGGCTGATTTTCTCCTGAAGCTGATGAATTTACAGCTTCTACAGCAGGCGCTTGTGCCGCTTCACCTCCCGCAGGCGCCGCGGGTTGCGTGCAGCCGAATAAAAGTAAACCTAAAACTAATAGGCTGAATAGTAGGATTGTTGAAGTAGTTTTCGCCATGTTTGGGTTACGGGGGGGGGCGTTTTTAAAGCTTTTCAACGTTGAAAAAATTTATAGCAAAGCCCTAAACTCATAGTCTTATATTTCCATGAACTTAGCTAACACAAACGTTTTTAAACTCAAACACTACTAAAACACTAGTGATTAACATGAAATCAACTACCTATATAAGTTTGCCTCAGGTTGTGCGGCAACGTGCTGAACTTCTCGTAGATGCCGGTTTGTACGGGAACATGAGTGAGTTCATAAGGGAAGCAGTGCGGCATTTTTTGGAAGAGCAGAAAATACACCCAACTGACTTAGCGGTTGAACTGTACAAGAAAGAACGGGTTTCGCTTGGAAAGGCAGCTGCCATTGCCGGTTTGTCTTATGATGAGATGCTTGATGCGCTTTACTTGCGGGGTATAGAGCCTAAAATGGAGCCGCTAACTGCCAAACAAGCTTCTGTGGAGTTGAAAAATGCAAAGAGGCTCTTGAAATGATGAAAGTGGTGCTGGACACTTCTTGCATCTCTGCCTTTATCCTGGCGGAAAGAATGCCTTTACTGTTTGACATACTGGAGAAACACGAGATTGTCATAACCGGGCAAGTTTATCAAGAGCTGAAGTTAAGCAAAAAACCGCTTTTGAAGGGCTTCAGCAACCCGAAAATGAGCATTGTAGAGGCAAGCAGCAGCCTATCGGAACAATATAATTTGCATATTGGTGAAGCTTCAGTTATAAGCTATGCAAAGCAAAACAAGGCTTTGGCGGTTATAGACGATAAGAAAGCGAGAACCGCAGCTGAAAGAGAAGGGATTAATTTTGTTGGAACAGCTACGCTTGTAAAGTTGGGAATTGAAAATGGAATTTTGAAACAAGGCGAAATAGAAGAACTGGTAAACCAATTGACAACCGTTGGAAGACTCTACTTTAGCGATGAAATAAAACGGTGGATAGTTTCAAAGTGAGTTAGGATAAGAGCTTCTGTGCCTAAGCAACTTTCCTCGCTTCTCTTTCGAATTCTTTTACGTCGCCGAACTCTTTGTAAACTGAAGCGAAGCGAATGTAAGCTACTTTGTCAATTGTTTTCAACTTTGCCATTACTAGTTCTCCGATTTTGGTTGAGGGGATTTCTTCTTCGCCGCCAGCGCGGATTTCTTGTTCAATTGAATTTGCCATTTGGCCAATTTGCTCTGCAGATACTGGCCTTTTTTGGCATGCTTTTGTCAAGCCACTTTTTAGTTTATCGCGGGAAAATTCTTCGCGCTTTCCATCTTTTTTAACAACCATAAGTGAAGTATATTCAATCCTTTCGTAAGTAGTGAACCTTTTTTCGCACTTTGGACACTCCCTGCGGCGGCGAGTTGCAATTGCATCTTCACTATCCCTAGAATCAAGCACTCTTGTGTCTAGGTCATTGCAAAAAGGGCATTTCATAACATCTAGTTAGCGTAGACGAAGTTTTATAGACTTGGTTTTTCTCTTATTCTCACTATGGAAACCATTACTTTTGAAGATTTTGCCAAGTTGGACTTGCGCGTGGCTACGATTTTGTCAGCTGAACGTGTGTTGGGAGCTGACAAGCTGCTGAAACTGTACATCAAAATCGGCAGCGAAGAGAGAACGCTTGCAGCTGGAATTGCTGAATTTTATGAGCCAGAGGAGTTAGTTGGGAAGAAAATCGTAGTTGTAGCTAATTTGGAACCGCGCAAATTAAGGGGCATTAAATCCCAGGGAATGCTGTTAGCTGCAGGTTCAAAGGAAACTGGAGCTTGTGTCTTGATCTCCCCTGAAAAAGAAGTTGATGACGGTGTGAAGGTGTCTTGAAATGAAATTTAAATGCAATACTTGTGGTTATGTAACTGAAACCGTGCCTCAGTTCTGCCCAGTTTGCGGTGCAACTCCTGAGAAGTTTCTAAGGCAATAAACCGCAGAGTATTTTAACCTTGAGCAGCCTATTTTTAATTCTCATGAGCACAAAGCCGCTGCTTTGTGACTCAGACAAAATCGGAGATTTTGCTGATGGTTAAATGTTCTAGATGTGGAGAGGAAACGCACTACGTTGAGGATTGTGTTAGCTGCAAACAGCTAGTGTGCAGAACTTGCCATAAAAGCAGCAAAACTTCTAAAAAGAGTGGCAGAACTCCAGTGCGAATGGTTATTTGCAAAAGCTGCTGGACAAGAATACCAGCGAGAAAAGCGTTTCTACGCGGCTAACCGAAGAATTGACCTTCTGGGCTTTGCTATCTTTGCTACTCCACCTACCCCTTTAGTTCCAAGTATAGCTTCAACTTTTTTGCATAGCGCAAGCGTTTTGCGGTGGTGTGACAATACTAGTTCTACGACTTTTCGGTCTCCTTGCAGGGATGGATGAAAGTCTGAAAATCTCGGTTTAGATGGCCTAACTTGATAGGCATTTATCACCCTTACCATTTCAGGAGGAAATTCTACTTTTCCGCCTTCTTTTTCAGCTGCTATTGCAAAACGATGGATAAGTTCAAGCAACTGCTTTTCAGTTCGATGGTGTTTGTTACTTTCATTAGCCAATTCAGCCAAATTAATGATTTTCATTTTTCGTCCCTTTACTATTTGCATGATGCGCTCAGGTAGGGTTCTATTTCCAAATACCTTTTTAAATTGAACTTCTGCCCTTTCTCTTTCGGAAGTTGGTTTAAATTCAATGACTCTAGCCATGAGAAAGTGTTGTGCGTTCAACTAATTTAAATTACTTACATTGCATAAACTCTTTATGAACTTGTTTACGCCGTGGGTTGAAAAGTACAGGCCGCAGCTTATAAGTGAAATGATAGGCCATGACAATATTACCCAGCGGCTGCAATCTTATCTAACTACAAAAAACCTCCCAAACCTTTTATTTTCAGGGGCGCCTGGAAGTGGAAAAACAACTGCTGCACTTGCACTTGCACGAGAATTGTTTGGAGAAAATTTTCAACAAAGCTTCGCAGAGTTAAACGCATCTGATGAAAGGGGAATTGATATTGTTCGCGGTAAAATAAAGGATTTCGCGCGCACTTTGCCAGTTTCAGATGTTCCGTTTAAAATTCTCCTCCTTGACGAGGCAGATTCGCTTACTGCAGATGCCCAGCAAGCTCTGCGAAGAACAATGGAAACCTATGCTTCGAACACGCGGTTTATTTTGAGCTGCAATTACAGCAGCCGGATAATTGAGCCAATTCAAAGCCGGTGCTCGCTTTTCAGGTTTACGCCGCTGTCAGATGTAGATTTGACTAAATTAGTTCAACGCGTTGTTCAAACTGAATCGCTTGAAATAAGCCAAGATGGAATAGATGCTGTGCTTTATGTAGCTGAAGGGGATGCGCGAAAAGCTTTGAATTGCTTGCAAGGGGCAGCTTCAATGTCTTCTAACATGGCGTCCAAGATAACTTCAGAAATAATTTACTCTGTTAGCTCCCGTGCTAGGCCAAAGGAAATAAACGAAATGCTCACCGTTGCATGCAGCGGCAACTTCTTAGCTGCGAGGAAGATACTTGACAAGCTAATGGTAGAGCATGGAATGAGCGGCGAAGATATAGTTGTGCAGTTGTTTCAAGAAGTTACGCGGTCAAAAGAAATTGAAGATAAAATTCGCTTGCTTTTAGTGGAGAAAATCGGCGAATGCGACTTTCGCCTAAGCGAAGGGGCAAATGAAAGAATACAAGTCGAAGCGCTACTTGCTGGTTTTGGGACGGTTAAAGGGCCGCTTTAGTTTTCTAACATCTTCTCGGTATAAAAGTGACTGTCCAATTGCGGACACGACAAATGCACTATTTCTTATAAGGTGGGTTACTTCGCCTTGGTCTTTTTTTGTTTGTCCTAATCTCCCCAAGGGAGTCTCCAGCATTGCTCTTCCTACTCTCGTGGCAACATCTATAAGTTTCTGTCCCAGCTCTTTTGTTTCTCCTTTTCCTAGTCTAGCTGGTTCAAACATAGTCAGTGTTTTAAGTGCTGCACCGCGCCTACCGCGGAAAGCTCCCTTTCCTAAACCCGCAGTTATGATTAAACGCATTGCTTTTGCATTTTCTTCATCACTTATTTCTTTTCTTTGTTCCCTTGCTGCTTCTTTTCTTCTAGCAAGCTGCCCAATTAGCCTAAGTTGTTGTGGGTGTGTAAGCGATCGCCGTATCTCTTCTTCACTTCTTATCTTCATTTTATATTTACACCCTATATCGCAACATCGCTGCGATTTTAAAAGTTTTGAACTCCGCGCCTGCGTCGTCTTCGCTGTTAAAAATAACTATTTTTGCCCCTAAGCTTTTTGCGTTTTCTAAAATTTTTTGAACTTTCTTATCCTTCCGCAGAACCTCGTCAAGCACAAACAGCTCAGAACAAGCTCCGTTTTCAACCATTTCGCCAACTTTTTCACCGTAAACTGCAAGCCCGTCGCTGCGGCCAATGCTTCCCTTGAACTTTTCCAGCGCTTCAAATTCATCTTTTAGCTTTTGCTCATGCATTAATTTGCCCAACGCGCCTGTTTTAAGCAATTCAAACACCGCAGTCTTTTCAGCGCTATTTGCATGTTCATAAGTGGTACGCTTTGCCAGTTCTTGGAATTTATTTTGCAGTAATTTCTGCAAATTTTTATGCGCGAATCCAGGGCCTGCAACTAAAACTCGGGCGCCGCCCTTTGCCTTTGCATCTAATGCCAGTGCAACTTCTTCAAAATATTTTGATTGCTTTTCTTCAAATGTTTTCGGGTCTCGCTTGTTAGCGTGGTTTCTAAATTCAGCGCCAAAAGCAATTCCCTTTGTTTCCAACTCGCTGAGAAGCGCTTTTTCTTCGTCAATTACAAGCACAACTACTCGCAAGTGCTTTGACCTTTTCTTAGCTTCGTCTAAAATAGCCTGGTGGTAAGAGTTGATTTCTTTGTGTAGTTGAAGCACGTCACCTATATTGATATCGAGCGTATGGTGTTCTCCGCGGGGGCAATATTCTTCTGGCTCTCCTGCAACTATTTTTCCAGTTAGCCTCAACTTATTAGCGGCTTGCGCAAAGTCAATGTTTTCTAATTTTAATTTAATCTTAACTGGCTTTTTCTCCGCAACTGCTCGTTCCACTCCTGGCGGCTTCCAAGTGCGGTAACTTCGGCCAGTTGCCTCGTCGCCTTCTTCAATTAGTTTAGTAAGATACCATAAATCTTCCAGTGACTGCGGCTCTACCTTGAGCAAACCTTCGGATTTGTCTAGCTTTATTACGCGCATTTTTTCATCACTTATATTTTCTAATTGTTTGTTTGCCGCGATTTTTGCTTTTCCGCGCTTTTTCCAGCTTTTCCTTTTTCTTTATCTCTTGCCACATTTTTTCAATTTCAATTGGGTCTGTTAACTTTAAGTTTCCATAAACGTGTGGGTTGCGGCGCACCATCTTCCCATGGATGTCATTTACAACGTCGCTAATGTCAAACTTGCCCTGCTCTTTAGCAATTTCAGCATATAGGACGATGTGGAAAAGCACGTCTCCCAATTCTTCGCGTAAGTTATCCCAATCTTCTTTTTCAACTGCTTGCATTAGCTCTTCAAACTCACTGCGGCTGTAAGGCGGCAAGCTACGTAGGGTAAGTTGGCGTTTCCATGCACAACCACGCGGTGAGCGGAAAAGCGCAACCATTTCAACCAAGTCTTTAAACTTGGCACGAGTAGTCATATTAAGTTTTTACAGTTGAGAGTTTTAAATAAGTGGTGAGGGGTGAAGAAGCTACTTAACAACTACCAAGCGATAAATTAGACTCTTGCCTGCAGTATGGTGAAGCTGGCCCTTCCCAGTAACATTGTGATATTTTACAGCCTTCTGTTGCCATTTGCTTGTAGCGTATTGTTATCTTATACTGTCCGTTTGTTGCGTTGTGGTAAGTTACGTTAGTTGAAAGTACAGTAGATTGTGGGTAGTTAGTTGTAATGAAATTTTCAGCAATGCCAACAACTTCTCCTTCGCTCAATGTCTGCTGTTGTGGCGGGTTAAATCTAAGCAAGATAACCACGGCTATGAGAACTAGAATTGCAATTATAACTTCTTTGTATTCCATTTTTCTAACCGTGATTAAAAAGGAAGCGAAACTTAATAGAAGTTTGCTTTATTGGATGGCTGCCTGCGCGTTGGAGGGGCAACCTAAGAAGAGAACTAGAGTCTTAAACCCAGCTTACTCCAGGGTAAGTTCTTGAGTATTGTAGACCGTTACGTGGTTTTGTTCTTTGAGTTTCTTTTCATTTGACCAAAGGGCGCATCTCAATTTCAAAGCCAAGGCGAAGTATTGAATGTCTTCTGGTCTAGGGCACACTTCCGTTGCCCTTGGCAAAAGTTCGCTAAACTCAGTTGCTGGAACTATTTTTATGTTAGCTGCGGTTATCAACCTAGCTAAAAGTTCCTTCACTTCTGTTCTTGTAAGCCCTGTTTTTGCACTTAGAGTATCAAGATACTTGTTAACCTCTGCCAGAATAAATTCAGGAACGTAGAACGTCCAGCCGCTGCTCAAAAGTAAGTGGCGCGTGTGGCTATCTTTTATCAGCGCGGCAAAAATGATATTTGCATCAACCACAAGTTCCAATTTTTTTAGCTCAACTCCGAATATTTCCTTGCAACTGCCTTGTTAACTTTTCTGCCTAATTCAAGGGCATCTTTTTCAGTCAATTTACTTTTAGCTAAGAGTTTGTCCATGTGTTCTAGTAAGACTAGCTTTTGCTGAATTGCTTGTCGTGCTATTTCTGACCAATTTATTTCTGGATGTTCATCCATCTCTATCTTCATTTCCCTTGGAATTGCTAATGTCATACTAACCATATAAAACACCCCACTTATGTGTAATACGTTTGATACGTGTAAATATTTAAACCTGACTTTTAGATCGTTTTGACTATCGCTGGAAATACCACTACGCTGCTTAACACTGCTCTCCCACATTGGAAGTTAAGCGCGGTTAATCCAACTAAACTGGAAACGGCTAGTACTATCAACCCGCCGGTGCCGTCAACTAGAAACGCGTAGGCAAAAAGCAGCAGGACTATTGCCAACCTAATGCCTTTTTTCTCAAGCCAAGCGAAGTTGACCTTGTCGAAGATTTTCAGGGCAATCCACGCCAATACTGCAAAAGCTGCAGTTCCAACAATTATTTGCACAATTGCAGTTGTAAACGCATAGCTCGAGAAGTTTTCCATTATAGCTGCGGTTGCGCCTGACCGCGCTTTTGATATGAATTCCAAAGCAGCAAAATCGCCAACCGCCCTTCCGCCGATAATCGCCGCATTTAGGGAAATGAACTCCTCTTCCTTTCCATTGAAAAACAGCAGTGCAAGTGCCGTAAGGATTGTTACAGAAATTCCAGGCAGAAATTCAGCAGCCAGCGCTATGAGCCCGCCGACAATTGCAAGAGATTTGAAGAAGCGCGGTTGAGTTTGTACTGGTTTAGTCTGTATTGTTTGTGGTTTGTATAATTCTTTATTCTGCGTTGATGTTTGTTTTTCTTCTACTCCTTCTAAAAGCACTGGCACGGCAAATAATCCGCTTAAGAGAAAGAACAGTGCGTTGCTTGCGATGTTTTTTTCAAGGACAATTATCCCGAGCGCTCCAGCCAAACAGGCAAGTGTAGCTGCATCTAGCTGATTTTTATTAAGCAAAATAAACGCCCCAAAGATTAAGATGAGTAAAGCAGCAGTAAGTTGTTTAGCTATTGGATAAACTGCAGGCGCGGCTAGTGAAACAACTGGAAACAAAAGTAACGCAACCGCCATTCCTGCGGTGCAGTGAGACAAAGCAAGTATAAGTGCTTTTTTGCTTTCTCCACGTTGGGCTAATTTCTGAAAAGGATGCAAGGAAAATACGGAATCTTGGCTGCTGCCAATCACTTTAACCCCTGCTATAAATTCAAATGGAATCCGTGAAAATACAAGGAGAACAACGAACCATTGCAAGGCAGAACCGGCAAAATAGCCACTTGTAAGCTCCACAATGGTGTTTACATGTAGAAATGGAACGATGCCAGTTATTCCCATTGCTATTCCGGCAAAAACGCCTGCAAGTCCAAGAAGTTCAGTCATTGCAGCTCTACCTCGTCTGCAATTAGTATTTCTTTCTGCCACGCTTTTTGAAAAGTTCCAGTTACAATAGCTTTGCCATGGAGCTTTTCTTCCTTGGGAAATCCTGAAACCAGTTTGATGCACTTTGGAAAACTGCACAGCTTGTTTCCAATTATAAATCCGCTCACAATTACCTTGCTACCGCTTGGAATCATAGATAAATCATCAATGCGAGCTACTGTGATTTTGGCTGGCATGAAGTAGAGGAGAAGTAGCGCGGATACGGATAGAAGAAAAAAAGCCAACTTCATGGCAAACTAGTTCAGTTACTGTGTTTAAACCATTCTCGCTAAAAAGTAGCAATATGGAAAAAAAGCAGGGCGAATTTCTCTTTTTTAAGTTTTATTGATTTGCCTCGTCTATCGCAGTAAAACTGCTCT
>OBEQ010245506.1_pt1 | contig 11819 bp, 12 predicted proteins | sample 1670901 | NCBI WGS metagenome assembly OBEQ01 (sample SAMEA104232315, study PRJEB22302) | groundwater metagenome | biome: forest; feature: aquifer; material: groundwater | place: USA | collected 2011-08-07 | depth 5.4 m | reverse complement strand
GCTACAATCCTGGGCATTTGTACCATCATGAAAGTAATAAATCGGTGCACGATAAAGTTGCCTTCATTGCCGACGCAGCCAGTCAAAACAACTGTGCGATACGAGTCGGTGTTAATTGCGGTTCTGTAGATCCTGAACTAGCAAACAAGTTTGGCGACGATACAATTTCTCCTATGGTTCTCTCCGCATTAGAACATTGCATAATTCTCGACGAACTCGGTTTTGACCGTTATGTCGTTTCATTAAAAGACTCTGACCCAAGAAAAGTAATTGAAGCAAACAAACGTTTTGCCAGTCTCCGGCCAGACGTCCCCCTACATTTGGGTGTAACAGAAGCAGGTTTGCCAAACCTAGGCATTGCCAAAACTAGACTGGCACTTGTTCCACTACTTGCGTCGGGCATTGGTGAAACTTTAAGGGTTTCACTGACTGTTCCAAATAGACTAAAGACGAGAGAAATATCTGCTGGTCGTCAAATTGTTACAGATGTTTTTGAAGGTACAATTCAACAAACTGCTTTTGAAGAAACCAAGGGGCTCAATTTGATTTCGTGCCCATCTTGCTCGAGAGTGGAAAATGAAGTATTTGTGGAGCTGGCCGAAAAAGTTGCAGAAATCAGCCAGTTTGCCAGAAATCACCAAATTAACGTTGCCGTAATGGGTTGCCGAGTCAACGGCCCGGGTGAAACCCACAGAGCCGATTTAGGCCTTTGGTGCGGGCCAACTCACGTGAGACTAATGCGCAAAGATAAACTCCTTGGAACTTTTACCTACGATGAAATTCTCCCTCGATACCAAGAAGCACTAAGTCGCCTCATTTCTGAACGAGTCACCATGTAGAAATACGTATCTAAATACGTATTTCCAGGTAACACAATCTGTACATATGTTAAAAGTGTGTTAAATACTGGTTAGGTTTACACCCCAAGGGTGGTTTAGGTTGACACCTGCGGATATAGGCACGGATTTGCACATGAGAAATAGCTTCAACACGAAAATACGCCATGGCGCGAAACTGTGTTAGGTGTAAATACCCCATTCCGAAGCAATGCGGATGAAGGTACCGAGGGAAGAAAGTCTCTTATCCCAACAATCTACCACTGTCGGCTCGGACTAAACAGGGGATATCAAGTGTAACTGGCGCTACAACAAAATCCCTTTTCCACCAAAAGAGTTGGGATGACTCTGGTAGTCCATCTGGCGATATTCCTTCTTTTAACTTCAGCTTAAAGCTACCTAAATGTTTTATAAAATCTAAGGCTTGGTCTTCCACTAACTTAAAAGGGACACCAATGGGTATTCTCCAAGGCACGAAAGCACTAAGGGAATAGTGCCCATCGTGATCCGCACTGCCAGACATCTTATGATAATAAGACCTAAAAGAGCCATCAACCATAAGCTCCAAATGATGATTGAGTACTCCAACAGCAATCATGTTCACAGGAAAAGCTGTACGGGTATCGAAAACATAGTAACAACGTTCGCCAGAATACCGACCGAAATTTTGCCATACTAACTGAAGACGGCCTTCCCTAGAAGGAGCACACATATCCAAGCGTGTTGCTTCAAAACCAAATTTTCCTATCTCTTGTTTCAGTTTCTCTTGAAGTTTTATTAATGGATTCTCTATGGGTCTTTCTCGCACTGTTATTGACCCATTTTATATAAAAGCAGCTGCTATGTCAATATCTAACTTACTCCGAAGCAATGCGGATGAAGGTGCTCAAAGAAGAGGTTGTACCACTATCAAGCATTACCCATTTACTGCCGTTCCAAGAGTAGAGTGTGCCGGAACCGTCAAGCGTTACTGTACCGGAAACTTTTGCGGCACCTTTTGTAAATGTACCATATGGCCCGGCAACTACTTTACCCGGAGCCTTCCCCGGAAGGCCGAACGTATTCATTGTCAAATAAAAAGTGCTTTTTCCAAGACTGCTTGAAGAAATAGCAAACTTTCCGTCACTAGAAATCAAACCTTTGCCGTCCTGCTGGAGATGAAAATCAGTCTCAAGTTTTGTAATAAGCTTTCCGTCTTTGTCACGAAGGCGGACTGTAAAGGTCCCCTGGGTAACTCCTTCGTCATACCGGCACTTACCGGATGAGCACGTACCTAAAAGCAGATCACGCTCAATACTTGTTTTGCCGGAAAGCTTAACTGTACCCGGAACGCCTTGGGTAACACCTGAAGCAACTTTATAAACAAGCTCATATTCAACATTCTCAACACCCTTGGGAATACTTGTAATTGTAAGATGAAACTCGTGGCCGTCGGCTCGGGGAGTTAGAGAAACAAAAGGTCTTTCCTCAATAGAAAGTTCTTTAACCTGCTCTTGCGTCTTGGCTTTTTGTCCCGAAGTTCCACCACCCGGCGTAACCTTTTCTTTCGATCTTGTAAAAAACCAGACACTGCCGACAATAAGAGCAAGCCCTAAAACTACAATAATAACAATGGGCAGAAAACGCCTCATACTAGATTTAGTTGAAAACCAAGCTTAGCTTATTTTGAAACCACTCTGGTAGTTTGTCAACTGGCAATCTTTCCTGCTTTGCCGTGTCACGGTAGCGCACAGTAACTGTGGCATCCTCTAACGTCTGGTAATCAATAGTAACACACCAAGGAGTACCTATCTCATCTTGTGCATAATAGCGCTTTCCGATATTGCCGCGGTCATCCCAGGCAACCGTCATGTGCGAATTAAGGCTGTCATACACCTGCCTGGCTTTCTCCATAATCTCGGGTTTATTTGAAACAAGAGGAAAAACTGCTACTTTATATGGTGCAAGTTTTGGGTGCAGTTTGAGAATTACGCGCTCACCATCCTCAAAGTAAGCATCCAGCAAAAAGAACAAAGTACTGCGGTCAACTCCGCCCGAGGTCTCAATAACCCAAGGTGTAAACTCATTCTTTCCCTCCTCATCAAAATATGTCAATTTGTGCCGGGATAAATCCCAGTCGCCTCTGTGATGTATTCCTTCAAATTCAGACCATCCGAATGGTGCTTCATATTCAATATCCTCTGCACTCTTTGCATAATGTGCACGTTCGTCCGGCGCGTGTTCTCTAAAGCGCATTTTATCCTTTGTCATTCCTAAAGACATATACCATGCCAAACGTTCATTTTTCCAGTATTCAAACCAATTTTCTCCCTCTTTCTGTTCTGGTTTAATAAAAAACTCCAATTCCATTTGCTCAAACTCACGCATTCGGTAAGTAAAATTTCCCGGTGTAATCTCATTGCGGAATGCTTTCCCGATTTGGGCAATTCCAAAAGGGATTTTTTGCCTTGAGGAATCAACAACATTACGAAAGTTTACAAAAACTCCCTGGGTAATTTCGCCTCGTAAATATGCCTTTTTCTTGGCTTCTTCTGTTGTCCCTAAATAAACTTCAGTCAAAAGATTAAATGTTTTAGCTTCTGTTAGATCCCCTCTGCAATCCGGGCATTTATCACTCTCAATATGGTCTGCACGAAATCTATGATGGCATGCCTTACACTCAACCAGAGGGTCGGTAAAAGCGTCTAGATGGCCTGATGCCTCCCAAACTTGGGGGTTCATAATAATTGCAGCGTCCAGACCTACGACGTCTTCGCGGCCATAAACCACACTCTTCCACCATTCCCGCTTGATATTATTTTTAAGTTCCACCCCAAGAGGGCCGTAGTCGTAAAATCCAGCTAAACCCCCGTAAATCTCCGAACCGGGATAAATAAACCCGCGTCTTTTACAAAGAGCCGTCACTTTTTGCATTATGTCTTCTGCCATTATCACATGATATCAGTTTCCCCTGATTTGGGCAAGAAACTTTTTTGTGCGCAGTTTTCCGTTTATCAATTCCTCTATGTAAATATCAAGATTGCGGGATGTTGGCTTGTTACGCTCCAAATACCCCAATTCTTCAAGAACCCGCACTTTAAAGTTTTGAATAAAAGGATACAATTCCCAGTAATCGTATTCACAAAGGTTTGCATATGCTTCACACAGTAAATCAAAAACTTCTTTGTGTTCCTGATGTTCAGGAGTTAAACGGGCAACTACCTCTGCTAAATGATAGGCAATTGCAACTTTTGTTAAATCTTTTCGCCAACTGGAGAATATATTTTTACTTTCAGCCTCAGTAATAATATCTAAATTGTGCCCTTTGGCCAAAAACAATCTTACATGGTTAAAAAGTTCCAATGATCCTCGTTTTCTTGAAGTCGGTCTCCGCACTCCCTTGGCCATTACCCTCATTTTTCCGTAGTGTTTGGAAAAAATAGTAAGGATTCTGTCAGCCTCCCCAAAATTCCTCCGGCTAAGTATTATTCCTTCTGTGGCGTATGTACGCTCTCTCATAAACAAGTTTGTCGCTTACGCGATAAACAAATTCTAGCAGAAATGGGAAAGGAGCAAGTGATACGTTGTGTTTTTGTAAACAACGTGAATGGTTTTACGTTTCTCCTTGCTCCTTTTGTTTCTGTTATTCGGCTTTTCCGACAGTTAGAATATAAAACCCATGATCTGGTTCATCCGGATAGGTGCCTCCGTTTGGATTGTACCATGACGAATAGTTAGGATTAGGACCACTATCAAAGAAACGGAGTGCAATCATCTTGCCAAGGGGAAGTTCAGGTTGGACTTTTGCAAAATCCCTATCCGCAACCTCATGCACTTTTACATCATCTACTGCACCGTTACTAATGTGGATCTCTACAAACGTCTTTTTCGCACCTCCCTCAACCTTGAGTCGATTCGTGAATTCTTTTAACTCTAGCTTATCTCTCGTTTGAAACACTTTTTCCCCTTTCCTTAAATAGATTATTTTGAACCGAATAACAGAGAGTCTCTGGGCGACAAAAATGCCACGCTTTTTGGCACATCTGTTGCACAGATTTCTCTCTGTTAAATTGTGTTTGTTAAGGTGCTTTAATGTATTTATATCACAAAATTAGCTTAAAATCAAACTTATAGGTTTAGAGAGGTTACTCTGTGAGGCTGGCGTCCAGTTCCTTTTCGAGGTTTGTAAGATCGGAACCAATGGAGTCAAGCTCGGTTGTATTAATGTCTTTTTCTAAAGTTGTAATGTCGTTGTTATTTGACGGCGTTGCAAACGGCAATCCAATTTGTTTACTCAAGTCTGTAATCCCCATAAAACTTTGGCCAAACAGGAAATATCCAGCGGCGACCAGAACCACAACTGCCAAAATCCCCAAAATTAATAAATCAATAATACCCTTACTTCTGTTCATTTTCGCCTTTCGGTCTTTCCGCACTTAACCCCTTAATCTCTCCTATGGACGACCCAAGAAGCCTATGTGCTTCCACGAGTGTATCTTTAATCTTTTTGATCTCATCCTTCAAGCCGGAAAAATAAGTTTTCGGATCCGTAGAGGACACAAGTTCGTCTTGGGTTCCGGCAAGTGCCGCAATTGCTCCTTTTGCTTCTGCAAGCTTAGCATTTGCCTGATCAAGCTGGGTTTGAGCTTTTGAAACATCGGCACCTTTCTCTTTAAACTTGTTAATATGTTCTTGGAGCCTGCCTGACAATTTCTCCATTCTCTCGACAGCAGCCGTTAACCTCTCAATTGTTCTTAAGACCAGGCGTTTTATCGCTTCGCGTCTCGTTTGGGTTACTCTCTTTTTGACTGCCTCACGGTTTGCGGATGCCTTCTCTTTACGCACCTCTCGTCTTTCGAGAGCGCCTTTCTTGGCATCATCAATCGTATCTTTGAAAGTTGCGTGCCTTAAATCCGCAGGGCTTGTTGCAGTACCTTTGGGACGTGTTGAGTCTACTTCCTTTTGCACATCCCCAAATGATGGAACACCCTGTGCCAGAACGTTATCGGAAAACAAACTTAGGAGAAAAACGGCCAGCATGAATGGAGTCAGCTTGTGCATTGCCTTAATTATACATCAAAATCTTAACTCCTTGTCGGTTTTCAACCCAAACTCCTGCATTCTACCCCCAACTGTAAGATTATACATATTACTGTCCGTTCCCGGCTGTTTTTGGATAAGAATCTTGTAGCCGTTTTTCGATACAGTCGGCGTTTTATACTGCAATTTCAATTCCAATATTCCTTCAGGCCGGAGCGTAAAGAAACTTGTAAAAACAGTCTTACCTAAATCTTCAGAAGCTGTAAAAGCCATTTCTGCTCCAGTTGAGTCAATAAGTTCCGAGCCTTTCGGAACATAAACTCTTACCCAATCCCTGAACGGCCCGTTGAGCCATCCGTCGTGTTTTTGCGGGTTCTTGTATTTGACAGTAAGCGTATTCGTATTACCATTCTTCCCCGGCTCAACATTAAGCATCACTTCCTGTTGGACATAAAGATTTGATTTGGCACCTGCAAAGTTTGAGTCGCTGATGTGTAAATAGTCCCCATCATACTCTTTTATGCGTCCAGCAAGGTTGAAAGCCTCCATAGCTTTTTGTACTTCACCTTCGCCGAAGTAAAACATGACGTGTTTCTCAAGAAGAGCGTTAAAGCCAGCTGAGAAAAGTTCAGGTATTTTTTCTTTAGGCTGTCCCATTGCATTTGCAAGAACAGAGTTCATAAGAGGTCCAAGTATTGCTTTTCTGTTGTCGCTATGCGGCGGCTTAAGTATAATCTTGCCTGAAATATCATCCCAGATAACCGGCCCTGCGACGTCTGCAAACGACTCAAGCTCATAAATAACAACCGGACAATTACAGCGCGGATCATCCTCGCTTGAGAAATTACCAAAACCTGGAACGCCTATTCTCCCGATTACACGAAGCAGGTCAACTACAAGTTTGCTATCCATCACAACTATCCCATCAAACTTGGGCGCCTTTGTCTTTTTATAATTTTCCGAAAAGGTATCCATTGAAACCTTAAAATCAGGAGAAAGGTTCATGTCGCGCAGATGCCAATTATCCATACCGAGATATTTCTTTATTGGTTCAGGTGCAGGGATTTTACTGTTAAATTGATTATCAAGATTGTAAATATCGTTTGAAACTCCCGGTGCAATTTTGCCGTCTTTGATCGTAATAATAGAGTATGCAGTTATGAATCCTCCTGTGGGCCGAAGCTCTTTATCGTTCTGCCACAAAAAGAGATAGCTGCGTTCCCCGTCAATACCTAAGAGATATGGCATCTGTTCAAGAACAGGCTTACCGCCGGTTACAAACTCATGAACCTGATCAATCAGCGCAATACCCTTTCTCAGCGACTCCCGGACAGGCTTGCCCTGAAATTTTTCAGGATATCTGTTAGGGTCAATTTTATTTATTTCTTGAGCCATCACACTTGTTTTTGCCGATATTGACTCAAGTTGCGGTACAACATCTTTTATAGTTTTTGTTATAAAATCAATCCTATCCTGGGCAGTCTTAGCACCATCCTCTGCTTTTTTGCCGCCATTAAAACCCAAAATATCAGCATATGGCTCAACGGTTTTAAGTATAAGTTCACCTGCCTCAAGTCCTGCAACCCCACCAACCGATGCCGCCTTTGCGTCTTTCCAGTAATTACCAACAAAAGGAATAACGCTTGTCCAAGCCAGGAAATTTAAGTTTTTATCCAAAGCCTGAAGGTCAGTTTTGGTTTTAGCCAAGGCCGCTTTGGACTGCTCAAGGTTTTGTGCTTGAAGTGCCTGGTAAAATTCTATTCCCGAAGTCTGGACTTTGCGGGCCGAATTGTAAATTAGGAATCCCGGTATGCCAAGAGCAACAACAAGGACTAACAGAACTATACCCGCTATGCCGCCTATTAGCCCAAATTTTTTGACGCTCATGCCGCTAAAATTAAAACTTAGCAGAGCAAACTTAAAACCAGAAGGTTTACCTTCCTCCGGGAACTCATGAAACCCCGCATCCTTTGCCTCAGGTGTAATTTCTGGTTCTGCGTCTGTTTTTTTTTCTTCCATCACACTGCTCCTTTCCCAGACACCATACCCCACGGCGTTTTCAAAAGTATCCCCAAGTCCGTCCAAAGCGACATATTTGTTGCATAATATGCATCAAGTGCTATTCTCTTATCAAAATTTATATCCGAGCGGCCTGAAACCTGCCAAACTCCGGTTATCCCGGGCTTGACCGACAATACTTCGTCCACCAGCCTCTTGGTTTGAGGATACTTTTTTTGCTGCTCCTCAAGTTCATCCGGATAATACGGTCTTGGCCCCACAATGCTCATCTCGCCTTTCAAGACATTCCAAAGTTGCGGTATCTCGTCTATCGAATGATGTCTTATAAAATGGCCTGCGGATGTAATTCTTGGATCTTTGTACAATTTATAACTTGACTTTTTATACTCTTCATAGAGTTTGCGGAATTTGGGGTCAGTTGTCAATAGTTTATGCGCATTAAGAACCATGGAGCGGAATTTGTATGGATAAAAAAGAACACCGTTCTTCCCAACTCTTTTTGGAGTATCCGCAAAAACCGGTCCGGGGGAAGTGAATTTTATTGCGATAGTAGTAAAAAGAATAATTGGAGAAAAAAGAACGAGTAAAAATAAAGAAAGAAAAATATCGATCACTCTTTTCAATGTTATATATCCCATTCAGGCAGTCTCCATTAAAACCTGTTCCACCAGTCTATCAAATTCTTCCAGAAATTTCTTTTTGCTAAATTTACCAGCATTTTCTCTGCACTCTCTTTCATCAAAACGCATTTTAGTAAATTTTTCCAGAGCTCTTTTTAGTGCTTCCGGCGTTTGAGCGTCAAAAAAAAGACCGGTCTTGCCATCTACGATTGTCTCCAAGGCACCACCAGCTTTGTGGGCTATAACCGGCTTACCAAAACTTTGCGCTTCAATACTCACTATACCAAAATCTTCTTCTTGGGGAAAGATTAAAGCACGGCAATTTGCATAGTACTCCGCCAATCCCTCATCCCCCACATAACCCACAAACTGTATATTACCACCAGCCATCCTTTTTAATTTTCCCTCCTCACTCCCCGTCCCCACCACCACTAAAGGCCGCCTCAATTGATTAAACGTCTCAATCACCAAATCAACTCTCTTATACGGCACCAACCTGCTTACAACTAAGAAATAATCCGAAAGTTTTAACTTTTGAGTTGTAGTTTTGACTTTTGACATTTGAGTTTTAAGTTTTTGTACTGGCGGATACACAATCTCCACCTCTCGTCCATAATGCTTTTTAATACGCCCTGCCACGTTTTTTGATATTCCCACCATAACATCCGGTCTGTGTGCTGCAATTTTATCCCAGTGCCTCAGATACGCCACAAGTGGTGCACTTACAGTACGACGAAGCGGGGTATGAAAATAATCTTTATACCCACTCCACAAATATCTTGTTGGCGTAAGGCAATAACAAATATGGCGTGTACCATATTTCGTAATTATTCCTTTTGCGGCTTCCGAAGTTACAGAGACCACTAAATCATAATCTGAAAAATCAAAAGACTCAAAAGCAAGAGGCATTAAAGGGGCGTATAAATCATGCCGTGTTGCCGCATATGGAAATTGTTGCAAAAAAGAAGGAATTACTTTTGGAAAAACTTTTGCCCACGGTGCCGTTTCTGGATTATAAACCGCGGTATAAAGAGGTGCATCCGGAAAAAGCTCATGCAATGCCAGAAGCACCCTTTCTGCCCCACCCCATTTATTGACTCTGTCATACACCAAAGCTGTTTTCATTTGTTGCATTTATCCAAAGTAAACTGGTCAATTACTTCTTGTTTTATATTTATTGCTTGACCGATAAACTTACATCCATCTATTGTTGATTGCACAAAGTGATGTTGGGCACTACGAGAGAATGTAAAAAATTGTTCCTCTCTAAAACTATAAATTGGGCCACCCCCTCCACCTGTGACTACATAAGTAACACCATTGGGTGTACACTCATCCTTCACAAGCTGACATATTCTCTCGTAATTATGCTCATGTCCAGAAAACACAATATCAACTCCAAATTTCTCAAAAATCGGCACTAATATTTCTTGAACACGCACATCTCCACCATGCTCTTTACCTGAAGAATATGGTGGATGGTGAAAAAACACAATTTTCCACTCTTTATCTTTGTTTTTCTCCAGATCTTGTCCCAACCAGTCTGCCATATCATTTTGATTTTTATCGGAAACTTCATAGAGCGAAGTATTTGTATCAAGAGACACGATGTGCACGTTATTAAAATCGATTGAATAATACCTTGGCACGCCAAACATAGATAAATACGGCCCAAGGTTATCTGTTAAATAATCGTGGTTTCCAGGTGCAGGATATATTTTCGCACGCTTCAAATGCTCTTTATAAATAGAAAAGAAATTATTTTCCAGTTGCTGTTTTGTGCCATCAGGGTATGCAATATCGCCTGTATGAAGAATAAAATCAAAAGGAAAATTAAGCATAACTTTTGCCAGCTCTTTTTGCTCGTGACTCCCTGTACCGCTGTCGCCAAAAACCAGAAAAGAAACCTTTTGGGGTTTGGGTGGTATAACTTCCTCAACCTTTGTTTGTGGAGAAATGTAAAAATGATAGACTCCCCACACGACCAACAAAAACAGGACAATTCCTAATAACTTTTTCCAGAACTTCATCTGTAAGAGCAATTATACCCCCAAGAAGTAGTATAAATAGGAAATTGTTATCAAGGCCTGTAAAGGCTAGCCTCGCAAGGCCAGGCCTTTTGAGGCTAATAACCCTCCCCATAGAACTTATTCGAAACTTGGGCTGGCGCGAACGCCAAAAACTGGTTGTCAATCCTAAAGGGAGAAAAATTACCATTAAGGATTGGAAAAATTAACACAATCCGTGCATATGTTAAAACTGTGTTAAGCAAAATTTGACAGGAATTACGGAAAAGTAGTATAAGTGTGTAATATGATAATTTCATCCGAAATTGAAAGTCAAAAAGGGCAATCTCCTGCGGAACAGCTTCGTAATGGAAGCGAAGATTTACAAAAGAGGTTTCAAACAGTCTTGTCTCAAATTCCAGAATTTAGAAAAGCTGCCATAGAAGCCTTCTTTAATCTCAACGATGTCATTCATTTCACAAAAGATGGAAAAGAATACAGTGTCTATACAACTGTATATTATTATCAGGATGAGAAAGGACATAACAGTTCAGTTAAAAGTTTAGAGGTTAGAAAAATAACGCCAGAAGGATTAGTACGCAATGAAGTAAAAATTCTTGTAGGTGAAAACCATCCAGAAATTTCGTATTGGGCTTCGGATCTTCAAGGTACACATGAGGCACTAGATGGCGCCGAGAAATTTTTGACTGAACTTGAAACACTCAAAGCAAGCTCAACCCCAGCGGTATAATTCATAGACAATCTCCTGTAGATTTGTAAACTTTCAGTGTCTCCCCTGCCATCTTGTGCCAGGAGTAGAGTTTTACCCTTTTGTCACCCTTGACAATTAAACTCTTAATTAACTTTTTATTCGTAATAACTTGTTGAATTTTATCCGCTATATCCTGCGTGCTTTTTGGATTGAAATATAATGCTGCATCCCCATAGATTTCGCGGAGCACAGGAATGTCGGAACAAATAACAGGAGTACCGGCGGACATTGCCTCAAGACCGGGAAGACCAAACCCTTCTGATAAAGTTGGAAAAACAAAGGCTTCGGCATTTTTATAGAGTGCACCTAATTCCTCGTCAGGTACATACCCCACAAGTTTTACAAAACTTTGAGCATCCTCCTGCTCAATAAATTTCTTGAATTTCTCCCAGAAAACACTTCTGCCGCAAACAACAACGAGAGTAGGCACTGGGCACTGGGCATTAGGCACCAGCTTTAGAGCACGAACGACTGATTCAACATTTTTGTGCGGATAAAGACTACCAACGTACAAAATATACGGCTTATCAAGAGCATTAATGTGACG
>OBEQ012965758.1_pt1 | contig 11820 bp, 14 predicted proteins | sample 1670901 | NCBI WGS metagenome assembly OBEQ01 (sample SAMEA104232315, study PRJEB22302) | groundwater metagenome | biome: forest; feature: aquifer; material: groundwater | place: USA | collected 2011-08-07 | depth 5.4 m | reverse complement strand
TTCCCTTTTTATAAAATCGAGGTTGAATGCGGTGGGTGGATACGCGCGTCCATCTTTCTTTTAACTGCAAAGTAGTAGATGATGCCGCCCCAGAAGTTAGTGAGCATAAGGATAAGTATCCAAAGTGCCTGGTCTTTTGGTTCGTTTTTTATAGCGTGGACAATCATCCAGATCCAGAAACCAAACAATATAAGCGCACCGATAACAAGTACCGCAAGAGCAGCGGGCCCGAGGATTGGGTCACTGATCGGCATCATGGTTGGGTTCGGGTACGCACCACCCACCAACCCCATAGCCGGAGCTGCTGCTTGTGCGCCGTCGGAAACGACTGTGTAAAAAGTGTTCATTTGAGTTTAGATACAACTTATAAGCCTGTCGCTGATGAGTATCAGTATACCCCGCACTAACTTCTTCATGCAAAGAAGTTAGTGCGGGGTATACCATCTACAAAGATCTCTCTTTGTGGTTATCAACGCGGCGTTTCCTTTTGTCAGTGTCTTTTGTTACAGTCAAAAGAGCAGTTCCCGCCCCGCTTTGGGCAAACATGTGAGGTGATGTCGTGGTCACAATGACGTCAGAAGATATTTGCGCCTATCTGCATGCAAGAGGTGCTGACAATGGCGACCAAGGCGGCTTCAAAAGCCGAGCACTTTTCGGACTCATGAATATCCTGAAGAGGCCTGAATTCGAGCATCAGGTTTGGCATGTGAGCGAGGTTGCTGACACGGATATCGTCACGGCGCTCATCTTCACCGTCATCAAGGGTGGAGATGTGGACGCATTTGTCGATGGCCTTGCCGCAGTACAAGGCTCGGATTTTCATCAATATCCGAGCGAAGACCGGAAATGGACTCGACTTGCCGAATTGGAAGTTTTTCGGCAAAAGCTGAAGGCGGCAGAAGCAGCCTAGCAGTGCGTTTCGAGGGTTCAGAGCGGCCGCGCAAGCGGCCGTTTTGGTTTATTTTGGTTTATTAAAAATCTAGGAGAAAAGAAACAATGCGGCAGTGGCGGCGCCAAGCCACGAAATTGTCGAGACTGCACCACTTATAAAAAATGGGCGCTTTTCTGCGGATGAAAGGCTCGCATAGGTGCGCTTGGTGCTTATTTTTGTGAGTTCACCAATAAGAAACGAGTTTCCAATTAAAACAGCTACAAACATCATTTTTATAAGAAACGCCAAACTATTGTGCAGCAAATAATTTCGTACTGGCCAGAACATCAAAAAACCAGTAATCAGCATACCAATAAGGCCAAAGCCTACCCATAGGTGCAAGCGAAAAACTTTCTTCCACTCAAGCAACGGTTTCTTTCCGCTCACCCATTGCATACCTTCATGGTCTGCGAGCAAAATACCTAGGGCGGTAACGCCGAGGATGGTGAGGTGAATTGGGAGAAGGTATGCGGACATGGGGAGATTATAACCTACGTGTGCTTTAGGTAAAAAGAAGCGCCGCCCGGGGTACGGGCGGCGCGGGTTCGGTGGCGTGAACGCAGATTATCTGGCGAGGATCTTGGCGCCTTCGTGTTTGCCGTACGCGGTGAGCGTGAAGGCGAGATTGTAGTCGCCCTCACTCGCCATTGAGTGATCGGAGTGCCAGTTGATGATCGGATGCTTGCTCGCGGCGAGGAATCCAAAGTCGACGAGCTCTTGCAGCCCTTCGGAGCGATCTAGTCTGGTTGAAGTCACACGCCCGTCCCAGTTGAAGCTGGGGCTTACGGCCAGAATGTACCCTCCCGTAGAGTTCCGTTGGACCACGCACCGGAATCGGTCGCCGGCACGGACGAGGTATGCGAGCAGGAGTCGAGCGTTGGTGGAAAGTTTTTCCTGCGGCCGAACCCAAAGGGTTGAGGTCTCTCCGAGTTTGAGATTCGGTGATGGGCATGGCTCCCAGACACCGCTTGTGGATGCGAACACGTCCGTATCCTTGAGGATGGCTCCCGGCGCAAGCCGAAAACCAGACATCTTTGCTCCGCCGTGCGGATGATCATGCGTCTGCATAGCTGAATAGACCTCCCAAAGTGACGAGCTACTGTGAAATAGCGTATAAGGAGTTTGAAGGAAATGCAATGTATTAAAGAAAATTTCCCTCTGTACGTTTTTTTAGTTTTGGTATATGTTAGTAGAGTTCTTACGGGCCCTTAGCTTAGTTGGTAGAGCGCCTCATTTGCAATGAGGAGGTCATCGGTTCGAATCCGATAGGGTCCACCAATATCAAATCTCTTCGCGCAGCTCCATCCAAATTTTGCCGGACTCGTTGCGGCCAAGGCCGTCTGTGCCGTCGTCCCAAAAGCCGTCCGCTGGCGGGCCAGAAGTAATATGCTTTACAATCTGTAAACCTTTTGACTTTAGAAGTGCTTCTTTTACATCCTCGTGTTGCTCTAATTTCAGACGATACAACTCTTTCATCACTTCCCTTTTCCGTTCCGGAAAATCCGCTAACTGCTTGTCTTTATATTTCTGTGAAATCCGCCAAGCCAAAAGCGGGCTTGCGGCAGTTCGTATCTCTTCTACAACATTCTGGTCCGTATAGCGCATGCAGTGGTATGCATGTTCTACGGTAGGATACGAAACTCCGTCTTTTACAATTGAGTGTGCTGAAAACCCAAGAAAATACTTGGCGTAATCTTCTTGCGATACACGAGGCTCCATACAGACTTACTTTTGCTGTAACTCGTCTATTTTCGCGGCAACAATAAAATCATTCTCTGAAAGGCCGCCAATTGCGTGTGTTGTAAGTTCAACACGAATCTTGCCGTAAGAGACTTGTAAGTCCGGATGGTGAGCCTCTGCTTCTGCTACCTCCGCAATTTTGTTTACAAACTCAATTGTTTTTGCAAAATCTTTGAACGAAAATTCTTTACTGATACTCAAACCGTTTTCAGCAACACCCCATCCACTTACGTGAGACAAATATTCTTTTGTTTGCTCAATTGTAAGTGGTGGGACATTTCCTTCGCACGGAACACAGTGTTTTTGAGTGAGCAACATGTTTTATTTTTTACCTCTGGCTAATTCGATCACATGAGTAAAGAAGTCAGAGAGGGTGCTCCCAGCGGCCTTCACTGCTTTTGGTAACAAAGATTCCGATGTAAGCCCCGGCAACGTATTCACCTCAAGAAAATAAATACCCCGAGGAGTAACGATAAAATCAGAGCGCGAATAATGGGACAAGGCCATCTCTTTGTGTATTGCTTTTGAAAACTCTGCCAGTTGTTGCTTTTCGCTATCACTAAAATTGCCCGGACAAATCTCTTGGGAAGAGCCGTCGTATTTGGCAGTCCGTGTCCAGTGTGCGTCGTCTTGCGGTGGGATGATCTCTATTGGGAACAGTGCGTACACTTCTTCGCCTCTAAAATTATCTATCACTCCGCAGGTTGCTTCCCTGCCTCGTATAAACTCCTCAACAAGCACCGTGGGTGCGATATTCTGTGCGTGACCTATCCCCTCTATCAGGCTATTGAAATCTTTTGCAACGGAAGCACCCATGCTGGAGCCACTTGCTGCAGGCTTGACCATCCATGGACCCGAAAACTTATTAAATATGCGCAGCGCATCAGCTTCTATTTCGTCCTGATCTTGAGGACTCACGACAAAACCTTGAGCAACCTTAAGCCCTAGCCTCTGCGCTATGTCTCTCGTGTGATGTTTATTAAAGGCTACCGCAGACGGTACTGGCCCAGAACCTGTGTACGGCACGCCATACATATCAAGAAGCCGTTGTATCTTGCCGTCCTCGCCATATTCCCCATGAAGCGCATTGAATACAACATCGACACCACGAAGTGCGCGGTCTATTGGGACTTCAACACCGCCCAGGTGCCACAACCCGTTTTGGCTAATGAAAATATCGCGAGGTTCGTACCGATCGCGATCAAGCGCTTTTAGCACTTCCGCACCAGAGAGGAGCGAAATATCGTATTCGCTTGATGGTCCGCCACGTACTACACCAACAACCGCCTTTTGCATATGCCGATTATAGCATCAGGACATTAGTGATAGTTTCAAGTAAGCCTCGTATTGACGACTTTCTGGTTAGCGAGTTCCAAGTCTTCCGGCGTGCCGATAACCTCCCATTCATGCACTTCAAGAAAATCTGCGCCGTAGGCCTGTATCCAGATATCTATCGGATCGGTAAGATATAATTCACCATTTGGTTTTGCTGGTATATCGCTAAATACAAACTTCTTAAATGCAGGCGGGAAATAGTACAGCGCGCAGTTTATAAACGGAGAGGGCGCAACAGCCGGTTTTTCCTCTATGCCAGTTATTTTGCCGTCTGCACTAAAAACAAAAACACCGAATCTTTTTAGTTCCTCTGTGTCATCTAGGCGTATGCCCACCAAAATCATACGTTCTGGGTGCGCCTGTGCTGCCAAATACAATTGTTCAAACGCGTGTGCGTTATGAATGTCGTCCGCTGACACAACGATAACTCCCTGCGTATTTGTCTGGTCTTGCACTACTGAAAATCCTGCACGCAAAGCATCGAGTGTTCCACCTTGGGGGTTACTCTGGGTTGCATACACAATAGGAACACCAGCATACGAATCCCCAATAGCTGTTTTAATCAAACCCTCTAAATAGCCAACTACGATAACAATTTCTGATACTTGTGGAGCTAAACCTTTGAGCACATGTACTAACAGTGTCTCACCGCGAACATATAAAAGTGGTTTTGGCGTAGAGTCCGTCAACTCCCGCATACGCGTCCCGCGGCCAGCGGCCAAAATTATGCCAATAGGTTTTTCCATACGTATTCAAACATTCTACAAGCAAAAAGGTTATTTGGTATGAAGGCAGATATGAACGCGTAAACGGGCGCCTCACGGCGCCCGTCTTCGATTGATCTCGTCAGTCCCAGACTAGTGAAGTGTGGCCCCCGCAATAACTACAGCGAACTGATTTTGCGGGAAACTCAACCTTCAGAAGCTCCATGCAGTCTTGGTTTGCACACTCAGCAAACGTTCTGGGGTCTCCCTGCCCGTAATGCTGAGGACGAGATGCGCCGTAGGAATAAGTCGGCCCTGAATCCTTTCGACCGTACAGGTTGGAGTCGCGCTGCGCCGCAAAGACCTTTGGGGCGATGTCCGCAGGTTTCGGCGGATTACGCCAAAACCGATTGCGATAGCGATCCGTGGATCCCCTTTTCGTAGTGACGGCACGACCTTGTCCATCCCGCAGTCTTTTTGCTGGACCATTGCCTTCCGTGACCAGAACTGCCAAGCGACCGCGCGAAAGCGGCCGAAAACTAACTGTGACGTCGCTCATATTTCCCTCCTGTTCAAACGACAACTAAAAAGCAGTCTACAATTTTTCTATATACAAACAAGTCCTAGCGCAGCCGCATCTTTTTGCGATGGAAAACGATAGCATAGCGGTGCGCTTCGGCATTCCCAAGTAAAATATCTTTTTCTCTGCGGGTTATGAGCTCGCGATCACCAAGGATTTGTTTTGGGCGATGTTTTTCATCCTTTACTACACCAACAACTGGTATCCGAACACCCGCGGCAGATAACACCGCTTCTGCGGTATTAATCTGTGCCGTACTTCCGTCCACAACGATAAGCTTTGGCATCTGCCACTCATCATGGCCCAGTCGACGTGAAAGTATTTCTTTAAGTGCCGCGGTGTCGTTGCTGCGAGAAACACTTCGTACTTTAAACTTTCGATATTCTGCCTTCACCGCCAAGCCATTTTCAACAACGGTCATAACACCAACCATCGCACCCCCCATCAGGTGCGCCACATCGTATGCCTCTATTCTAAAAGAATGTCCCGAGTCCGGTGCGCGCAACTCCTCTTTAATTAATGAAACATCTTGAATATGGGTAAGCGCGAACATCTGTTTCCGGCGCTCTGCCGCTTCTTCAAATTTCTCTTCTTTTGCATACGCTTTCATTTCCTTCTCAAGCTCTCGCAAAAGTGTCTTCTTTTTACCTTCAAAAAAGAGAATAATATGCTTAATAACCTTGCGATACTCAACTGATGATATATCGCCAGAACACACCCCCGGACAGAGCCCTATTTGCGAATTAAAACAACCCTTGCAATCCACCTTTGTTTTATATGGCTTTTTTGCTACAAGGTTCGACCTTGTAAACAAGGTCGAACCTTGTAATTCGCAGGGCTCACAGGTATCTCGGTACGGGAAGATGCGACGCACTAGGCGTAGCGCTTCTTTAAGCTGAAGTCCATAGGGAAATGGTCCAAAAAATTTGAGTCGTGTTTTTGCTGGGAATGACACTTCAAGTTCTTTTCCACGGACCAAAAGAACGCGCGGAAACTTCTCTTTTGTTATAACAACATAGTTAAAGCTCTTATCATCCTTTTCGGCGACATTAAAGTGCGGCTTGTGCGCCTTGATCAAATTCGCTTCAAGAATAAGCGCCTCAAGAACCGAGTCTGTTTTGCGAAATTCTATCGCCTTTGCATCAGCAATCATCTTTACAATCCGCACCCCGCGGGCGTCTATAAGATCCGAAGCAAAATAACTGCGCACTCGGGAGCGCAGCGAGGTTGCCTTGCCTATATATAAAATCTTTTTCTTTGGCCCAAGAAAAAAATACACCCCGGGCGTATCGGGAAGCTTTTTCTTTTTTAACTGCTCGAGTGTCATAGATTTAGCTTACAACGGAGCACGTTTTCTCTAGTGTCCCTTCAAGGCTTTCTTTAGGTACTTCCCCGTGTGCGAGGCGGCTGTGTTTGCAACTTGCTCGGGAGTGCCTTTTGCAACCAAAGTTCCCCCGCCTTCGCCGCCTTCTGGACCGAAGTCGAGAATGTAATCGGTGGATTTTATAACATCCATATTGTGCTCGATCACAACGACCGTGTTGCCCGCCTTTACGAGCTTCTGCAATATTTCAATCAATTTTCGCACATCCTCCCAATGGAGCCCGACGGTAGGCTCATCAAGCAAGTAAATAGTTTTCTGCATATGCGGACGATATAGTTCAGCCGATATTTTCACGCGCTGCGCTTCGCCACCTGAAAGCGTTGTTGCAGACTGACCCAATTCCAAATACCCAAGACCTACCTCTTCCAGTGTTTTGAGACGATCATAAATTGCCGGGATGTCGTTGAAGAAATCAAGCGCTTCTTCAACCGTCATCTTGAGCACATCGTAAATACTTTTCTTTTTGTATTTGATCTCAAGGGTTTCTTTCATAAACCGCTTGCCGCCGCAGATATCGCAGGTAACGTATACGGTCGGCAAAAAATGCATCTCGACCGCAATAACACCGTTACCCTCACACGCCTCGCAACGACCACCTTTAACGTTGAACGAGAATCGGTTCGCCTTCCAACCACGCGCCCGAGCTTCGGCACTTGCTGCAAACATATCGCGGATATGCGTCCAGGCACCCGTGTAGGTCGCTGGATTAGAGCGTGGCGTGCGACCTATGGGACTTTGGTCAATGAGAATAGCGCGAGAGAGATATTCTGAACCCTCAAACGACGCGCAGTTGTAAGTCTTTGGGCTGCGGTAGCGTTTATCAAGACGAACTTTCAAGTTTTCGTACACTATTTCATACAAGAATGAAGATTTTCCCGAACCCGAAACGCCAGTGATCCCCACCAGTTTGCCGAGCGGAATATCCGCAGACAAATTTTTGATATTAAATACTTTCCCACCGCGGACTTTTAGAGCGCCCTTTTCCGCACTGCGCCGCTCGTCAGGAAGTTCTATCGCCTTTTCACCACGCAAGTAGGACAGCGTGAGCGAACCCGAGTCGTTCTTCTTTGCGGTCAGCAATTTCTCGAGCCAGTCTGCAACCACCACCTAACCCCCATGTACGCCAGCACCCGGGCCAATGTCAATAAGATAGTCCGCGGAAAAAATAGTATCTTCGTCGTGCTCTACTACAATAATAGTGTTGCCCAGATCGCGCAGATTGATGAGGGTTTTTATCAGACGGTCGTTGTCTCGTTGGTGAAGCCCTATAGTCGGCTCGTCAAGCACGTACAAAGCACCCACAAGCCCCGAACCTAGCTGGGATGCGAGACGAATTCGTTGCGCTTCACCACCTCAAAGCGTATTGGCGCGGCGATCAAGCGTAAGGTAATCGAGGCCCACGTCGAGCATAAATTTCAAGCGTGCGAGCACTTCTTTAATAATGACCTTCGATACTTCTGTATCTTGTTTTGAGAGCTTGAGTGTTGAGAAAAATTCGTACGCATCTTTAATCGAAAGCGAGGTTGCCTCAACAATATTAAAACCGGTTACCCGCTCTTCTTTTTCATGACCTTTTTTGTCCTTAAGTTCCTTACGCTCGCCCAAATACACATGAAGCGCTTCTGCGCGAAGACGCGCGCCCTTACAGACTGGACATGGTTCGGAGCCGAAAAAGTGTTTGGTGCCAAGGCCGTTACATGCTTCACACGCACCATAGGGCGAGTTGAAAGAAAACAGCCGAGGCTCGACCTCGGGGAAAGAAAACCCGTCATAGGGGCACATAAACTTCGCAGAGATAAGTCTTTCCTTCCCTTCTGCGTCTTCAAGTTTAAGCAGACCATCAGAACGTTCAAGTGCGTTTTCTACCGATTCAGAGAGCCGTTCAAGTGCTGCAGCTTTGTTTGAAGTAAATTCAGAGACCAATATTTCATCAACCAGCACATCGATATGATGTTTTTTGTTCTTATCGAGATCTATTTTCTCGCGAAGGCTGTGCATGACGCCATCTACCTTCACCTTTTCATACCCTTTACCAAGCAGGTCGTAGAGCATTTGGTAATACTCGCCTTTGCGACCCACTACAACTGGGGCAAATATTTTCAATGTATCGTCAATAACACGTACCCCTAGCACTTGGCGTTCTTTTTTAGGCTTCGAACTTTTTATGTCGTCGGTGATTGAGAAAATAATTTCTTCGTTAGAAAGTTTTTGTATCACGCGGCCGCAGACCAAACAATGCGGTTTCCCCACGCGCGCATACATGATACGTAAGTAATCGTATATTTCCGTAATAGTCGCAACCGTTGAGCGCGGGTTGTTTGAGCGGCTTTTTTGGTCGATAGAAATTGCTGGCGACAGACCTACTATTTCTTCAACATCTGGCTTCTGCATTTGGCGCAGAAATTGGCGTGCATAGGACGAGAGCGATTCGATATAGCGGCGCTGACCTTCGGCAAAAATAGTATCGAACGCCAAAGACGACTTTCCTGAACCGGAGAGCCCTGTGACAACAATCATCGAATTTCTCGGCATCTCTACCGTGATGTTCTTCAGATTGTGGGTTTTTGCGCCTTTTACAATTATTTTATCTTCCATGGCTTGTTTTCGGCCAAACTGCAAACAGACCCCGCACGTGCGCTAGGGTTTGAATAGGACCATTTTACGCCTTTTACAACCAAAAGAAAATCCGCTCAAAAATCTCTATAGGCTAATTCGCACGAATTAGCCTATAGATTCAAAGGCAGAAAACTATAAAAATTAAACCTTGCAGATCGATTGGACGCGCTTCACTACCTCCTCAAGAGGAACACTCACCTTCACGAGAAAATCCAAGGCACCCAGGTCCTTAGCTCTATCTATTTCTTTTTGCTCATCAACATTGGAAAGGATGATGACAGGGATTGCGGCATACTCTTTATCTGCCTTTAATTTCTTCAATATTTCAAATCCGTCCATACCCGGAAGTATCAGATCGAGCAAAACAACATCTGGTCTTTCACCTTTTTCCAAAATAGCGAAAGCTGCTGGTCCCGACGCGGCGTGCAGCACATGAAGGCCGCTGTGGCTTAATTTGCGCGCCAAAATATCGGAAATGAGAACATCGTCTTCGATCAGGAGGACCTTTCTGGCCTCCCCCTTGGAATCCATACAGCAATGATAACACCCTTACACTCTTGTAAAGCCCTAGAGTGGGACATCTGTGGTTAACGTAAATGAAGGGTTTACGAAACCACTCATTATTTGCGCTTTCTGCGTTTCGCCTTGTTTGGATTTTCTTTTCCCTCAAGCGCGTATATCTCATCACGCAACAGTGCTGCCGTCTCGAAATCAAGTTCTGCAACTGCCACCTCCATCTGCTCGCGCTTTTCTGCCAATACCGCTTCCGGGTCCTGTGTATACCGCTTGCGGTCTATCTCAAGCAACGCCCCAACAGCCTTTTGATGCTCGGTGCGCATTTGGTCGGTAATATCGTTTATCGCCTTTTTGATAGTGGTTGGCGTGATGCCATGTTTGGTATTGTGCGCGATCTGGATGGTGCGCCTACGGTTCGTTTCTGAAATAGCGTACTCAAGCGATCTTGTTTTTTGATCTGCATACAAGACAACTCGCCCAAGACTGTTGCACGCTGCGCGGCCTATAGTTTGAATAAGCGACGTTTCTGACCGCAAAAAACCTTCTTTGTCGGCATCGAGTATTGCAACCAGTTCTACTTCGGGCAGGTCGAGACCCTCGCGCAGCAAGTTCACTCCGACCAAACAATCAAAAATACCTTTGCGAAACTCGGTCAAGATAGTGATGCGATCTATCGTTTTTATATCGCTGTGCAGATATTCAGCCTTAAGCTTTCGATCCTTTAAATATTCTGCCAAATCTTCAGCCATGCGCTTGGTGAGGGTGGTAACGAGCACGCGTCCGCCACGCTTCACGATTTTTTCTGCCTCAGATAGGAAATCTTGTACCTGGCCTGCATACCCTTTGGAGCTAATGATCGGTCTGACCTCTATTTCTGGGTCTAGAAGACCTGTGGGGCGGATTATTTGTTCAACAACACGAGAACTGTGCTCACGCTCAAAGTCCCCCGGCGTAGCGGAGGTATAAATAGTTTGACCAATACGATCTTCAAATTCGTCGAACGTAAGCGGGCGGTTGTCGACAGCGCTTGGCAATCTGAAACCGTATTCGATCAAGTTTTCTTTACGTGCACGATCCCCCGCATACATACCACCAATTTGTGGCACCGTTACGTGCGACTCATCTATGATTGTGAGGAAATCGGGTTTTCCGTCTTTGGTGTGCGGAAAGTAGGCAAGAAGCGAATATGGCGCTTCGCCCGGTTTTCTACCATCGAAATGGCGCGAGTAATTTTCAATACCATTGCAGTAACCAATTTCTTTTATAAGCGCAAGGTCATGATTTGTGCGGCGTTTGATGCGTTCTGCTTCAAGCAACTTGCCGGACGCTTCAAAGTGCTTTAAACGATTTTTGAGCTCAATTTTTATATCTGCGATAGCTCGAACCCGTTCATCTTCTGGTGTTACATAATGTTTCGCAGGAAAAATAAAATACGAATCAACCGTTTCTACTATCTGCCGCGTTATAGAATCCATAAGCGTTATATTTTCTATAACCTCGCCCTTGAAGTTCACGCGGTAAATAACCCGCTCGTTGGTAGGCATGATCTCTACCATATTGCCAAGCGCTCGGAACTGGCCCGGGGAAAGGTCCGCGGGTGTGCGTTCGAAATACAAGTTGATAAGCTGACGTATCAGTTCTGCACGGTTAAGCGTGCCGCCTACTTTTAGCTCTATATGCATGCGCTTGTACTCTTCTGGTGAGCCAAGTGCATAAATACACGAAACAGAAGCCACAACAATGACATCGTCGCGGGTAAGCAAGGACTGGGTGGTTGCATGACGAAGACGATCTATTTCCTCGTTTATCTGCGCCTCCTTTTCTATATACGTGTCCGAGGTCGGCATATATGCCTCGGGCTGGTAGTAGTCGTAGTAAGAAACAAAATAGTGGACCGCATTGTTTGGAAAGAACTCTTTATACTCTTGCGCCAGTTGCGCGGCGAGCGTTTTGTTATGCGCAATAACAAGTGTTGGTTTCTGAATCTGCCCGATCACATTGGCTACCGTAAACG